>Ga0247727_10001147_pt1 | contig 64673 bp, 46 predicted proteins | sample WisWelCaveWW1625_FD_202498 | JGI IMG/M metagenome (GOLD analysis project Ga0247727, IMG submission 202498) | Biofilm microbial communities from Wishing Well Cave, Virginia, United States - WW16-25 | ecosystem: Environmental > Aquatic > Deep subsurface > Groundwater > Cave microbial mat | place... | reverse complement strand
ATGCTCTGCAGCGTCGACATTCCTCAGCTCCCGCCGTTCCCTCCTCTGCCCCCGCCAGGCTTCGCCCAGGGGCCTCAGCCCCTGCCGCTGCCGAACAAGCACAACTTCTTCGCGAGCGTATGCGAGCCTGGCTCCCCTGATCCGGTGAAGCACAAACCGGTCACGCTTCCGTCGCCGGGAACACCACCGGTGGCGGTCGCTCGCACACCCGTCCTCGAACCCTGCGGGCAGACGACTCCGACGCTCAAGCTCTGGCGAAGCTCCTGCGGCGGGATTCACATCCCCCTCGACTACGCGAACATCCGCATTCGCAAGCAGCTCGACGGGAGCCAACGAACGCGCGTCAAGCGCTGGCTCTATGGTCAAAGCGGCGCCGGTCGCGAAACGGATGCCGACAGCAAGCGCATCTACGTTCCCGGACGCGAGTTCGTGGGCTCGACCCCCGACTACGACAGCAGCTCGCGGCGCGCCGACACGAATTGGCGGCTGCCGGAGCTCGATGTCTGGTATCCGGACGGCCAAGAGGGCGCCGAGTTCGGTTTGAAGGGTGTCGCCGACAAGGACGAGTCGATCATTCACGTGTTCCCGAGAATTCCCGCGATCTATGTCTGCGCGAAAACAGCCACGGGTACGGATATAGATCCGCCACGTGGGTGCATGGGTGTAGGCAGTCAAGGCACGCATTGCAGCTGCGAGGAGAGCTACGGCCCCGGTTGCACTTGCGAGCGGCTCTCCGTCGGCGGGCAATTTTTCGCTTGCGAGGGTGGCGATCGGGCGAACATGCCGTGCACGCGCGATGCCCACTGCAAGAGCCGCGACACGAGTCGTGAGAGCGGCACCTGCAGCCGTCACCCGATCTGCAGGCCGGGCGACACCGTTTGGCGGCGCAAGCCTCTGAGTATCGACCCCGACCCTGAGGGCGCGGTCTACTGCGAGAGCGACGGTCAATGCGAGGATGGCGAGCAGTGCGGCTACTCGCTGTTCGACTTCAAGACTCGCGTGGACGTAAACGGCTGGTACTACCTAGATCGCGACGTGGCCCTGCTGCCGACGAGCGGCCGGATCCGGCGTGGCGCTTGCGCGCACGATCGCGAGCTCGTCTGCAGCAACGCCGGGCTGCCCAACTTCCCCGAAATCTGTCCGGACTCGAATCGCTGCCGCGGCTACCGACTCGTGGCAGGCGACGAGAAGTAGATGGAAGCGGCTCGCCATCAGAGTACGGCGCGGACGGAGCCGACCGCCGGCGTAGCCGCTCGCCCCTTCGCCCTCGCGAAGAGCGGCCTCCCGCTACTGCTCACGCCGGAAGGTGACGCGCGCTTGACCGTGCTCGTCGACTATCTCCGAGATCGGCGTGCGTGGGTGCGGGATCAGCTACGAGACCACGGCGCGATTCTGATGCGCGGCTTCGACGTGTCTACGCCGGCGGACTTCGAGAGTGTGGCACGTGCGATCGACGACGAGCTAAAGAACGAGTACCTCGGTACCTCGCCTCGCGATGCGCTGACGAGCCACGTCTTCAACGCGAGCGAGCTGCCGGGGTTCTATCCGATCCCTCAGCACTGCGAGATGACGTTCGTCAAGAATCACCCACGGCGCATCTTCTTTTGCTGCCTCGTTGCGCCCGAGCACGGCGGTGAGACGCCTCTCGTCGACTTCCGCCGCGTTCATGCGGATCTAGATCCCGGCGTCGTCCGGCGCTTCGAGGAGCGCGGCATCAAGATCATTCGGAACTACAGCGGGCCAGACGGCGGCGGCAAGCTCGATTTCTGGAAGCTCAAGCCCTGGCACGAGATGTTCATGACGAAAGACCGCGGCGCAGTGGAAGAGACTTGTCGTCGCGAGGCTTTCGAGCCGACCTGGAGCGACGGCGGGAAGCTACGCCTCGTGAGCCGCCATGTTCCCGTGAAGCATCACCCCGAGACAGGCGAGCCGGTGTGGTTCAATCACTCTCTCGTCTTCCATCTTTCGGCAGCACCAGGCGAGTACCGTCGCATCTACTCGAGACGCCGCGACTTCCGGAGCTTCTTCTTCTGGCAGCTTTCACGTGCTCTCGTCGCGCTGAAGAAAGGCAGGCCGGCCGAAGACCAGGCCATGCATTGCACCTACCTCGACGGCGCTGAGATTCCTGCCGCTGACATGGAGCATCTTCGCGACGTAGTCTGGCGCAATCTCGTCGTTTTTCCCTGGCAACGCGGCGACGTCGTCGCCATCGACAACCACTCCGTGGGCCATGGTCGCCTACCCTACCACGGGCCGCGTCACGTGATCGTCTGCTGGTCCTGACGTTGCGACTTTCGCGCGAGCTCTCGCCCAAGCCGATTCAGATCGATGGGCGCTCGCGTCGGGTTGCTAGGGTCGACGAGCGTGTTCTCGTCGCGATAAGTTCGTGGCGTGGTGTAGAGGGCGTGAATCGCGCGCCCGTGCGGCACACAGACGAAGCGATCCGCTACATGCGCGGCTAACCACTCGCGAACGAGCGGAAGATATCGACCGCTCATCGCTGGGAAGAGATGATGCTCCACGTGGTGGCTGAAACGGAAGTGCAGTCGGTCGAGCGGCGCCACGGTCTCGACGCTCATCGCGCCGAGTAGAGGCTCGCTGCGCTCACTGAGCGGGCGCAATAGATGATTCGTCGCGATGTAAGACATGAGAATACAGTTGCCGACCGCCATAGGTGCGGCGATCGCGAGCACGCTGTCGCGGATCCCGACGAGCGTCGCAAGGGCCAACCATCCCGCCGCCATGACAGCGACTTCGATCTTGCATCGCGTTCGGTCCAAGCGCTCGAATCCACCCATGCGCCTCGATAGGTACCAGAGCACGATCTGGCCTTGTGCTAAGTACCAGAGAAACGGAAACACAAAGCTCGCCGGTCCCCCCGAGCCCGGGATGAGACGAAGAACCCAGCGTGATGCAGAAGACGAGGCGTGCAGTGCCTCGCCAGCGAACGTGTCGGGATCGCGCTCGGGCTCGTTTGCGTGGCGGTGATGAACCTCGTTGTGCCAGGTCCGCCAGAGAGTCGGCGAAATCAGGAAAGGCGCGAAGCCGATCCACGACAGCGCGTACTGCAACCAACGCTTCCGAACGATCGCGCCGTGCATCACCTCGTGCGAAAGCAACAGCATCGACGCGTAGACGTTGCCGACCACGAGCACGGCTACGACACACGCGAACGAGCTGGCGCGATCACTCGCGATGACCCCGACACCCGCGGCAGCGACTGAAACCAAGGGCAAGAACCAAAGCGCGCGGAATGGGCGAGATGTGAATGCCGCGTCGGGAAGCGCCCGTCGTATCGAATCTCGCAACCTCGCCGTTGACCGAGCGGTACCTGCCGACCCGCCGACATCTGCGCGCATCACTTGCCGCCATTCCTCGCAGCGCGAACCATCTCTGTGGGGAGCGGTCCCGCTGGCGACTCCGCCGGCGCCTTGGGTGCGGGTTCGAAGCCGATGATCCCGATACGCCTCGCGACCTCGATTCCGCGTGCGCGCCACTCGGCCGAGTCGCGTTCCTGGAACCGCTCGGGCGGCTCGGACCGTTCCAGGTGTGTCGCAATCTCGAGACACGCGCGCGACGTCTCGGGCAAGGCATCCAGCTTCCCGGCTGCTTCGAGCGCGCGTCCGTAGAACTCCAGCGCTCGCGCACGGTCCCCGAGGAGCGAAGCGGCACGAGCCGTCAATCGTAGCGTTTCCGGGCGTTCGCGGGCGATCGCGTGAGACATCGCGATCGCCCGTCGTGAAGAGCGACCGACGGCGACGCTCGTCGCACGATCGGGCGCGCGCTCGAGTCGTGTTACGTCGGCGAGTAAACGACTCGTCCAATAGGCACCCAAATAGTACGGCGCGAGCCGACCCGCATGAGCGATGATCGCTTCCGCTCGGGCAAGATGCTCGACCGCGGAGTCGTATTTCCCCGCCAGGATGTCGATCTTCGCCGCACCGCCGAGGGCAAGCACGTGGAGCCCGTCCTCACGACGCATCTCGTAGTAGGCGCGTATGTGACGTTCGGCTTCGGTGAGGTCTCCGCGCTCGAGGAGCGAGAAGGCCGTGTGCGCGGTCTCCGTCGACGCGGCGAACTCGTAGCCGTAGTCCCTGCGCAGCGTGCGAAGGCGTACGAGATGGCCGGTGGCTTCGTGGAACCGGCCTTGGCGATAGCACCGCTCCGCCGCCATCCCGAGATAAGTATCCGCAGCCCAGAGCTTGCCTGCGCGAAGCCCGGTTTCCATCAAGCGATCGTCGACGTCGTATCGCTCGGACCAGTCGCCCGCGTGGAACTCGACGACGGTACCCATCGCTCGAAGACTGAATTCGTCCGCGTTGCCGGGCTCGCGCACGAGATGCGATGCCTCGTCCAGAAACTTCCGCGCGACATCGATCGACAATCCTCCGAATGCGAAGAACGCGCCCGTGGTCGCGGTGATTTCACAGGCCGGGGCGCACTTGGACGGATCGAGCTTCTGGACGTACCGAGCGGCAGCGATCGTGTCGAAGACGTAGCGCTCCGGATCGGTCGGGTTCTCGGCTCTCGCGCGATTGTAGAGGACTTCCACGATCGCTTGGTCATCGGGCGTGTTCCGTCTGCCGGCGCGGTGTTTGCCAACGTAGAGGCGCGCGAGTAGCCCGCTCATGTCCCGGCCAAACTTGATCCAGCGCGCGATGTTCGAGCGCGGCAGTCGCTGCCCATGGAACGCGAGGGCCGCGTCGAAATGCTCGACGCTTTCGCTCAAATTGCCCGTGTTGAAAAGCGCTTGCCCAATGTTCTTCTCGAGGATCGCGCGCTTTCCTTTGTCTCCCTTCTCTCCGTGAATGACCTGGTAGAGGCGGTACGCCTCTCGGAAATACCGAAGCGCCTCGTGCGACGCCGCCGTGCGCGCCGCGAGCTCGCCTGCGGCGAGCGTGTACTGTTCCGCTTTCTCGGTCACGTCGGCGCGGAGGTAGTGGTACGCGAGCATGCCGTACGCGTCGTGAAGATGGTCCTCGAAGCGCTGCTCGATCGTACGCGCACAGTCGGCGTGCAGCTCGCGCCGAGTTCTCTTCAGAATCGAGTTGTAAACGGCTTCCTGGATCAAGGCGTGCTTGAACGAGTACTCGTTGCTGGGCGTAATCAGCACGACCCGAGCCATCGCCGTTCGGCGCGAGGGCGCGGGCTCCACGAGCTCTCGCGCCACCAGCAACTCGAGCGCGGCGTCCACGTCGATGTCCGCTCCGGCAAGCTCGGCGACGACTTCGCGCGGAAAGCGGCGTCCGACGACGGCCGCCACTTGGAGCACGCGCTTCGCTGCAGGCTCAACGCGGTCGACACGCGAGAGAATGACTCCCTCGATCGTAGCCGGAAGCTCGAGCTCTCCCACGGCACCGCCCAGCTCACGGCCTTTCTCGGCGAGGCTTCGTACGACCTCTTCGACGTAGAAAGGATTGCCTTCCGTGCGCTCCGCGATGAGCGCTTGCACGCTGGCAGGCACGCCGCCCGAGCCGGCCAGGTTGGCCACAAGCTCGGATGTCGCAGCCGTCGTCAAGGGCGAGAGCCGGAGTGTGACGCTGCGATTCGCCAGATTGCGCTCGACGAACTCGAGGATCCGCTCGGTAGCGTCGGGATAGTTGGGCCTACAGAGCAGCATGAGCGAGATCTGCGTCGAGCCCGTCAGTACGAGCAGCTTTTCCAGCAAGTCGAGCGACGCTTGATCGGCCCAATGCAGGTCTTCGACCACGACGAGCAGCGGACGCTCTGCCGCCAGCGCCCGTAGAAAGTCACTGACCGCGACGTGGATGATGCGCTCGAGCGCTTCTCCTTCCACGTCGGCGAACCCTTCGTCGGTGGTAGCGTCGTTCGCCGCGCCGAGTAGGCGCGCCGCCGCGCCGAGTACCTCTCGACGATCTTCGAGTGGAAGCGTCGCAGCTCGCGCGGCGAAAAGCTCGAATACGACTCGCGAATCGTCGGTCTCGCCGGCCCCACTCCAGGTTCGGATCAGGTCGACAAAGGGGTGGAACGCGAGCCCCGACCCGATCGCAGAGCAACGGCCCTCGACGAACTCGAGCTCTCGCGTAACCGACAGCGCCATGATCTCGGCGAGGAGTCGCGATTTCCCCATGCCGTTCTCGCCGACGATCGCGATGACGCCGCCCGTGCCCGCACGCAGCGCTTCCAGCCGCTGTCCGATCGCTTCCAGCTCTGCGGCACGCCCGACCAGCGAGGAACGACCGCCGGTGACGGTGCCTCCCGGGCGGCTGCGGTAACGATTCTCTTCGGTTGCCAGAACCTCATAGGCGGTGACGGGCTTGTCGTAGCCTTTCAGCTTGACGGCGTGCTGGCGGAACTGGAACTCCCGATGCGCCGCTTTGTACGTAGCTTCGCCGACGAAGATCTGTCCGTCTGTCGCTGCGTTTTGCAGCCGCGACGCTAGGTTCACGGCTTCTCCCATGACCGTGTAGTCGCGTCGGTCCGCTCCGCCCACAGCACCCGCAGCGACGAGCCCGGTGTTGATTCCGATATGAACGCTCAATCGAACCGGTAGGTGTCCACGATCCGCGAAACCATCGACGCCGGAGCGAATGGCGATCGCAGCATTGATGGCGTTCTGCGGAGCGTTCTCCATCGCGGCAGGTGCGCCGAACAGCGCCATCACCGCGTCACCGATGTATTTGTCGATGGTGCCGCCGTAGTAGAGAACGATGCGCTCGATGATCTGAAAGCAGTCGTTGACCGCCTCCTTCAGATCCTCGGGGTCCATGAGCTGCGAAGTCGCGGTAAAGCCCGACAGATCGGCGAAGAGCACCGTCGCCTGCCTGCGATCTTCGACGGTACCCCGATTGCCGGAGCGGCCTGGCTTGGAATCCATGCGTAGGAATATGAGCGGGTAGAAGTCTACGATTCGGCTTCGCTCAATGCCATACTCGACCCGGCGCATGGGGATCGCGGTGCAAAGTCACCCTACGCGTAGTGCGCCGCGCTTTCCCGCCCGTCTTTGCCTCGTTCTGGTCTCCGCCGCGCTCTACACACTCGCCTATCCTCCGATCGACCAGCGCGCGGCGGCGCTCGTCGCGGTCGCCCCCTTCCTTCTCGCGCTGCGCGCTGCGCGCGTCTACGAAGCAATAGCGCTCGCAGTCGTATGGTCGCTCGCCACGATGAGCGTCGGGATCACCGAGTGGCTGGTGCCGGCCGTCGTCGTCTACTACCAGCAGTCGCTGCTGACCGGGATCGCGCTTCTCGTTGGAACGACGCTCGTCGGCGCGACACTGGAATACGGAGCGTTCGCTCTCTGCTACAGAAGGCTGAGCGAACGCTTCGCACCGTACGCTATCGTCCTTCTCACGGCGGCTGCATGGGCCGCGGCGGAGCTCTGCCGCACACGCATCGGCTTCGGCAATCCGTGGGGATTGTTCGGCTACGCGTTGGTGGAGACGGGCGGGGATCCGAGCGTCTGGGGCACGATGACCCAGATCGCCGACTTGGGCGGCGTCTATGCCGTCTCGTTCGTGTTGGTCGCGTTCAACGCAGGGCTGGCCGAAATCGTCGTCGCCGTCCGCGGACGGGACACCCGCAGCGCCGGGCGCATGCTGCTCACCTGCGGAGCGATCGTCGCCGGCGTTCTCGCGTACGGCGGTTTGCGAGTGCGCGATGTCACGGAGCGGCACGTCGATCCCGTCCCGGTCTCGATCATCCAAGGGAATCTCGACCTCGGAAGTCAGTGGCGCGAAGAGATGTATGGAGCCAATCTCGCGGAGTACCTGGAGCTCACGCGTCGCGCCGTCGTCGAGTCGGCGCCGCGTGTCGTGTTTTGGCCGGAGAACGCGATGACTTTCTTCGTCGATCGCGAGCCCGAATATCGCGGAATCGTCGGTGCAACGATCGGTCGCTTGGACGTAGAACTCGTCGCCGGAGCGCCACGCTTCGAAGGTGACGGCGACTATCGCTATTTCAACAGCGTGTTTCTCCTGCGCCCCGATGGCGATATCGTCGCGCGCTACGACAAGCAAAGACTGCTGCCTTTCGGCGAGTATTTCCCCTTTGGAATGATCGACCTCCTGAAGCGAAGCTTCGGCCGCGTGCGCGAGATGACGCCGGGGTCCGCTAGCGCGCCGCTACCGAGCCGAGCCGGCGCCCTCGGCTCCATCGTGTGCAACGAAGCGATGTACCCCGAGGATGCCGTAGCGCGCGTGCGAGACGGGGCGGAGGTGCTCGTCAACCTGAGCCACGACTCCTATGTTCCCGGGGTCGAATTCGCCGAGAATCAACTCCGCATCGCAACGCTACGCGCGATCGAGCAACGGCGCTCTCTCGTGCGCGCGTCTACGAGCGGGCCCTCCGCGATCGTCGATCCGACCGGACGAGTCGTCACGAGAAGCGTGCCGCATACTGCGATGGTGTTGGCCGGTTCCGTCCTGCCGTCGCGCGAGCTGACGCTCTATGCGCGCATCGGCGATACATTCGCGTGGAGCTGCTTGATCGTCGCGGTGGTGGCGATGCTCCTCACGCGCCGCACCGCGGTTCTCTGATCCGTGCGCTCGTAGCCCTCAAGCGAGGCACCCCCGCAAACGAGCAGGCGATGCACTGCTCATCCCTCGATGGCACCGAGATTCCAGACGCCCACATGGAGCAGCTGCACGACGTCGGATAGCGGTCTGGGATCGTCACTTCCACACCCTCGAATGAGGGTTTTCCACTACGTGCTGTCACGCTACCGCGCGCACCCGGACCTTGCTTCACATCCGCGAGCAGGAACATACTTTCTCGCATCCTAGCAACAGGGTGAGGGAACGGGGGAGGTTCCTGCGATGCACGAAAGCACTGCGGTACGACCTGGCGACGGCGGCTCGTCGGTCGTGGTTTCGAACGAGATCAGACTCGTCGGAGCCGAACGATGAGGCGCTGGCGATTCGTGCGTCGAGCAGGCCGACGGCTCAAGCGCTGGGTGCTCGTGTTCGTCCGACGGACGGCGCCCGTGCTACGCATCCCCGCGCCGGTGCAGCGCGCATTCGTGATCGGCTATGTCGCCCTGGCACGCGTGCAACGCGTTTTTTCACGCCCGCCTCGTGGTGCTCACGTACTACCCCCGCCGCGAGTGCCGAGGACGTGCGATCCGCTCGTGCTCGCCTTCAACGCTCGAGCTTCGCGCCAGGTACTCACCGATCGGCACCAGTTCTCTGTCCGCAACTACGACTGGAAGATGTCAGACATCCTCGGACGTTTCTTCCTAGGTCTCGACTACGACGACGCGGAATACAAAGCCCAAGCCGCGCTCTGGCGGGACATCGCGGACGGCCGCGACGCAGGCCTCGTGTACGCACTCGCCAACAGGGCGGCGAAAGATACGCCGCTCGATCACGGCAGCGTCGGATGCGTCGACGTCGTCGATTGGACCGGACGAACGCTCGAGCGCTTCGTCCAGAGCTACTTCGGGGTCCCGACTTTGAACCCGCCGGATCCCGGCGAACGCCGACGCGGAAGTGCGCTGCTCGACCTTTTCCAACGCGTCTCGTCGTACATCTTCAACCTCGAGCAGCTGACCGGGCACTTGTACGAAGACGCGAAGGACGCCGGCGGCGAGGTCAAGAAGCACTTGACCGATCTGGTGGCGCACAAGCTCTCATCTCGGGGACCTGAAGCGGGCGACGTGGTGGATCGTCTGCTGGACCAGGGCTCGGCGTCGCAGCCAGAGCGAGATCGAATCGTCGCACTGCTGGGAGGAACGTTGTCCGGCCTCTTCGTCCCGACCAGCTCTCAGTTCGTTCGCGTCGTGGATTTTCTGCTTGACCTTCCGCTCCACGAGCTTTCGACTTTTCGTGCGATCGCGTTCCAGCGTGCAGGACAAGTCACCTCGCCGGAGGATCATCTGACAAACCTGGCCGCCCGCTACGTTCTCGAATCGGCGCGGTTCGACCCGTTTCCGATGGCCCTCATCCGACACTGCGCGAACGGAGCCGAGCTGTTTGCCGGCAGCGGTAAAGCCAAAGCCATCCCGGCCGGAGCGAGCGTCGTCGCGGTGATGAACTCCGTGGCGTTCGACCCGCTGCTGGCAAAGCAGCCCGCTGCCTTCCTCACGGGACGTCCCCCCGCGCACTCCTTGGTGTTCGGCGCGGGGCAGCACGAGTGCATCGGTGCGTCGCACTCCTGGCCGATCGCGACTGCACTGATGACGGCGATGGCGCTGCGGCTGTTCGCGCTTCCGGGCCTGCGCCGTGCTCCGGGGCGCCGCGGGACTTTGCGTTATCGTGATTCGTGGCCTGCGAGCTTCGAGCTCCGTTACGATCACGAAGCACCTGGAGCCAACATATGACCAGTCGCAGCAGTGCCGCCGAAAAGATCATTGTCGATCCTCTACCGTCGAAGCGCATTTCGACACGCGTGGCGGCGATAGGCAGAGCGAAGTCCGCTCCGCTGGCGGGCAACCTCACCGTCATCGTCCCGCTCGCGGGAGGCGACGCGGTCTTCGAAAAGTTGAAAGCGGAGCTCGAGCTCATAGACGGCGAGATCAAGAGCAAGAAGGGTGAACTGCTCCGAGGGGTGAAGCACTTGCACGTGGCGCGCTGGGTGCTCCTGCCGGCCAGAGTCAGGGGTCTTGGAAAAGAGATCGAACCATCTCTCGCCATGTGGACGGTGTTCGATGGCGATCGCTACGACCTCGTCTTCGAGCTCGTCGCGTCGGCCAGACCGCTGCTCGACCGCATCTACCAACACTGTCGCGACTACCCCGGCCCCCGCGCCCCTGCTCGGGACGTCGAGGACTATTTGTTGCTGCACAAATCGGCGAGCCGCGTGGCCGCTTATGACGGGACTCCGGGTCGCTCGACCGAGATCATCGAAGCGCAAGAAAACCTCGCGACCGAGCTCGCGACCTTCGTGCGCGATGCGAAAAATAGAGGGCTTCCGAACAAGTACGTCTTCCTGGAAGCGCAACGCTTCGTGGACGACGACCTCTTCGGTAGGCGGCGGGATCTCGCCGAGTTTGCGCGCAAGCGATTCACTCTCGAAAAGTGTTCCGTGGTCGTCGACCTCGCGCTCGAGATCGTTCGCACGATCCTCGGTGCCGGCACGCGAGCCACGCTGCTCCTCGTTTCGTTTCTCCTCGCGGTGGAGTACTGCGCGTTCGTGCTCGGCAAGGAGTTGGGGGAGCGCTTCTTGCTTACTTGGCCCCAGACCTTCGGTACCGTCATCGGACTCATGCTGCTGATGCCGGCCGCAGTCGGGGCTCTGACAGTCGCCCTCTGGATTCTGGCCTTGCGACGGGTCGAGGCGCGCGAGGCACTTAGCTGGGTTCCGGTACCCGATCTAGATTTCAGAGCGCACCACGAGCGCTTGAAGGAGAGAGACAACGAAGAGAGCGGAATGAACCGAATGACGATCCTCACGGACGTCAAACCGGGACTCTTCCGCCGCATCACCTGTCACACGGTGCTCGGCGCGATCGCATTGCGAGCGCGGAGGAACCACGACGGCGTACTCGACGGTGTCGAGACCATCCATTTCGCTCAGTGGCGGTTCGTAGACCGCGGCAAGCGCCTGCTGTTCATGTCGAACTACGACGGCGACGCGCTCCAATATTTTCAGGACTTCTCCAACAACGCGGCTCCTGGAATCAACGCGATCTGGGGCAATACGGAGGGTTTTCCCCCGACCGAGAACTTTGTCGGAGGCGGCGCACGCAATCTCGAAGAGTTTCGGAACGCGGCGCGCGTGCATCAGATCCCGACCGATGTGTGGTACTTCGGCTACACTGACCGGCGCTACGCGACGTGTCGAATCAACGACAACTGGCTGATTCACGCGTGTCTCAATTCCTTTCCCACGCCGCGCCAGGTCGACCATTGGGTCACTACGCTCGAGCTACGCGCAGGCTTGCCTAGCCCATGATCGAGGAAGGCGACATTCAAGCGCTGGTGCTGAACTCGTATGCGGATCTCCCACACGCGGCGCTCTTGCCTCTCAGCGCGGCCAACGGCGCCGACGTCCGTGGCGCTCTCACCGACCTGTCCTCGACGCTGAGGTTTTGGCGCAAGAATCAGGCCGCACCGACTCGTGTCGCGCACGTCGCGCTTTCGGCGAGCGGGCTCCGCAAGCTGGATCTCGAAGAGGAAGCGCTCCGTGGGTTCAGCGTGCCCTTCCTCGAGGGCATGGCCGGCTCGGAAAATCGGTCGCGGGATCTCGGCGATCTCGAGACCTCCCACCCGAGCACATGGGACTGGGGTGCCGCCGACAAGTCCGTGGATGCGCTCCTCTTGCTCTACGCTCGCACATCAGGGGATCTTCAGGCTTCCGTCGCCACGTCAAAGGCCGCAGCCGCGGCCCGGGGCCTATCGCTCGTCACCGCAGATCCACTCGAGGCTGCGTGGCTGAACGCTCCGGGTGTCGAAGGGTTTCGCGAGCACTTCGGCTTCGTCGACGGAATCTCGCAGCCGGCGCTCGATCTCGATGGTAAGGGTGAACCCGACGACTTCCGACGCGAGTTCGTCGCCCCGGGCGAGTTGCTGCTCGGGTACGTGAACGAGAAACGCGCGATCGCGCCTGGAGCGACCGTCTCGCCGACCGCAGCCGCGCGCCGAGTCGGGCTGGCACCGTTGCCCAACACGCCGCGACTCGACCTCGGGCGCAACGGAACCTATCTCGTCGTCCGCCAGCTCGAGCAAAAAGTTCTCGGATTTTGGGGTTTCGCGAAGGCCCATGCCGACGTGATCGGCTCCACGGAGCTCTGCGGCGCCAAGCTGATGGGAAGGTGGCGAAACGGCGCGCCGTTGAGCCGCTTTCCGGTGGCGCCGGGATCGCTCTCGGGTAAGGTCGACGAAAACGAATTCGAGTTCCGTACCAACAAAGACGAGACCGGCATGCGATGCCCGATTGGAGCGCATACTCGCCGTGCCAACCCGCGAGACGCACTACTCGGGTCTTCGCCGCGCTCATCGTGGGCTGAGGTTCAACGACACCGCATTCTCCGTCGCGGGCGCCCCTACGGGCCTCAGCTCCCCGGCTGGCCCGATCCCGAGAAGATGTTGAAGCAAGCGGCAGGTGCGCCGGACACCGGCTCCCGCGGCATGTACTTCATCTGCATCAACGCGGACATCGCCGAGCAGTTCGAGCACGTCCAGCAAAGGTGGCTGAACGATCCTACTTTCGTCAATCCGGCGAATCTGGAGGTCGATCCAATCGTCGGGCGCACCCGCGCACGGTCGCGCTTCACGGTGCCCCGCGATCCGACGCCGGTCTTGCTCGGCGAGCACGGCGTTTCGTGCGAGCGTTTCGTCAGGATGCGCGGAGGAGGGTACTTCTTTCTACCGTCAAGGCGCGCGCTCAGCTACCTTGCCGCAACGGACAGGTAGACCGCGCCCACGGAACGCTTCGATCCGCATTCCGGTCGGCCGACGCCATGTCACGCAGCATGAGCGATTTCACGTCCGAGCTCCCCCGCGCGAATCGTCGCGTGACGACGGTGCTGATCGCGGACCTCGTAGGCTACACGTCGCTCACGGAACAGCTCGATCCCGAAGACCTCGAACGCGTCATGAAGCGCCTCATCGAAGGCGAACGACTCATCGTCACCGAACGCTACGACGGGATGATCTTCGGTAGCGATGGCGACGACGTCAAAGCGCTCTTTGGCGATCCCGTTGCGCACGAGGACGACCCGTGCCGCGCGGTCCGCTGTGCCTTCGAGCTCCAGCAATTCGCGCGACAAGTTCAACAGGAGTTTCCGCAGCTCCAGGACTACCCGCTGCAACTTCATGCGGGAATCTGTACGGGGGTCGTGATCACGAAGGGAGGCGATCGCGGCGGATACGGCCCGACCGGCGATGCGATCAACACGGCCGCGCGATTGGTCAACGTCGCCAAGGCAGGCGAGATCGTCGTCGAGACAACCACTCATCGTGCCATCGCCTCGGTGTTCGACACCGAGCTCGTGGGGAGCGTTCCACTCAAAGGCAAGCAGGACCCTGTCGACGTGTACCGCGTGCTGCGTCCGATCCCGCGAGGCTGGTTCGAGCTAGCGCGAGAGCGTGGCTTGGGGCCTTTCGTCGGGCGCGCTTCGGCACTTTCGGTCTTGGAGGCGACGTTGCAACGCGCCTGTGACGGACACGGCGGCTTCGTCGCCGTGAGCGGCGAGCCCGGCGTGGGCAAGACGCGCCTGCTCTTCGAGCTGCGCCAGCGAATCCCGCAAGCAGTTCGAGTCGTGCTCGTCGAGTGCGATGCCGCACCCACCGTATCGTCGTTTCACCCGGTGATCGTTTTCATCCGCGAAGTGTTGGGGCTGGTTGCCGGTGATACGCCGGACATCCAACGCGCGGTGGTTGCCGCGTCCGCCACGGAGCTGGACCCCGGACTCGATGAGTACGTTCCCATATTCCTCCAGCTGCTCTCGCTTCGAAAGGACGACACTCCACTCCCCTCTCACCTGCGCGACGAGCGTCTTGCTCGCGCGATACAGGATGGTGTGTCGATGCTCGCGACGGCGGCCGCGCGACAGCACCCTCTCGTTCTGCTGCTGGAGGACTGGCACCTCGCCGACGAAGCGTCACGAGCCGCGATGTCCGAGCTCATCGAAGACGGTTCCAGCCGCGGAATCCTCGTCGTCTTGACGTACCGCTCCGAGTGGACGCCGGAGTGGCAAGGCGAAGCGCCGGCGGAGATACGCCTGTCGCCGCTTCGGCTCGACGATGCGCGCAAGGTCATCGCTGCCAGGCTGCACGAAGACGCACCTTCCGAGACGCTGGTCCAGCGGCTCTATCAGCACACCGGAGGCAATCCCCTCTTCCTCGACGAGATCTGTCGGGTGTTGAAGGAATCAGGGGTCCGAACCGGAAGCGCGCGCGAGCTCGACGAGATCGAAATCCCCGGAACGGTCCAGGCGGTCATACGCGCCCGCATCGACCGACTCGAACCGCGCTTGCGGCGCATGCTTCGGATCGCCTCCGTGCTCGGGCTATTCTTCCCGACCAATCTCCTCGCCAAGCTCGCGGAGGAAGGCGAGACCAACGTCGACGTCATGCTCGGCGAGCTGCAACGGCTCGATCTTGTCGGCGAAGAAAAGCTCGCCGATCGAACGGAGCCGCGCTACCGTTTCAAGCATGCCATCACGCGCGAGGTGGCGTACGCGAGCCTTCTCCTCGAGGATCGTCGTGAGCTCCATCGCCGCGCCGGTGCCGCGATCGAAGCGCTCTACAGCGCCGAGCGCCTCGCCGAGCACGACGAGATCGTCGCCGATCACTACGAGAGAGGCGGCCAGCTCGAGCGTGCAGCCGAGTTCGCTCGTCGGGCCGGTGACAAGGCCGCGGCCTCTTTCGCGCTTGGAGCCGCCCGCGCCTGGTACCGCCGCGCGATCGGGATACTCGACGCGCTCGGCGAAAAGCCGGATGCCGTTCGCGAACGGATCGACGTGAGCGGCCGGTGGGCCGAGGCCTGCGTTTACGACCCCGCTGCCGCGGAAGGCACGGTTTTGGAAAGATCCTACGAGCTCGCCGAGAAAAGCAAGGATCACCGCCGTGCAGCGCGCGCTGTTTACTGGATGGGTTGGTTCGAGCACGCCCACGGGAACCACCACAAGGCAACGCGCCATTTCGAGCGAGCGTTCGAGCTCGTGGAAGAGATGAAGGACGGCCGCCTCGTTCCTCAGCTCCAGGCGAATCTCGGTCAGACCGCCTATCATCGAGGGGAGCTCGCGCTGGCCGAGAGTCGGCTGGAGCGCGCGATCGTTTCCGACGGACGGACGATCATTACGGCCAACGCGCTCGGATACCTCGCGCTGATCGACGCGGAGCACGGTCGCTTCTCCGTCGCCAATGAACGCGTAGAGCTTGCCCTGCAGATCGTGCGTGAGCTCGAGCAGCGCCAGCTCGAAGGCTCGATTCTCACCATCGCGGCGTACGTGGCGATGTTTCAAGGATACTGGGAGTCGTGCATCGATCGAGCGGAACAAATGCGTGACATCGCCGCGACCATCGACGCGCCATACATCCTGGCGATGAGCAAGACCGCTGCCGGCTACGCGAGGTGGTTCCTTTCCGGAGATCGCGGCGCGTTCGCGGCGATGCGCGAGGCCATCGGCGAGCTCGAGACGAGCGGCAGCAAGCTCTCCATGTCCGTGAACTACGCGTGCCTCGCCGAGGTCATGGCACTCGCCGGAGAAGCCGTCGAGGCCAGGCAGCTCGCAGAAAAGGCCAGAGATCGCGCGACGGCAGGAGACCGCGTGGGCGAGATCCAAGCGCACCGCGCGCTCGGGATCGCCGAGATGCGAACCGAGCACCCTCGCATCGCGGCAGCACGGGCTCGTTTCGAGGAAGGCATTGCGCTCGCAGTGGCGCGGCGATCACAACGCGAGGCGGCGCTGACGCGGTGGCGTCTCGCCGAAGTACTCGTACAATCCGGTGAAAACGCAGAAGCGCGCCGGCTTCTCACGACCGTGAATCGCGCTTTTCAGAATTGCTCGATGCCATGGCACCTCGAGCAAGTCCGCGCGCTTCGCGCCAGCATCCCGAAGTGACGAGACCGGGTCACGCCATCCGCCACCGCATCGGCGCCCGCTTGATGCCGCCGACGAAGCTCGATCGCACGCGTATCGGCGAGCCGGTGAGCTCGCATTCCGAGAGACGCTCGCGGAGCTGGGAGAAGGCGTGGCGCAGCTCGAGCCGCGCGAGGTGAGCGCCGAGGCAGACGTGCTCGCCCATGCCGAAGCCGATGTGAGGGTTCGGGTCGCGGTCGATGCGAAAGGCGAAGGGGTCCGGAAAGATTTCCTCGTCGCGATTGCCCGACGCGTAGAAGAGGCAGACGGATTCGCGTTTGCGAATGGTCTTGCCGCGGAGCGAGTAGTCCTCGGTGGCAGTGCGCGCGAACTGGATCACGGGCGTGGTCCATCGGATGGCTTCCTCGACGGCGCCGTCCACGAGCTCGGGATTGTATTTCAGCTTCTCCCACTCGCGGCGGTTCTCGAGAAGCGCGAGCATGCCGCCGGTCATGGCGTTCCGCGTGGTCTCATTGCCGGCCACGACCAGCAGAAAATAGTACGAGAGCAGCTCCACGATCGGTAGCGGCTCGCCGCTCACCTTGCCGTTGGCGACGACGCTCACGATGTCGTCGGTCGGTGCTTTTCGGCGCGACTCCGCGAGATCGTGGAAGTAAATGAAGAGCTCGTGTCGCGCGCGCTCGAGAGTCTCGTGAGGGGTGCCCGTTTGGAACTCCGGGTCTTGGGGCGCGATGCTCTCGTTCGTCCAGCGAAACAGCAGGTCCCAGTCTTCACGCGGAACCCCTAGCATCTCGGCGATGACCGCGATGGTGATCTTCGCCGAGACGTCCTGCACGAAGTCGCCGCTAGTCTTTCGGGCCGCCTCGTCGAGAATCTCGCGGGTCACTCGCGAGACTTTCTCGTCCATGTTGCGAATCGCGCGCGGCGTGAACCAATGACTCGTCACGCGGCGGAACTTCGCGTGATCCGGCGGGTCCATGTTCAGAAGGTGGCGCGACTCGCCTTCGGCCGGCGGCGGCAGGTCGAGCGTGAACACTGCGAGCCGCGGCGCGTTCAGAAACTTCTCGGGCTGCTTGCCGATCTCGATGATGTCGGCGTGCTTGGTGATGACCCAAAAGGGATCGACGTTCGGGCGGTCGTACCAGAACACCGGCGCGTTTCGCCGGAGCCAGGTCCACTCGGCGTGAGGATAGCCGTGCTGCTCGTAGTGCTCCGGGGTCGCGATGTCGAGAGCGGCGGGATCGAAGTCTTGTGCGATCGCGGTCGTCATGCTGCAGCCTCCGCGGGGCGGCCTATGAAATCACCACGACGGGGATCTGGCGAGCGGTCTTCTCTTGGTAGGCGAGGTAACGAGGGAACAAGGCGGTGACTTCCGACCAGAGGCGCTGGCGCTCGGCACCGGCTGCAACCACGGCGCGGACCTTTCGTCGCTTGCGCCCGATCTGAATCGTCACCTCGCCGTTGGCAGCAATGTTGTCGAGCCAGGCCGGGTTGCGGGCGTTACCACCGTAGGACGCGATCAATAGATACCGCTCGCCGTCGCGATAGTAGGGAAGCGGCACGGTTCGCTCGAGGCCGGTCTTCCGCCCTCGCGTCGTCAAGAGCAGCATGTCGAGCCCGTCCATGCGCCCGCCGAGAAGGCCGCCGGTCAAGCGATAGAGCCGAACATGCCAGTTCCCCATTCGCTTCATGACGCGGGGCTCGGGAACCCACTTGATGTACTCGGTCTGGGGAGTTTGCGGATTCTTCGGCGGCTTGCTCATCTTCATCGCTCCACGGCACCGCTTGCGAGCAGGTCCGCTACGTCTACGGATGTAAAACCGAGTAGCTCGCAGAGCACCTCGGCGCTGTCGGCACCGACGAGTCGTCCCGTGTCGCGCGTCCACCCGGGCGTCTCGGTGAGTCCGACCGGAATTCCGTTCGCGACCAGGGTCCGGCCGTCGCGGTGCGGAATCTTCTCGAAAAAACCGCGCGCCGCAAGCTGCAGGTCGCGGTCCAGCTGATCTTCGATGTTCTGCACGACGCCGGCGGCCACGCCGGCGCCCTGCAACGTGCGCATGACCTCGTAGGGGTCTCGAGTCGAAGTCCAAGCTTGGACCTCGCGATCGACTTCGCCGCTACGACGAATCCGCAACTGCGCCGTCGCAAAGCGTGGGTCGACCGCGAGCGCGCCCTTCCCCATCGCCTCGCAGAGACGGCGCCATTCGTCGTCGCTCTTGACGGCGATCACGCACCAGCGATCCTCACCTGCGGAGCGATAGCAGCCGTGGGGAGCCTGCTCCGACGACTGATTGCCGATGCGCGCGGGCTCGATGCCCGCGGCTAGCGGATCGAGAAACAAGTGCCCGATGCTCGCGACCGTCGTCTCGTACTGAGAAAGGTCGATGAGCTGGCCCTCGCCGGTTCGGTCGCGATGCGCGAGCGCGGCCATCACGGCGACGAGCCCGTGCAACGCGGAGAGCGCGTCGGGATAGGCGTATTGGGTGAGCGTGCATTCTCGCTCGGGAAAACCTGAAAGCGTTGCCAGCCCCGACAGCGCCTCGATGTTCGGGCCCCAGGTCACGTAGCCGCGGTTCGGGCCGCTGCCGCCATAGCCGGTGGACGAAAGCATGACGAGATCAGGCTTCACCGACGTCAGCGTCGCGTAGTCGAGCCCCAGCTTGCCGAGCACACCGGCGGCATAGTTTGCGACCACAACGTCGCAGCGCGCAACCAGCCGCTTCACGATCTCGACCGCGCGCGGCTTTGCGAGGTCCAATGCGACGAAGCGCTTACCGGCGTTCCAGTCTGTGAACCACGGTGAAGCCGCTTCTTGAACGCCCTTCTCGGGCTCGCGGGGCGAGACGTAGATGCGCGAGACGTCCGCGTGGGCTCGCGACTCGATCTTCAAGACGTCGGCGCCGCAGTAGGCCATGAAGCGGCCGATCCAAGGCCCGGCCATGCCGGCGGTGAGCTCGAGCACGCGAAGCCCTGCGAGCGCCGGGCCGCGGCTCGGAGCGATGCCGGCCTCGAGACGCTCGTCCGAGTCCGAAGGCGACTTGAAGTCGAGCTCCCGCAGCACTTCATCCGTGTGCGTGCCAACGCGCGGCGCACCACGAACGATCCGTACAGGTGTCCGCGACAAACGATACGGCGCACCCGGCTGGCGGTAGCTCTCTCCGCCGGCGCCCTCTACCGAGACGAAGAGCTCTCGATCTGCGAGGTGAGGATCGGCGATGACGTCGAGCGCGCCGCTAAGCGGTGTGATCGCGAGGTGACGGCGTTGGCCTTCGCGGTAGAGCTCGTCTGCCGAGAAGCGCTCCGTCATGTCGCCGATCAAGAGGTCGAGAAGATCCCGGTAGGGCTGGCGCGCGGACGACGGTCCTTCGAACATCGGGTCGAGAATCTCGGCGTTGCCCGTAGTCTCGTTCACCCACTTGGCGAGCGCTCGCCAGTGAGCCGGTCGATTGACCATCAAATAGATCTGCTTGCCGTCGCCGGCCCGGTACGCGCCGGACGGCACGGACGCGAAAAGTCCGCTGCCGAAGCGCCGCGGTACGATGCCGTCCTCCAAGAACTTGGCTGCGCCACAGATGTGCGTGACGGCCGCGACGGCTTCGAGCACGGAGAGGTCGACGCGCTGGCCGCGACCGCTCTTTGCCGCTTCGCGGAGAGCGACGAGGCTCGCGGCGGCAGCCGCGGTGGACGCGGATATCCACGAAGGATTCCCTGCGAGGAGCACCGGAGGATCATCCGCCGCTCCGGTTACATGCATGGCGCCGCCGAGCGCCGCAGCCACGATGTTTGCGCTCGCGTACTCGGCCATCGGACCGCTGAGGCCGAAGCCCGTGATCGACGTCCAAACGAGGCTCGGGCGATTGCGCCGCAGAGTTTCGAAGCCGATCCCGAGGGCGTCGAGGCGACCGCTCGCATCGGTTTCGATGACGAGGTCGGAAGCGACGATGAGCTTCGCGAGCGCGGCCTTGCCGTCCGCGCTCGCGAGATCCAGCGTCACACTGCGCTTGCCGGCGTCGGCATAACGGGAGAACGCGTTGCGCCGAGATGCGACTGCTTCGAGTGATTCGGGTGCTTCGACTTTGACGACGTCGGCGCCGAGATCGCCTAGCAGCTTGCCGCAGTAGATCCCTTTCTCGTCGGCGAGCTCGACGACGCGAAGCCCGTCGAGCGCAACGGCTCCGGCTTCACCACGCGCGACGACCACCGGCGCTGTCTAGCACCGGTGGTCGCGCGAGAGAAGTCGTGGATCAGCGGGTAAGGCGCGTGAGAATGCGGTCGGCGAGCTTCGCGAACACCGCCTCGAGGTCATCCGGCGAGGGCGCAAAGAGCATCGCACCGGCCGGCTGGCTCGCACTGACGATGCCGTTCTCGTTGGCCACACGGCGGAGGAAATCGAGATCCGGTTGGTCGCCTGGATCCTTCGCCGTCAAGCTGCCGAGCCCGATGGTGTAGATCGTGTAGCCGGCGGCGCGAATTTCGCTCGCCCATTGCTCGGATTGCAAATATCCGAGGCGGCGAATGTTGGTGCCGTTGGTGCTGCTGCCGTCGGGCAAGCGCGGCGGCATGGCCGAGGTAGCCGTCGAAGTCGAAGAGCCGTTGCTCGCGGTCACCGGAGCGCCGCTCGAAAAGCGGATGACCTTGAATCCGTCCGTGATGCGAAAGAGGCCGCGATATCTCGATCCCGAGATGTAGCTCGCCACGATGCCGTTGTAGGTCCGCGGCGTGGTTCCGGTCGGGAGCGTGAACGTGTCGCCGAACGCGGTCGGCCGGCCGTCGGTGAAGAGCACGACGATTCGGACGGCGTTCTCTCGCCGCGCCGTGCTGTCGAGCTGGCGCTTCGCGAGGCGGAGGCCTTCTTCGATGTTCGTGTCGGAAATCGCCGTCCGTGACCGGATGTCCGTACCCATCGGCGCCTTGAAGTTTTTGCGCAGCGGCATCCGCTCTTCCGCCCAAGTCGAGTACGTCACGAGGCCGAACTGATCGATCGAGTCGTCGAAGTGCTCGAGGAACGCGACCGACGCGTCTTGCATGTCGTCGAAGGCGTTGTTGCGCTCGAGCGAGTGCGACAAGTCGAGGACGAAGCTCGTGTCGAGGGGGTAACGCATCGCTTCGGCCACAGCGACGACGTCATAAGCCTCGCGGCCGATGATGCGAGTGAAGATCGCGGGGCTCGCCGTTGCGGCGCTGATCGCAATCCGCTTCGTATCCGTCGCGGGCGTAGTGATGTCCACGGCGTACGACGTGTCTTCGAGTTGCGTATAGTTGGCGCTCGCGACCTTTCGGACGATGGTCTCGATGTCGGTGTTGCTGCGCGACGATTCTCTCGCACCTGCAAGCGCGCCGGCGTCGACCGCTTTGGTGAGCCGGCCCCGCGTCACGTACGCCATCCCGAGGTCTACCACCATCCCGGCGGCCAGCAGGAGGCAGACGAGAGCGAGAGTGAAGAGAACGACGACGACGACGCGCTCGCGATCAGAAGAACGCCGCTTCATAGAGAACCTCCGGATAGATGTCGAGACCGAACGCTTCGACTGGGAACAAAGGCACGAAGCCGTGCACGACCTCGACGGCCATGACCGTCACGCCCGTCTCGAGCGCGTCCACGTTGGGCATTCGTGCGGGACCGCCTTCACTGCCCACACGGCTCGCTGAGCCCGAGATGGACCCGCTCCGAAACTGGTCGACCACCCACGGGGTCGAATCGCCGGCGCTCCGCCGGGTGAGCGTACTGATGATGATCGCGCCGTGCCCGACTACATCCACGGGGCCGGTGTTCGATAGGCCGATCGCTGCGACTGCAGAGTCCATGCTCGCACCGCGCGAGACGAGATTCGCCGCCTCGCGGCTGAGATCGTTCAAGGTTTGGTAGCCGCTCACGAGACGACCGAGGTCGATGATGCCGAGCAGCACGACGAGGAGGAGAGGAAGGATGATGGCGAGCTCGCCGAGCGCGACCCCGCGCTCACCGGAGCGTAGCGGCCGAATCGATTTCTTCGTGAGGGTCTTCACGTGAATTCCTCGTTGCGGAAGCGAGACGTGCATCGGAACCGATATTGGTTGTCGGGAAAGGCGACCGCGAGTATCGGGGTGAGCACCTCGACCGCGTAGCTCACTTCGACGATCACGACGTCTCCGGGACCGCCTGGTCCGACAGACTCGACGCCGTTGGTGCCGACGGAGGTGATCGTCACGTTGCCCTCGTCGAGGTCGGCGATACCGCTAAGCTCGCGGAGCACGCGCAGCATGGAATCTTTACGCGTGAGCATCACGCCGGGATTCCTCGGATCGGAAAGCTGACGGCCTGTGATCGCGAAACGCGTGGCCTGGCTCACGGCATCCTGCAGCCGCGTACGGGTGTGGTGAATGCGCGCGTAGTCGAAAATCGAAAGGATCAAGATCAGCAACACGGGGAGAGCGAGTGCCGCCTCGACGACGACGTTGCCGCGCTCGTGCTTTCGGTGGAGAAATCCGGATCTCACGCGATGCGTTCAGCGAAAGCCGTGCCACGGCGAACCTGCAAGAGTGAACGTGACTCAAGTCACTGTTTTTGATGATGAAGTTACGAGACGGCTGAGCGCGCTCTGCGCTCGAGCTGCACCGCTCTGATACAGACGCGTAACGGATCGAGACAGTCGATTCTCGAGCATTTTTCGCGGAGTCGAAGGACGCCGGCGATCGTGCCACCATGCTCGCGGATGACCGTCGCCGCGCCATCGTTCGAGTCGCCTACCCGCTCGCCGGATCCGTCCCTCATCACGTACACGCATGGCATCTACGCGCTCCACGCCCTCTCGCTCGCGATCGGGCTCACGAGCCCTGCGACGGTAGTCGGCAGCTTCGTGTTCGGGCTGCCCTCGATTCTCGCGGTGATTCTGAACTACGCTAGGCAGTCCGAGGTGCGCGGCACTTGGCTCGCGCCGCACTTTCGGTGGCAGATACGAACGTTCTGGTACGCGCTGCTCTGGATGATCGTAGCGGGGCTCATCTCGGCGCCACTCGTGTTCCTGCTTGGCGCCGGCATTCTCACGTTCATCCTCGCCGCCGCGCTCGTCGGCGTTTGGGTGACTTACCGTGTGCTGCGCGGTTGGCTCGCGCTACGCGACGCGAGGCCGCCGATTCTCTGACGTTTCTGATCAGACGACCGTGAAGTCGGCGAGATCCGGTCGCTTCGTCCAGCGCCAGTAGTCGAGAAGCCTCCACGGCGAGAGCACCGTCACGCGGCCCTCGGCGTTTCGGTACCAGCTGCTTCGAATCGACGGATGCGACCAGACCATGCCGGCCATCGCCTCGTCGTGCCGGCGCATATACGCATCGTGAGCCTCGCGCTTGCACTCGATCGCGCGTCGTCCGTTTGCGAGCAGAGTCTCGATGCAGCGGAGTATGTAGAGGATCTGGCACTCCGAATGGAAAATCAGGCTGCCGCCGTGAGCGAGGTTGGTGCCGGGCCCGTACATGCAGAATAGGTTCGGAAATCCGGGCACCGTGATGCCCAAATAGGCCGACGGTGAGTCGCCCCACTGCTCGCGTAGCGCGACGCCGTCGCGGCCGACGATGTCCATCGGCCAAAGAAATCGATTCGCGTGAAAGCCGGTCGCGTAGACGATGACGTCTACCGGATGCCGGGCGCCGCCTTTGCAGACGACGGCGTCCGCTTCGATGTGCTCGATGGCTTCGGTGACGAGCTCGACATCATCGCGCTTCAGCGCAGCGAGCCAGCTGCCGTTGTCTTGGAGCGTGCGCTTCCCGAGGCACACGTAGTCGGGAATCACCTTCGCGAGCAACTCAGGGTCGTCGCCCACTTGGTCCTTCAAATACTGCGTGAACGCATCGCGAGTGGCGTCGTTCAGCGCGTTCACCGAACGATCTTGGTGAGGCCAAGCCGGGTCGACGCGCATCGCTTCGAGCCCGCCGTCACAGCCGGGCCAAAAAAGCAGGAAGCGATACCAGCGCGCATAGTACGGAAGATGCTCGAGCGCCCATTTTTTCCCCGGCCCGACTTTCGCGTGGTAGTTCGGGTTCGGGAACATCCAGGGCGCGGAGCGTTGAAACACCGTGACGCTGGCCGCGGTGCCGGCGATGGTCGGCACGATCTGGAACGCGCTAGCACCCGTTCCGATGACCGCCACGCGCTTGCCGGTGAGATCGACGTCGTGATTCCACGCGGCGGAGTGCATCGAGGGACCGCGGAAGCTCTCGACTCCGGTGATGTCGGGTAGCTTCGGACGATTGAGCTGACCGACCGCGCTCACCACGGCACTCGCCAAGAGCGTCTCCTCGTGGCCGTCTTTTGCGCGAACTCGCACGCCCCAGCGGCGCGACGCTTCGTCGTAGCGCGCGGCGAGCACTTCAGTCTCGAAACGAATCCGCGCACCGACTCCGTGCTTCTCGAGGCAACGCTCGAAGTAGCGCCTCAGCTCGGGCTGGCGCGCGAAGAATTCGCTCCACTCGCTGCTCGGCTCGAACGAGTAGCAGTAGAAGTGATTGCCGACGTCCACGCGGCAGCCCGGATAGCTGTTCTCGTACCAGGTGCCGCCGACTCCGGCGTTTTTCTCGATGACCGTGTAGGGAATGCCGGCTTCCTCGAGACGCATCGCCGCGAGCAGGCCCGACATTCCGCAGCCGATGACGAGCACGTGGAAGGCGCGCTTCGCGGCCTCGTCCACCGGACTCTCCCAGGCAAAGGCTCGCGCGTCGCGCCCGTCGAGCTCCATTTCCTCGAGCAGCATCGGCACGTACTCCGCGGGAACGTCGCCGGCAACGAGGAAGCACATCATCCGATGAATGGTCTCGGGCGACGGCGCGGGCGGCAGGCGGCAGCCGCTGTCGCGGTAGGCCTTGATCACTTGTAGCGCCCGCGCGCGCACGGCCGCTTGGTCGGCCTCCGACATGAATCCCTGCACCTCGTTCAGGAAAACGCCTTGGGGACGAAGCGGGCCATCCAAAAGACTCGCGTCGCCGGTCATGTGGACCATCGACAAGAGCAGTGTCGGAACGCTCGAGTCCTCGAGCGCCGCGGCGATCGTCGCGTCGTCGTCGAGGATCTTTTCGCCGGCAGGGTGCATCGAGTCGCTCACGCGCCGGGGCGCGTGACACGCACCGGATAGCCGCGACGCTCTCGCGCAACCGCGTCTACCGCCTTCCAGTCGAGGCGCGCCGCTTCCTTCGCAGCGGCCGCGCGCACCTCCGCGCGGATCGTGCTCGTCAGCGTCGAGGTGATGGGCTTACCGTCTTGCAGCGCCGAGCTCTGTTGCTGAGTAGGGTGCGCTTCCATGTAGAGCTCGCCGTCGAGCCACGCGAGCTTCACCGGCTGATCGACCACCGTAACCTTCGTACCGACTTCGACCCGCGCGTAGAGATCCTCGATGTCGGTCTTGTACATCCGGAGACAGCCGCTGCTCACGCGACGTCCGACGCCGGGCGGCTTGTTGGTGCCGTGAATGGCGTAGGGCTTCCAACCGAGATAGAGCGCGCGGCCTCCCATCGGGTTTTCCGGCCCCGGCGGAACGATCTCGGGAAGAGTCTGGTCTTCCTTTCGCATGCGCGGGGTCGGCCGCCAGCTCGGGTTCGTTTCCTTTCGAACGATCGTCGTCTTTCCGAGAGGCGTCGAAAGCCCGTCACGACCGATTCCGATCGCGTACGACCGAACGAGAGCGCCTTTCGCGAAATAGTAGAGACGCATGTCGGCGAGATTCACGACAACTCCTTCGTGCTCTGCGCTCGGCGGCAGATGCACCAAAGGAAGTACGATTTGTGTTCCCTTGCCCGGAAGCCAGGGGTCGACGTCGGGGTTGGCCGCGACCAGCTCGACGTAGCCTAGGTGGAATTGCTCGGCGACGTCTCCGAGCGTTGCGCCGCGCCGCAAAGTCGCCAGCTCGGAGCGGCCGGGTCCGGGCCCGATCCGCATCGCCGGCGTGCAGGCGCTTGCCGCGGCCGCGATACCGCCAAGCGCGACGGCGAGCGCTCTCGTCCGAATCGTCATCCGCCCGAGTATGCACCAGCGGGCGTCTTGCTTCGAGCGACGTCCCACCGACTCCGTAGGTCGTGGCGGCGAGCGGAGTGACGAATGCGATCGTCGGTGGTGTGTCGCCGGCGTGGACGATCATCGAAGTGGAATCCGTGAGACCGCCTTCTTTCCGGTCCGACACCGTGAGCGTGACGAGGAAGGTGCCTGGAACTTTGTACTTGTGCCCCGGCCTCCGACCTCGTTTCAGCTTCGACGCATCGCCGAAGTCCCAGTAGAAACGCACTCGATCGTCGTCCGGATCAAAGGAGCTGGATACACGGTCTCGTTTGCGGCGAAGGGCAGAGCGCATGGCACTCGCGTTTCCGCGACGCGTCGCTACCGCGCACACTGAAACAAACGCCGCAGCCCCCCCGAACCGCATGTTAGCCTCGACGGGTGAAATGAGGCTCGCAACGTCGAGCCGGATGGGGACCAGGGGGCTATCAGATGATCGAAGATGCAGTCGCTCAACTCCGCACGCGGCTTTCGGGAACCGCAGCGGCACCGACGGCTCAAGCGTCCATCGAGACCCGACTCACGCTCGCCTGCGTTCGCGGCAAAGGTCACCTGCTCGTCACCGGCCCCGACCGCGGCGAGATCGACGCGATGCTCGCGCGCGTGATCGAGAAGGTGGCGCCGATGGCCGCGGTGCGCGCGCGCGCAACCGACCCGGCCGGCGGCCTCGATCCTGTTCTTTCGTTGGTCACGAGCGACAGCATTCCCAAGGCCCATCTCGAGCGCCGTCGTGCTCTCGCCGACTTGCTGGCCCGCGCCGAGGCGGCCGACAAGCCCGTCCTCGTCATCGTCGAAGACGCCGGATCGGCGACCATCGAGCAGCTCGACCGGCTCCGCGAGACTCTCGAGGTCATGCCCGAAGCGCTCAAGTACCTCCGCATGGTGCTCATCGGAGACGCGGCTTTGGCGTCGAAGCTCAACACGCGAGCCGGCCGGCCGCTCAGTGCTCGCATCGCGTCCTACATCAGCTTCGAGCCGACGAGCGCGACGATCGAAGACACGAGCGAGGAGACGGTCGAGCGCCCGGCCGCTTCCTCTCGCAGCTACGCGCTGACGCTGGCGGCTGCGACCTGCGTCGCGTTCTCCGGCGCCGTCTATCTTTCCGCCTTTCTCACGGAGCTGCGGGCGGAGCGGAAATCGGGAAACTCGAGCACCGTTCGGAACGTGGATGTCGACAGCAAGGATTTCGCCGTCGCGGCAGGTGCGCTATCGAGCGATCCTGCGCTCGGCGATCCCAAGCTCACGGCGGCAGCGCCCTTCACTCCGGCTTTCCACATCCCCGCGCCGCGTCCGGTGAACGCGTCGGCCGGTCCCGCGACGCCGGGCGCTTCGGCCAACAAGGCCGCAACTGCGGGAAAGACCGGTACGGCAGCGAAAAGCAGCTCGCCAACGAAAACCGCCGCTGCGACCAAGCCGGCCGCGCCGGCGGCCAAGCGCACGAGGAAATCGAGCATTTCGACGTTCGTACAGCGCTTCGACTGAGTCTGCTCAGCTCAGCGGCGCTGCGTCCTCTGCCTCGCGCAGCTCCTGGGCACGCGTGGAGATGGTCGCGAGAAGGGACACTCGCTCGGCATCGCCGCGGTCGTTGTAGACGCGGGCGAGGTTCGCGATCATTCGGATCAAGACATCGAGCTTTCCAATTGCTGCCAGGTAGTCGTCCCGCCATCGCGTGAGCGGAATGCCGGCCGCCGCGAGCAAACGTCGACACGCGTGCTCGCCGACGACCGCGCCACGATGAAAGGGATCGAGCACGGTGCCGCTCTCACGATCTCGCACCAGGAAATGCCCGGGAAAACCCACGGCGTCGGTGGGGCGACCGCAAGTCTTGGCGATCTCGATGTAGACGACGGAAAGCGAGATCGGAATTCCGATCCGGCGCTCCACGACGTCGTTCAAAAAACTATTGCGAGGATCGTAGTAGTCGCTCCGATTTCCTCGAAAACCCATTTCGTCGAACACGATCCGCGTAACGTCTTCGAAGCTGCCGGCCGCTTTGCCGCCGAAATGCGCCGTGGCCTCGCGTGCGAGCGCTCGTAGCCGTTCGCGGGCATCTGCAACGTCGAGATCCGGATACGCGATTCGCGCGAGCACGAGCGCGGCCGTGGGCAGATCGATCTCGTCATCGGGACGAGAGACGAGATCGAGAAAGCTTTCGATGAGCATGCTCAGAACCAGTCGATCCCGTCGTCTGAATTGAGAATCGTCGCGTCACGTCCGACGACGACGAAGAGATCCTCGCCGAAAGTGACACTTTCGAGATTTCGAGGCGAGCCCGAGTCGCGCTCGATCCAATCGATGCCGTCGGGCGACGTGAGAATCACGCCGTTTTCTCCGACGATGACGAAGAGACCGTTCGCATACGCAACGTCCTGCAAGTGCTGGACGATCGGCGAAGCGCGGGCCGTCCACGCGCTACCGTCGGGCGACGTGAGGATCGTGCTTTCCGTCCCGATGGCGACGAACAATCCGCCACCCGCCCCGATGCCGTTCAGATTCTCGGTCGTGCCGGAGTCCTCGACAGACCAGCTCTCGCCATCATCCGACGTCAGAATCGTGCCGGCGGCGCCGACCGCTACGAAGAGATCGTCCGCAAAGACGACGTCGAAAAGGTTTTCACTCGTTCCGCTGTCTTCCGTGGCCCACGCGCCCGCGTTGGTGGAGCTGAATGCACGGCCATCGTCGCCGACCAGCACGTAGGTTCCCGCCCCGTACGCAGCGCCTCTAATCGTCCGCCCGGTATCGAGGAACTGCACGAACCAATTCGCCGTATCCGTCGATGTGAACACGACGCCGTCACTGCCGGCCGTGAGCCAGATGCCGTTTCCGTAGGTCACGGCCTGAAGCGAGCCGCAGCAGTCCACGCTCTGAAGGAAAAACTCGTCACCCTCGGCGGAGTTGGCGATCGAGTAGTCTTCGCCCACGGTTACGAAGGCATCGGCGGCATAATCGACCGCGAAGAGATCCGGGTCGAAGTCGTCGTCGCCGCCGTTCCCGCAGCCGCTCGCAAAGAGCTGGAAGCAAAGGACGAGGCACGACGCGCAAGAGGCGATGGCCCAACGGGCCGGCATGGCGGCAATCTCGATGATCGACACAGTACGACTCCGTGCGACGAGCTGTCAATCGTCCCCGAAGCCCGGCCGTCTCGCGGAGCGCTTTGCACGAGCCTGTCGATCTGGTACGCGAGGGCTCATGAGCACACGAACGAGGCTCTTTTTCGCGATGACCTGCGCTCTGACCCTGGCGGCATGCTCCGCCAAAAGCTCGGCACCCCCGGAACCGACGGTCAGCACGGCAAGCGCTTCGACGGACAAAGGTGGCGCGCGCGCTACCGAAGTCACCGTGACCGCAACGGTAGAGAAGATCGACCTGAAAGAGCGGCTCGTGACCCTCAAGGGCCCTGACGGCGGGACGGAGACGATTCGCGTCGGCGACGACGTCCGGAACCTCGCGCAAGTGAAGCGGGGCGACGAAGTGGTGGCTACGTACTACCAGTCGGTCGCATTCGAAGTCGTAAAGCCCGGTGAAGCAAAGCTAGGAGCCACGGCCGAGGAAGGTGCCGGCCGCGCCGAGCTCGGCGGCAAGCCTGGCGTAGCCGCAGCGCGCGTGATCACGATCGTCGCCGACATCGCGAAGCTCGATCGGAAGAACAGCCAAGCCGTGCTCCGAGGCCCTAAGGGCGAGACCACGACCGTGAACGTCAAGAACCCCGAGAATTTCGACAAGGTGAAGGTCGGGGATCGCGTCGAGATCACGCTGACGGAAGCAGTCGCGATCGACGTTCAGCCGGCGCCGAAGAAGAAGTAGCGGGCACGAGAGGCATTCGCGATCCATTCGTCGAGCCGTCTCGCCTTCGTTCTTTTCGAAGACGAGCACCTGCTCGTCGTCGACAAGCCGCCAGGCATCAACACCCACGCCGCGTCCACGCTCGCGAGCGAAGGTCTCCATGATTGGCTGAGACGGCGTGAGCCTCGCTGGGCCACGCTCTCCATCCTTCAACGCCTCGACAAGGAGACGTCGGGCCTGCTCGTCTTCGGGAAAACCCGACTCGCGAACCAGGCGCTCAGCCGTCAGTTCGAGAGTCGTACGGTCCGGAAGACCTACGTGCTCCTCACCGACCGTGACCCGGGAACATTGCCGCGCATCGTAAGCTCGGGAGCCGGAACCTCGCAGGCCGAGACGGAGTTTCGCTCGGCGGCCCGCGACGGCGATCGCTGGCGAGTCGAAGCCTTGCCGCGGACCGGCCGCACGCACCAAGTGCGGCTCCACGCGCGCGACGCCGGCTTCCCCATTCTCGGGGACCTGCTCTACGGCGGCTCCCCGTTCTCTCGACTCTGCTTGCATGCCGAGAAGCTGGAATTCGACCATCCGGCGAGCGGCGAGCGACTACGCGTGACGGCTCCTCTGGATTTCGACGCCGATCCGAGCGTCGAGCTTTGCAAGCGACTGTGGCCTGAGCCCGACACCAACACCTGGCGCCTCGTCCACGCGAGCACCGAGGGCGAGACGGACTGGACCGTCGAGCGCTACGGCGACTGGCTCGAAAGCCAGTCGGAAACCGAGCCGACGGCGCGCGAGATCGCAAAGCTCGAGCGCTGGTGCGCGCGGCTGAATCTCCGCGGTGCTTACCACAAGAGACGCGACCGTCACGTTCGTGGATCGGATGCCGAATCGGCATCACCGGTCTTGATCTTCGGCGAGCCTGCGCCGGAGCGCTTCGAGGTGCGCGAGAACGGCCTTGGGTTTCTCGTCAGCTTTCGAGAGGGATACTCGACCGGTCTCTTTCTCGATCAACGAGACAATCGCCGCCGCTTGCTCAGCGGCTACGTATTCCCTAACGCCGTGGACCGTATTGCGGACAGTCTTTTGGACACTCTTGCGGGCGCGAGCGTGCTCAATACGTTCGCGTACACCTGCAGCTTCTCCGTTGCCGCCGCCCGCTCGGGCGCGAGTGTCACGAGCTTGGACCTGTCGCGGAAGGTTCTCGATTGGGGCGGCGAGAATTTCCGCCTGAACGGACTCGACCCCGCCGCTCACGATTTCATCTACGGCGACTGCTTCGATTGGATGAAGCGGCTCGCGAAGAAGGGCCGGCGCTTCGATCTCATCTTGCTCGACCCGCCGACTTTCTCGCAATCGAAGCAAGGCGGTGCGTTTCGCGCGGACAAGGACTACGGTCGCCTCGTAACGCTCGCGCTCACTCTCCTCGCCCCCCGCGGAATCCTCTTTTGCTCGACGAACAGCGCGACGTTCGCGCCGGACGCGTTTCTCGACGTCGTACGTCGCGAGATCGCGAGCGCCGGACGCGAGATCATCGACGAGCTTTTCGCGCCGCAGCCGCCCGACTTCCCAACCGGGAAGGGCCGACCCGGCTATTTGAAGACGGTGTGGCTTCGCGTTGGGTGAATGCGGATCGTCAAACGGACGACCCCACGTCGCCGACGCGTCGGTCGCCTCGGCTCGCGAGCACGCGAGCAAGCAACACCGGATCGACAGGCTTGATCATGTGCATGTCGAATCCGGCATCGACGACGTTACGTCGGTCCTCGGGGCGACCGTAACCCGTCAGCGCGATCAGAAACACGGATTTGAGGCCAGCGTCCTTCCGCAGCTCCTTCGCCACCTCGTAGCCGTTCATGCCGCCCGGCAATCCGATGTCGCAGAGCACGACCTCGGGGAGGAAGCTGCGTGCAACCGCGACCGCTTCGATGCCGGTGCTCGCGACAGCAGGCTCGTGGCCGTCGAGCTCCAAGAGGCGCCTCATGCTGCTTGCGAGGTCGGCGTTGTCCTCGACGACCAAGACGCGAAACGATCGCGTCGGCTCGGCCGGCGGGATGCGTTCGGGAAACGCGGAGTGTACCGGAGCGGCGACGGTCGGGAGTGTCACTTCGAACGAAGATCCTTCCCCTACCCCCGCGCTATGGGCGGACACCGTCCCACCGTGTAGATCCAGCAATCCCTTGACGAGCGCGAGACCGAGACCCAGCCCGCCGCGACTGCGATCGAGACTGTGGTCGGCCTGGGCGAAAGCTTCGAACATCTTCTCGACCTGCTCGGGCTTCATGCCGATTCCGGTATCGCGTACTACCAACTCGGCGAAGCCCGGCCGTGCGCACAACGTCACGACGACGCGTGCCGAGCCTTGGGTAAACTTGCTGGCGTTGTGCAGCAGGTTGCCGAGCACTTGGGACAGTCGTGTCGGGTCTCCGTGCACCCAAATCGGGTTTCGAGGCACATCGATGGAGAGAGCGAGGCCCGCAATCTCCATCGTCGCTCGATAGTCTTCCGCCGTACCCCGCACGAGCGCGCACAGATCGAGTACTTCACTTCGAAGCGAGACCTTACCGCGCGCGATTCGCGAGACGTCGAGAAGATCGTCGAGCAATCGTGCCATGTACGTCGCTTGGCGATCGATGATCGCATGGGCCTCATCCGCCCGTGTGTCCCCGCCTGCCACGCGGCGCAGAATGTGGACGGCGTTACGAATCGGACCGAGCGGATTGCGAAGCTCGTGAGCAAGCATCGCCATGAAGTGGTCTTTCTGACGGTCGGCAGCTTGAAGCGCCTCTTCGGCACTCTTGCGCTCGTCTACGTCCGTCCACGTTCCGATCCACTCGCGTAGCAAGCCGTCGGTCGCGAACAGCGGAACTACGTGCGCCACACAATGACGGTAGCGATTGGTCGGCGCGTGAAAGACTCGCGCTTCACACTGAAAAGGCGAGGGATCTCGCATAGCCCGCTCCCACACCTCCAACACGCGCGCACGATCGTCGGGGTGCAAGGTGGCGACCCAGCCGGCGGGCAAGTACTCGTGAGGAAGCTGGCCGGTGTACGTTTCCCATGCCGGGTTCGGCGTAGGCGCGAGGCCACTCGGATCCGCGGTCCAAACGACCGAGGTTGTCATGGACACCAGCGATCGATAGTGCTCTTCGCTCCGTCGGAGCGCTTCGTCGGCCGCGTTCACGCGGCGAAAGATCGCCCACGAGAGCGAGACACCGGTGAGCAGCAAGAACGCCGTCGTCACGTACGTCAGCTGCGCCAAGCGACGCGCCAGCCAGCGGTGTCCTTCGCCAAGCGTGAGCGAGAACTCGTCTTCGAGAAGAGTCAGTTGCGCGTTGAGCGAGTTGATTTCCGCGACAAGCGGCCGCAGCTGCGCGGCGTCGGCATGCCCGGCAACGATCGATTGATGCAACTCGTCCCCGAGTGCGACCAATCTGGCGACCAGATCGTCTCCGGCCGCCCACACACCGATGGCCGTGTCGACGTAGCTGACCCAACGAAAGCGGCGGAAGAGCATCGCCATGTCCGCTACGTCTTCGGGGTGATTGTGCGCCGCGACAAACCCGTCGTAGACCACCTGCGAGTCGGGATTCGGCTTCTCTAGCTCGAGCCGGGCCGTGCGATCACCGAGCGGAATCGCAATCGTCTCGAGATACTGACGGTAGTCTCTGTCGTCGTGCGACTGCGCGTAGCGCACCAGGTGATTGACGGCGTCTTTCTGGCCTTTCGAGTAAAAACCCTCGCCGGCGACGTATGCGCGAACCGCCGAGAGAACGCGGCTACGACCGTTGCTCAGCAGGAGAAGGCACGCGACGATGCAGACGAAGATTCCGACGACGGAAGCGAGACCCGTTCCGACTCGTCGAAAATGGAAAGTCCACGTCGGCGATCTCACGCGAGCCTACCCCCGCTGGATCCTTTCATCTGGGCCGGCTCGACGCGAGCACGCCTGCGATGGCGCCGCTCACGAGTCCTGCTCGACCGGAAACTCGAGCATGATGGTCGTTCCGAGTCCGGGCGTGCTTTCGATGCTCAGCACTCCCCCGTGGCTCGCGACGACGCCGTGGCAGATACTGAGGCCGAGGCCGGTACCGCCTTCGTTCATTCGCGTCGTGTAGAAAGGCTCGCAGGCCCGCGCGACCTCCGATTCATTCATCCCGTGCCCTTGATCCCTCACGCAAACGCGCAAGCGATTCTCGTCGCGATCGCTCGTCACCACGACCTCGCATCCTTGGGAAGACGCATGCAACGCGTTGTCGATGAGATTGACGAGCACCTGCTCGATATCGACGGGGTTCATCAGGAGGGACGGCAAATCCTTCGCGAGGTCCGAGCGGACGGCGACACCCGCCCGGCGACCGGCCTCGCCCGTGGCATAGACCGCCTTACGTATCGCTTCGTTCACGTCGCCGTGGACGAGGTGTGTCGCCTCGTGTCTCGCGAACCCCAGCACGCCGCTGACGATGTCCGCGCAGCGCGTGACCGCTTTCTCGATCTCGCCGAGCGACGCAGCGAGCGCCGTAGGGTCACCGCCATGTCGTCGCGCATGCTCCAACTCGAATGCGATGAGCCCGAGCGGGTTGTTGATCTCGTGCGCGATGCCGGCCGATAGCGTTCCGATTGCAGCGAGCCGTTCCGACCGACGTAGGTCCGCTTGGGCCTTGTGCCGCTCCGCTATCTCTTGCCCGAGACGCATGTTGGCCGCGGTCAAACTGGCCGTACGCTCCGAAACACGCGCCTCGAGCTCGTCATGCGCAGCCTTCAAAGTGGCCTCCGCGCGCTTTCGATCGGTAATGTCGTGTATGAGCGCAAGCGTGCCGACAGGCCGACCGCTCTCGTCGTGCACGACCGTGATCGATACGGACACGTCTACCAGCGATCCGTCTTTTCGCTTTCGTTCGGTCTCGAAGCGCCGCACTTTGCCGGTGACAGCGAGCTGCTCTGCGATGGCGGCGATCTCACCCGCGCGAGCGACGGGCACCGTCAACTGCGCGGCATCGCGACCGACCACCTCTTTCGCAAGATAGCCGTACAGCTGCTCGGCGGCATCGTTCCAGCTCGTGACGACGCCGTCGATCGTGGTACCGATGATCGCGTCATCGGACGAGTCGCGGATCAGCGAGAGCTGCTCGGAGACCGCGTCGAAGTGGCGACGGTCCGTGACGTCGGTGATGTAACAGAGCACGAGCGAGTCGCGATCGGTCGCGAGCGCCGTGAGTTGCATCTCCAGTGGAAACTCACTCGCGTCCTTGCGCAGGCCCCGGAGCGCGGGGTTTTTCAGGACCGTTGCGTTCCGCCCGTCGCGACCGAACGTCGAGAAAGCTCGCGCGTGGCCGCCGCGGAATCGCGCTGGGATGAGATTCTCGATCGGATGTCCCTCGAGCTCGCCGTGCGCGTAGCCGAAGAGGCGCTCGGTCGCCGGGTTCACGTAGACGATGCTGCCGTCACCCCCTGCGAGCACCACCGCGATCGGTGCACTCTCGGTGACCCGCAACGTTCGTCGCGCGATGTCGCGAAGGCGGCCGAAGAACAACGCGGTGAACCAAGCGAGCGAGATCGCGACAGCTCGATTGGCGATCGCGGACGGCGACGGCGCGACGTCCGTCGATACGAGCAAGCCGATCAGCGCGAGGAGCGAGCAAACGGCGGCCAGGAGCGCTGTGGTCCGCCGATCGAGAAAGGCTGCCGCAAGGAGAACGACGCCAACGTAGAAAATCCCGTAGTTCAACCCGACCGGTGTGACCAGATCGAGCGCGAACACGGCCGCCGCTGCGATCACGCAGACGAGCGTCATGGAGGAGCGCACGTGGAGCCCCGAGAGTCAGTGCGTATCGACGAGGAGTTCAACGAAGTCGCTCACCTGCCAAGGTTTCGCGATCCGCTTGTCGAGCGCAGCGGCCGAGAGCGAGGGCAGAGCCTTACGATCCGCATGCCCTACGAGAATGGCGTCCGGCCGAATGGTTCTCGCGTCGCGAACGAAGTCAGCCAAGTCTCCCGCGACGCCCGGGTCTACGACGACGTAACGAACGTCCGGATCCCGAGCCAAGAGCTCGAGCCCGCGCTCGAAGCTCTCGGTGGTGTGACAGATGCTGCCGAGCTCCTCGAACACGCAGCCGACGAGAGTTCTCGCACCGATGTCGGCATCGACCACGATGCCGTGACCGGCGACCTTGCGCAGCGTGGGCAGCGCGTCTACGAGATCGAGTAGCAGCTGGGTCGCCGTGTGGTAGCGCAAGATGGGCGCGTCCGTCTCTTCGCCGACGAGCAGAAAGTAGGTTCCGTCGGGTAAACGCCGCGCTCGCGCGACGCACTGAATCTCCGGTCGATTCTCCGGCCGCAAACCGTACACCCAGCACGACGCCGCGTGCTTGAGGCTGAGCGGCTGTGCGGCGGTAAATAGAGCGCCCAGCGAGGCTTGCGCTCCTTCCTCGCTCGCACATCCGAGCAGCGCTCGCGCCGCATCGTTGAGATGGGTCACTTCGCGCGCGGAGTCGCAACGGATGAACGCGAGGTTCGGATACATCGGCGCGGGCGCGCGCATCGCGAGTAGTTCCTCGACGGCTCGCGCAAGGCGATCCGGCGAGAACGGCTTCTCGACGAACGCGCATACATCGCGCGTCTTCGCTTCGAGACGCAGATCCCCGGAAGCAAACCCCGTCATGACGACCGCGCGGGTATCCGGATGCACGGTGCGTATCGTGTCGATGACGTGCAATCCATGAACTCGATCGCGGAGCATCCAGTCGGTGATGAGCACGCGCGGGCGGTGCATACCGCCTAGACGAATCGCGTCGCGGCCGTTGGTCGCCGTCAACACGCCATAGCCGAGACCAGCGAGATAGCGCGCGATCTTGTCGCAGTAGCCTATTTCGTCGTCGACGACGAGAACGTTCGTTCGTTCAGTTTGCGCGCTCTCCGTCACGGGCGATCCTTTCTGGCATCACGACCGGCGTCAGATGCCGACGGGCTCGATGACTTCTCGAACGAAGCCACCACGTCGACACAGCGCGCTAGTATGCTCGAAATCTCCGCGAGCGACCGGCGCGTAGCCTCCGGGTCCGACGCCGAAGCGGCCGCCGCATGCACCTCCAGCGCGATGAGACCGAGAAGATTGCGTAGCTCGTGAGCGAAGGTGGATCCTTTGTCGGTCATTCCTCATTGAATGCTGGATACGACCTACGACCGTCAAGGAGACTTCGTTGCCGCGGACGGAGCCCAAGGCGCATTCTAGACGGTGAACTCCGGACGCGTCGCCGCCGTTTCCGTGTCGCGACGAGGGCTCGCGAACGCAAAAACGAGGGAAGGGGTTGACGCTTCCGGGTAGATTGCGACCAAGGCTCCGTCCGCTGGCAAGCCTGAAAAACTGGGCCTCATCAACACGGGTGGTCCGGCGAGGGGGGATACCTCCAGCCACGCGTATTGATGAGGCCGAACGACGGGAAGTCCGGCAAAGAAGAGTCCCTGCAGAGAGGACCGTGCGCCGTTTGCGGGCTCTTCATGACTGTCCCATCGAAGCATGAGCATTCGTTCCGAGAACTCGCTCCAGCCAAAGCAAACGCCGTGCCGCGCGCGCGGGTCGAGCGAGACCCTAGAGTCGACTAAGAAATAGGCCTAGACGCCACGGGATAGCGCGTGTAATTGTTACCGAAGTTGTAAATTGTTCCGCGTGGAAACGGTACCAATATCCACGACGTCGCCATTCGGCTTGGTCGTAGACGACAACCCGGCATGGCGAGCCGCGCTAGCTGGGCGCTTGGAGGACGAGGGCTTCTCTACCGAGACGGCCGGCTCGCTCGCCGAGGCGCGTGCGGCGCTTGCCACGCGTACCTACGATCTCGTGCTGGTCGACATTCTGCTCCCGGACGGCAACGGGCTCGAGCTTGCCGGCGAGCTCGAGCCGAGCCTACCCACCGTCGTCGTCTTCGTCACGGGACACGCCACCGTCGACACTGCCGTCCAAGCGTTTCGCGATGGTGCGGTGGACTATCTGACGAAGCCCGTCGATCTACGGCGGTTGAAATCCATCGCGGCGAACGTGCGGCGAACGCGCGAGCTTCGTGACGAGATTCGCACGCTCCGCACCGAGCTTCGCGAGCTCGGTCGCTTCGGCGAGCTGATCGGTGGCTCGGAAGCCATGCAGAAAGTGTACGGGCTCATCGAGCACGTAGCGGCCACCGACTCGACCGTTCTCGTGCTCGGTGAGACAGGGACCGGAAAAGAGCTCGTTGCGGAGACGATTCATCGCCTGAGCCCGCGTGCGCGCCGAGCGTTCGTGCCGATCAACTGCGCGGCCGTCTCCGTGCACTTGATCGAATCCGAGCTCTTCGGGCACGAGAAGGGAAGCTTCACCGGAGCCGAGCGCATGCGGAAGGGCCTCTTCGAGCGCGCAGACGGAGGCACGGTCTTTCTGGACGAGATCGCCGAGATGCCCATGGAGCTTCAGGTGAAATTGCTCCGCGTCCTCGAGACGCGAAAAGTGGTGCGCGTCGGCGGCGACGATCCGATTTCGGTCGACGTGAGAGTCGTCGCCGCGACGAATCGCGACCCCCATGAAGCAGTGAAGCTCGGTCACTTGCGCGAAGACTTACTCTATCGACTGCTCGTCTTCCCGATCCGCCTCCCTCCTTTGCGGGAGCGGCGTGACGACATCGACCAACTCGTCCAGCACTTCATCACCGCCCACAACACGCGGATTGGCAGCCGCAAGCGAATGACGACGGCGGCGGTGGATTATTTGCAGCTTCGCCCGTGGCCTGGCAACGTCCGAGAGCTCAAGCATGTGGTCGAACGGGCGTATATTCTCGCCGGTGACCAGATCGGACTCGAGTGTTTCGACGCCGACGATGATGGTTCGGCCGTCGCGGCTTCGAGTGTGACCGCGCTGCCATTCCCTGCGGGCGCTCGCGAGTCGACGTCTCTCGCGGAAGCCGAGAAACGCGTAATCCTCGACGCGCTTGCGAGCTGCGGCGGCAGCAAGAAGCGTGCAGCCGAAGCACTCGGGGTCAGCCTCAAGACTCTCTACAATCGGCTCAAGCGCTACGAATCGAGTTGATTCGTAGCGTTCGAGCCTAAGTCGAGCGCCGCGCTACTGGCAGCCGCAGGTAAGAGCTCCGGCCAGACATTGCTGGCTGCCAGGGCAGCTGCCGTTGCAGAGCGGGAACGTCGCCCCGCCGCAGGGCGGCAACGTCGTCGTGGTCGTCGCCTGACAGCCACACGCGGAACCAGAGCCCACACAGCCCTGGCCGGGGGGACAATCGCTGCCGACGGGACAGAGCGGGGGCAGCAAGGGCGCGCAGGGGATCGGTGGCAATGTCGTCGTTGTGGTCGTCGATTGGCAGCCGCAAGCGCTTCCGTCCACGACACAGGCCTCACCGGGGGGACAATCGTTACCCGCCGCGCACAGGGGCGCTGCGAGCGATTCACAAGGCACTCCCGCCGCTAGAGTCGTTGTCGTCGTCGAGGTTACCTCGCAGGACGACCCGCTCGGGAAGTCGTAAAGAATGCTCGGATCAGATTGACAGCGAACGTCGTTGATCAACTCGAGCTCGAACGTGCCCGGACCGGGAATGCCCCCCGCCGCGTTCACGGCCGCGCTCGTTGTCGGCGGAATGCAAAATGCCGCGGCCCTTATCGGGTTGATCGGGTCGGGCGAGCCCGTGACGACGATCGGGTCGGGGAAGCAGCGGCGCTGCTGCGAAATCGTGCAGGCCCCCGCGGACAGGGCGGAGCAATCGACATTCGTCGTACACGTGATGAAACCCGACCCGTCATCGTGCGTGATGCCGTCGCAAAAGCGATCGGTCGGTCCGGCCGGGCAGAGACCCGAAGAGTTGCATACGCCGTCGGAGCACTCGTTCGGCTGAACGCCGGCGCCGCCGCCCGCAGTGCAGTCGCCGGCGCCGACCGCCGCGCAGTCCGCGTTCGACGCGCAACCGACGCTGCTGTTGCCGGAGCACACGCGGCAGGGGCAGTCGCCGAAGGGTGGGTCGCAGGGCAGGTTGTACTCGAGCGTGCTGGTCCCGGTCGAGAACTGGAGGCTGAGCTGCAGGCCACCGCCGCTGATGTTGAGCAGTGGCGAGGGCGCGCAGTCGTAGCTCATCGGCCCGAACGTCGCATGGGTACCGTTGACGTCGCAGCTCCCGGAGCTCACGCCCCCGCTGCAGGTGCCGCCCTCGACGCCATCGTTTGGAATCGCATCGCCCTGACAGGTCGGGCAGGGGCTCGTCTGGCTGATGCCTAGGTAGACGAGCGCCGCGAGACGGGTGCCGAAGTCGGCATCGCCGGTGCGAAGCGACATCGTGCCGCTGTAGTCCTCGAGGATCTCGTTGACCACGCAGACGGGGGTACCTCCCGACGAGATCGCGAGGGGGGCGCCAAAGAAGCAAAGGCACTCGCTGTTCACACCGCCGCAGTCGTCGGTGTCGGGTCCGTTGATCACATCGCAGCGAATGCTCGTGTCCGACACGCAGCGACACGGTGAGAACGGGTCCGTCTCGATAGGGTTCACACTGACGTCGCAGTTCTCACAATCTTGATCGCAAGAGGTCACGTCGATGATATCGACCGAATGCCCGGGGATGTCGACGTTGTGGGTCGATCCCGACCAACCGACACTGAGCTTGGTCTGTCCGGGCGGACTGCCGAGGCGCGACAGGAAATCGCCGCGGATCGTGGCCGGCGCACAGGCGCCGGTGATGGCTTCGCACTCGCACGCAGCGCCCGTGTTCGTGCAGATCCGACCTGCGGTGCAGCTTCCTCCGCAGGCGGGGAACGTCGTTCCGCACGGATCGCCGAACAGCGTCGTGGTAGTCGTAGTCGTCGTGGGGGTGACTATGGTCGTAGTAGTCGTGCCGCCGCCTGTACCCTCGAGCGAGTAGGCGAACGCGACGAGCGCCGATCCGATGGGCGAGATGTTGGCCTCGATACAGTCTCGGAGCGTGTCGGTGTCCGTTCCGCAGTTCTCGAGCGATTGGATGTCGGCGTCGCCGATGCTGCAGTCACGCACGATGGCGTCGTTGAGTGCCACGATGGCTCTGCCGATCTTACCGCGCGGGTCCGTGGCGTGGCACGCGTAGTCGAGCGAGGCGCTTTGCTTATCGACGATCTTCTGGCAGCGGCGTCGCTCTTTCCCGTAGGTCGACATCAATTTGCCGACCGCACGCCCGAGTGCACGCTGGCAACGCTCCGCCGTTCCGTTGGGCAGCGAGCTCGGATTGCCGAGCGAAGCGAACATAGCCGGGCCCGTCAGGGCGTTGTCGAGAGCCAAGAGGCAGTCCGCGACCTCGCCAAAGTCGTCGATGCCGTTCGTCGCACCCCCGTCGTCGGCGGTAGACACGGGCACCGGGCACGCAGCGAAAGCCGTGAGCGCCGGGTCAGCGCCGGCGCAACGGTTCTTCACACCGCCGACGAACGCGCGAAACCGCGCCGCGCCCTTCGCGTTGCGTCCGTCGACGTCGCCGTCGACCGCGTCATTGCACTCCGTCGAGAGCGACTGTGCGCCGGTACTGCGTGCTTCGTGGCACTCCGCCGCCGTCCGAAAGAGCGTGTCCACATAGCGGACTTGGCTCTTCGCGATTTGGTCGCGACATTTCGCCACCGGCGCCGGCAACGCGTGCGCGTCTACCGCAGCGATGAGCAGGGCGACCGGGACGAGCAGAGCGACCGGAATGATCCGAAGCGAAGCAGAGCGAAACGACGGAAGGCTATGCATGTGCGCCACATACTCCTTCCCCTTCTTTTTTGAGCGCGTTGACCACGCATGTATTGGCTCCGGACCGTCTCCGGAGTGATCCGACCGCGGAAGCCGGCAAGCTCGAGCTTGCTGCTCCAGTCGATCGATCACAAGCAACTTAGACGACGACGACCCCTGGACGCAAGAGGAGAAAACGACGCGTGTTCGAAAATCGGTGCGCTGACCGCGACGTCGCCCCCCTGATCGAGTCCCGAGCACGGTGATCTCCTCAACCACCGGTGGATGCGCCTCCTTGATAGTCGCCTGCGCCGCGCTGGTCCCCCGCGAACCGCCTTGCGAACACCACGAAGATTTCCTCTTGCTCGACGCTGCCCATTGTCGGAGAATCATTCCGCCGGCTGCTCACGCAGCGGAAGGGGTACGGATTGACGGTTCGCTTAGGAGGATGTCCGCGTGACATACCCGCTGTGCCCCCGTGCCCTTCGCCTGTCGCTCATCGCGACGTTCGCGCTACTCGCGATCGTTACCATCCACTCGCGCGCCCACGGATTCGCGTTCACCACGGCGGAACAGCGCTGTCGTGACGCCGCGTCCAAGGGCAGCGTCACGCTTGCAACGACAGCAGCCCGCGCCTTCAACGGTTGCCACCGCGACCGAGACACCGGCAGCGAGCCAGCGACGACCGACTGCAACGATTCGGAGTCGGCCGACCCCTCGGGCGATATCGCGCGTGCCGCACAGTCTCTCGCGACCGGCGTAGGATCTCGGTGCACGGGCATCGCGCCTGCAACCGTCAACTACGACGCGTGTCCCACCCCTTGCGATGGCGTCGTGCCTTCCATCACGGGCTTCGCCGACGTAGCCGCCTGTCTCGAATGCTTGATGCTCGACGGCACGGAGCTCCTCAGCGGGTTCTCGCAGGGAAGTCCGGTCGTTCCCTTGCAGGGTGCCGCACTCGACTGTCATCGCGAGGTGGGGCGGGCGCAGACCAAACATTTTCGCACCGCGTTGCGAGAGGGCCGGCGCTGCCAGAAGCGCGCCGAAATAGTAGGAGCCTCTGACACGGGGAGCTGTATTGGCGCGGATCCGCGCGGGAAGATCACGAAGGCCGCTCTCGCCGCGCAAGCATCGATCGTCGCGCGCTGCAGCGCCGCCAATCTTGCAAGCGTGGCTTCGTGCTCGACAGCGAGCGCCGGCGCACTCGCAGACTGCGTGATCGACGATTCGGCTGCGCGAGCCGACGAGCTGTTTCAGCAAATATACGATTTCGGCGCGGGGGTGGTCAGTACGACCACGACGACGAACACGACGACGACTACGCTCGGGCCGCAAGATCCTCTCTGCCCCGAGACGAGCGAGCTGGTGCTTTATGGCCGCACCGGCGACGTTTGCACGAGCAACGGAGACTGCGTGGTGGGCACCTGTGACATCGCGCTCGGTCGCTGCAAAACCGCGACGGATCTCGACACCGGCTGGACCGGCATCTCGCACAATAGCGACATCAGCGACGCCGCTCGCTTCCGCGCGCAGCTTCGCTGCGAAGGGCCGTTCAACGGCGCGTCGAGCGAGCCTTGCGGCCTTTGTAACGTCATCGGCGTGGATCCCTCGGCGGGTGCCTGCCGCTGCGCGAACGACAACCGCGCGCTATGTGATGAGCCGTTCGTTGCCGACGCCGACGACTGCGGCGGCAACGTCTGCAACTGCTATCTCGGTCCTCCCCTGCCGTTGTCGGGCGGAAACACGCCCGTATGCGTCGTGAATCGCTTCCGCGAAGACATTCGCGGCACAGCGAACGTCGACATCGGCGCCACGGCTACGGAGATCGCGCTAGCGTCGGTCGTGTATCTCGGCAGCGGACTGACTGTGCCATGTCCGTACTGCAGCGGTGACCCTGTCGTCGCTGACGGATTGCGCGGAGGCAGCTGCGTTTTCGGAAAAGACGCCGGCGCATCTTGCGACAGCGACGCTGTCAATCGCACGTTCCCGGCACCGGGCGGAGACGGACACAGCCTCGACTGCTTCCCGGAAGCGGGGGCGAACATCACGGGTGGCGGGTTGAAGATCGGGTTCGAGCAAACCACCGGCACCGCAAATTCGATCGTCGCGGACATTCCTTGCTTCTTCAATAACTATCTCTGTCATTGCATGGTTTGCACCGGGGACACGTCGCTCGCATGCGACAGTGACGCCGTGTGCGCCGCGGCTGGCGCGGGAACGTGCACGACGTTCGCAAACGGAGCGAATCCGAGGCCCAACGCCTGTGTCGGTGATTTCCTTTGCGCCGATCAGGGCGGCGGCGAGGGCCGGTGCAACCAGAATCCCGACACGAGGTTCTGCGATGGCGTGACGACGGCCGACGGGCGCGGCTTCGTCGCGTGCAACACCAACACGGACTGTTCGTCCTCGAGTTGCGGAAGCGTGTCCTGCGGCGCGTGCACGATCGTCGAGCGCCGACCGTGCTTCCTCAACACGATCGCCGCGACCGGCGTCGTCAATCCGGGCGCACCCGTGACGGTGGGAACATTCTGCATACCGCCGACGTCGAACGGTGGCGTGAACGCTACCGCCGGCTTGCCAGGCCCGGGACGCTTGGCGAATCAGGCCTCCTCCACGCTCTTTTGCGCGAGCAATCCAGCGGTCGAGTACGTGCCCGGCACCGGAGGTTGTCCCTAGCGCGCTACGTCGTCAGATTTAGGTAGGCGGTGAGCAGCTCGTCGCGACGCGCCGCGGGCAACGCGTCGAGCATCGTGTTGAGAGCGGCCATGCGTTCGGGCAACTCGGCGCCGCCAAGTCCCGCGAGTGGCGCGATCGTGACGAGAATCTCGTCGAGCGACTTGTCGGCAACCTTGGCGACCGCGGATCGTAGCGCCGTCGTGTCCACGGACGAGCCGCGCGAACGAAGCGACTCCGTCACCTCGCGAAGGTCACGAAGAAAGGCGTCCACGTGGGCAACATTGCCCCAGCTCACGCTCACGTGCAGGTTCGCCGACCCACCGCCACAAGCGAACTGCGGAAGAAGGCGCCAGCCCCGAGCACGCATCTCGTCGTCGATCTCGAAGACGTTGAGCTCGTCGGATGCGAGCGTGAACATGCACATGTCGGGATCGCCGAGAACACGAATCGCCGAGATGGACTCGATGCCTTCGAGAATTTTCCGCGTCGCGCCTTCCGAATCGGAGACGATCCGCCGGTAGCCTTCTTCGCCGAGACTTCGCATCACCGCCCAGGCGGCGGCTACCGGGCCGCCGGTGCGACTGCTTTGCGCAGTCGGATTGATGACCGCGTACTCGGTGGTTCCCGAGCAAACGAACCACGCGTGCTTTCTCAGCTCGCGGCTGTGGTAGAGGACGACCGAGGCGTTCTTCGGCGCGTAGCCATACTTGTGGAGGTCGGCGGAGATGCTGGTGACGCCGGGCACGGAGAAGTCGAAATCGCGTACGCGCTCGCCCATGCGGCGCAAGAACGAGAGGTAGATCCCACCGACACAGCCGTCGACGTGAAAGAGAACGCCGCGGTCTCGCGCAAGCGCCGCCATCTCGCGGATCGGATCGATGGTCCCGTGCGAAAAGTTCGGCGCAGAGCCGACGGCGAGAATCGCGTTCGGGCCGAGCGCGGATCCGAAAGCCGCGAGGTCCGCACGAAACCCGACGGTTTCGACCGGGGTGACGACGACGTCGAGACCGAGGTAGTGGGCCGCTTTATGGAAAGCCGGATGCGCCGAGATGGGAACGACGATCTCGGGACGCGTGATCTCGGGACGGTGAACGCGTGCCCAGTCCCGCGCGACCTTCACCGCCATCAGAATGCTCTCGGTGCCGCCGCTCGTGATCGTTCCGGCTGCATCGCTCCCGGCACGTAGCAGCTCGGCGACCGACGCAACGACCTCACGCTCGAGGCGTGCAAGGCTCGGGTACATGTTGATGTAGAGCGCGTTGTGCGCGAGGAAGCGCGTGTACGCTTCGACCGCCAGAGTGTGAGTCCCCTCGCCCGGATCGTAGAGCCCCATCATCACGCGCCCGCTTCGCCAATCGGCGTCACGCGAAGCGATCGCATCGAGCTCGGCGAGCACGTCGACTCCCGGAACGCCTCGAGAATTCATCGCCTTCATCACTTTCGGAAGTCGCTCAAGACCTGGCTCGCATGCTCCTTCGGATCCACGTCGTCATACGCAACGAGGACCACTGATCCGGTTTGTCGGCGGCGCCGACCGCGACGGCGAGCTTTCGCTCCGTGTCCGACAGCAACGGGAAAGGAAATTCTTCGGCGGCTGCAAACTCGGCCGAGCTTCGCTCCTTGCCGGTATGGTCGACGAGCTTCCACTCGGGAAAGCTCGCGCCTTCCGCGGTCATCTCGGCGTCGCCCAGCGAAGCCGACGCGAGCAGTGCGAGTGCAGAGAGCATGAAGAGTCCTGCGATGCGGGCCATGGTTCCTCCTTGCCGTTGCGGGACGCCCCCTAGGCGGAGCAAGATACCCCCATGCCGAAGACACGCAACGAGACCGACACGCTAGGGACGGTGAAGGTTCCCGCTGACCGTTACTGGGGAGCCCAGACCCAGCGATCGCTCGAGAACTTCGCGATCGGAACCGAGCGCATGCCGATCGAGGTCGTGCGCGCGCTCGCGATCGTCAAGAAGGCTGCGGCACGAGCCAACGCCGATCTGAGCGAGCTCGAGCGTCCGCTCGCGGACGCGATCGAAGCCGCGGCGACCGAAGTGATCGAAGGGAAGCTCGATCACGAGTTTCCGCTCGTGGTGTGGCAAACGGGCAGCGGTACGCAGACCAACATGAACGTCAACGAGGTCATCGCGAACCGCGCGATCGAGATGCTCGGGGGCAAGCTCGGCTCGAAAACACCGGTGCACCCGAACGACCACGTCAATTTGTCGCAGTCGTCGAACGACGCTTTTCCTACCGCGATGTCGATCGCCGCCGTGGTTGGTCTTCGCATGCAGCTCTTGCCGAAGCTGGACGCGCTTGCCGAAGCCATCGAAGCCAAAGCCGCCGAGTGGAGTGAGATCGTGAAAATCGGTCGAACCCACTTGATGGACGCGACTCCGCTCACCCTCGGGCAAGAAGCCGGCGGCTGGGCAGCTCAGCTGCGGAACGCGATCCGCCACGTGGAGGCCACGCTTCCCCACCTTCGCGAGCTCGCCATCGGCGGCACCGCCGTCGGCACCGGGCTCAATGCACCCCGCGGCTTCGGCGAGCGCGTAGCGAAAGAGATCTCGCGCCTGACCGGCCACTCTTTCGTCGCTGCGCCGAACAAATTCGAAGCTCTCGCAGCGCACGACGCGGCCGTGGCCACTTCCGGAGCGCTTCGCGCCACCGCGTGCGCGCTCATGAAGATCGCCAACGACATACGTTGGCTCGGCTCCGGCCCGCGCTGCGGAATCGGCGAGCTCGTGCTTCCGGCGAACGAGCCCGGCAGCTCGATCATGCCGGGCAAAGTGAACCCGACTCAGTGCGAAGCGCTGACGATGGTGTGCGCGAGAGTGATCGGCAACGACGCGACGATCGCTCTCGCGGGAGCGTCGGGGAGCTTCGAGCTCAACGTGTTCAAGCCGGTGATCTCGTACAGCCTGCTTCAGTCGATCCGGCTGCTGGGAGATGCGTGTGCGTCGTTCCGCGAGCACTGCGTCGTCGGAGTGGAGCCGGACCGCTCTCGAATCGACGAGCTTCTCCAACGCTCGCTCATGTTGGTGACGGCGCTCGCTCCGACGATCGGCTACGACGCCGCCGCCAAAGTGGCGAAGACCGCCTACGAGAAAGGCATTACGCTCCGCGAAGCCGCGCTCGAGCTCGGCGTGATCGACGGCCCGGACTTCGACCGGGTCGTTCGTCCGGAAGAGATGCTCGGTCCCAAACGACGCTAGCTCGGCGCCCGCTCAGGGCCGATTCGGTGCCGACTCAGCGCCATCTCAACGACGGGCGCCGTCGACCAAGCTCTCGAAGCCCGACGGCGCGTGGGGCCCGATGCAGAACTGCTCGAGCACGCCGATCCCTTCCTCGGATCCCATCCGCGCGCGCATGACTTGCTGAACGTGCAGGTTCTCGAAGGCGAGCGGGTCGAGATCCGCGCTCTTCCAAGACTCGCCGCCGATGGCGAGCTCGCCTTTCCAGCGCCCGTGAGCCCACTCCGGGTGCGTGTAGCCGATGCCTTTCATCTGAAAACAGAGCAGCGGCTCGAGCGAGATCTCGATGCGCTTAGCCTTGCGGTCGGTCATGGCGATCACCGCCGACTTCGCGCGCCGCGTTCCGGGAACATACGTGATTCGTCGCTCGCCACTCACCATCTTGCGCGTCGCCGGGTCCTCTACGGGGGGAATCTTTTCCAGCGACTCGTAGGCCGGCATCACCGCGCCATCGAAATGCCAAGGGCGACCGTCGGCATCCTCGAAGATGCCGAAGTGCGTGCAGCGATCCTTCCAGTGAATGGGAGCCCAGAGGAAGTAGAACGACGGGAGCTCGAGCATGGGCGCACCGCCGCTCTCGGGCTCGCCGACGGGACGAATTCCCCAAGAGCGATCTTTCGTGGCGTAGACGCGCGCGGGATCGATCGCCAGGCGTTTACCGTCGTATTGAATCTCACCTTGCCAGCGTCCGTACTGAGCAAAACGAGTCGCATCCATGTATACGCGCCCGCCCCGACGGGCGATTTGTCGGCCTTCTTCCACCGCTGCCGTACGCGCAATGAAGCGGAGATCGCAGGAAATTCCCGTCTCGTTCGGCTCGAGTCGCACGCGAATCGCGCGCATCGGCTCGATGACCTCGATACGAAACGGGCCGACCACCGTCTCGCTGGGGTCGGCCGGCATGCGGCGCGACGCATGGAAAGCATGCTGCTCTCCGCCGCGAACGATGCTGAAGCCGCAATCGAGAATTCCGCGATTCGGGTAGAGGCCCATCCCGACGCCGAAGTAGAACTCACCGTCGCGATCGTAGCCGTTGAACCAGTAGCGATCGTAGACGTTGCGGTCGGTGGAGGCCGGATGCGAGAGCGGCTCCGGCGTTTGATGAATCGCATAGTCGTCGAATCTGCTCAGCATCCGCCCCTCCGTCTGCCGCTCGCTGTGCGCTTCGCCATACGCGACGACGGCGCGCCATGCTGCGGCACACGGAGAGGCAAAACAAAGCGTAATTCATCCGCCGAATCACCAGAGAGTTGATCGGCTCGCTAGTAGAGGTCCACAGCGATGATCCAATCGATCGAAGCCGCCACCGACGATGACATGGCAGCCCAACGTCCCACGACTCCCGTCGATGGCGGAGGGGCTGACGCCCGCCTGGGCGGCTTGCTGAGCTCGCTCTCGGGCCAGGTGTCCGACGCGTTCTCGCAGCTCTCGAAGATCCACGCGGACGTCTGTGCCGCGCGCGAAGCCGTCGAGCGCCGTGAGATGGAGCGAGCGCGGGAGCTCGCGAGTCAGCGAGACGCCCTCGAGAGTCAGCAAGACGCCCTCGCGAGGGAGCGCTCTGCGATGGATCAGCTACGCGCGTCGGTGGATGCAACGAGCGCCGAGCTCGGTCGGCGAGCCGACCAAACCGATCGTATGGAGCGAGAAGTCAGCGCGCATCGCGATAGCTTGTCGCGAGAGGCAGAGCGCATCGCCGAGCTTGCCGACGACCTGGACCAACGTGCCGCGTTGCTCGCCGCGAGAGAGCGCGCGATCGACCGTTTCTTCGCGATGCTCGGCCGCATGCAAAGCGCCGTCGTCGCGCCGAGTGTAGACGCGATCGAAGAAGCAGCCGCAGCCGTCGAGAACCCCGAGCCGACATCGAGCGAGCAGACGTCGAGCGAAAGCACGATGTCGGTGCTGGATTGGACAGCAAGAGCGGAACGGACGGAAGGAGCGGATGCCGCGAACGGTGCCGACGTCGCCCACGAGGCTTCGCCCGATCACGCTGAGGACAGCGAGCCGACCCCCGTCGTCGACCTTTCCGATTTCTCGGATGAAGAGTGCGCGACGTTCGCCGTCCGTCGTCGCCTCCGTGCCTATAGCGACGCGTTTCTCGCCGCCGAAATCCGCGCCGAACGCAACGGAACCAAAAACGGCAAGAAGAAGCGCTGGTTCTGACCGGTCAATCGATTCGAGCGTCGAGTGCTTCTCGGAGCGCTCGACGCTCTCCTCTTGCCGCTTGACGGAACCGTCGCGGCGAAACCCCTGCGGCACGCCGAAACGTGCGCACGAAGTTCGAGAGATCGCTGAATCCGACGTCGTAGGCGACGTCGGTGATCGAGCGCTCGTCGTCGGCGAGCAGTCGCGCTGCTCGCCGAAGGCGCGAGCGCACGAGGTACTGGTGCGGAGTCACACCGAGCGCTTTCGAGAACATGCGGAGAAAATGAAAAGGGCTGAGGCCCGCCTCGCGGGCCGTGCTCTCGAGGTCGATCGGCTCCTCCGAGTGCTCGTCCATCCAAAGCGCGATGTCGACGGCACGGCGCCGATCCCTGTCGCTGGCCTTCGGAGCCTCGATGCCTCGCCCACCTGCAACCTCGACGAAACGCGAGGCGAGCCACATCCCGACTTCGTCGAGACCGACGTCGCTTCGTCCCTCCACGACGGTTTGGGCCAATTCGCCGAGCACCATGAGCTCGGCGAGGGGCGGTAGCCCGCCGGTCCGCCAGACCGAGTCAGCGCTCGGGCCTGACTCTTCGAAGCTCTCGACGAGCTCGGGCGCGAGGTGGAACGACAAACACTCGTCGCCGCCATCGTGGTGATCGTGCGTGCACGTGTACTCGTCGCCCGGTGTTCCGATCAAGACGGAGCCGGCTACGAGCTGGAACTCTTCGCCACGGCAGAGGTAGCCGAAGCTGCCCTTCCGAACGTAGGAGAGCGAGTAGTCGGCGTGAAGCTCGACGAACGGAGCGTCCGCTGCCGTGGCCGAGCAGCGATAGTCGTCCACCGAGATCGAGCTGCCTCGCAGAATCGTGAGGGCCGGCACGCTGCCGGAGCTTACTCCCCGCCCTACCGCGTCGCCACCGAAATCTTGCCGGCCGACGTTAGAGCTCGGTCGCGCGCCAGAGGTACCAGCTCGCGACCGTGCGATACGGCTTCCAACGCTCCCCGTACTTGGCGAGCGCTTTCGGGGCCGGCAGCTTTCGCTTGTTGTGGATGATGGCGAAGCCTTTCCGAATTCCAAAGTCGTCCACGGGCAACACGTCGGGCCGACCGAGCCGGAACATGAGCAGCATCTCGGCGGTCCAGCGACCGATGCCCCGCACTTCGGTCAAGCACTCGACGATTGCGTCGTCGTCCATGCGTCGGATCTTGGCGAGAGAAGGAATCGCACCGGAGTCCGTTTTCTCGGCGAGGTCACGCAGCGCGAGGGTCTTTGCCCGCGAGAGGCCGGCGCCACGTAGCTTCACGTCCGACGCGCCGAGGATGTGCGCCGGCGTCGGTCCGTTGCGTGCGCCGGGAAATAGCGCGCAGACGCGGCCGAAGATCGTCTCTGCTGCTTTGCCCGACAGCTGCTGGTAGACGATCGCTTCGGAGAGCGCACCGAATACGCTGCGCGTCTGCTTGAGCTCCATGGTGAAGGGCCCGACCGCATCCATGGTGCGAGCAAGCGTCGCGTCCGCTTTTCTCAAGTGCTTCACCGCGGCCTTCGGATCGAAGCCGAGCCCGCTCGCGTGATCGTCGCGAGCCCGCTCACGCTTGGCGCTCGGCGTAGCGCCTTCGATGGCGAGCATTCGAAGCTTCGTGGTGGTTCCGCCGTCCGCGGAGAAGCCGCCGATGTTCTTGCCTGCGGCGAGCACGCGATGGCAGGGCACGACGATGGCAAACGGGTTTCGCCCGAGCGCCTGCCCCACCGCTCTCGCGGCGCCGGGCGAGCCGGCGCGCTTCGCCACCTCGCCGTAAGATAACGTCTGGCCCGGAGCAATGGTCCGCGCCGCTCGATAGATGCGTTGGTGAAACTCGGGGACGCCGTCCATGTCGAGCGCAATGTCGGAAAGGTTCACTTTTTCACCACGAAGCAGCTTCGTGATCACGGCGATCGCGCTTTTCACTTCGCGGGGCGGACGAGCCTCGCGCGCAGCGGAGAACCGGCTCGAGAGCCGGCTTCGCGTCTTGGCGGCGGTGGCCTCGGGCAGCTGGATGCCGACGATCCCGCGTTTGCCCCAGACGATGCCGCAGGACCCGATCGGCGTCTCGAACAACGAAAATGAGCGCTCTGTCATGACTTCGACGAAATCCTACTTCCGCGCGAGAGCGGCGTCTTGGAGAATCTTGCGGTCCAGATCGCCCGAGACTTTCAATCGGAACGGCGGATGCAGAGCAAGCGTGCCCCGCATCGACGCGCGACGATTGCGAGCTTGGCTGGATCGGGCAAGCGATGCCGTCAGAATGCAGGCGTCGAGACGACGCGGGAGCGATGTACGAAACCCGTGACACCATTCGCCTTTCACGCACCTTGTTCCGCGGGCTTCGGCTCCGTTGTCCGCGCTGCGGCAAAGGCAGGCTTTTCGAGAGCTTCTTCCGACTGTGGCCACGCTGTGAAGCTTGCGATCTCGACATCACGAGCCGCAGCGCCGACACCTGGGCACCCATCTATCTTTCGACCGCGGGGCTCACGGGGGTCGTGATCGTCGGCATGCTCGTGCTCCGGCCGGCCAATATGGCGATCGGCCGCTTTACGCTCGCGATCGCGGCGACGACCGCGATCGTGCTCACGCTCCCGTCCCGCAAGGGCGCGGCGGTCGCGCTCAACTACTTCATCGAAGTGAGAACCGGCATCGGCGCGCCGGAGGGCGATCCGACATGAGCGTGCGGACGATTTCAGCCGATCTCGCCACCGAGCTGGACGCCGCTCGCGCGCGATTCGGCTATGCCGAATTCCGCCCAGGGCAGCGCGAGGCGATCGAGACCTTGTTCGACGTCGGTCGCTTGTTGCTCGTTGCGCCAACGGGCGGCGGCAAGAGCCTCACCTATCAGCTCCCCGCTACCATCCTTCCCGGGACGACTCTCGTCGTCTCGCCCCTCGTCTCGCTCATGGCCGATCAAGTGGCGGCGCTCACCGGGCTCGGGGTGAGCGCCACGTATCTCGCCGCGACGCTCCCGGCCGACGAGATCCGGTCCCGCATGCGCGCCATGGCCGAGGGCCGCTTCAAGCTCGTCTACGTCGCGCCCGAGCGGCTTCAGTTCGAAGGCTTTCGTGCGCTGCTCGCAAAGCTCGAGTGCCCTCTGCTCGCGGTCGACGAAGCGCACTGCATCAGCGAATGGGGGCACGACTTTCGTCCCGAGTACATGCAGATCGGCGAGCTCGTCGCCTCGCTGCCGAACGCGCGAGTGCTCGCGTGCACCGCGACGGCCACTCCGATCGTCCGCGACGAGATCCTCGAACGTCTCGGCCTCGAGCCCGCGACTCCTCAGCTCGTGCACGGCTTTGCGAGGCCGAATCTCGCGCTTCGAGTGTCGGAAGTCGGGACGCGACGCGAGCGCGAGCAACGCGTGGACGAGGTGCTCGCGGAAGCGCTCGGCGGGCCGCGGAGCGGACGAGGGACGGGAATCGTCTACTCGCCGACTCGGCGCCTCGCAGAAGAGGAGTCTCAACGACTCGCCGAAGCCGGCTGGAATGCGTACGCCTACCACGCCGGGCTCGGAGGTAGGGAGCGCGAGCGGGTCCAGACCGAGTTCATCGAAGGTAGAGCCGAGATCATCGTCGCCACGAACGCGTTCGGCATGGGCATCGACCGGCCCGACGTTCGCGTGGTCGTCCACCTCGCGCCGCCGGGCTCGATCGAGGCCTACTATCAAGAGGTGGGTCGCGCCGGACGCGACGGTACCGACGCGACCGGCATGCTCTGCGTTTCGCCCGGCGACATGGCCGTTCGCCGCTACTTGATCGAGAGTGAAGTCGAAGGACGCGCGCCCGACCCCGAGATGGTACGGCACCGCTGGAATCTCTTTCTCGAGCTCATGCGTTGGGCCGAAGGCGGAAGTTGCCGCCATGACGCAATCCTTCGCTACTTCAGCGACGAGAAGGAAACGCTCTCGGGCTGCGGCCGCTGCGACAATTGCATCGGCCTCGAGACCGAGAGCGTCGACGAAACGGAAGTGAGCGTGATCGTGCGCAAAGCCCCTCGGCCGTAGCGCGCGTTCATGGACGATTCGGTCTTCTCGCCGCTGCGAAGCTTCTGCGCGGCGCCGAAGACCCGCGGCTCTCGGCTAGTGGTCTCGCCGAGACCAAGACGTTCGGCGCGCTCGCGGATCGGAGCGAAGAGTGGCTGACGCGCCTGCTCCGTCGCTGCGTCACGGCGGGCTGGGTGGATTTCCACGGAGGCGACAGGCCTGTGGTCGTTCTCACCGAAGACGGTGCGAGCGTGATGAAGGGCGCACGCGTTGCTCGACTGCTGCTGCCGCCGGCACGAAGCCTCGTCGACCGGCGCCGCCGTGGCGGCGCCGGCGCAAGTGCTACCGGAAGCGGTGGAGTGCTCGCCGGCGACAAGCGCACGCGCACGAAGCGCCTCGTCGCCACGGAAGAGCTCGACGACGCCGGGGTTAGACTCTTCGAAGCTCTGCGCCGTCACCGCCTCGAGCTTGCGCGCAAGGAACAGATCCCGCCTTACGTCGTGGCGAGTGACCGTGCGCTCCGCGACATCGCGGCGCTGCGTCCGCGCACGCCTGCCGACCTCGAACGCGCCCACGGCATCGGCCCCGCCAAGGCGGCGAAGTACGGCGCGGGATTTCTCGAGATCGTCGCCGCATCGGCCGACGCGTAGCGGACGCATACGCGGACGAGCGCGAGCTGAGCCGCTATCTCGAGTGCGGGATTCTCGCCTACGGCTTCGTACGCGTGCGCTGCCTGTCGTGCCGGTGCGACAGTGGGTACTCTCGTTACCGATCGCGCTCCGATACAAGCTCGCTTACGATTCACAGCTCGCTGCCGAGGTTCTGCAGCTGTTCGTGCGCAGCGTGTTCGCTTCGCTGCGCCGTCGAGCGCGGCACAAGTACGGGGTCGCTCGCTACGACTGCGGCTCGGTCACGTTCATCCAGCGTTTCGGCGACGCGCTTAATCTCAATCTCCATTTTCACGCGATCATGCTCGACGGCGTGTATCGGCAGGAGCGGGGCGGGGCGGTCCGCTTCCGCCGGATCGTCCGACGACTCCGCCGCCTTCTCATCCAGCGGGGCCTCACGCCCGACGCCGATGCCGCAACTGCGGATTCTCTACCAGAAGGCCAGCCGCTATTGGCCGAGATCTACGCTGCTTCTGTGCGGAGTCGGATCGCGATAGGCGAGCGGGCGGGCCTCGCGGTGCTGCGCATTGGCGATCTGGTTGACCCTGAGGAAGCCGCCTTTGTTACCGGTCCGCGCGTTCGGACCTCGCCGGCTCGGTTCTCACCGATGATCGATGGCGTGAGCCTGCACGCCAACGTTGCTGTCCCTGCCGGAGCTCGACGACGGCTGGAGAAACTGTGTCGTTACATCGCCCGTCCACCGGTATCGACCGAGCGACTGTCGAGGCTCGGGGACGGGCGGCTGCTGTATCGCCTGAAGAGAAGGTGGCGCGACGGCACGACGCATGTCGTGTTTCAGCCGCTGGAGCTGGTGGAGAAACTGGCGGCGATCATCCCACCTCCGCGTCTTCACATGGTCCGCTACCACGGGGTGCTGGCCCCGCGCGCCGGATGCCGCCGAGAAGTAGTCGGAGCGCGGAAGCCGAAGGGGGACGAACGTAAGGTCCTTGCCGACGACGACGGGAACGATTGCGCGCACGCCCCATGTCGGTGGATGCCATGGGCCAAACTCATGCGACGAGTCTTCGCGATCGACGTGCTCGAGTGTCCCAAGTGCGGCGGCAAGATGAAGATCCTCGCGACGCTCCACCCTCCGGAAGCGACGACGGCGTTCCTCGAGTCGCTCGGACTGGCGCCGCGAGCCCCGCCCATCGCGCCATCGCTCCGCGCCGACGGCCAGGACACGTTCTGACCCGTCGGGCACGTGGCCGCTCGGCCCGCAGTCACTTTGCACCCCCCGAGCGAGCGTCGGATTCGTGCTCGCGGGTTCGGCGTCCGCTCCCACTCAGCACATGCCCGTAATACCTGGCGCCCCCGCGCTCCGAACCCCCACTGTGCACGCCGGCGATCTGCCTAAAACGCCCCGCGTAGTGGCCGGGCGACATAAAACGTTATCGGCTGCGGTCGGAAAACGCGGCTGAAAATACCTATCCGCTGGCGCCGGTTTTGCCGCTCCAATCACCTCGAGCCCAGCATGAGTCGCAAGGGTAACTGCTGGGACAACGCAGTCGCGGAGTCGTTCTTCAGCAGCCTGAAGAAGGAGAAGATCAAGAAACAGGTCTACCGGAACCGAGAGCTAGCGATCGTCGAGGTGGCAAACTACATCGATGCTTTCTACAATCGAACACGACGCCATAGTCATCTCGGCGGCGTGAGTCCTGAACGGTTCGAGGCGGCTCACAAGGTGAGGCGACAGAGTCTCCACTGAATCCTGGGAACTCCAGATCCGTTCCGATCATTCGTGCGCCCAAGCAGATAGTCCGAGGTCGCTTGTAATGCCTCCGCGAGTCGACGGAGGTTGTCGAGCGACGGTTTGCGACGAACCTCAGCTCGCCGGCGGGACGACAAAGAAGATTTGGATCGTGTCCAGCCCTTCGAAGCCGGTGTCGTCGATCGATACGGTCGCGCGAATGAGCTGCGCGGCGGCCGTCGCGGGCACGGTGACGTTGGCGGCCGGGAGTACGTCCCAGCAAAGCGGGGTTCCGCTCGGCACCGAAAGGTAGGCGTCGGCGACTCCGTCGAAGTCGGTGTCGATCTGGCTGAATCCGCTCGTGCACTCGGCCGTGCCGACCGGTGCGGTGGAGAGCGCGTCGACGAACTGCGTCGCGTCGATCGCGTCACCGGTGGCGTCCGCGGCCGCGGCGTTCACCTCGGAGAGCCGCGTGCCTTGGGCGAGCGAGAGGATCGCGTTGGTCAGCGCCGAGGTCACGCTCGCGGAGGCGTCGAAGACGAGCGGCGCGTCGCCGTCGTTGACGTCGACGGCATTGGTCGCTTCGGCCAACGACTCGAGCTCGATCACTGCCGCCGCGGTCGTACCGTTGCCGTAGAGGCTGACGATTCGAACTCCGGCCTCGTGCGAGTCGTCGGTCACGCGCGTCAGCGTCGGACACGTATGGCCGAGGCTCGGCTGCTCGTCGGTAAGAAGGATCACGGCGCGCAGCGCGTCCGGCCGGAAACACGGGTAGCCGATGCCGTTCTCACCGGCGGGCGAGGTCGCGCACGAGCCGGTGCTCGAATAGGTGCTCCCGATCGAGCAGTTGATGGTGACGTTGCCGAGGCCGCTGGCGGTGGACCATAGCCCGAGCTTGGTCGTGCGCGCGCAGCAGCCGTCGGGCTCCGCGGTCAGAATGCGTGACGAGAGCGCAGCCGGATCGGGCTGCATGTCGAGGCGGTTACGGTATGCCTCACCAAAGCTGCCGCTGTAACCGGTCCCGCCCACGCCCGTCCACAGATCCTGAATGCAGTTGGGCGGCGAGCCCGTGCCGGTCGGTGCGCAGATCGCCGCGCGTACGGCGTTGGTGACGCCGTTCTTGAGCGTCGTCACTTCGCCGCTCACCGACGGCGCGCGATCGAGCAGCAAATACGCATCGACCTTGGCGATCGTGGTGCTCCCTTCGATCCGCCCGCGAACGACGCGCGGCGACCCGAGGTACGGCACTTCGATGACGATGTCGTCGCTCGTGCATGCGAGCGGGCTGCCGTTGCCGCAGGCGCCGCCGGTGCAGACCTCGTAGCCGTTGCACGGCTCGCCATCGTCGCAGGCAGCGTTGTTGGCGCACTGTCCGTCGCCGAGCGTGGTGGTCGTCGTACTCGTCGTCGTCGTACTGGTCAGCGTGGTGCTCGTCGTGTCGCAAGGACATTCGAGAGCGCCCGAATCACCGACCGCGGCGGCCAAGCAGCGAAGCGCATCACTGGCCGATGCGGGCAGGCTCCCTTTGGGCGCGCAGACGCAGGCGTCGTGTGGCGCGCACGTCGCGAGCCCGACAGCGACCCTGAGAATGCGCAGACAGTCGGTTGCCGTCGGCGCGAAGCCGCTCGACACGGGCTGCGAACAGTCGCCGTTGGCGGCCTCGGCGGGAACCGTGGTCGCTGGTGACGAAACCAGCACGGCCAGCGCGAGCGCGGCCGTCGAGGTAAAGAGCTGCTTCATGAGCTACTATGCGCAAGTCTACTGCGCAGGAATCAGGTCTTCGACCGGATTCCGCAATGCTGCGCGCACGCAGCCCTGCGCGCGCGCTCCGCATGGCGAACGCCGCGGCGCGCGCCGCGCACTCACGCAGGGCGTCGCCATCCTTCCCGAGCCTCCGCTTCCCGTGACTCCGGCGGGCCACGGCATTCGTTTGGCGTTCGGAGGCGTGTCGGAAACCCAATTCGCGAAAGGCATCGAGCGACTCACTCGGGCGAGCGCTTCCGTACTTCGATGAAGGCAGTTACTCTCTGAGACTCCGCCAGCTGAGCCCCCGACCGACCATGCTGAGAGATGCGCGCAACCTGAATCTCCTCTGGGAGCTTTCGATCTCTCAGTACAAGCTCAAGGACCAGAGCAGCTTCTTCGGGTTCCTCTGGAGCTTTCTGAACCCGATCTTCATGGTCGTCATCTTGTTCGTCTTCTTCCGCGGCCGCTTCGGACACGATGTCGAGGACTACGGCGTCTATCTTCTCCTCGGAATGATCCACTACACGCACTACTCGAATGCCACCAACAACTCGATGCGCGTGTTCATCTCGATGCGCCAGCTCGTCAAAGAAGCGGTTTTTCCGAAAGAGCTTCTGGTACTGAGCTCTACGCTTTCGAACAGCGTGGACTTCGTGATCGCCATGGGGGTCTCGATGGTCGTCGCGTGGATCTCGGGCGTGACACCCACCGCGGCGTGGCTCGCGCTTCCCTTCGTTTTGATGCTGCAGATGCTGCTCGTTTCTTGGGTTTCGTTGCTCCTTTCTTGCATCTTTCCCTTCGCGCGAGACGTCGACCACATCTATCAAGTCTTCCTTCGCGCTCTCATGTTCCTCACGCCGATCTTCTACACCGCCTCTTTCGTCGGCGACGGAATGGCGCGCTATCTCGTCACCCTGAACCCTCTCGCCCAGCTCATCGAGGTGTCACGGAAGATCATCATCGAGGGCGTGGTGCCGAGTTGGTCCATGCTCGGAATTCAGTTCGCCGTGAACGGGCTGTTCGTTCTGCTCACGCTGAAGGGGTTCCGGCGCATCGAAGCGAGGCTCGCCGAGTATGTCTGATCGGCACACGTTGCTCGCTACTCGCGGGCTCGGAAAGCAGTTTCTCGGCGGCACTCGTCACCGCTCGGTATTCCGTGCCCTCCGATCCTTGTTCGCGCGCGGGCCGGAAGCGGGCGTTCGAATGTCACTCGAAGCCGTCGACATCGACCTCCGCGCCGGAGAGACGCTCGGCATTGTCGGCCAAAACGGCGCCGGCAAATCCACGCTGCTACGAACCCTGTCCGGCCTCTACGCGCCCACTGTAGGAACGATCGAGTTGAACGGCGAGGTCGCACTTCTCGCCGGGCTCGGTGCGGGCATGGTCGACGAGCTGAGCGTGGCCGACAACGTCTGGCTCTACGGCGCCGTGTGTCGCATCCGTCGTGCGACGATCCGCGAGCGCTTCGACTCGCTCCTCGATTGGGCGGATCTCACTTCCTATCGCGACGCGGAGCTCCGGACGCTCTCTACCGGCATGCGCACGCGACTCGCCTTCGCGATCGCCATGCACATCGACAGCGACTTGCTCTGCATGGATGAAGCGTTCAGTGCGGGGGACAAGCGCTTCCAAGCCAAGTGCGACGAGTACTTTCGAGAGCGAAAAACCTTGGGCCGAACCATCCTCGTGGCCACACACAATCTGGAATTCGTGCGCGATTTCTGCGACCGCACGCTCTGGCTCCACGCGGGCAAGCAAATGGGCTTCGGCCCGACCGAAACCGTGCTCGCGAGCTACATCGAGTTTTGCGAACAATAGCTGGCCGCTCCGATATGTCGCTGACAGCGGTCGATCTTCTCCTGCTCTCGCTCGGCTCCTCGACACGGCCTAGCGAGATTCCTCCGGAAAGCCTCCAGCAAAATGGCCTGGCGCTTCATGTTCGACCCGCCGAAGTGTCGAGTCTCGAGCCCGAAGGAACGACGCTCAACCGCGTCCTCGAGACCTCGGACGGCGAATTTTTCGCCGTGCTTACACCCGGAGCCGAGCTGCTGCCCGGCGCACTCTCGGCGGTCGTAGCGACCATGATCGCGACGCCGGCGCTCGGGGCGGTTGCCGTCGGCGGCTTCCCGTTGCGACCGAACGAAACGGTAGATCGTGAGACGGTGGTGCGTGCGGCGCGGCTTCACGCAAAGCGCATCGAGCGACACTCGAGCGCCGCCTATCTCTCGGCGTTCGGCGAGTCGCTTTTCGGGCTCTTCGTGTTTCGGCGCGCGGCGCTCGAGCAGATCGGCGGGTTTCATTCCCGTACCGAGCACGAGGCTTCAGTCGAGGTCGCGCTCGCGATCGGGGGCTTCTCGGAGGTAGCGATTTCCGCAGACCTCGGCTGCAGCCTAGTACGCGAGAACGGCTCGAGGGCACACCTTCATCGCGTCTTCCAAGTGGTTCGCCGAGTGCGCCGGCGTCCTGCGCGAAGCGGCGACGCGACGAGCGTGCAGTGCAATCGCCTCGTACCCAGCGCGGTCGCCGACGCTATGGTCCACGCGATCGGCCTCGACGTCGCCGTGGTCCGAGCGATCGAGCTCGCGCACACGATTCGCTCGCGCATCGGGTGGCGTATCGTCGTTCCGATCCGCGAGCGCGTGTACGACGCCCTGATCACGAGCTTCGCCGACTGGCCGATCGGTCGGCGCGTCGCGCAAGCGAGCGCCGCCGGCCCGCGGCGTATCGCCTACTATCTTTGGCGCTTTCCGGTCGCGAGCGAGACGTTCATCCGACGAGAGCTCGAGGCCCTTCGACTGAGCGGCGTAGACGTTCGCGTGATCGCCGACGGTGCACATTACGGTGGCACACTGGCGAATCACGACGATGATGCCGTGCCGGTGCAGTATCTGTTTCCAATCCGTTCGAGCGCGCTTCGGAGAGACCTCTTTCGTTTTGCGCTGAGACGCCCGCTTCGGACTCTCAATCTCTTCGCGTACGTCGTTTGTCGCACCTACGGCCCCCTCAAGACGATCCAGGAAGACGTCTCCATTTTTCTGAAGGCCGTCAAGTTGGCCGCGGTTCTCGAGGATGAGCAGGTCCGGCACGTGCACGCCCCCTGGGGCGACACGAACGCATTCGTCGCGATGGTCGCCGCGCGGTGGGTCGACGCTACGTTCAGTCTCCAGCTTCGCGCTCACGATCTGCACCGAGCGACGTCGGCGTTTCTTCTCGAGGAAAAAATTCGCAACGCACGATTCGTCGTCACGAACACCGAATACAATCGACGGCACATCGAGAAAATTGTCGGGCCGACCGAGAGTGCGAAAGTTCGTCAGATCTACAACGGCCTCCCGGTGCAGGATTTCAAGCCCTCCCACGCCCAGCAGCGGACGGACGGCCCCGTCCGCGTCCTCTCTGTCGCGCGCCTCATCGAGCCGAAAGGTCTCGTCTACCTCTTCGAAGCTTGCGCTCGCCTGCGAAGCCAGGGGCATCGCTTCGTTTGCGAGGTGGTCGGCGGCCCCGAGCTACCGCTTTACATCAACGACTATCTGGACATCCGCGCCACGCACAAACGGCTCGAGTTGGATGGCTGCGTAGAGCTCGTCGGAGCGTTGCCCTTCGCGGACGTTCGGAAACGCTACGAGCGCGCGGACGTGTTCGCCCTCCCCTGCGTCAAAGGACGCGACGGCAGCAACGACATCATCCCGAATGCGATTCTGGAAGCGATGGCGAGCGGATTGCCGGTGGTCGCTACCGACATCACCGCGATGTCCGAGCTCGTGTCCGACGGCGAGAGCGGCTTTCTCGTTCCGCCCCGCGACGTCGATGCGCTCGCCGCGCGTCTCGCCGAGCTCATCGAGAGCCCCTACCTCCGGGCGCGCATGGGCAGCTACGGCAGACGCCGCGCCGAGGAGCGCTTCGACATCAACCGCAACGTCCGATCCTACGTCACTCTCTTCGAATCGCCATGAAACGGCGCGTGCTCGTCACGGCTTTCGAGATCCCCGGCTTCGGCGGCGCGAGCACGGCTGCGTACGCACTCTTCGCGAAAATGCAGCGTGACGGGCTCGACGTTCACTACGCGAATCTCATTCAACCTCACGATCTGCCGTTCTACCGTCGTCTCTTCGGCGAGGGCTTCGGTAACCCGAAATCTCTCCCCAACGTGCACAACGTGCCGCTTCCCGGGGGCCTGTTTCGACGCCACGAGAGTGTCGTCCGATTCGTCGGCGACGTCGCGCCTGATGTGATCGTCGCCAGGGGCACGATCGCGGCTGCGGCTGTCGGCGCCGCGGGGACGGGTGTTCCGCTCGTGCATCTTCTGGCCGGCTGGCCGGAGACCAGCGAAGTTTCCGAGCATCGGCCCATCGCCGACGGCGCCTCTTTGCCGGAGCGCCCGCTTCGCAGCGCGCAGCGGCCTACGCTTTGCAGGCGCGAAGAAGCTGCGTTGATCGCAGCGAGCAACGTCGTAGTCGCGTCCACGCCTCTCGTAAAGGCACTCTACGAGCGCGTGTTGCCGCCGTCACTGGCTGCGCAGATCTATACCGAGCCGCTTTCGAGCGCAGAATGGATCGTTGAAGCGACAGCCGAAGAGGGCGCAAGCCGAATAGAGTTCGCCGACCGCTCGATCGACCTTCTGTTCGTCGCGAGCTCATGGACGCGCTGGGAGAAGAATCTGCCGCTGCTGCGAAAGATCGCGAGCGCGCTCGGGCACCTCCGCGTGCATGTCGTCGGTGAATGTCCGCGCCCGGTCGCGGACGCGACGCACCACGGCCTCATCGGCAACCGGCGAGCGCTGCTCGAGCTCATGGGAAACACCAAAGCGCTGGTCGTGCCGTCTCTGCTCGACGCCAATCCGGGCGTGCTCTTCGAGGCCGCGTACATGGGTGCCAACGTCGTCGCGTCGAAATGCTGTGGAAACTGGGAGCTCTGCAACGAAAGCCTCCTCGTCGAACGCCCCGGCGATGCTTTCATCGCCGCCTGCGCGAAAGCGGTCGAGCGCCGCTACCCCGATCACCTCGATCGCTTTCTGGAGCTTCGATCGTACGGCAAGCTCTTGGAGATTCTGGCCCACGTATGAGCGGCAAATCCGAGACCACGGCGGTTTTGCTTTCGATGGACGAGCCAACGCTGGATCGTGCGAGGGCGAGCGTCGAGCGTCAGTCTTTGCGTTTCGCGGATGTGGTCTCGGTCCGCGGCGTCACCCCTTTTCATCGTGCGATCAACGAAGGCGCGGCGCGGGTACGCACTGAGTTTTTCTTGCAAGTCGACGCCGACATGGTCCTCGACCCCGACTGCGCCGAGCGATTGAGCTCTTGCGTCGGGCCGAGCGTCGGCGCGGTGATCGGCATGTTGCGGGATCCCCTATACGGGCGCGTCGAGTGCATCAAGCTGCTTCGGACCTCCGAGATCATCCGGCACGGCTTTCCGGATTCCGTCTCGCCCGATACCGACTTTCTCGAGCTCATGCAGCGAGACGGTCGCTACATGGTGTACGCGCTTCGGCACGACACCGACTCACCGGCGACGTGGCACACCTTCGGCGAGCACCGGCCCGAATACGATCCTCTGTTCACGTTCGAGAAAAACAAGCGCGATGGGCGGCGCCTCAGGCACCGCGGCGAGGCCGGCGCCGTCCGCTACCACCTCGACCTTCTCCATCGGAGCGGGCATCCTTGCGCTCGCATCGCGGAAGTCGGCATCGCGCACGGTTTGTTCTTCGACTGGGAGCAAGATCGCCAGGACGGGCGCGTAGAGGCCGGTGAAGATTTCCAGTTCATCCGTCGCTTGCTCGCGGAGCCCGGCCATTCAGTCACCGCGAGCGAGGGCGGCGGCAGCATGTTTGCGCTCGCGGCGGACGCAGTGGCTGCGACCTATCTCGTCGGCTCGGCGGAGACCGTCTTTCGTCGCAACTACGCACTCGGCTCCGCGTTGGCGCGCGGGCGCCGGGGGGATCGTTTCGAAGCCGCACTCGCTGCGCGGCATCGGATCCGTCACCCTTGGGCATGGCTCGCTCAGGTCGCGCTGTGTCGTGGGCTCTTCGAGGGCGTGGTTCCAGCCGCCAGTGTCGAGAAGGATTGGGCGAAGCTCGCGGTGTTCTCGGAAGCCTTTCACAGCGCCACTCCGCTTCGCCTCGCAAAGGCGCTCGCCCGCGATCGAGTCACATCGCTCGCTTCCGCGCTGAAGAGACGGAGCTAGATCGACGATGTGCGGAATCGTCGCACTCTGGAATCGAGACGGAAGCCCGATCGACGTCGATGCACTTCGTGCCGGCGTAAAGTCTCTGGCGCACCGAGGGCCGGACGGCGAAGGCTATCTGCTCGTCGACACGCGAAGCGGTCGCACCGTAGAGGCCTCGTCGATGACGCTCGAATCCCTCCGCGGCGAGCGGTTCGACCTCGCGCTCGGTCACCGTCGCCTGGCGATCATCGACCTCTCGGCGGCAGGCCACCAGCCGATGGGAAGCGCGGAGCGCGACGTCTGGGTCGTGTTCAACGGCATGATCTACAACTTCGAAGAGCTGCGCGGACGGCTTCTCGCGCGAGGCCGAGCGTTTCGCGGTCGCTCGGATACGGAGGTCTTGCTCGCGGCGTA
>Ga0247727_10001146_pt1 | contig 64678 bp, 56 predicted proteins | sample WisWelCaveWW1625_FD_202498 | JGI IMG/M metagenome (GOLD analysis project Ga0247727, IMG submission 202498) | Biofilm microbial communities from Wishing Well Cave, Virginia, United States - WW16-25 | ecosystem: Environmental > Aquatic > Deep subsurface > Groundwater > Cave microbial mat | place... | reverse complement strand
CCACGGCCAGCTGATTGGGCCGCTCCCGCGCTCCCGCTTCCTGAGGGTGCTGAACACCGCACCATCGCAATCCGTGATCACGCCGCCCCGGCTCCCCCCTCAACTACCGTGACCGGGCTTACCCGATCGCCGGCTCTCTTGCTTCGATGTCCGCTCAAAGGCGCGCCGTGCGGCTGCACCCGTGACGAGCCGACGACCGCGCAAGACGCGTGCCGGCGGACGATCCAACCTCACCGCGATCGCAAAGCCCAGGGCGGATGCCAGTGTGAATGAGCCGGCAAGCAACAGGCCCCAATAGCGCAGATCGAACCCAGCCAGAGCCTGCGTTTGCGCAAGCGTGGTCGCACACTGATGCCAGTGCCACTGGCTCGTGCGGTCGCCAATCGCGGCGAGCGCACGGGCACCCATGCAGGAACGCACGTCGGCGGGATGGAACCCCCGGATCATGCCGTCCGGGAATTGCCCAGCGGGCGGATAGCGGCTGATGCCGATCTCATTGACAAGCATGACGGCGGCGAGCCCGGCGAGGAGCGCTGCCAGCAGGCTAAACTTGGCGCAGCGCATCACGTACACCCCTCCGCTGATGAGAGGGCCTGGAGCAACGCGTCAAATTTGCCGCGCAGGTCGCAGCTGACAGAGTCGATGTGCTGCGCCGCCTCGTTCACCTCGCGAGCGAGACCTTCGAGCGCCGCAAGGCGGCGCTCGATATGCATCAGTCTCTCGGCCAGGGCTTTGTTGTCGCCCCCGGCAAGGCCGGTCAGGATCAGCTCGCGCGCGACACCGGTGAGGCTCCCGGATACGGTCAACGCCCGCGCCTTCAGCTGTTCGATGTAGCACGGCGCCAGCCGTAGCGAGATGGGGCGCGTCGCCCCGCGCGTCGCCAATGAATGAAGGCTCTGCACAGTACTCTCCTGTTCGCTGAACTACGCTGTCAGCAAAGCAGGACAAGCAAAGGCGTAAAATCGAAAGCATTTCGCGAAACTGGCGAGGCCGGTGTCCCGAGTGTCCGCTGCAGTTGCGTCGCCGGGAAGTCTCCAAACGGCTGGCCGGCACATCCTTGATCACGCTTCTTTGGGCAACCGGAACGTCCGTTCCTCCCCCTTGCTACTGCCGTCATGCCGCCGTGCAACGAATTGGGAAAGAGTGCCAACAAGAGAAGTAAGCGCTATTTACATTTCCTGTGCGGCGGGACAAGACATCCCCCTCATAGAACAGGCTCACGTCTTGGTTCCTTTGATCAAGGCCCTGCAGGCGGAATTGGGCGAGGATCGTGCCAACGAAGTTGTGCGTAGGGCTCTAGGCGATGCCTATCGCCGCTTCGGCGAACAATGGCGGCGGCTGGAGCGTCCAGAGAGGCATGCGCAAAGGCGGGTTGAGCAAGACTCCGATCGAATCCAAGCCGTTCCGCGCCTACCTGGCCTGGTTCGGCTTCCACGGAGCTATAGATCCTGGCCGACAGAACCGCCTGCGAAGGTCTAGACTGGCCCCTCATTCGACACCGGGATCGCCGCCCATGATAAGACCCCCCATCGACTGGTTCAGGCGCGGCCAGCTGCCGCTCTCCGCTCTCGACGACCGCATCCGCGAGCTGCATCGCCTTATCATGGTGGAAAAGGAGACGCAGCGAAACATCGCCACGTCGGGGATGCGCGTTAATCGCATCTCTCACCTCAAGGAGGACGAGGAAGAGCTCGCTGCCCTGCTGCAGGTGCGCCAGGAGCTGACCGGTGACGCAGGCTTCCCGGCGGAGCCGCCACTCGCCGAAAGCTACCGCCGTTCTTCGGGCTATGATCCGATGCAGCCTGTCTGGCCCGGTTTTCTCATCATGGTCGCACTCGCAGCCGGCATCGCCGCAGCAGTCTATTTCATGTTTTTGCGCTAGGTGGGCCATTCACCTCCACGCCAAGCCGCTCTGAGCACAAAGCAGTCATTCCGGTTGCGCGTTCGTTTCGCCGACAGCTACCGATCGGCTTGGGGCGTCCGCTGTATTAAGAGCATGGGAAGAAGCCATTCAGTCGAGTTTCTTCGGCTAGAATAAGTGCGACTAACCGAACAAGGCGATGGCGAGCATTCGCCTCCGCGCTTATCTTTTGGCCGGGGCTGCTTCACTGTTGCTCCCGCGCCAGCGCTCAACTCTGCGTCGCGCGCTTGAACGCCCAATGCGTCCCTTCGAAGGTCTCGACCTTCTGGAGCAGCGTCGTCCGTCTATCCGGGGGGCGCTCACCCCTTGACATGAGTCGCGCAATATCCCCGAACACCAGAGGATTGCGCACGAAGACGTTGTGGTTGAGATCGCGCCGCACGCCAAGACCAGAGATGTCGACGGCATCGACGCCAGGTAAGTAGACCGGCCGTCCTCCGATGCGATGCGACTGCCCCCACCGAAGCCATCGAGAGATGCGCATGGCCACGTCCTCGACGCTGGAATAGGAGGTAACTCCGATTCCAAGCAATTTCAGGGACGGCATCACGCGCGCCAGTGTCGAGGGTTTGGCATCGGCGTGGGCGAGGATCAGCTCGCCGAGGTGGGGCCGCGAACGATCTGGCGGCATCCGAGCAAGTTGGTTCAACGCATTCAGCGTGATCTCCGCTCCTGTGCTGTGGGCGAAGATGTGCAGCCGGATGTCGGGCAACTCACGCCCGATCGTTGCCAGCATCTCGACCAAGAAAGCCACGGCTTTGCGCGCGCGCCCGCGATCAACGCCGTAAAGCCACGAGCGCTGTAGGCTGGGCCACGCAAACACGAAGGCAGCGCCATCGAAATCCAAGTCGAACGCGATCATCGCGGTTCGCTTCACGGCCTCATCGAAGGAATTGTTGTAGCCGTGAACGTAAAGAAGCGCCTGACTAGGAAAGCGTGCAGCGCGCGACAACCGACCACGAATGGAGGCAGCCATGTGTTCCACGCCGCCGTCGTCGAGGCGGCAGATACTCAGGCCGGCTTCGGTCGTCTGGCGTCCGGATGCTCGATGCAGTTGGCCAAGTGAATCGGCGATGCGCTCGGCACGATTGAGAACCTCGGTCTTGGGCGCTCGAACGACGGCCGTTCCTGATGCCATCTCATCCAGGCTGGCCGCGGTATCGGTGGAGAACGAGACGCGCCCCTTGGTTGTTAGCTTTCGTCGATTGGTTCCGAAGTAAATCGGAACGTCGGCAACCTCCCAGCCGGGAATGGCCTCGACGCGCTTGTTGAGTAGCTCCGCCTCGCTGGCACGGCCTTGCACAGTGTATAGCGCCGCTAGGTTGTTCAGTGTGATTCCGACACCCGGATGGTCCGGCCCGAAAGCCTGCTCTTGGATCGCGAGCGTGCGCTTGTAAAGCGGCTCGGCATCGCTGTAGCGGCCTTGCTTGCGATACAACTCCGCGAGGTTGCCCAGGGCAAGGCTGAGGTCCGGGTGGTCTGGGCCGTAGGTTTGCTCAGCGATCGACAGCGACCGCTTGAAGAGTGGCTCGGCATCGCTGTAGCGGCTTTCATTGTCGTATAGCGCCGCGAGGTTGTTCAAGCCCATACCGACGTTCGGGTGGTTCGCCCCGAATACCTCCTCAGTGATGGCAAGCGCTCGTTTGTAGAGCGGCTCGGCGTCGCTGTAGCGGCCTTGGCCGTGGTACACCACAGCGAGGTTGTTCAGCGCCGCCGCGAGATCCGGGTGGTCGGGCCCGAACGCCTGCTCTTGGATCGCGAGCGTGCGCTTGTAAAGGGGCTCGGCATCGCTGTAGCGGCCTTGGCCGTGGTACACCACAGCGAGGTTGTTCAAGACTGTGCCAACATGCGGGTGGTTCGGCCCGACAGAGTGCTCGTGAATGGCGAGCGCGCGCTTGTAGAGTGGTTCGGCATCGCTGTAGCGGCCTTGAGTCTCGTACAGCGCCGCGAGGCTGTTCAGCGCCGCCGCGAGACCCGGGTGGTCGGGCCCGAACGCCTGCTCTTGGATCGCGAGCGTGCGCTTGTAAAGGGGCTCGGCATCGCTGTAGCGGCCTTGGCTTTGACACAAATCGGCGAGGTTGATCAATACCGTCCCAAGCGACGGGTGGTCCGGCCCGAAAGCCCGCTCTTGGATCGCGAGCGTGCGCTTGTAAAGCGGCTCGGCATCGCTGTAGCGGCCTTGGTCCTGGTACAGTTGTGCCAGGTTGTTCAGCAGCGTGCCGACATTGGGATTGTCCGGCCCCAAAGCCTGCTCGCGGATTGCGAGCGAACGCTGGAAAAGCAACTCTGCATCGCTGTACCGGCCTTGGTTCTTGTACAGTGCGGCGAGGCTGTTCAGCGTGGTGACATCCCGGTCATCTTGCTCAAGAGCCTGCTCACCGATCGCGAGTAAACGTTTGTAAAGCGGTTCTGCATCGCTGTAGCGGCCCTGGACCTGGTACAGTTGCGCCAGGTTGTTAAGCACTGTGCCAAGATCCGCGTGGTCAGGCCCGACAACCCGCTCAAAGATCGCGAGCGCGCGCTTGTAAAGCGGCTCGGCATCGCTGTAGCGGCCTTGGTGACGATACAGCTCCGCGAGGTTGTTCAGCGCCGTGCTGACATCCCGGTGATCTTGCCCAAGAACCTGCTCACCGATCGCGAGTGCACGTTTGTAAAGCGGCTCAGCATCATCGAAGCGGCCTTGGTGACGATACAGCTCCGCGAGGTTGCCCAACGTAGCGCCGACATCCCGGTGGTCTGACCCGAGAGCCTGCTCGCGGATCGTGAGCGAACGCTTGTAAAGTGGCTCCGCATCCTTGTACCTGCCTTGCGCACGGTATAGCGTGGCGACATTGTTCAATGTCGTGCCAAGTTCCGGGTGGTCGGGCCCGAGGGCCTGTTCGTAGATAGACATGCAGCGGCTGTATAGTGCCTCCGCATCGGTATAGCGGTCTTGTTCTCCATACACCCCCGCGAGGTTATTCAGCGTCATACCGACTTGTAGGTGATCCGGCCCGAAAGCCTGCTCGCGGATCGTGAGCGAGCGCTTGTAGAGCGGTTCCGCTTCGCTATAGCGGCCCTGGTCATGATACAGCGCCGCGAGGTCGTTCAGGCTCGTCCCCACATCTGGGTGGTCCGGCCCGAAAGCCTGCTCGCGGATCGCAAGCGAGCGCCTATAGGAATCGTCAGCATCGCTGTAGCGGCGTTCAAACCGACAGAACAATGCGAGATTATTCAAGGCCGTGCCGACCTCAGCGTGGTCGGGCCCGAGCAGCCGTTCGGACAGTTCTACTGCTTGCTGTGCAAACCGCACAGCGTCAGAGTATTTGCCCTGCTCGTATAACCCTATGGCGAGGGTGTTGAGTTCGGTCAGCTCGCGCTCAGATGACATGCTTCCCCCTAATAGGCGTGATGCCCTCGGCCGTGCCAATCGATCTCGTCTCGTTCAGGACGAGCTTCAGCGCGTCGGACATCCTTACGGCCTCGGAAATCGCGACCCTTAAGCTCAACGCCAATTGGGTGATCTTATCTGCCTGCAACACAGCCGGCGCCAGCGGCAAGAACCCCCGCGGCGAAAGCGCCGAAGCGCTTTCCGGTTTGGCCCGCGCGTTCTTTTATGCCGGGGCGCGGGCACTTCTCATCTCGCACTGGGAGGTGGATTCAGAGGCCGCGGTCAAACTTACCACGCACGCACTCGCCCTTCTTGCGCAGGCAACCGCCGTTAGCAAGCCGATGGGTCGCGCCGAGGCCCTGCGCATTTCAATGCGCGAGTTGATCCAGAGAGGCTCACCTGCCGAAGCGCATCCTTCGTATTGGGCACCATTCGTTGTTGTTGGAGAAGGAGCGCCACAGAAGTAGCCCGACTGTCCGGTACCACGGCGTAACCTGACACTAGCCACTAAAACTGGTCTCAATCGGCCGGAGCATAGAGATTGGAGCCGATGCGATGGCGCCACACCACAGCGTTGCGTTCGGGGCCAAACTAACATTCGAGGTGGGCCACTCGGTGCAGGCTGCTCAGTGCAGCATACCGGTTTATCTCACTCGCTACGCTGCAGCCGAGGAATCATTCAACAACGGATTCTTCGGCCGGTCTCGGTATAGCACTCCATGGCGCCCGAAAGACCCGGTTCCGAAGGACTCGGTCTACCCTGTTCGAGCTTCAACGAGCACTTGTTTGTAGAATGCCGAAGCCATTGGTGGCGACGCTCATGATTCATTTGCGCTTCCATAATGAAGCCATCTCTTTGACCAGCATCGATAAATAAAGTCCCGAAGCCCTCGACCTTCGCTCGCTTCCAAGACATGGGTTCTGAGAACTCAGACGAACACCTGAGGTCGACCGAAATTTTTCTGTTGGTCAGGTTCTGCACCACCGCGCGCAAATCACCATTGACTGCTGTTGGCCCATCGGTCGTCAGGAGGCAGATGTTGACGCGGACCTGAGCATTTTCCTCGACCGATCGGCAAGTTTCGGTCGCGGCCTGCGAGGTTGGTGCAACGGCAATTATTAGCAATAGCGGAAAAATTCGTCGAATAGATGTCATGTTGGTTACCAAGGGTTGCCCGATTTACACCGCCCCGACGCATCTTCACGAAACGCGATCCAATTACTGGCCGCGCGGGATAAACCGCGGATGTCTGATGGACCGATCCAAATATCCGAAAGGAAGCGATACTTCATATGATGATAATTGGGAGTAGGGAGAGCGATCTTGATGACATCATTAAACCAGATAGCGCGCACATCCTGAAATTCCAAATCATACTTACTGGGTGTCTTATCAAGATACTCTTTTATTGCAATGTTCCCAGAGGTTGGTAGCGCCCCAAAATTGATTGCCTGCCTGCTACCGGCAGCTGGAAACCTAAAACAAATCAACGCACTTGACCCGCTTGCATATTTGACAAGTGCCACGTAATCGCGACCTTCGGCCGACCGAGCTAGTTGGAGCGTCTGCTGCTTGCGAGCCAGAACTCCCTGGAGTAGCCTCATGCTCTCTTTGGCATATCCAGCTTCCAGGGATTCCGGATTGGCGGCGCTGGCTTTCCGATATTGGTCTAGCACGTGATCGTCAGCTCTGCCAAGCTTCCTCCAACTCTCTGCGAGGTAGTAGCGGGCCAAGCCATCCTCTTTTGTCCGAAGACCCTCCTGGAAGAGATCTGCAGCTTGCTGAAACTTACCGGCTTTGAAGTGTTCCAGCGCGCGTTCGAAAACGGCCGACGCTTTCCCCTCTGAAATCGTCACTCCGAAGAAAAAAAGTACAACCGCCAACCGGAACAGCATGGATCGCCCCACTCACGCTCTGAGCGTAGTTTGCCACACATCCGAGTGGGTTTAAAGCCCCAAGCGCGGGGCGGCAGTGTCGGCTCCACTCTAACCTAATGCCCAAGTTTGGCCACCTGGAAGCTGCTCTCAATTTGCCTCACCGATGTCCGCTGGGGGTCATGTTGAGAAACACTCAACATGAGCATATCAGGTCCGTAGTACCCTCGGAAGCGACCGTGAGCGTAGCCTCGACACATGCAATCGAGGTCGAGGTCGTCAGGCTGCTTTCTTCCGCCGGCGCCGCTCAGGCGCAGCCGGGCCGAGGTCGCTGAAGTTGGTGATGGTGACGCGCCCTTCCGGGAACGTCGCGGTGATCTCGAGGGACCCGCCGAGCCCCTCGATGTAGCGCCGCAGATTGCTGACGTACATGTCGGCGCGCTTTTCCAGCTTAGCCACCGCCGGCTGTTTAACCTTGAGCGTGCGAGCGAGTTCCTCCTGCGAGCGCTCGCGCGCCTGGCGCAGTTCAGCTAGTGCCATTTCGCTCTTGAGCTCCGCGACCCGCTCGGCAACACGCGCGCGGCGCTCGCGCGAGCATGGAATATTGACTTTCTGGCGGTCGTCGGGCCGCGAGGCAACCTTACCCAGAGCCACCGTCCAGAATTTCGACCATGCTGCGCTGGATGGTCGCCACCGATGGTAGCTCGTCCTCGCCAAATTCGGCTCTGGCAAGGCTCCATGCTTCGAACGCAAGCTGCTTCTTCTGCCAGTCGGGATGTTTGCTGGCGAGCTGGCGCACAAGCTGCGCGATGCGGGGCCATGCCGGCTTTTGCGGGCGACCGGAGCGTCGCGCCTCGCGAGCCTTCATCACAGCGCCCGGTGATTTGAGGTCGGCATCAGTATCCGATCCTCGCTGCTTCTCGGTGGCGCGCAGCAGAAACATCGGCTGAGGCAGGCCTCGCATTGCGAACCAAAGGGCCAGCTTCGCTTTCGGGGTTACGATGGCTTCGAGCTCTTGTCGCCCGTGCTCTGGGAAATCGCGAAAGGGAATGCCGACGAGCGCGGAGAACGCATTCTCTTGCCTGTCGTCGGGCTCACCAATGTCGAAGACTCGCTCCCAGTCAGCACGATCCCCCGGCAGCGCGTCGGTCGTTAAGAGCACACTCGCGACGGTTCCGCGGTTGACGCCATAGAGCTCCTTGGGGCGGGGTTTCAACCCGGCCTGGCTGGGCGGGAGGGTGCATCGTGGAGCTTCGATCTCCATATGCAGCCAGTTGCTCGGCTCGTTGCGCGTTTCGCCGACCTCGAATGGCGGGGCGTCGAGCTCGCCCGAAAAAAGCGCGCGCTTGAACAGATCCATGATGTCCGCCGGCGTGCATTGCCCTTGCTCACGGGCCAGGAGCGCCGCAGCTTGACCAAGACGCAGATAGTCATTGTCGAGAGGCGAGAAGTAGGCCGTCATTGCCTTTCTCCAGTTGTCGCCGTGTTGCTCGTCTAGTCGGTTTTCCCGTGCGCTGCAGCGAATTCCCGCCGCAGTAGCTCGCCCACGCCTCCATCAGCTCCCGCCGCTTTTTCAGGAGGTCGCCCCGCCGGTAGGCGGCCTCGACCTTGTTGTCGATGGTGTGCGCCAGCGCCTTCTCCACCACGAAATTTGGAAACGACGTCTCCTCCGCGGCCCAGTCGCGGAACGAGGAGCGGAAGCCATGCGCCGTCACCTCCAGCTTCATGCGCCGCAGCATCATCAGGAACACCATGTTGGAGAGCGGTTTGCCGCGCTTTGAGCTAGGAAACACCAGCACTTCGTCCTGCCCTGCCCCTTTGACTTTCTCGAGCAATTCAATCGCGCGGCCCGGCAACGGCACCGCATGTGCCTCACCGGCCTTCATCCGCGATGCCGGAATGATCCAGGTTTGCTCAGCCAGATCGAACTCGTTCCAGGTGGCAAGCAGGACCTCGTTTGTCCGGCAGGCCGTGAGGATCAAGAACTCTAGCGCCAGGACAGATATCTCTGACGCCGGACGCTGGTGTAGACCTGCCAAGAAGGCCGGTACTTCGCCGTAGGGCATGGCAGCGAAATGCCCGCCGCGCTCCGGTTGTTTCGGCAGGGCCTTCTCGACACCGTCAACCGGATTGGCGCCGGAAAGCCCGTAAGCGACCCGGGCCCAATCCAGAACCGTGCGCACGCGCTGCCTCAGCCGGCGGGCCGTCTCCGGCTTCGTCAGCCAGATGGCAGATAATACCTTCAGAACATCCGCTGTCGCGATCTGATCAACGGGCCGCTTGCCGATTGTCGGAAATGCGTAGGTTTCCAAGGTGGTCAGCCACTGCGCGGCGTGCTTTTCATTCTTCCAGCTGCCCGCGGTCTCGGCGTGCACTATCTCCGCTGCCTCCTTGAAGGTGGGCACGACCATCCGCGCGCGGCGCCGCTCCGCCATCGGGTCGCCTCCGTCGCGGGCGAGGCGGCGCATTTTTGCCGCTTCCTCCCGAGCATCCGCTAGAGGTACGAGACGCGCACTGCCCAATCCGATGTCGCGACGGCGCCCCAAGACGACCGTCCGCAGCAGCCACCTGCGCGCGCCGGACTCATCGACGACAAGGTAGAGCCCGTTGCCGTCGGTGTAGCGGCCAGGCTTCTTGATCTGCTTGACGGCGGTTGCCGTAAGCGCCTTTTCCGGGTGCCGCTCACGCACTCTCATGAAGCGTCCGTCTAACTTTTACCCCACATTCCGACCCACAAAAAATGTGGGATGGAACGATACTCGACAAATCCGGGTCGGACGCTACGCAAAATTTGTGGTGCTAATATGACAATGATTTCAATGATCTATGAGACGTTCTTGGATGTCACGAGATCGCCTCGGACTCTGTGTTCGAATCCCACTCCCTCCGCCAACGGCCCCAATTGTTCACGGCGCGCTCGCAAGCGTATCGCGGCATCGCGTGCGGCCGCCGCGGCGCTTCTCGATCAATTCAACACGTAGCGGGCGCTGATCACATCGCCATGGTCGTCCTTGCCGGTGAGGACGACGATGGCGCCCTTGGCGAGCGGAGCCGACAGCTTCCCAACCATCTTGCGTCCGTCGACAGCGACGAGATCGATGCTGGTTGTCTTGCCGGCGTCCTGGAGCACGGCCTTGATCTTCACTCCTTTCGGGTCATGCACCTTGCCGTGGTCGAGGATGTAGACGGCAAGCTCTGTCGCGGACACGACGAGCTCGGTCTGATGGCCCTCCTTGCCGGCGAGAAGGCCGCCGTTCGGGCCAATCTTCTGCGCCAGCGCCGGCTGGGCTGCAGCAAGCATCAGCGCCGAGAGAACCGAGAGGGCCAGTTTGCGCAGCATGAACGTGCTCCTTGGTTGAGATCTGGAGGTGGAACTCAGTAGGCCTCCACCAGCGCCGGTCCGGAGGTGGTTTTTTCCGAACGGGCCGCGAGGATGCGCGCGAGCGGCTTCTGTCCGAACTTCAGGAACAGAACCGGAGTCAGCAGCGTGTCGAGCAGCGTCGAGCTGATGAGGCCGCCGAAGATCGTCACGGCGACGGGGTGCAGGATCTCCCTGCCTGGCTCCCCCGCGCCGAAGAGCAGCGGCAGCAGCGCCACGCCGGCGCAGAGCGCAGTCATCAGCACAGGCGTCAGCCGTTCCAGGCTGCCGCGCATGACGAGCGCGGGCCCGAATGTCTCCCTCTCGAAGAGGGCGAGGTTGATGTAGTGGCTGATCTTCAAGATGCCGTTGCGCGCGGCAATGCCGGCCAGCGTGATGAAGCCGATCATCGATGCCACCGACAGGGGCTGGCTAGCGAGCCACAGGGCAATGACGCTGCCGATGAGCGCGAGGGGGATGTTGGTCAGGATGATGATGGTGAGGACCGCGGATTGGTAGCGCTGGTACAGCACCACGAACACCAGGGCGAGCGAGACGAGCGAGAGGATACCGATGACGAAGGCAGCTTCCTCTTGCGCCGTGAACGTGCCTTCAAGCTGCGTCGTGTAGCCCGATGGCAGCTCAGTTCCTGCAACGATGCGCCGCACATCGGCGACAATGGCCGCCATGTCGCGCCTGCCGTCACCATTGGCGTGCACCACGATCCGGCGCTGCCCGTTCTCGCGCAGGATCTGATTGGGGCCGTCGCTCTCCTCGACCTTGGCAAGTAGACGCAGCGGCACGAAGCCCTGCGGCGTCGATACCAGCAGATCCTGCAGACCCGTGGTCGAGCGGTTCTCATCGGCAAGGCGCATGACGACATCGAAGCGCCGGTTGCCATCGACGATCTGGGAGACGACGCGGCCGTTGGAGAGACCTTCGAGCGCTTCGGTCAAGGCCGCGGGCGTAATGGCGTAGAGTGCTGCGCGCTCGTAGTCCGGCGTCACCTTGAGCTGCGGGATCAGCACCTGCTTTTCCACCCTCAGGTCGACCAGTCCTCCTACCGATTGCAGGCGCGAGCGCAGCCGCTCGGCCGATGCTCGCAGATTATCGAGATCGTCGCCGAAGATCTTGATGACGATCTGTGCCTGGACGCCGGACAGCATGTGATCGAGGCGATGCGCGATCGGCTGGCCGATGGCGACCGAAACCGGCAGCACGGCAAGCTTGGCGCGAATGTGCGCGAACACTTCCTCCTTGCTGCGCTCTGAGCGCGCCAGATCGACGTCGATCTCGGTGTTGTGGACGCCCTCCGCATGCTCATCGAGCTCGGCGCGGCCGGTGCGCCGGCCCAAGCTCTTCACCTCGGGCAACTGCATGATGAGCCGCTCGGCAATCGTGCCGAGACGATTGGACTCGGCGAGCGAGATGCCCGGATTGTATTGGAGGTTGACGAGGATGGTGCCCTCGTTGAACGGCGGCAGGAAGGTTCTCGGCAGCAGCCAGGCGCCCAGGCCCGCCGCCACCACTCCCGCCGCGATGAGCGAGAATAGAATGCCTGGCCGCCGGAACGCCCAACGTAGGAGCCGGGTGTTGCCCGCCTTGAGCTTGCGCACGAGATAGCTGTCACCGCTGCCGTGGCCGGTTGGCGCGGAAAGGAGGTAGTAGGCCAACACCGGCGTGACCGTGATCGAGGTCAGAAGCGACGCCAGCGTCGAGACGATGTAGGCGATGCCGAGCGGGACGAACAGGCGCCCCTCGATGCCGGAGAGCGCAAACAGCGGCACGAACACGAGAATGATGATCACCGTGGCATAGAAGATCCCCGAGCGGACTTCCTGGCTGGCGCGGGCGATGACTGCGAGCGGTGGCGCAGGGTCGGGCTTGAGCCCGTTCTCCTTCAGCCGGCGCAGGATGTTCTCGACCGCCACCACAGCGTCGTCGACGAGGGCACCGATGGCGATGGCCAAGCCGCCGAGCGTCATGGTGTTGATGGACAGACCGAAGGCCTTGAAGACCAGGACGGTGGTCAAGATGGAAATAGGGATGGCCGCGAGCGAGATGGCCGTGGCACGCACGTTCATCAGGAAGAGAAAGAGGATGGCGGCGACGACCAGCGCCGCTTCCATCAGCACGCGCTGCACGTTGGCGATCGAGGTCTCTATGAAGGTGGCTTGCCGAAACTGGACCTTGTTGGCGGTCACGCCCTGCGGCAGCGTCTTCTGGATGCTGTCGAGCTGCGCTTCGATGGCGCGCGTGAGGGTAACAGTGTCGGCGCTCGGTTGCTTCTGGATGCTGACGATCACGGCCGGGTTGCCCATGTAGCCGGCATCGCCGCGCTTGACGCGTGGGGCGAAGTCGACCCGCGCGATCTGGCGCAGCAGAATGCCATGGCCTTGGCGGGTGGCCACTACGAGGTTGCGCAGGTCCTCGATGCGGTCCGTCAGGCCGATGTTGCGGATCAGGTACTCGCGCGCGTGCTGGTCGACGAACCCGCCGCCGGTATTGACGCCGAACCGACGGATGGCGGTCTCCAGCTCTGCCAGCGGGATATCGAGCCGGCTCATCATGACCGGATCGGGGGCGACGCGGTATTGACGCACCTCGCCGCCGATCGGGATGACCTGCGCAACGCCGGGGATGGTCAGGAGTTGCGGGCGCATGACGAAGTCTGCAATCTCGCGCAGTGCCATAGGCGAGACCGTTGGTCCGGCGACCGCGATGAGCATGATCTCACCCATGATCGAGGAGATCGGTCCCATCTGCGGCTGCACGCCATGAGGCAGCCGGCCCTGCACGCCTGCGAGCCGCTCGGCCACCTGCTGCCTGGCGCGATAGATCTCTGTCTCCCATCCGAACTCGACATAGATGATGGAGAGCCCGACCCCAGATGCCGAGCGCACGCGTACGGTGCCGGGTATGCCGCCCATGGCGGTCTCGATCGGGTACGTGACGAGCTGCTCGACCTCTTGCGGCGCCAGGCCTTCCGCCTCGCTGATCAGAACCACGGTCGGGCGGTTGAGGTCGGGGAAGACGTCGACGGGCAGGCGCGGCAGGACGAAGCTGCCATAGACGACCAGCACGAGCGCTGCCGCCAGCACCAGCAGTCGACTTCTGAGGCTGCTTTCGACGATGAGCTTGAACATCGCGACGCCCTCAGCGCACCTGGTTGACCAGGGGCGCACCCCTGACGACGACTTTAACCCCGGGCTCGAGGCCTCCCGTCACCAGGACTGTCTGGCCGTCGAACGGCTCGATGCGCACCGCGCGAGGCACGAACACCTCGGGCTCCTTGTGCTCGAACACGACGGTCTGCCCGTTCGGCGCCTGGGCCAAGGCCGCACTCGGCACAAAAAGACCGGATATCGGCGCGCCGGTTCGCGCAATCACGGTGACGGGCATGCCGACGCTGAGCGGGGTGGCGCTCTCCACGACCTCGAACTGCACCAGCGCATAGTGCTGCTGCAGCGCCCGGCTGCGTCCCAGGAGGCGGAGTTTGACCGTCGTGTCGCCGGAGACGAGAGCCGTGGCTTCGCTGACGGCGTCCGGGTCGGCCTGATCAAAAATCAGCGCCTCGACCAGGAGCCGAGACGGATCGATGATCTCGAAAAGCTTGTCGGTCTGCGCCACCACCTGTCCCGCTATGGCCCGCGAGATGGCGATCACACCGTTGACGGGCGCACGCAGCTCCTCCGCCCGCGCCCTAGCCGTCAGCAGGTCGCCGCGGCGCTTGATCAGCCCCTCGACCTCCATGCGAGTCTCGTCGACTAGCGCGGGGGCCACGACGTTAGAGCGCAGAAGCTGTTCCTGCCTGGCCAGCTTGGCACGCGCAATCGACAGCTTCTGCTCGATGTCGCCCAATGTTTGCGCCATGTCCGAGGAGTCGATCGACGCAAACGACGGCGTCACCCGGCCCAGCAGGTCGCCCGCCTTGACGCGGGCCCCAAGGGGCGGAACTCCCCCTGCCGGCGCTTCATACCGCCCTGCGATCGTGCTCTGCACCACGCCGCTGAAGTTGGGATTGGCAGCCACGCGGCCGGCGAGACGGACCGCCCTGGTGGCGCTTTGCAGCTTGAGGATGGACGTGCGCACTTCGAGCAGCCGTTGCGACGGCTTGGGGAGGAAGATCGCCCCATCCGGTCGCCGCTGGGGGCTGTTGCCGCTGCTGGCCTTGAGATCGGCGCCGTGATCGTGGTCGCCTTCGTGCGCGAACGTGCCAGCTGTGAACGCCAGCCATGACAGAATCGCGAGAAGGACCGTAGCTGCAGAACGGCGTCGCGCTCGAATAGCCAACAGAATGGCGATGACGATACCCGCGCCGATCCCCGCAACAATGAGCCAGCCGGTCGTCCCCGTCAGGCCCGAGCCGCGGTCCCTGGCATTTTCCGCTGCGGCGCGGCCGGCAACCAACTCGACGACGCGCAACCACAGGCCGGATGCGGGGGCGGCGTTGTTGACCCGGCTCGAAGCTATGACGACGGCTCCGACAAGAAGATCCGACGTCCCGGCATCGGTAATGTCGATCAAGACCTCGATCTGGCCGGGACGTTTCAGGAGCGGGGCTGTGACCTCATAGGTGCCGTCCCGCTGCGGCTCGGCCTTGAAAGGCTGACCATTGAGCGACACTTCGATCGTCGCCGCGGTAACCGGCTCGTTGTCGGCGGCGCGATCGAGGTAGACGACGAGAACCTCGCCCTCGACGATGCCGACGAACTGGTAGCTCTCGGAGACCGCGACGATACGCGGCGAAGCGAGGATGCCGGCGTCGGCCGCGGGCTTGTCAGCGTGATCGTGCCCTTCGTGCGCGCGGGCCTTATCGATCCCTGACGAGGCGAACAAGACCAGCGCGGCGGCCAAAACAATGCGCGCAGGGGCGCCAGATGGTAGGCGCATGGTCGATCTCTCGAATCAGCATTGGCAGTGAGCGGACCTCGGGCCCGCAGCGACTATGCTGAGACGAAAGATTTGGGCGGACGGTCAAGTCGCGCAGGGCCGACGCCCGCAAAGGTTTGGGCGTCCCAGGGGAAGCACACTGGCGCCGGCCAGGAGGCGACATGCCAAGGGGCCTCCGCAGCCATGATCGCTACGCCAGTATGGCATATGAAACCCGTGCAGCCGGCGTGGTGGGAAAGGGGTGCCTGATGGGGCGCAGCGTCTCCGGAGACGCTCTGGCCGTCTTCCGAGTGCACGGATGCGTGAGAGGTTACCGGCAAGCTGGCGGGCGCCGCAACTGCCCCGTGGTGGTAGCCGTGCGAGCCATCATGGTGGCCGCTGCCATGGGCGGCGGCACCCGCGACTGACGCGACAACCAGGGTCAGCGACAGCGCCGCGGCCGCAAGTTGCGCAATCCAAGACTTTCGCACGGCTCGCGCCATTCCGTGTTTATTCGCCCAATCTGCCGTATGCCAGATCCATATGGAAACATCAAGGCAGGCGCCGGCCGGGCCACCAGCCCGGAAGCGCTTGGGTTTGTCGGTGGATGCAAGGCCCGCGGCCAGAGAAATCAGTATCCCAAGCCTCAGGCCGCCACGAGGCTTTCGCCGATGTGCAGCCAATTGCGCCGCGGGGGTTTGGTCCCAGCCGTGGCCAGCCGCGATGCCGCGCTGCTCCCGCCAACTCGGCCGATCGCAGCGATCGCCGCCACGACCTCTTCTGGAGCGGCGTGATGGACCATGTGGCCGCACCTGGCGATGCGGTGAAAGGTGCTGGCGCCGAGCTCCCTGTGCAGACGCGCGGAATGCTCATTCGTATCGACGATGAGATCGTCCGAACCGGCAATGAGGCGCACGGGAACGCTCAGCTCCCCATAGAGCCGGGAGAGCCGCTTGGCGGCGTTGGGCAGCATCGCCGCTTCGTCGTCGACGGCCCGCAATTGCGATGCCCGCATGGCGAGCGGCATTGGATAGGCCCGCTTGAAGCGCTCGGGTACCGCGCACGGCGCGAAGACCCGCCGCAACGTATCGGGGGCCATGAGGCGCCGGACGAAGGGAACAACCGCGTAGCGTAGGACGGCGTGCGAGAACGGAAACGCGCCGGGGACACCGAACTCCGCACGCGGCACGGGGTAGTAGTACCCCGACATCAGCACCAACCCGGACACGTCCTTAGGGCTCTCCAGGGCCATGGCCAGGGCCACGAGCGTTCCCCACGAGTGGCCGACAACGATCGGGCGCTCGATCCCCAGACGCGCCAATGTGCGCAGCAGCAGGCTCGCCTGCTCCGACGGGCCCCAGTCGCGGTGGCGCGGCCGCTCGCTGTATCCAAAGCCCGGGCGGTCGAAGGCGATGAATCGGTGACCGGGGGCATCCATGATGCCGCTCGAGGCGAAGTCTTCGATCATGCTGCCGTTGCCGTGCAACAAGACGACGGGGGTTCCGGCGCCGCTGTCGAGGTATCGCAGCCGCGTGTCGTCGACCGTGATGAAGTGAAAGGCTGGAGCCTGATCCGCCAACGCCAACGCCATACCGCGCACCGTACCCATGACCGTTCCCCGGTGAGATGCGCGACCATCACTCAATAACCTTTACTGCTGATTAACCGAACTTGGTCATCTCTGCCGGAGGGCATGCCACCAACCGGAGCAGAGACCATGACGAGCTTGGAACTTGCGCTCGCAGGACTCCTGAAGTCGATCGAGGATGCCAGGGAAACCGGAAATCCGGACGCGCTTGCGGCGCTCTCGCGGCGCAAGCAGGCAATCTGCGCTGCATTGGCTGCGCCGGAGCAGTCCTGGCACGATCCGAGTGAACAATCGCCTGGTGCCGTCGCGCTACGCAAGGCCGCCTGAGCGCCGGGAATCCTGCTTACCAGTGTTGCGTTGGCTCCGTCCTTCCTTACGAGACAACAATGCCTCGCGACACCGCGTACGGCGCGCGCGTGCCAGCCGCCCGCAACGAGGGGAAGATCATCTCCGCGCGCGCGGCGGCAAGCTTCGTCCGTTCGGGAGACACTATTGCGACGGGCGGCTTCGTCGGCATCGGCTTTGCGGAGGCGATCGCCGTCGCGCTCGAGGCGCGCTTTCTCGAGAGCGCGGCCGGCAGCCCCGATAGCGTCGGCGAGCCGCGCGATCTGAGCCTCGTCTACGCGGCGGGCCAAGGCGACGGTAAGGAGCGCGGGCTCAACCATCTGGCCCATCGCGGACTTGTCAAACGCGTCATCGGCGGACACTGGGGCCTGGTGCCGAAGCTGCAGGCTCTGGCCGTCTCGGGCTCGATCGAGGCCTACAATCTGCCGCAAGGCGTCATCACCCATCTCTATCGCGACATCGCCGCCGGCAAACCCGGCCACCTGACCAGGATCGGCCTCGACACGTTCGCCGACCCGAGACACGGCGGCGGCAAGCTCAACGCCCGCACGACCACCGACCTCGTCAGCGTCATGCAGATCGACGGCTCGGAGTATCTTTTCTACCGCTCGTTTCCAATCAACGTCGGCATCGTGCGCGGCACCACCGCCGACCCCGACGGCAACATCACGATGGAGCGCGAAGCGCTGACGCTGGAGGCGTTGTCGATAGCCATGGCCGCGCACAACTCCGGCGGGCGCGTCATCGTGCAGGTGGAGCGCATCGCCGAACGCGGGAGCCTGAACCCGCGCCAGGTCAAGATCCCGGGCATCCTGGTCGATTGCGTGGTGATTGCCGAGCGGCGCGAGGACCACATGCAGACCTTCGCCGAATTCTATTCCGCCGCCTTTGCCGGCGAGATCCGCGTGCCCATGAGCACGCTGCAGCCTCTCGACATGGGCGAGCGCAAGATCATCGCCCGGCGGGCGGCGCTCGCGCTCGAGGCCAACGCGGTCGTCAATCTCGGCATCGGCATGCCGGAAGGCATCGCAGCCGTTGCGGCAGAAGAGGGCGTCACCGATCTGCTCACCCTGACGGCCGAGCCCGGCGTCATCGGCGGCGTGCCCGCCTCCGGTCTCAACTTCGGTGCCGCGGTCAATGCCCAGGCCATCATCGACCAGCCCTACCAGTTCGACTTCTACGACGGTGGGGGGCTCGACTGCGCCTTCCTCGGGCTCGCCCAGGTCGATCGGCACGGCAATCTCAACGTCTCGCGCTTCGGCGAGCGGCTCGCCGGCGCGGGCGGCTTCGTCAATATCAGCCAGAGCGCCAAGGCGGTGGTGTTCGTGGGCACGTTCACGGCCGGGCCGCTCGAGGTGCGGGTGGCGGGCGATCGCCTCGTCATCGCCCGCGAGGGCAATGTCCGCAAGTTCGTCTCCGAGGTCGAGCACCGCACTTTCTCCGGCGACTACGCCCTGAAGCGCGGCCAACCCGTGCTTTACGTCACTGAGCGGTGTGTATTTCGCTTGACGCGCGGCGGCCTGGAGCTGGTCGAGATGGCCCCCGGCATCGACATCGACCGGGACATTCTCGCGCACATGGACTTCGCGCCGATCGTGCGCGACCCGCAGCCCATGGACGCCCGCATCTTCGCGACGGGGCTCATGGGCCTGCGCGACCGCATGGCGGAGAGGCCATTCGAAGAGCGCTTCAGCTACGATCCCAAGCTCAGGATGCTCTTCATCGATTTGCGCCAGCTGGCGATCCGGAGCGAGCGCGACGTCGAGCGCATCAAGACCGAGGTGGAGAGGCGCGTGCGGCCGCTCGGGCACGCAGTCTATGCGATCGTCAACTATCGGGAGTGCCGGATCGAGCCGAGCGTTCTTGGCAGCTATCGTCAGATGGTCGCGGCGCTGGAGGGGAGCTGCTATCTCGGCGTGACGCGCTACGGCATGTCCAGCCGCCTCATGCCCCACCCGATGCTGGCTGTTGCGTCGGCTACCCAGCCCGGTGCTGCCGGCAGCGACCCGCCTTGGCAGCACGTGCGCAACGCACTCTTAGCTGCGGGCAGCGACAGCATCAGCCCCCACGGCCCATGAAGGTCTGCACGGCCGTACGTGCCGAGGGCGCGAGGCGGGGCATTAGATCCGGCAGATCCGCGCTCTCGACGATCACCAATGCCCCTTCGGTGACGTTGAGGGCATCGGCAGGGATGTCGTAGGCGACGAAGAACTCGCCGCGGTTCGTGCCGTAGACATCTGCGCCCGAATGCTCCGCCAGTCTCTCGAAGCGGTCCGGCGGCACGAGGTAGCCGATCTCCTCGTGCACCTCCCTGCTGACACACTCGGCAAACGTCTCCCCTGGCTCGCGATGGCCGCCGAACAGTCCGATCATGCCGGGGTGGCGGATGCCTGGGACGTTGTCGCGCTGCTGGAACAGAAAACGGCCGCGCTGGTCGATCAGGATTGCGGACGCGAATTCGATGTGACGGGTGATCATCCTCCCATGATTGGTCCGGCCGGGCACGCTGCGGAAGCCGACCTGGCGTCGCACGGGCACGCTCGGTCGTGGAGACCCGCCGGGCGGCCTGCCCGCTGAATTGGCGCGTACGTTTGCCCGAAGCGAGCGGGTGTTCACCGCATTTTTACGGGCCCATGCGATATCTGATGCATGGCTTACAGATTCGACCTCCCGCCGCCGCGCGACGACTTCTATCTCAAGTTCACGGTCGCGGGAGCTGTGCTGCTGGCCACCATCGAGATTGCGTATTTCCTGGTCTCCGATACGCCTTCGTTCTACAGGCCCTCCCTGGAAGCGCCCGGCGGCACCGCGATCGGCCGCGACTTTCTCAATACCTGGATGGGCGGCCGCTCGGCGCTGGCGGAAGGGCCGGCAGCGTGGTTCGACTATGCTACCTATTGTACGTTCCTGCTCTCCTTCTTTGGTGTGCAGGACATGCACCAGTATTTCTGGTCGTATCCGCCGCACGTGCTGTTGTTCATCTGGCCGTTCGGCCTGATGCCGTACCTTCTTGCGTTCGCGCTGTGGACGGTCTTGGGGTTCGGCCTCTTTCTCTACGCGGCGCGTGCCGGCGGTGTACGTCAGGAGCATCTGCTCTTCATCGCGGTCGCCCCGGCTGTTGCCATCAATGTCTTCGTCGGCCAGAACGGGTTCTTCATGGCCGCACTGCTGATCGGTGGGCTTGTCAATCTCGATCGCCGACCGGTGCTCGCCGGCGTTTTGTTCGGCGTCCTCACCATCAAACCGCAACTCGGCCTGCTGCTGCCGATGGTCCTGGTCCTGACGGGGCGCTGGCGCACAATCATGTCGGCTGCGATCACCACGGGCGCGCTTGTCGCCGCCACCACATGGCTCTACGGCTCGGACATCTGGACGGCCTACTTCACGCAGGTCGTGCCGCAGCAGCGCTACCTGCAGGAGACCGGCAACGGCCTGCTCCTCTTGCAGATTTCGTCTGCGTTCTATGCCGGGCGGCTCGTCGGACTGCCGCTGGGCGTGGCGTGGGCCGCGCAGGCGCTAGTATCCGCGGTGGTCCTGGCTGCGGTCGTGTGGACGTTCTGGCGCCGGCGCGATCCCACGCTCTCGATGGCGCTGTTGGTGGCCGCCATCTTCCTGTTCACGCCCTACTCGCTCAACTACGACATGGTGGTTCTGGGCTGGGTGCTGGCCCTGTTGCGCCAGCGCGAGGGCAACGAGCCGCTCGACCACTACCTGATCATGGCGGTATGGACGCTTCCGGTAACGATGATGGGGGCCGGACTGGCTCATATCCCACTTGCCCTCGTGGTGCTGTCAGCCTTTGCCGCACGGCTCGTCTGGCAGATGGCACGCAGCGAGGCGCGGGACGGCGTCGAGCAGCACGCGCTGGCCGGCGAGACACCTGGCTTCGATCGGCCGGTGCGCGCTTAGGCTCGGTGCGCCTCCCGGCCGATATTTCGCTTGTGTCCCCCGAGACCGGTGCTGCCGGCGCCGATTTCTGCCAGTATCCTCCCCGCATTCAGGCAGGGAGGCATACCATGAAGGCAGCCGTGCTGACGGGCACCGGCATCGAGGTCCGCGATGTCGCCGAGCCCAAGCCCGCCGAGAACCAGGTGCTGGTGCGCATCCGGGCGGCCGGTCTCAATCGTGCTGACCTGATCATGGCGTCGGGCCATATGCACGGCAGCGCCGGCGGCCCCGGGACCGTCCTCGGCCTCGAGTTCGCCGGCGAGGTGGCCGCTGTGGGCGCCGAGGTCAAAGGCGTCAAGCCCGGCGACCGCGTGATGGGCTCCGGCAACGGCGGCTACGCCGAGTATGCCGTCACCGATTGGGGCCGGGTCGTGCCGATCCCGGCCAACAACATGAGCTACGAGCAGGCGGCGACGCTGCCCATCGCACTCCAGACCATGCACAATGCCATCGTCACGGCGGGCCGGCTCAGGGCCGGCGAGACGGCGATGATCCAGGGCGCCAGCTCAGGCGTCGGCCTCATGGGCCTGCAGATCGCCAAGCTCATGGGCGCGCGGCTCGTGATCGGCACTTCCACCAACGCTGGCCGACGGGCGCGCCTCAAGGAGTTCGGCGCCGACCTCGCCGTCGATACCACGCAAAAGGGTTGGTCGGAGGAGGTGCTCAAAGCCACCGACAAGAAGGGTGTCGACCTGATTGTCGACCAGGTCTCGGCCAGCGTGGCCAACGAGAATATGAAGGCGACGGCGGTGCTGGGCCGGATCGTCAACGTCGGCCGGCTCGGCGGCTTCAAGGGCGAGTTCGATTTCGATCTGCACGCCATGAAGCGCATCGACTACATCGGCGTCACCTTCCGCACGCGCTCGGTGGAGGAGGTGCGCGAGATCGTCAGGCAGATGCGCGCCGACCTGTGGAGCCACGTCGAGGCCGGCAAGCTCAAGCTGCCGATCGACAAGACTTTTCCACTCGCCGAGGCCGCCGCGGCGCTGGCGCACATGAAGGCCAACGCGCACTTCGGCAAGATCGTGCTGGTGGTTTGAGATGGTGAGTGGTGAGATGGTGAGTGGTGCGTTGCAGTCCGCAACGTCGCCTGCCATCTCACCTTTTGACCATCTCACGAACAATGTGAGGCGCAGTGCATGACCGCAACACGGCAGGGACCGTTGTCCCGCTTCAAGGTGATCGACCTCACGCGGGCGCGCGCGGGGCCGACGGCGGCGCGCCATTTCGCCGATTGGGGCGCCGACGTCATCAAGGTGGAAATGCCGCCCGGCAGCGACTCCGACCCCCTGGGCGGCGCGCGCGAGGGACCTGACTTCTTCAACCTGCATCGCAACAAGCGCAGCCTGACCCTGAACCTCAAGGCGCCGGAGGGCGTCGCGGTCCTCAAGAAGCTGGCGGTCGATGCCGACGTGCTGATCGAGAACTATCGGCCCGACGTCAAGCATCGACTCGGCATCGACTACGAGACGCTGCGGGCGATCAATCCGCGGCTGGTCTACGTCAGCCTGTCGGGCTTCGGCCAGGACGGCCCCTATGCCAACCGCCCGGGCTTCGACCAGATCGCCCAGGGCATGGGCGGGCTCATGTCCATCACGGGCCTGCCCGGCCAGGGGCCGGTGCGGGTCGGCATCCCGATCGCCGATCTCTCCAGCGGCAACTATGCCGCCATGGGCGCCTTCATCGCGCTGATCGAGCGCGAGCGCTCGGGCGAGGGCCAGTGGGTCCAGACCTCGCTGCTGCAGGCGCAGATCTCGATGCTGGACTTCCAGGCCGCGCGCTGGCTGGTTGCCGGCGACGTGCCGGGCCAGGCCGGCAACGACCACCCGACCTCCATACCGACCGGGGTGTTCCCCACTCGCGACGGCCACATCAATATCGCCGCATCGGGCCAGCACATCTTCAAGCGCCTGTGCGAGGCGATCGGCGCCATGCGGTTGCTGGACGACCCCGATTTTGCCACCGACACCGGCCGCTCGAAGAACCGCGCGCGGCTCAACGGCGAGATCGGCGAGCACACCAGGCGCTACGGCAGCGGCGAGCTGGTCGAGCTGCTCAACGCGGCGAGCGTGCCGTCGGGGCCCATCTACTCGATCGACCAGACCTTCAATGACGCGCAGGTCGAGCACCTGGGGATAGGCGTGCCGATGACGCATCCCAAGCACGGCAAGGTCGCGATCGTCGATCAGGCGGTGAAGCTCTCGCGCACCCCCTCGGTCATAGACCGGGCGACGCCGGCGCTGGGCCAGCACACCGACGAGGTGCTGGGCGAACTCGGCTACGATGCCGGGACAATCGCCGACTTGCGCCGCCGCAAGGTGATTTGAGCTATTCTCCCTCTCCCCGCAAGCGGGGAGAGGGAACAGTCGCCGGCCATTGAGAGGAGCAGGATCGTGGACCTCGGGACAACCAAGATGATCGCCCGCAAGGAGGGCGGCATCGGCTGGATGATCTTCAACCAACCGGACAAGCACAACGCGGTCTCCTATGCGATGTGGCTTGCCGTGCCGAAGATCATGGCCGACTTCGAGGCCGATCCGGCCGTGCGCGTGATTGTGCTGGCCGGTGCCGGCGAGCGCGCCTTTGTGTCGGGTGCCGACATCTCCGAGTTCGAGAACAAGCGCGGCAGCGAGGAGGCGATCAAGACCTACGACGCCGCCGGCGAGGCGGCGCATGCGGCGATGTTGGGTGCCTCCAAGCCGATGCTGTCGATGATCCGCGGCATCTGCATCGGCGGCGGGCTCGCCATCACGCTCTCGACGGACATCCGCATCTGCTCCTCGGACTCCGTCTTCGCCGTACCGGCAGCCAGACTGGGGCTCGGCTATCGCTATTCAGGCATCCGGCGCCTGGTTGATGTCGTGGGCCCCGCCTTTGCCAAGGAGATTTTCTTCTCGGCGCGCAAGTTCACGGCCGAGGAAGCGCGCATCATGGGCCTCGTCAACCGGGTGGTGCCGCCGGCCGAGCTGGAAAGCGCGGTGCTTGCCGCCGCCTCGGCTATCAGCGCCAATGCGCCGCTCACCATCAAGGCAGCGAAGCTGGCCATCAACGCCGCGGTGGAGGACCCCGAGCGACGCCGGCTCGACGCTGTCGATGCGGCCATCAAGGCCTGCTTCACCAGCGCCGACTACATCGAAGGCCGCCGCGCCTTCATGGAGAAGCGCAAACCTGCTTTCACCGGCAAGTAGCAACCCGCGCAAGTACTCGCCGCGGCACCCTCACCCGGGCGTTTTGCCCAGGGGACCCGATCACGCCTGTTGCGAGCCAGTTTTCATATTGTCGCAAGTCAGTTTATAATGCTGCATAAGAGATGCATGCGGCCGGCAAGGCCGCCGCCGCTCGGGCCGTCGTCGGGCACAACGGTCAAACCAAGGGAGGACATGCATGGCGCGCATGAAGGGTGCCGAGCTCATCACCGAGTATCTGATCAAGAACAAGATCCCTTACGTGTTCGGCATCTGCGGGCACGGCAACGTCGGCATGCTCGACCCGCTCTATCATGCGCGCGACCGCATCAAGATGATCTCGCCGCGGCACGAGCAGGTGGCCGCGCACATGGCGGACGCCTACTTCCGCGTGCGCCACGAGCCGGTGGCGACGCTGACCTCCTGCGGGCCGGGCTCGTGCAACATCGTCATGCCGCTGCAGGTGGCCATGTCGGATTCGTCCGCCATCCTGGCCATCACCGCCAACGTGCCGACGCAGCAGTTCAACCGCAGCCCGTTCCAGGAGATCAACCGCCACTACCAGGCGGACTTCCCCAACATCATCCGCCCCGTGGTCAAGCGTAGCTTCCAGCCGACCCGCGTCGACATGCTGCCGCTCATACTGCGCCAGGCCATGACGACTATGCTGTCAGGTCGCCCTGGTCCGGTGAACGTCGACGTGCCCTTCAACGTCTTCCAGGAGGAAGACGACGTGGAGGTGCCGCCCGCCGCGCCCAGGCACGGCGCCCAGCGCAGCGGCGCCTCGCCCGACCAGATCACCGCGGCGCTCGACATGATCCTCGCCGCCCAACGTCCCGTGCTGTTCATCGGCCACGGCGTCACGCTGTCGGAGGCGGCCAAGGAGCTGACCGAATTGGTGCGCCGGCTGGGGCTGCCGGTCATCTCCTCGCCCAACGGCATGGGCTGCCTCGACATGACGGACCCCTTGTCGCTCGGCTTCATCGGCCGCAACGGCGCCTATCCGGCCAACCAGGCCGGCCGGCATGCCGACGTCGTGCTGGCCATCGGGGCGCGCTTCGACGACCGCTCGGCGTCCTCATGGATCCCCGGCTATTCCTGGAACTTCCCGACCTCGAAGCTGATCCACGTCGACGTCGACACCGACGAGCTCGGCCGCAACTATCCGCCCGATTTGGCCATCTTGGCCGATGCCCGCACCTTCCTGCGCCAGATGCTGGGCGAGCTGGACCGGCGCGGGGCCAAGCGCGGCGATGCTCTCAAGGTCTGGCACGCCGACATCAAGACGTGGCAGGCCGAGTGGGAGGCCTTCGTTGCGCCCAACTTCGATATTCACGCCCAGCCGATCCGGCCCGAGCGCGTGGTCGCCGACTGCCAGGCGGTGCTGCCCGACGACGCCATCCTCGCCTGCGACGTCGGCGTCAACCACAACTGGTACATGCAGTTCTGGAAGGCGCGCCGGCCGCAGACCATGCTCAACTCGTGGGGCTTCTCCGGCATGGGCTTCGGGGCCGCCGGCGTGCTCGGCGCCAAGCTCGCGGCGCCCGATCGGCCCTGCGTGGCCATCGTCGGCGACGGCAGCTTCACCATGGTGCCGCACGTGCTGTGCACCGCGGTCGAGTACGACATTCCCGTGGTGTGGGTGATATGGAACAACTTCGGCTGGGTGTCGATCCGCGACATCCAGCTCGGCATGTTCGGTGGGCGCGAGCTCGGCACCATGTTCCACGCCGGCGCCAACAAGACGCCCTACAATCCCGATTTCGCGGGCTGGGCCAAGGCCAGCGGCGTCGACGCGCTCACCGTCACCAAGTCGGAGGACTTCAAGGCCGCGCTGGAGCACGCGGTGGCGGCCAACAAGCCGTTCCTGCTCGACGTGCACGTCGATGCCGACGTGCGCCCTCCGGCGACCGGCACTTGGCACCTGCCGCCCACGCCCTTCAAGGAACCGGCCTTCGGCCAACGCTGGGTGCCGGGGGAGCCCGCGCCGGCGAAGTAGAGTTCCATATCCCTCGAGGTGGCCGCGATGGCGCAAGACAACCGCAAGTATTTCATCCGCAACATCGCCGAGGTGGAGTGGCGGGAGTTTCCCAACCACTTCGGCGGGGCGCTGTCGAAGCCGCTGGTGATGCCGGAGACGGCGGGCTCCAAGCATCTCGACTACCGCATATCCATGTACCAGCCCATGGCGCGCGTGGCGCTGCACAAGCACAAGGTGCAGGAGCAGGTCTACCACGTGCTCGACGGCGAGGGCCTGATGGAGATCGACGGCAAGAACCACGTGGTGCGCAAGCACGACGTGATCTTTCTTCCCCCCGGCATCGAGCACGCCATCGCCAACACCGGCCTCGTCGATCTGGTCTTTCTCGTGATTACGTCACCGGTCGCAGACGACGCTGAGGCTTGAGTCCCGTGCCCGGATCCAATCTCACTGGCGCGAGCCGAACGCCGCCGACAGACGCTCGGCCGCCGCCTGGACGAGCTTGGCACGGGCCTGCAGGGCCTGGATCGACAGCCGCCAGACCGGCCCGGAGATGCCGATGGCCCCGATCGTCTGTCCGGTGAAATCGCTGACCGGCACCGCCACGCAGCGCACCTCCGGATCGAACTCGCCGTCATCGAAGGCGAGGCCGGTGCGGCGCACCTCCTCGACCTCGCGGCGCAGCCGGCCGACGTCGACGATCGATTTGGCCGTGAAGGGGCGCATCTCGGCGCCCTCGAGATAGCGGTCGAGCTGCTCGGGGCGCAAGGCGGCGAGGATAATCTTGCCGAGCGCCGTGCAATGCGCGGGCCGCACGACACCGACGCGCTCGGTGAGCTGAAACGCGCCCGGCCCGCTGGTGCGGGCGAGGACCACCACCGAATCGCCCATGCGCACGGCGAAGTGGCCGCTCTCGCCCGTCTCCCGCGACAGGTCCTCCAGCACGGGCGTGGCGAGGCTCACCATCTCGACGTCGTCGAGAGAGCTCGCCGCCAGCGCGAACAGCGGCCGGCCGACGCGGTAGCGCTTGGAGTCCTTGAGCTGGCGAACGTAGCCGAGCGAGACCATCGTTTTCACGATGTGGAAGGTGGTGGAGTTGTGCAGGCCGACGCGCTTGCTGAGCTCCGCCAGGCTGATGCCTTCGCGGCTGCGGGCGATCTCCTCGAGAATGGTGAACGCCCGCCCGATCGATTGCACGCCGCCGCCGCGCGGCTGGTCGGCCCCGCCATCGGCGAGCGATGCCCTGCTGGGCAGGCCGGCGGCCTTGCTGGCGCCCCGCGGCGCTCGACGTGGCCTCTCCGCTGCTCGGGGTGCTGTCGGGTTTCTCACGTTTTCGCTCTCCGCTTGGCAATGCGCGGTGTGCTCACGGCAATCCGCGGTATCCTATCATGCCAAATGGCGCTTCACATTGCTGAATAAGTTTGACTTCCCGCTCTCCGCCAATAGAGTGCTGCCGCACCCTCGACCAGGTGCGCCGATCCGGATGCTGAGAGAGCACGCCTCATGACCTCACATGCGGCCAGCTTCGGCTGCAATACCTACGCCTACACCCTGTCGCATACCGCCCATGACTGCCTTGCTCACCTTGCCGACAAGGGCTTTCGCGAGTTCGAGCTGATGATGTATCCGGGCCATCTGTGGCCGCCGGATACCGGCCGACAGGCCTGCGCCGACCTCGAGCAGCGGATCGGCGAGCTGGGCATCGAGGTCGTCACCTTGAACATGCCCAACGTCGACATGAACGTGGCCGGGGCCTCGGGCCAGATGCGGCGCTACACCATCGAGCTGCTCAAGGGCATCGTCGAGCTGGCGGGCGATCTCGGCGTGCCGGGCGTGGTGATCGGGCCGGGCAAGGCCAACCCGCTGTTTCCCGCGCCCACGGAGCGGCTGATCGGATTTTTCTTCGCGGCGCTCGACGAGCTGGCTCCCGTGGCGCAAAGGGCCGGCACGGCCCTGTGGGTGGAGAACATGCCGTTCGCCTTCCTGCCGGGCATCGAAGAGCTGGTCGCCACCCTCGACCGCTACGGCAATCCCGACATCGGCATCGTCTGGGACGCCGCCAACAGTCATTTCGTGAGCGAGGACCTCGGAGCCTCGCTGCGCGCCTGCCGCCAGCGCCTGAAGCTCGTGCATCTCTCCGACACGGGGCAGCGGGTCTATCGCCACGATCCGGTCGGAACGGGGACGGTGCCGTTCGCACAGATCCCGCCGGTGCTGGCCGAGATCGGGTATCGGCGCCGGACCATGCTCGAGATCATCTCGGCCCAAGCCGACCGCGACATCCTGGAAAGCGCCGGGCGCCTGGCGGCAATGGGCTTTGCGCCACGATAGATGATGATACGGCGCGGTTCGCCGAGACGAGACAGCAAGGAGTAGGACGAGAAAATGCTGCCGAAATCGAGCGACATCGTGGTGATCGGTGCCGGCAACGCGGCCTTCTGCGCCGCACTCGCCGCAGCCGAGAGCGGCGTGTCGGTGCTGGTGCTGGAGCGCGCGCCGGAGGCCGAGGCCGGCGGCAACAGCCGCTTCACGGCCGGCGCCTTCCGCTGCGTCTACGACGGCGTCGAGGACCTCAAGGCGCTGATGCCGGACCTGACCGAGGACGAGATCAAGAACACCGACTTTGGCACCTACACCCAGGAGCAGTTCTTCGACGACATGGGCCGCGTCACCGAGTACCGCACGGACCCGGAGCTGTGTGAGCTGCTGGTCACGCGCAGCAAGGCGACCATGCAGTGGATGTGCTCCAAGGGCATCCGCTTCGCGCCGATCTACGGCCGGCAGGCGTTCAAGGTGGACGGCAAGTTCAAGTTTTGGGGCGGGCTGACCGTGGAATCCTGGGGCGGCGGTCCGGGGCTGGTCGAGGGCCTGACGGCGGCGGCCAAGAAGGCCAGCATTGCCATCGCCTACGAGGCGCGCGCCCTCTCCCTCATCACCGACGACGACGGCGTCAAGGGCGTGCGCGTGCGCCACAAGGGCAAGACCGTCGAGGTGGCCGCCAAGTGCGTGGTGCTGGCCGCCGGTGGCTTCCAGGCCAATGCCGAATGGCGCACGCGCTACATGGGGCCCGGCTGGGAGCTGGCCAAGGTGCGCGGCACGCGCTTCAACACCGGCGACGGCATCCGCATGGCACTCGACGCCGGGGCGCAGCCCACGGGCAACTGGTCGGGCGGCCACGCGGTCGCCTGGGATCGCAACGCGCCCGAGTTCGGCGACCTGACGGTCGGCGACAACTTCCAGAAGCACAACTACCCCTTCAGCATCATGATCAACGCCAATGGGGAGCGCTTCGTCGACGAGGGCGCCGACTTCCGCAACTACACCTACGCCAAGTATGGCCGCGTCATCCTGATGCAGCCCAAGCAGTTCTGCTGGCAGGTGTTCGACAGCAAGGTGCTGCACCTCCTGCGCGACGAGTACCGCATCAAGCGCGTCACCAAGGTGCGGGCCGATACGCTCGAGGAGCTGGTCGCCAAGCTGGAGGACGTGGACGCCGACAAGGCGCTGGCCACGATCCGCGCCTACAACGCCGCGGTGAAGACGGACGTGCCGTTCAATCCCAACGTCAAGGATGGCCGCTGCACGGTCGGCCTGACGCCGCCGAAGTCGAACTGGGCCATCGTCATCGACACGCCGCCGTTCGAGGCCTACGCCGTCACCTGCGGCCTCACCTTCACCTTCGGCGGCCTCAAGATCGACACCTCGGCGCACGTGATCGACAGCGACGGCCAGGTGATCCCGGGGCTGTTTGCCGCCGGCGAGCTGGTCGGCGGGCTGTTCTATTTCAACTATCCGGGCGGAACGGGGCTCATGAACGGCGCGGTGTTCGGCAAGATCGCTGGCACGTCAGCAGGGCAGCGCGCGGCGCAGATGCCGTGAGCGTTGCCGCCGGGCGCGGTCAGGCGCCGGGTTTGGTGTAGACGCACAACAGCCCGTAGATGCCGAGCGCGCTTTTGCCCGAGACGCCGAGCGCCGCCGGCGGGCTAGCCAGGCTCTTGGCCACCCGCTCCGCATCCAAGCGGCGCACGCACTCGACGATGAAGGCCCCGGCGGCGAGCTGGTCCTTGCCGCGGCTCTTCATCTCGGCGGTGTCGGCCGGCGTCTGCTCGGCGGATGCCGTCCAGAGCTGCACCCTGGCGATGCCGGGCTCGGTCGCGAGCTCGGCCACCAGCTTGGCGGCGCCGGCCGTCGGTTTCATCGCCTCGTCGGCGCGCAGGACGACGGCGTACGAGCCGACCAGGTCACCCGCGGCCATACGCAGGTCGCACACGGTTCGCACCATGTTGCGGAAGTACTTCATCGACTCGGTGGTCCAGGGCGTCGGCGCTTCCAGCCGCGCCACGTAGGCCTTGGAGGAGAGCACGTCGGGGCTGTCCACCTCGTAGCAGGCGAAGAACTGCCGGTCGCCGCCCGACACCAGCTCGTAGCGGCGGCCCCACCTGAAGCCCGGCACGCCGACGCGCTCCTGCAGATGCTCGCGGATGTACCAGCGCTCGAAGTGGTCGTAGCCCTCGGGCGCGCAATCGTTGAAGACGGCGAGAATCCCGGCCATGATACTTCTCCCCCGGCGGCCTCAGGCCGCGTCGCGCCCGGCGTCCTTGGCCAACAGGCCGCTGTCGATGAGGCCATCGCGGATGCGCGCGATCTCCGACCGGCCGATCTTGATGAGCGGCGGACGCACGTAGGCGCGCGGCAGCCGGCCCAGCAGCACCAGCGCCTCCTTCATGCGGTTGTGCATGTCGACGAACGGATCGGCGTAGAAGACGCGCATCAGCGGCTCGATCCGGTCGTTGAGCGCGCGTGCTGTGGCGAGATCGTTGCGCTGAACGGCGGCGAACAGCTGCGATTGCAGGTCCGGAATGACGCTGCCGCTGCCCGACAGCAGGCCGTTGCAGCCGAGCACGAGCGAGGAGAGGAGCCAGGCGCTGTGCGTGGAGAGCACGTTCACGGGCCGCGGCAGGCTCTGCAGCGTGCGCACGTGCCACTCGTGATGCGGCACGGTGTTGATCCAGTCCTTGATGGCGCGGATGGAAGGCACCGCCTCGCACATCGCCAGCAGCGTGTCCTTCGGGTAGCCCTGGCCGGTGGCGAGCGGATACTGGAAGGCGATCAGCGGCAGGTCGGTGGCTTCCGCGATGCGCTTGAAGTGGGTGATCGCCATCTGCGGCGACTGGCCGAGCGTGAAGGGCGCCGGCGGGAACACCAGGAGTGCCGAGGCGCCGCCCTCCGCCGCCATGCGCGCGAGCCGGGCGGCCTCGAGGCTCCCGTCGGCCCAGATGCCGTTGACCAGCGGCAGGCGGCCGCCGATCTCGTCCTGAGTAATGGCGAGCACGCGGCGCTGCTCCTCGAAGGTGCAGGAGGCGACCTCGGTGGAGTGCGCATTGATGGTAATGGCGGTGATGCCCGGTGTCGCCGCCACGTCGCGGAGGTGCTTGCGGAAGCTCGACTCGTCGATGGCGAGGTCGGCCTCGAAGGGCAGCAGCACGGCCGGGATGACGCCGTGCGGGACGTAGGATTTATGCCGGGGCATGGGGCACCTCGATGTAGCATTCGTTCCTGACCTACTCAAAGAGGCGATGCTAAGAACGCCTTCCAACTGTCATCCTTGATCTTGGTAGCGGCGGCAAGCCTTTGTTCAAGTGCGATCAATTCAGGATTCGGTTTGAACCACTTCCAAACGATCTTCCAAGCGCCTTTCGCCACGGTCGCACCTTTGGCAACCCAGCCAATCTTTGGAATGAGAAGGAGCCAAGCATCGCTCAGGATGTCGTCGATTACTCTCTTGTTCTCATTGTCAGACTGTATCGCAAGCCGCTTTAGGTCTCGTACGATCGGTTCCGCGTCTCCCAAGGCGATCGCAGCATTGCGGTAGATTTCTTGGTTTGTGCAATTGCAGGCTTGGGCCAACTTTAGATGTCGCCCTGCTTCATCTAGACTACCGCGCTGCCAAGCCAGCATGCCGAGAGCAAAGTTGGCGGTGTGATCGTTGCTGTCGAATATGAAGATTTTCCTGTACTCAAGTGTCGCTTCATCGAGTCTCCCTAGCTCAATCAGGGCATGAGCTAGCATCTTTCGGGGATAAAGCGTTCTGGGAAGATAGGATTGCTCTGAGAGGACAATGGCCGGTCTGAGCCGATCAAGCGCCAAAATCACGCTTGTTGTACGCCTGCTCCGCTTGGCGCAGTTCCCACCAGGCGCTCCCCGCCATTACCCAAATCACCGCAACAAGAAGTAGTGCAGACCCGAGAATCACCATCCAAAAACGCTTCATGTCCGACACCCAATAGCAACGTGAACAGTCAAATCCAACTGAGAACCTTGTCGGGAATTGCGCCGGGGTCAAGAGCCGTCGCTGCCCTGCCGCTGCTTGGCCACGAGAGCCCGCCGGGCCGGGGCGTAGGCCGCTGCGCCGGTGGCGGCAAACAGGGCGGCCGTCACGTCGTGGTGGTAGGCGAGGCCGCCGCGCTCGACCCGCTCGATGGGCCCGTCGGGATAGCCCAGGCCTAGGCGGCAGGTGGTGTCCATGTCCTTGGCGGAGGCGAGGCCCTCGTCGAGGAAGCGCAGGGCGGCGTTGTACTTGGGGCGCACGAGGCGGTCGATGATGCGGCCGACCTGGTCGGAGCACACGACCACGGTGAGGCCCGCGGCCTCGAACACGGCTTTCGCCGCGGCGATCGCCTCCGGCCTGGTGTTGGGCTGGCGCACCAGCTCGACCAGCTGCGAGGGTGGATCGGCGCCGTTGCGGTAGCGGGCGAAGCCCAGGACGTTGGAGCCTTCCTCGCCGGCCTTCTCGCCGGTGTGGACGCCCAGGCATTCGGTGCCCAGCTCGATGAGGATGGCGGCCTTGGTGTCGTCGGCTTGCAGGGGCGTGCCGAGGTGGATCATCACCGCGCCGCCGGCGGAAGCGCCGGCATGGAACGGGTCGCCCGGCGGGAAGGAGCGGCTCTCGCCCTGCTGGCGGATTGCGTAGCGCATTGGCTCAGCCTCCGAACATCTTGCCTGCTTCATACGTGAAGAAGCCGCGGCCCGATTTGCGTCCGAGCAGCCCGCCCGCGACCATACGCCGGAGCAGCGGCGGCGCCGCCGCGCGCGGGTCCAGCGTGGCGGGATAGAAGGCCTCGCACAGCCGCACCTGCGTATCGAGTCCGATCAGGTCGAGCAGCTCCATCGGCCCCATCTTGTAGCCGAGGCCGATCTTGATGGCGGTGTCGATGTCGGCCGGCGACGCCACGCCGGCCTCCACCGCGCGGATGCAGTCGTTGGCGAACGGGATCAGCAGGGCGTTGAGGATGAAGCCCGGCTTGTCCTGCGTCTTGACGGGGAGCTGGCCGGCCTGCTCGCACCAGGCCCAAGCGGCGGCAAGGGTGGCCGGCGACGTCTTGATGCCGGGCGACACCTCGATCAGCTTCATGAGCTGCGCCGGCAGGCAGAAGTGCAGCCCCACGACCCGGTCCTCGCGGCCCGAGCCGCCGGCGATCTCGGTGATCGACAGGGTCGAGGTGTTGGAGGCGAAGACGGTGTGGGCGGGGCAGATGGCGTTGAGCTTGCCGAACAGCTCGCGCTTGACGGACAGCTCCTCGAACACGGCTTCGATCACGAGGTCGGCGGCGGCGAGGTCATCGAGCGAGGTCGTGCGCGACAGGTGGCCCATGACGGCATCCTTGTCGGCGGCGCGCATCTTGCCGCGCTCGACCGATTTGGCAAAGAAGCCGTCGGTCTGCTTCAGCGCGCGGTCGAGGCTGTCCTTGGCGAGGTCGTAGCAGATGGTGGCAAAGCCGGCGCGCGCTGAGACGATGGCGATGCCGGCGCCCATGGTGCCGCCGGCGCCGCACACGGCCACGGTCTTGATCGGCGTGGTCATTTGTCGACGAAGCTCCGTCCGATCAGCTGGCGGTGCACCTGGTTGGTGCCTTCCCAGATCTGCGTGATCTTGGCGTCGCGCATCAATCTCTCTACGCGGTAGTCGCGGATGTAGCCGTAGCCACCGTGCATCTGCACGGCCTCGGTGGCCATGCGCATGGCGAGGTCGGAGGCGCGCAGCTTGGCGATGGAGGCCTCGATGCCGAAGTCGGTGGCGCCGCCGTCGACGAGATCGGCGACGTGGTCGAGCCAAGCCTCGCACAGGGCGAGCTCGCTGGCGAGGTCGGCCACCATGAACTGGTTGCCCTGGAACTCGGAAATGCGCCGCCCCGACTGCCGGCGGGTGTTCATGTAGGCGGTCATGTCATTGAAGGCGGCAATGGCGATACCCAGCGCGTGGGCGGCGATGCTGGGGCGCGACTTGTTGAGCGAGGCGAGCAGGATCTCGAGGCCCTCTCCAGGGGCGCCCAGCAGGTTGGCGCGGGGGACGCGGGCCTGGTCGAAGGCGATGGCCGCGGTGGAGGAGCCGCGCAGGCCCATCTTGTCCTCCAGCCGCTCGACCGAGAAGCCGGGCGTGCCCTTCTCGATGATCAGCGCGGAGATGGCGCCGCGGGCGTCGTCGATCTCGCTCCACTTGCCAAACACCAGCAGCAGGTCGGCGACGTCGCCGCTGGTGATGAAGGTCTTGCCGCCGTCGACGATGATGCTGTCGCCCTGTGGCGTGAAGCGGGTTTTCATGCCGGTGGCGTCCGAGCCCGCCGACGGCTCGGTGATGGCGAGCGAGCCGAGCCCGCCGGCGGCGATGCGCGGCAGCAGCCTGGCCTTCTGCTCCTCGGTGCCGAGGTCGATCAGCGGCTTGAGGCCGTGGAATGTGGTGGCGTAGATGATGCCGGTCGCGGCGCAGGCTTCCGAGATGATCCTCACCGCCGCCAGATAGACCTTGTAGCGGGTCGGGCTGCCGCCATAGGCCTCGGGCACGAAGATGCCGTTGAGGCCGAGCGCGTTGAGCGCTTCCACGCTCTTCCATGGGAACGTGCCGGTTCGGTCGGCCTCTGCCGCGTTGGGCGCGATGACGTCGTCGGCGACGCGGCGCACGGCATCGAGGATCGCCTGCTCCTCCCCGGCCCACGCGCGCCTCGCCTCGAGCTGCTCGAAGATTTTCATGGGCGGCATCGGGTGGGGATGATTGTGCCGCGCGGTGCGCTTGCGAGAGATACCCTCACCTGACGCGCCGAACGAGGCGTGTAGGTTGGGTTAGCGCGGCCGACGCGCTCACGATTGCGCTCGAACGACGATCCGCGCGTAACCCAACATCCGCCGTTGCGACGCGCGCGTTGGGTTACGCGCGGGTCCGACCGTTGCGAACGATACGGCGCTGTCTTGGCCGCGCTAACCCAACCTACAGCCGACATCAGGCGACGCCCTCCCGGGCCTGGAAGCGAACCGGCTGTGGCGCCAGCTCGCCCTTTCTCACCATCTCGACCAGCGTGCGCTTGAGGATCTTGCCGCTGGCGGTCAGGGGGAACTCGGCGAGGGTGACGAAATACTCCGGCATGTCGTAGATCGACAGTCCCTCGCGCGACAGATGCGCCAGCAGCTCGTCGGCGCCGATGCTGCCCGTCACGGCGATGCAGACGCGCTCGCCCAGGCGCTCGTCCGCCACCGGGAAGCAGGCCACCCGCGCCACGGCGCCGTGCCGCAGCGCCAGCGCCTCGATGTGGGCTGGATAGATGTTGTGGCCGCCGCGGATGATGAGGTCCTTGGAGCGGCCCACCACCTCGAGGTTGCCGCCCTCGTCCATGACGCCGAGGTCGCCGGACATGAACCAGCCGTCGCGGTTGAAGCTCGCCTCCGTGGCGGCCTGGTTGTCGAAATAGCCGAGCATGAGGAGGGCGCCGCGGCCGCCGATCTCGCCCACCTCGCCCGCTGCTACCGGCCGGTCGCAGTCGGCCGGATCGAACAGGCGCACCGCGTAGGCCGGCCCGCCGCGGCCGCAGGTGGCAACGATGGTGTCGGTGTCGTCGCCGGGATGCGTGTACTGGTGCGAGGAGGTCTCCGTCATGCCGTAGACGTTCTGCGGGCGGATACCCTGGGCGATGAAGGCGGCCGCCACCGACGGCGGAATGGCGGCGCCCGCCATGTAGAACACCGACACCCGGCCCAGCCGCTGCAACCCGCGGGCTTTCTGCTGGGCCAGCACATCCATGGCATGCGTCGGCACGCCCATGACGTAGGTGGCGCCCGTGTCGATGATCCAGTCGAGCGCGCTTCTGCCCACCGGCGGATCGTTGGTGACGAGGCGGCAGCCGGCCAGCAGCCACTGCGCCACGCCCACCCAGGCGATGTGATGAGAGAGCGGGGAGAGGCTCAAGAGCACCGTGTCGGGCCGGTGGTCCCAATCGCGCACCATGTCGCGGGCGTTGGCGAGCAGCGTGTTGTGCGAGTGCATGACGCACTTGGGGTTGCCCGTGGTGCCCGACGTGAAGGCCAGATAGGCCACGCGATCGGGATCGTCCGACGGCGGGTTCGGGCAGGCGGATGGGGCAGGGAAATTGCCGGGGGTGTAGACGGCCGGCGCCGAGGGCAGGCGCGCCAGGATGGCGTCGAGGTCGGTGCGGGCGCGGTCGGTGCCGCAGCCGGGTTCGGTGACGAGCGCGCGGGCATCGAGCCGCTCCACCAGCTTGCCGACCTCGGCGCAGGTGAAGGTGCGGTGCAGCGAGGGGTTGCAGGCAAGCCCTTGGCGTGCACAGGCGAGGAAGGTGACGATGGCCTCGGCGCGGTTCGACATCCAGATCGACACGCGGTCGCCGCCGCTCAAGCCGCGGGCGGCGAACTCGGCGGCGACACCGTCGACCCAGTCGGCCAATTGCCGCCAGGTGAGCGTGCGGCGTCCATCCTGCAGGGCGATTGCACTTCCGCGCTCTGCCGCATGCCGCGCCAAGAGGCCGTAGAAGGTGTCGCTGCGCCACAGCCCCTGCGCGTAGTAGCGCCGGGCGTCGGCTGGATGGTGCAGCGTCAGGAACGGGCGCACGGCTGCGTGTCCTGGCTAGTGGCCGAACTTGGAGGGATCGGGCTTGCGCTTCTGGGCGAAGGCCTTGGACAGCTCCTTGCTCTCGTCGCTGGTCAGATAGGCGCGCAGCAAGAGATCGTGTGCCATGCGCGAGAGACCCGAGACGCCGCCGTGGCGGGCGTTGAAGGCGGCCTTCACGGACGCCAAAGCGAAGGCCCCGCGCTCGGCGATCTCGAGCGCGAACTCGCGGGTGGCGGCTTTGAGCTCGGCATCGGGCACGACCTTGTTGATCAGCCCCATGGCAAGCGCCTCGCGCGCGCTGATCTTGGGGTTGCGGAACCAGATCTCCTTTGCCCGCTTCTTGCCGACCAGGTCTTCCAGGTACCAGGTGCCGTAGCCGGCGTCGAAGGAGCCCATCATCTGCCCGACCTGCCGGACCACCGCGCTTTCCTTGGCGACCGTGCAGTCGCACAGCATCTGCAGGACGTTGCCGCCGCCGACCGCAAAGCCGTTGACGGAGGCGATCACGGGCTTCTGCAGCTTCTCGATGGCCTCGTACATCTCCAGCGTGGGCAGCGTGCCGGCATAGAGCATGGTGTCCTCCATGCCCTCCTTGCGTCCGCCGATGCAAAAGAACTTTTCCCCAGCGCCGGTGAGCACGATCACGCGCGTGCGGGTCTCGCGGCGGATGTCGTTGATGCAGTCGCGCACCTCGTGGCACATCACCGGCGTGAACATGTTGCCATCGTCGGGCCGGTTGAGGGTGATGGTGCCGATCGGCCCGTCTTCCGCGTAAAGGATGGTTTCGTAGGCCAAGCGTCTCTCCTTCGCTTCGCGCCGGCTGCTCTCGGCGCAGTAGATTAGCCCGCACCGGCTCCCGCGGCCAATTGCCGGGCACTCGCGGCGAGCGCCCGCTTTCTCCCGACGGCCGCCGACAACGGATCATCGGCTCTCCGGCGGCCCGCGCATCGTCTCACGTGCCGCTTGTTGGTGGTGGACCTTTACGCTACCATAATGCGAAATCGGCTGCCTCAGTACGAAAGATGCGCTGTGCTGTGCGCTGAGGCCGAGCCGGAAAGAGGTTCTGGGTGCAATTCATCCGTCGCCGGGCCAGAATGGTTCGTGCAGTATTCAGGTCGTCGCCGAGCCGACCACGGCGCTGATCGCCTCGTCTGAAGGGAGACTGGCAATGTCAGAGAAGTGGAAAGAGCAGGATTGGGCCAAGCACTCTTGGTACAGCGGCAAGGTCACGCGCCGCCGGCTTCTCGGCTGGACCGCGACCGGTGCCGGCGCCCTCGGCGCCACCATGCTGGTGCCGGCGCCCTGGCGGGCCGCCTTCGGCCAGGCCAAGCCCTACAAGATCGGTACGCTGCAGCCCCTGTCGGGCTCGGCCGCTGCCGGCGGCAAGACCGCGCTGGTCGGCGTGCAGATGGCCGTCGATCGTGCCAACAAATCGGGTGGCATCAATGGTCGGCCCGTCGAGCTCTTGATTCAAGACTATGAATCCAAGCCCGACGTCGGCCGCCGCAAGGCCGAGAAGCTCGTCATCGAGGACAAGATCGACGCCCACGTCGGCGGCTACCTCTCCAACGTGTGCCTCGCCTGCATGCCGGTGTACGACGAGGCCAAGATCGTCAACATGGTCAGCGTCTGCCTCGACACCACCATCACCACCAGCAAGTGCAGTCGCTACACGTTCCGGCCGTTCGACTACGCGCCGTCCCAGGCCGTGGCCATCGCGCCCCATCTGGTCAAGATGGGCAAGAAGTGGCACATCGCCTACCTCGACTACGCCTGGGGCCAGTCGACCCGCGACGCCTACATCGAAGCGATCAAGAAGAACGGTGGCGAGTACGTCGGCGGCACCGGCATCCCGCTCGGCACCGCAGACATGACGTCGTTCATCTCCAAGATAACCGGAGACTTCGACGGCATCTTCGGCATCATGTTCGGCGCCAACGCGGTCACGTTCATCAACCAAGCCTACGACCTCGGCCTCACCAAGAAGTACAAGCTCGCGGGCGATGGGGCCATGGCCGAGTCGACCCACCTGGCGGCGCTCGGCAACAAGGTGGAGGGCTTCGTCGGCGTCAACCGCTACGTGCCGGTGATGGATGCGCCGCTCAACACCCCGCACCACAAGAGGTTCTTCGATGATGCGGTGGTGCGCCTCAAGCAGATCGATCCGTCGGGACCGCTTCCCGACCGATACGTGCAGTCGAACTACGAGGCCATGAACGCCCTCAAGATCGGCATGGAGAAGTCGAAGTTCCAAGGCCGCGACGACACGATGAAGCTGATCGAGGCGTTGGAAGGCCTGGAGATGAAGGAGGGCGACGACTTCCCACAGGGTGACAAGGTTCTCCGCAAGGAGGACCATCAGGCGTTCCTGCGCCAGTTCATCTTCGACATCAAGGACGGCAAGCACCGCATCCTCGATGTGATCGCGAAGGAGAAAGTGACCGTCCCAGGAGCCTGCAAGTTTGCCTGAACGGCCAGCATCCAACTGTCCGTCACAGCGCCTCTTCGGCACCGCTGCCTGAGAGGCGCAAAAAAACCACCGCTGGCCACAAGTACACATACGTGACCGCCGACTCGCTTGCACAGAAGCCCTCCCTGGCCGATGACGGCCGGGGAGGCAACGCCGCGCCGATCTTGCGCACCGAGGGCCTGACGGTCCGCTTCGGCGGCCTGTCCGCGCTCAGCGGCGTGAACTTCGAGGTCACGCCCGGCGAGATCCGGGCCATCATCGGACCGAACGGGGCCGGCAAGAGCACCTTTTTCAATTGCCTGACCGGGGTCATCCGTCCGACGGCGGGGCGAGTCCTCTTTGACGGTCAGGACATTGCGGGGCTGCCACCCAACCGGATCTCGCAGAAGGGGATTGCGCGCTCCTACCAGATCACCAACATCCTCCCCAATGCTACCACGCTCGAGAACGTGCGCATTGCCGCACAGTCGCGGCAGCACAGCTGGAGCATGCTCACCCACTACCGCGATTTCCGCGACATCATCGACAAAGCCCTCTCTGTGCTGGAGGCGGTCGGGCTCAAAGGCAAGGAGGAGGAGCTCGCCTCCAACCTCTCGCACGGCGAGCAGCGCAACCTTGAGATCGGCATTGCGCTCGCCACCGAGCCCAAGCTGCTGTGCCTCGACGAGCCGACCGCGGGCATGAGCGCGTCCGAGACCCACGACACCATGGAGCTGGTGCGCCGCATCGCCAAGAGCCTGACGATATTGGTCGTCGAGCACGACATGGAGGTGGTGATGGAGCTGGCCCAGCGCATCACCGTGCTGCACTATGGCGAGATCCTGGCCGAGGGCACGCCGGCGGAGATCCAGCAAAACCCCAGGGTGCAGGAGGTCTATCTCAAGACATGACCTCACCCGCCACGCCCGCCGAAGCCCTCGTCACCGTCGAGGACCTGCACACCTTCTACGGCAAGAGCCACATTCTGCACGGTGTATCGCTCACCGTCGGCAAGGGTGAGGTGGTTGGTCTGCTCGGGCGCAACGGCGTGGGCAAGAGCACGACCCTCAAGACCATCATGGGGCTGGTGAGCCCGAGTCAGGGCAGCGTGGTGTTCGAGGGTCGGCCTATCGCCGGCATGCAGCCGCACCGGCTGGCGCGGCTCGGCATCGGCTACGTGCCCGAGGACCGCCGCATCTTCAAGCTTCTGACGGTGATGGAGAATCTGCGCACCGGCCTCGACCGCGGCGGCGTCACCGATGCGCGCAAGCAGGAGCTGCTGGGCAAGGTGTTCGCGTACTTCCCGGTGCTGGCCGAACGCCGCGACCAGGCCGGGGGCACGCTGTCCGGCGGCGAGCAGCAGATGCTGGCCATCGCCCGGGCGATGATGCTCGAGCCCAAGATCATCCTGCTCGACGAGCCGACCGAGGGCCTGATGCCGCGCATGGTGTCGCAGATCAAGGAGATCATCGCCGTGCTGCACCGCGAGGGCGTGGCGATCTTGCTGGTCGAGCAGAACGTGCCGCTGACGCTGGAGGCTTGCCAACGCATCTACTTCATGGAGAAGGGCGCCGTGCGCCATCACGCGGCGGCGTCCGAGCTCAAGGTGGACGACCCCGTCATCCACCAGTATCTGGGGGTCTGAGGCATGGCTATTCCCTGGGACATCATCATCATCCAGACGGTCAACGGCATCGTCACCGGCATGATCCTGGCGTTGGTCGCTTCCGGCCTCACGCTGATCTTCGGCATCATGGATGTGGTGAACTTCGCCCACGGCGAGCTGTTCATGCTGGGTGCATACATCGGCGTCGTGGTGATCGTGGCCACGGGCAGCTTCTGGACCGCGCTGCTGCTCTCGACGCTCATCGTGGCGCTGATCGGCGCCGCGCTGCAGGTAACGACCTTGCGTCCGCTGCTCGGCCGCGACCCCCTCACGACCATCCTTGCCACCTTCGGCATATCGCTGGTGCTGCAGAACTATGCGCTGTGGCACTTCGGCCCGGTGCCGCGCAAGATCCAGGAGCCGATCACCGGGCAATTCGAGCTCTTCTACCTCGTGTACCCCTGGTACCGGGTGCTGATCGCGGCGCTGTCGGCCGCCATCATCGGCGGGCTCTATGTCTTCCTCAAGTACGGCACCTACGGCATCTGGATCCGCGCCACGATGCAGGACCGCGTCATGGCCCAGGCCATGGGCATCCCCGTACCGGCTGTGCACACCGTCGTGTTCGCCATCGGCTCCGGCATGGCGGCGGCCAGCGGCGTCCTGTTCGGACCCCTGATCGGCATCAATCACGCCATGGGCCTCGACTGGGTGCTCAAGGCCTTCATCGTTGTGGTGGTCGGCGGCATGGGCAACCTCGGCGGCTCGATCGCTGCTGCCATCTTGGTCAGCCTGCTGGAGGCCTACGCCGTCATCCTCGTCGGCTACATCTATGTAGGCGGGCAGCCGCTCAGCCCCGCAATGGCGGTCGTCGTCCCCTTCATCGTCCTGATCGTCACCCAGCTGTTCCGGCCCACCGGTCTCTTCGTCCCGACACCCAAATGAGCAAGCGCTCCAACACCACCTACTGGATCGCGTTCTGGGTCGCGATCGCGGCGCTGACCGTCGCGCCCCTGGTGCTGCCGGAGTTCTGGCGCCGCTTCCTCACCGAGATCTTGATCTGGGGTCTGCTCGCCATGTCGTCCGACATCCTGATCGGCTACACCGGCATGGTGTCGTTCGGGCATTCGGCCTTCTTCGGTCTGGGCTTGTACGGCGCGGCGGCGGCGCTGCTCATGGTCAAGCCGCCCAACATGTGGCTGGCGATCCTTTACGGGCTCGCCTTCTCCGCCGGGGCCGCCCTGTTCGTGGCCTACTTCGCGACCCGGCTGCGCGACATCTATTTCGCCATCAGCACCTTGATCTTCTCGCAGATCTTCTACGTCGCCATCTTTACGCTGACCGAGATCACGGGAGGCGAGAACGGCCTCAACTTCAGCCGCCCACAGCTGGGCATTCCCGGCGTCTACACGCTGCCGTTCACGTCGGAGACGCTGCACTGGTTCGTGCTGGCGGTGGTGGCGGGGTCCTACGTCGTCCTGCGCCGCATCACGCAATCACCGTTCGGCATGGTGCTGCAGTCGATCCGCGAGAACGAGGCGCGCACGCGCGCCATCGGCTATCCGGTCGAGCGCTACAAGATCGTGGCGGTGATGCTGTCCGGGCTGTTCGCCGGGCTCGCGGGCGTGCTCTACGCCTTCCAGAACCGGTTTGCCGCCCCCGATTTCGTGCTCTTTCTGATCTCGGGAGAGGTGGTGATCTTCAACGTGCTCGGCGGCATCGGCACGCTGGTGGGGCCGATCCTGGGGGCGGCCTTCTTTCTGACCATGCGCGAGTTTCTCTCGCGCCTCTTCCCCTATCTCGCGTCGGTCTTCAACGTGCCTCACCTGGCGGAGTTCCCCTACCTCATTCCGCTGGGCCTCGTCTTCATTTTGATGGTCATCTTCATGCCGCAGGGGCTGCTGGGCTTCGCCAAGCGCTGGCTCAACAAGTAGAGGGTCGATCGGCGCTCATCTCACCCTTCGATGCGGGGTGAGATCGGCTTGAAGATGTGTACGCCGGCGCGGGCGAAGAGGCCGGCGGTCAGGCGGCCTGGCGGGACGACGGCGATGCCCCGGCGGGCAATCGAGCAGTCGAGGCCGATGCCCTCGAGCCAGGTCACGGACGCGCTCGATGACGCAGGCACCTCGGCGCCGGCCTCCAGGACCAGCAGATGGGCGTCAGCCGGCACCTCCGGCGTCCTGTCGATGCCGGCAAACAGGTTGCGCTGCCAGTTCTTGTGCTCGGCCTGCCACTCGCCGGTGGAGGCCGGGCCGCCGCTGGCGCGGTACTCGGCGCTTTCAAAGACCGCCGGCGAGGCGACATCGTGCATGGCGAGCCAGGGCGAGGGGGTGGCGGTGAGGGCGCGGAAGCGCTGCGTGGCCCGGAACCCCGGCACGTCGCGGATCAGCTTGGTCACGTGCTCCAGGTACCAGACGTGCCAGTCGGCCTCGCGGGCCGGATTGCGGAAGTCCATTTCCACCATGTAGAGCATCGCGTATTCCTCATGTCATCGCATGCCGGCGGGCGCGCTGCGCTCGACACAACAGCTACTTCCAGAAAGCCTTCGTGGCGATGCGGGCGCCTTCGGCCATGGCGGCGAACTTCGCCCACACCACGTCGGGGTCGACGGCGGCCTGGCCGACCCAGGTTCCGTAGCCGCAATCGCTGCCGGCGATGACGTTGTCGCGACCGACGAGGTTGGCGTAGCGGGAGATGCGCTGGGCGATCAGCTCGGGATGCTCGATGAAGTTCGACTTCGACTCGATCACGCCCGGGATCAGCACCTTGCCGGCAGGCAGCTTCACCGTCTCGAACAGGGTCCATTCGTGCGCGTGGCGGGGATTGGCGGCTTCAAGCGAGATGGCGTGGGGCTTGGCCAGGAAAACGATGTCGATGACGTCGGCCAGGGGCACGTCGCAGTGGTGCGGGCCCTCGTAGTTGCCCCAGCACAGGTGGATGCGCAGTTGCTCGGCCGGGATGTTGGCGAGCGCATGGTTGAGAGCGTCCACGTGCATGCGCGCGCGCTTGCGGAACTCGGGCAAGCTCAGATCGGCATACTGGATGTGCCGGCCCATGCCGAGGTCGGGGCAGTCGATCTGCAGTACGATGCCGGCCTTGGCCACCGTCTCGTACTCGTGCCGCATCGCTTCGGCGATGGCGTGGAGGTAGGTCTCGTGATCCTTGTAGTGGTCGTTGCGGAAGAACAGCGATACCACGCCGGGCGAGGCCGCGCTCATGAAGGTCTCGCCGGCTTTCTTGCCGGCGACCGCCGCGTTCAGATTGTCGGCATCGATGCGGGCGGCCGAGGGATCGCGCACGCTGATCGGCCCGTTGCAGGCCGGCGTCTTGCGGCGCGAGCGCCCGGGATCGCCGAACACCCGCTGGGCCAGGCGCGGAAACTCGGCGAGATCCTGATAGACGAAGGTATTGCCGGTGCCGCCGAAGCCCGCGAGCCGGTCCTTGACATAGGTGGCATAACTCGGCTTCGACATCTCGCCGTCGTTGACGAGATCGATGCCGGCCTCGATCTGCTTCCTCACCACGTCGGCGACCGCCTCGCGCACCCGGGCGCCGAGCGCGACGGGATCGACCGGTACGCCTTCCTCCTTGGCGTACATCATGCGGATCAGGTCGTCGGGCCGCGGCAGGCTGCCGGTGTGGGTGGTGAGGAAGCGCTCGGTGCTGTGCTGCATGCGACGTCCCCCGGGTTCGCGCGATCGAGAGGGATGAGCTTGCGACTTCCGCAACGCCGCGGCAATGGGCGGCTTGGGCCAAAGCCCACACGATCCCCCGTCAGGTGCGAAGCAGTTCGAGGAACGCCTGATTGAAGCGGTCGGCCGCCTCGTACATGACCCAGTGGCCGGCGCCCTCGACCAGGCGCACCCCGAGCTCGGGATGATGCCGGCGCAGGATGGCGAGCCGCGCCTCGATCGACGGCCGGGCGATGACGTCGCGCGTGCCCCAGATGGTCTTGATCGGCGCCGTGACGTCGGCGAGCGCGCGGGCAAGCCCGTCGATGGCCGCGAAGGGCCGGCTGCGGAAGCGCGCGCGCTTGATGTTCTCGGCCTGCATGTGGATGGCGAGCGCGTCGATGTTGGCGGGGTCGGCGAACATCAGCACGGCCAGGTTCTGGTGGTAGACGGCGGCCACCTCGGCGGGGCTCATGCCGCTGCGCTCCTTGGCGAAGGGCTCACGCGGGTCTGCGCGCAGTCCGAGCCCCGCGACCCCGATCAGGGTGAGCGAATGCACGCGCTGGCCGAGCAACGCTGCGGTGAAGCCGCCGACATGGCCGCCGAACGAGAAGCCGGCCATCCGCAGGGTGGCGGAGGCGGGAAGGACCTCGCCGATGCCTCTGGCGATCACCCCGGCGATGCTGGCCGGCGTCCAGGGCTTGGGCGGCATGGCGGAATCGCCGAGGCCGGGAATATCGGCGACCCAGAGCTCGTAATGCCGGGACAGCTCGGGGATGGTGCGGATCCAGTGCGTCCACGAGCCAGAGCCGCCGTGCAGCAACAGCAGCGGCGCGCCGGCGCCCCAAACGCGCCACACCATCCAGCCCTCGCCGCAGGGCGTGCGCACCTTGCGCGCCGTGCGGGCGACGGCAGTGACGATCGCGGCAGGGTCATCGGCCGCCGGCGGTTCGGAGCCGCGGAGAGGCATCGTCTCGTCGGGCTTCTTCAAGCTGGCATGCCCACTTTCAAAGCGCCGCCAGCGAGCTGTTCTTCTTGTCGGTGATCAGCATCGAGCCCGGCTTGTGCGTGATGCAGATGGACGGGCGCGCAGCCTCGATCGCCACCTGCGGCGTCACTCCGCAAGCCCAGAACACCGGCAGCTCGCCCTCCCTGATCTCGGCCGGATCGCCGAGGTCGGGCTTGTCGATGTCGCGGATGCCGATGGCTCCGGGCAGGCCCAGATGCACGGGCGCGCCATGCACGGCAGGGAAACGCGAGGTGATCTGCACGGCGCGGATCGCATCTGCCGGGGTGAACGGGCGCATAGATACCACCATCTTGCCCTTGAAGCGGCCAGCGGGCACGCAGTCGATGCTGGTGCGGTACATCGGCACGACGGTGTCGCGCTCGATGTGCTGCAGGCGGATGCCGGCCTCGAGGATCGGCAGCTCGAAGGAAAACGAGCAGCCGAGCACGAAGGTGACGAGGTCGTCGGACCAGTACTTGCGGATGTCGGTCGGCTCGTCGACCAGCTTGCCGTCCTTGAACACGCGGTAGCGCGGCACGTCGGTGCGGATGTCGATGTCGCCGAGATCCGGCAGCGAGGGATCGCCCGGCGCGCCCATGCCGATCAGCGGGCACGGCTTGGGGTTGCGCTGGCAAAAGGCCGCAAACTCCAGCGCCATGTCCTTGGGCAGGATGCACAGGTTGCCCTGTACGAAATCGCCGGCGATGCCTGCGGTGTGGCCCGAATAATCGCCGGCGCGGATGATGCGCCGGGCGGCGCGCGGGTCGTCGATGGCCATCATCGGGTTGGCGACGGGGCGGGGCATGATCTGGTTCACGGGGCATCTCCGCTCAGCAATTGCCGATCACCTATTTGTAGGAGAAGTCGGGGCCCATATCGAGCGCGATCAACGCCAAATCCGGCCTAGCCCGTCTCGTTGGTCTTGGCGGCGACGCGGTAGGGGCTGGCCTTGTAGGCGCCCAGGATGATGAGCTCCGTGGAGAAGAAGGACAGCTCCTCGAGCGCGCGCTGCACCGGCGGGTCGTCGGGATGGCCCTCGATGTCGGCGTAGAACATGGTGGCGACGAAGCGGCCGTCGAGCTGATAGCTCTCGAGCTTGGTCATGTTGACGCCGTTGGTGGCAAAGCCGCCCATGGCCTTGTAGAGCGCGGCCGGCACGTTGCGCACGCGGAAGATGAAGGTGGTGACGATGGGGCCGTCGCCGGCGGCCGCGTGGTCGGGCGCGTTGGCGAGGATGACGAAGCGGGTGGTGTTGTGCTTCTCGTCCTCGATGTCGCTCTTCAGGATCTCGAGGCCGTAGATCTCGGCGGCAAGCGAGCTGGCGATGGCGGCGAGAGATGGGTCGCCGGCCTCCGCGACGATGCGGGCCGACCCGGCCGTGTCGGCTTCGGGCACCGGCGTGAGCCCGAGCTTGCGCAGCGTGACGCGGCACTGGCCGAGCGCCTGGGTATGCGACAGCGCCTTTTTCACGGTTGCCAGCGAGGCGCTGGGCAGCGCCATCAGCTGGTGGCGCACGCGCAGGAAGTGCTCGCCGACGATGTGGAGCTCGGCGCCCGGCAGCAGGTGGTGGATGTCGGCGACCCGGCCCGCCACCGAGTTCTCGATCGGGATCATGGCGTAGTGGGCTTCGCCGCTCTTCACGGCCGCGAGCGCGTCCTCGAAAGTCGCCGCCGAGATCGTCTGCAAGTCGGGGAACACTTCGCGGCAGGCGAGGTGCGAGTTGGCCCCGGGCTCGCCCTGGTAGGACACGCGCAGGCCGGTGAGGCGCCTGGCGCCCGGCGCGGCGGCGCGCCTGGGCTTGGCCGATGCCGGCGACGATTTCAGTTTGCGGTCGGCCATTGCGATGCGGACGGAGAATTGGAGAACGTTCTGCCGCGTTGCTAGCGGGCGAGCATGCGGCGGGCGCGCGCGAGATCGTCGGGAGTATCGACGCCGAGCGGAACAGTGTCAACGAGCGTCACGTCGATGCGCATGCCGTCCTCCAGCGCGCGCAGCTGCTCGAGCCGCTCGCGCGTCTCCAGCGGCGACGGCGGCAGCGACACGAACCGCTCGAGCGCGTCGCGGCGATAGGCGTAGATGCCGATGTGATGGTAGAGCGGGCCCTCGCCGAACGGGGCGGTAGCGCGCGTGAACAGCAGCGCCCGCAGCCGGCCGGGCACGGCGGTCGGCGTGCCGACCACTTTCACCACGTTCGGGTTGGTGCGCTCGGCCGCCTCGGTGATCTCGGCGGCGATGGTGGCGATGTGCGGCCCCTTGTCGCGGAGCGGGGCCAGGCAGTCGCGGGCAAGCCGCGGCTCGAGCGTCGGCAGGTCGCCCTGCAGATTGAGGATCAGCTCGCACTCGCCGCTGGGATCGACGAGCTGCACGGCCTCGAACACGCGGTCGGAGCCCGAGGCATGGTCGCTGCGGGTCATGACCGCCTCGCCGCCCGCCTGTCGGACGGCGGCGGCGATCTCGGCGGCATCGGTGGCAACCACGACCCGCCCCGTCCCGGCCTCCACGGCGCGGCGCCAGACGTGCACGATCATCGGCGCGCCGGCGATGTCGGCCAGCGCCTTGTTCGGCAGCCGGGTCGACTGCATGCGGGCCGGAATGACGACGAGGGTTTGCTGCACGGGCCCCTGCCAAGGCATCGGTGACAATTCGCCTCGGGTCTAGCTCCTAGAACGGACCCGAGTTCGATTGCAAGCGTTGGGCGAAACCCTATATTGGCCGCCGGCTAGTGTGATGATCGAGAAGTCCGCTACATCGCGCTGGGCTGGGCTGGGTTGGTAAGCGGACTTCTCGATCTGAATCACACTAGAATCATTAACCTGGTTAGTGTTCTTCAGATCGCGAAATTCGTTCTGAGCAAGCCACACACTGAGACGAATTTCGCGATCAGGACACTAGCGAGGGTGTGTGCGCCGTCGGCCGACGCAACTGGGGAATTCGCCGTCCCATGGATACTTTCGAGGTCAACAAGACGGCCGGCGCCGTGCTCTCGGCGCTGCTGGTGATTTTCGCCAGCAAGACGCTGCTCGACATCGCCTACAAGGAGCACAAGCCGGAGAAGCCGGGCTGGGCCCTGCCGATCACGGCAGTGGCCCCGAGCGCTCCCAGGCAGCCTGCCGCTCCATTCGATTTCGCCAAGGTGGCGGAGCTGCTGCCCAAGGCCAGCCCCGAGGCCGGCCAGGACGCCTTCAAGAAGTGCCTGCAGTGCCATACGCCGGACAAGGGCGGCCGCAATCTCGTCGGCCCCAACCTGTGGGGCGTCGTCGGCCGCAAGATGGCCACCGTCCAAGGGTTTCCCTATTCGGATGCCATGAAGAACAAGGGCGGCGAGTGGACCTGGGACGCGCTTGCGACCTACGTGCACGATCCCAAGGCAGCCATCCCCGGCAACAAGATGGCGTTTGTCGGCGTCAAGGATAATGCCGAGCTGGCGGACCTGCTGATCTACATGCGCAAGCTGTCGGACTCGCCACCCGACCTGCCCAAGTAGCCCACTGATAAACATCGTTCAGAAAGTGCGAGCCGAGGCCGCGGTTGCCAGCGGGCAGTGGAGAAGGATTAACTTGGCGGCCGCCGGGTCGCGCCATATTCTTCATGGAGCGGTGTTCACATGGCCGCTGGTTGGTTTGCGGGAGGACTCGATAGCATAATGGCCCGGAAATATTGCGTCGGAGGTGCCTTCTTCGCCCTCCTCGTCGCCCTCGGTGCTGTCGCGTCGGCCTCGGACAACACGACCAAGCATCACGCCCTCGCCCTGATCGGAAGCCCCAAGCACGGTCCCGATTTCAAGCACTTCGACTGGGTCAACCCCGATGCGCCCAAGGGTGGGCGCCTCCGGCGCTGGGCCATGGGCAGCTTCGATTCGCTCAATCCATTTCCCGTCAAGGGCAGCCCGGCCATCGCCGTGACGCTGATCTACGACACGCTGACGATGCAGAGCCCCGATGAGGCCGGCACGTGCTATGGCCTGGTCGCCGAGTGGATCAGCTACCCGTCGGACTACTCCTCCGCGACCGTCAAGCTGCGGCAGGGCGCGCGCTTCCACGACGGCAAGCCGATCACGCCCGAGGACGTGATCTTCTCGCTCGAGTCGGTCAAGAAGGTCTCTCCCAACTACGCGTTCTACTACAAGGACGTGGCGAAGGTGGAGAAGACCGGCGCCGACCAGGTCACCTTCACGTTCAGCGTCAAGGGCAACCGCGAGCTGCCCGTGATCGTCGGCGACCTGCAGGTCCTGCCGAAGCACTTCTACGAGGGCATGGGAGCCAACGGCGAACCGCGCGACCTCGGCAAGGCGACGCTCGAGCCCCCGCTCGGCTCCGGGCCTTACCGCGTCAAGGAGGTCGATGCCGGCCGCTCGATCACCTACGAGCGGGTCAAGGACTGGTGGGCGAAGGACCTCCCCGTGGCCAGGGGGCAGTGGAACTTCGACGAGCTCAAGTTCGTGTATTTCCGGGATCGCGTGCCGGCCTTCGAGGCCTTCAAGTCGGGCCAGCTCGACTATTGGCCCGAGAACAGCGCCAAGGCCTGGGCGACAGCCTACGATTTCGACGCGGTCAAGCGCGGGCTGGTCAAGCTCGAGCGGCTGCCGACCAAGAACGTCGCGCCCATGCAGTCGTTCGCCTTCAACATCCGCCGGCCGCAGTTCCAGGACCCGCGCGTGCGCCGCGCCTTCAACCTGGCGTTCGACTTCGAGTGGGCCAACAAGAACCTGTTCTACGACCAGTATGAGCGCATCGGCAGCTACTTCGACAACTCGGAGCTCAAGTCGAGCGGACTGCCGCAGGGGCGCGAACTCGAGATCCTGAACGAGGTGAAGGGCTCGGTGCCGCCCGAGGTCTTCACGCACGAGTGGAAGAACCCCTACAACGCCACGCCAGAGGATGCGCGCAAGCACCTGAGCGAGGCTACAAAGCTGCTCGCCGATGCGGGCTATCAGATGAAGGGAGGCGTGCTGACCAATGCCGCGGGCGTGCAGCTCACCGCGGAGATTCTGCTCGTACAGCCCGACTTCGAGCGCATCGTGCAGCCTTACAAGGCGGTGCTGGACAAGCTCGGCATGAAGGCTAGCCTGCGCATCGTCGACACCTCGCAGTACCAGCGCCGCCACGACACCTTCGACTTCGATATCATCATCGCGAGCTTCCCCCAGTCGGAGTCGCCCGGCAACGAGCAGCGCGACTTCTGGGGCTCGGAGGCGGCCGACAAGGAAGGCAGCCGCAACGTCGTCGGCATCAAGAACCCGGCGATCGACATGCTGGTCGGCAAGATCATCCTGGCCAAGGACCGCGACGATCTGGTCGCCGCCACCCGCGCGCTCGACCGCGTGCTGCTGTGGAACCACTACGTCGTGCCGCAGTACCACACGCCGTTCGAGCGCCTGGCGATGTGGGACATCTACCGCCGCCCCGCCAAGCTGCCGTCGCGCAGCAGCTCGTTCCTGCGCGTGTGGTGGTACGACGAGGCGGCGGCCAGGCGGCTCGCAGAAGCGCGGGGCTGATCGGCCCGCCGAAGGAGACAGGGCGATGCCAGGTGTCGGACGCTATGGCAGCTTGTGCATCGCGGTGCTGGGCCTTCTCCTGCTGGCGCCGGCCGGCGTCAACGCGCAAGGCAAGCACGGCCTCTCAGCCTTCGGCGAGCTCAAGTACCCGCCCGACTTCAAGCACTTCGAATGGGTCAATCCGGACGCGCCCAAGGGCGGCCGGCTCGCCACCATCGGCACCGCGGCCCGCACCACCTTCGACAGCTTCAACGCCTTCATCCTGAGGGGCGATGCGGCGCAGGGCGTCGAGCTCTTGTTCGATGCTTTGATGACGCGCGCGTTGGACGAGCCGGATGCCCTCTACGGCCTCGTGGCGCATTCAGCCGAGGTCGCGCCCGACCGAGGCGCGGTGACCTTCCGGCTGCGCCCAGAGGCGAAGTTCGCCGACGGCTCGCCGCTCACCGCCGCCGACGTCGCCTTCAGCTTCGATACCCTCAAGGAAAAAGGCCACCCCCTCTATCGCGTCCAGCTCAAGGACGTGAGCAAGGTGGAGGCGATGGATCCCGCCACCGTGCGCTACACCATGACCGGCACGCAAACGCGCGATCTGCCGCTGGTGGTCGCCGCCCTGCCGATCCTGTCGAAGGCCTACTACGCCACGCGCGAGTTCGACCAGACCACGCTGGAGCCGCCGCTGGGCTCGGGCCCCTACAAGATCGGCGAGTTCAAGCAGGGCGCGTTCGTCAGCTACCGGCGCCGCGACGACTATTGGGCCAAGGACCTGCCCGTCAACCGCGGCCGCTTCAACTTCGACGAGCTGCGCTACGAATACTACCGCGATCGCACGGCGGCGCTGGAGAGCTTCAAGGCCGGCGCCTTCGACCTGCGCGAGGAGTTCACCGCGCGCGACTGGGCGACCGGCTACGACATCGCCGCCGTCAAGGAGCGCCGTCTGCAGCTGCTGACGCTGCCTGACGAGAACCCGTCCGGCGCGCAGGGCTTCTTCCTCAATACGCGGCGGGCGAAGCTTGCCGACGTGCGCGTGCGCAGGGCGCTGGACTACGCCTTCGACTACGAGTGGACCAACAAGAACATCTTCTATGGCCTCTACAGGCGCACCGAGAGCTTCTTCGAGAATTCGCCCATGAAGGCTGCCGGCAGGCCCGCCCCGGCGGAGCTGGCGCTGCTCGAGCCCTTCCGCGCGTCGCTGCCGCCCGAAGTGTTCGCGGAGCCTTACAAATCGCCGGTGTCGGACGGCTCGGGCCAGGACCGCCGGATGCTGCGCGAGGCCGGGCGGCTGCTGAGCGAGGCCGGCTGGGAGGTGAAGGACGGCAAGCGCGTCAACGCCAGGGGCGAGACGCTCGAGCTGGAGTTCCTGATCGTCGACCCGTCCACCGAGCGCATTCTTACACCCTATGCCAAGAACCTGCAGGCGATCGGGGTGCAGGCAACGATCCGGCGCATCGACCCGGCCCAGTACGAGCGCCGCGTCAAGTCGTTCGACTTCGATGTCGTCACCACCCGCTACAGCCTGCGCTTGACGCCCGGCCTGGAGCTGCGCAGCTTCTGGGGCAGCGAGGCGGCGAAGGTGGACGGCAGCTACAATCTGGCCGGCATCAGCCATCCCGCCATCGACGCGCTGATCGCCAAGGTGACGGAAGCCAACAGCCGCGAGGACCTGGTCACCGCAACCCGGGCCCTCGACCGAGTGCTGCGTGCCGGGCACTATTGGGTGCCGCACTGGTACAAGGCCGCCCACAATATCGCCACCTGGGACAAATTCAGCTGGCCGGCCGTGAAACCGCGATACGAGCGCGGCATTGCACATACATGGTGGTACGATGCCGGAAAAGCCGCCAAGTTGCGAACGAACTGAGTTGGGGGGTGAGCAAGGGTCGCTAGTGTGGTGCCGGCCAACATGAAAGCAATTCGGAGACAGGACACTAGATGGCCGCATATCTCCTGAAGCGGATTCTCCTAATCGTCCCGACCCTGTTCGGGATCATGCTCATCAGCTTCGCCATCATCCAGTTCGCGCCTGGCGGCCCGATCGAGCGCGTGATCGCGCAGATCACCGGTACCGACGTGTCGGCCACGGCCCGTATCAGCGGCGGGCAGGGGGACGGGCTCTCGCCGTCCTCGCAGTCGCAGACCCAAGCCGGCGGCGACGGGCCCTCCAAGTACCGCGGCGCGCAGGGGCTCGACCCGGAATTCATCAAGAGCCTGGAGAGGCAGTTCGGCTTCGACAAGCCGGTACACGAGCGCTTCTTCATCATGATGAAGAACTATCTGCTGTTCGACTTCGGCAAGAGCTACTTCCGCGACGTCGCCGTGCTGCAGCTCATCAAGGAGAAGTTGCCGGTCTCGATCTCGCTCGGCATCTGGATGACGCTCGTCACCTACCTGATCTCCATCCCGCTCGGCATCCGCAAGGCGGTGCACGACGGCGAGCGGTTCGACACCTGGACCTCGGGCGTGCTGGTGCTGGGCTACGCCATCCCGGGCTTCCTGGTGGCGGTGTTCCTGCTCGTCATGTTTGCCGGCGGCTCGTTCTTCCAATGGTTTCCCTCGCGCGGGCTGACCTCCGACAATTGGAACCAGCTCTCGTTGCTGGGCAAGGTCGCCGACTACTTCTGGCACCTGACGCTGCCGCTGATCGCCATGTCGCTCGGCGCCTTCACCACCATGACCTTCCTGACGCGCAACGCCTTCCTCGACGAGGTGCGCAAGCAGTACGTCATGACGGCCCAGGCCAAGGGGCTGGGCCAGACCCAGGTGCTCTACGGCCACGTCTTCCGCAACGCCATGCTGCTGATCATCGCCGGCTTCCCCGGCGCCTTCATCCACGCCTTCTTCTCGGCCTCGCTGCTGATCGAGACCATCTTCTCGCTCGACGGCCTCGGCCTGCTGAGCTTCGAGAGCGTCATCAATCGCGACTATCCGGTGTTCTTCGCCACGCTGTACATCTTCGCCATGATGGGCCTCGCCATCAACCTGGTGTCGGACTTCATCTATACGCTGGTCGATCCGCGCATCGACTTCGAGTCGCGAGAGGTCTGACGCTCGTGAATATCAGAGATAAACCCGCCCAGCCGACCGTCGCGAGAGCGCGCGATCCGGTCGACTCCACCGCAGCCCCCAGAGGGCCCACCCAGCCGATCGCACGCGCGTTCGATCCCGCCGAACCTGCAGGGGCTCCCGCACCGACCAAGCAGATCGGCCGCCTCCTGCCGACCAGGTTCTGGCTGGCCGGCCGGTTCGTGCTCTCCCCGCTCAACCGGCGGCGCTGGCGCAACTTCAAGGCCAACCGGCGCGGCTACTGGAGCCTGTGGATCTTCATCGGCCTGTTCGTGCTGACCCTGTTCGCCGAGCTCATCGCCAACGACAAGCCGATCATCGCCCGCTACAAGGGCGAGTTCCTGTTGCCGGTGCTGGTCGACTATCCCGAAGCCAAGTTCGGCGGCTTCCTCGCCGTCACCGACTACAAGGACCCCGTGATCCTGGAGGAGCTGGAGAAGAGCGGCTGGGCCATCTGGCCGCCGATCAGCTACTCCTACCACTCGATCAACAAGGACTATCCGCGCGTCAAGAATGCCGCCGGGCAGTGCCTGGGCTTCCCCGGCCCGCCGCCGTGGGCCACGCGCGCGCCGGTGTGCGAGGCGCCGCCCGATCAGATCGCGCGCTACAACGCCATCGGCAACCGCAACTGGCTCGGCACCGACGATCAGGGCCGCGACGTGCTGGCCCGGCTCATCTACGGGTTCCGCATCTCGGTGCTGTTCGGCCTGCTGCTGACGATCCTGTCCTCCATCATCGGCGTCACCGCCGGCGCGGTACAGGGCTACTTCGGCGGCCGCGTCGATTTGGTGTTCCAGCGCTTCCTCGAGATCTGGTCGTCGATCCCGTCGCTGTTCGTGCTGATCATCATCTCCTCGGTGCTGGTGCCGGGCTTCTGGACGCTGCTCGGCGTCCTCCTGCTGTTCCACTGGGTGTACCTGGTCGGCGTGGTGCGCGCGGAGTTCCTGCGCGGGCGCAACTTCGAGTACATCCTGGCGGCGCGCGCGCTCGGCCTCTCCAACGTCAGGATCATGTTCAAGCACCTGTTGCCGAACGCCATGGTGGCGACGCTGACGTTCCTGCCCTTCAAGCTGTCGGGCTCGATCACGGCGCTGACGGCGCTCGACTTCCTGGGGCTCGGCCTGCCGCCGGGCTCGCCCTCGCTCGGCGAGCTGCTGGCCCAGGGCAAGGCCAACCTGCAGGCACCGTGGCTGGGCCTGGCCGCCTTCATCTCCATCGCCGCGCTGCTCAGCGTCCTCATCTTCGTCGGCGAGGCGGTGCGCGACGCGCTCGACCCGCGCAAGACGTTCCGGTGAGGGCCGACATGAACGCGTCGGGCTCCCTCGTGCAAGTGCGCAACCTGTCGGTGCGGTTCAAGTCCGGCGACAGCGTCGTCGAAGCCGTCAGAGGCGTGTCCTTCACGATCGCCAAGGGCGAGAACGTGGCGCTGGTCGGCGAGTCGGGCTCGGGCAAGACGGTGTCGGCGCTGTCGATCCTGCGGCTGCTGCCCTATCCCGCCGCCTCGCATCCCACCGGCGAGATCTTCTTCGCCGGCAACGATCTCCTGAAGGCGCCCGAGCGCGCCATGCGCGACATCCGGGGCAAGCGCATCTCGATCATCTTCCAGGAGCCGATGACCTCGCTCAACCCGCTGCACACCATCGAGCGGCAGGTCGGCGAGATCCTGCGCGTGCACCGCGGCGTCGACGAGGCGGCGGCCCGCGTGCGCGTGCTGGAGCTGCTGCGCAAGGTCGGCCTCGACCATGCCGAGCAACGCCTCGGCGCCTTTCCCCACCAGCTCTCCGGCGGCCAGCGCCAGCGAGTGATGATCGCCATGGCGCTCGCCAACGAACCCGACCTGCTGATCGCCGACGAGCCGACCACCGCGCTCGACGTCACCATCCAGGCGCAGATACTCGAGCTGCTGAAGACGCTGCAGAGCGAGCTGCACATGGCCATGCTGCTGATCACCCACGACCTCGGCGTCGTGCGCAAGATGGCCGAGCGCGTCTACGTGATGAATGCCGGCAAGGTGGTGGAGGAGGGCCGCACCGCCGACGTGTTCAGCCGGCCGCAGCATGCCTATACGCGCCATCTCATTTCCGCCGAGCCCAAGGGGCCGCCGCCGCGGGCGAGCCCGAACGCGCCGGTCGTGCTCGAGACCGAGAACCTGAAGGTGTGGTTCCCGATCAAGCGCGGGCTGCTGCGGCGCACGGTGGACCACGTCAAGGCGGTCGACGGCCTCTCGCTCAAGCTGCGCGCCGGCGAGACGCTCGGCGTCGTCGGCGAATCGGGCTCCGGCAAGACCACGCTTGGCCTGGCGCTGCTGCGGCTGGTGTCGTCCGAGGGGCCGATCGCCTACGTCGGCCAGCGCATCGACAATTTCGACTCGCGCCAGATGCGACCGCTGCGCAAGGAGATGCAGGTCGTCTTCCAGGATCCCTACGGCTCGCTGTCTCCGCGTCTATCGGTCGGTCAGATCATCGGCGAGGGGCTCACCATCCAGAGCCCGGGCATGGGCTGGGAGGAGCGGCGCCGGCGCGTCGGCGCGGCGCTGGCAGAGGTCGGCCTCGACCCCGATGCGCAAGATCGCTACGCACACGAGTTCTCGGGCGGCCAGCGCCAACGCATCGCCATCGCCCGCGCCATGGTGCTCGAGCCAAAATTCGTGCTGCTGGACGAGCCGACCAGCGCGCTCGACATGTCGGTGCAGGCGCAGATCGTCGATCTGCTGCGCGACCTGCAGAAGCGCCACGACCTCGCCTATCTCTTCATCAGCCACGACCTGAAGGTGGTGCGGGCGCTGTCCAATTACGTGGTGGTGCTCAAGAGCGGCAAGGTGGTTGAGGAGGGCCCCTCGGATCAGATCTTCGAGAACCCGCAGGCGGCCTATACCAAGGCGTTGCTGGCGGCCGCTTTCGATCTGACCGTGGTACACCGCGCCGCGGTGGCGACCTGATGCGGGTCGGACCCTGCGGATCTGCGGGTAGGGCGCAATAGGGAAGCGTATTGCGCCGATGCGACGGTTCAAGCGGCGCAATACGGCTGACGCCTATTGCGCCCTACCGCCCAGGCAAGCTTGCGCTATGGTGTCAGGCGCGGAGGGTCCGACACCGATGGCACTGCTGATCGCCTGCAGCTCGCGCGCGGATGAGTTCGCCGACATCGCGCGCCGCCAGCATCCCGAGCTCGACATCCGCGTCGCGCCCGAGATCGGCAGGTTGGAGGACATCCGCTATGCGCTGGCCTGGCAGCCGCCGCCCGGCCTGCTGAGAGCCTTGCCCGCGCTCGAGCTCATCGTCTCGGTGGGCGCCGGCGTCGACGCGCTGCTCAAGGACCCCGAGCTGCCGCAGGTGCCGATGGTGCGCTTCGTCGATCCCGATCTCACGGGGCGCATGACGGAATTCGTGGCGCTGCATGTCCTCTATCATCACCGGCGCATGACCGAGTTCCGCGAGCTGCAGGCGCGCCGGGTATGGAAATATCTGGCCGAGCCCGCCGCGCACGAGGTCCGCGTCGGCCTGATGGGCCTGGGCGTGCTGGGCGCGGCCGCGGCCAAGGCGCTGAGCGTGTTCGGCTACCAGCTGCGCGGCTGGAGCCGCTCGCGCAAGGCACTCGACGGCGTCGCCTGCTACGCCGGCATGGACGAACTCGACGCCTTCCTGGCCGAGACCGACATCCTGGCCGTGGTGCTGCCGCTGACGCCGGAGACGACCGGGCTGCTCGACCGCAAGCTGTTCGCCAAGCTGTCGCGTCGCGGCCGCGACGCCCGCCTGCCGGGCCCGGTGCTGATCAACGCCGGTCGCGGCGGCCTGCAGGTCGACGCCGACATCCTCGGCGCGGTCAATGCGGGCGTGCTCTACGCGGCCACACTCGACGTGTTCGAGACCGAGCCGCTGCCGCACTCCAACCCGTTGTGGTCGCACCCGCGCGTCGTCGTCACGCCGCACAATGCCGCCGAGAGCGCGCCGACCGCGATCGTGCGCTACGCCCTGCACCAGATCGCGGCGCACCGCCGCGGCGAGGCGCTGGCGAACCTGGTCGACCGCACGCGCGGGTATTGAGCCGGGCTCTCGTTTTGCCCTCCTCCGCCGCAGCGCCGGGTTGGGGATGTCTGTCGAGCGCGCTGCCGGTCACCCCCACCAGGAACGCCATCGGACTTGGTCCGCCGGTGGAGTCACCGGCGCGCCTAGCGATAGGCGGCCCAAGCCCGTGGCGTTCCATCCTCCCCCCTCTCCGCGCCTCAGGAATACCTTCGGCGCAGGGGGAGGGAAGAAGGGGGGCGCCCCTCAGCGCGACTGGGCGAAGTCGGAGCGCCTGGTGCGGATCAGCAGGATGAGCGGGAAGGCCAGCAGCGTGAAGATCGTCATCAGCTTGAAATCGTTGGCATAGGCGATGATGGCCGCCTGCTGGTTGACGAGGTTCTCCAGCAGCGCCCGCCCGGTCTCCGTCGACGGATCCAGCATCGCCGCCGCCGGATCGGCCATCGCCTGGCTGAACGGGGTCAGGCTCTCGGCGATGCGGGCGCGCATGAGGATCGTCTTGTTGGTCAGGTTGGCGATGACGATGGACACGCCGATCGAGCTGCCGAGATTGCGGATCAGCGTCCACATGGCGGTGCCCTGCGTGCGCAGGGCCGGCGGGATGGTCGCCAGCGAGATGGTGTTCAGCGGCACGAACATGCAGCCGAGCCCCGCGCCCTGCAGCATGCTGGTCCACACAATGGTGCTGGTGGCGGTGTCCGGCCCGAAGTCGATCGTGTAGTAGAGCGAGATGACGCAGAACAGCAGGCCGACGGTGAGCAGGATGCGGCCGTCGACGCGGGCCATGAGCGGGCCGGCCAGCAGCATGGCGATGGCCATGCCGAGGCCGCGCGTGCCGAGCAGCATGCCGGCATCGAGGATCGGGTAGCCCATGACGCCCTGCAGCATCGGCGCCATCGTTGCCACCAGTATCACGCCGGTCACGAACATGAACACGAGGCCGACGATGAAGTTGCGGTCGCGGAAGATCTCGATGGGAATGAACGGCCGCTCGGTGGTGAGCGAATGGACGATGAAGAAGTAGAATCCTGCCACCGAGACGATGGCCATCAGCACGATCTCGCCGGAGTCGAACCAGCCCGCCTGCTCGCCGCGGTCGAGCAGCAGCTGCAGCGTGCCGATGGCGATGGCGAGCGCGGCGAAGCCGAGCCAGTCGAAGGTGAGGCTGCGGTTGCCCGGGCTCTCGTGCATGAAGGCGACGAGCCCCAGCACGGTGGCGATGCCGAACGGCACGTTGATGTAGAAGATCCAGCGCCAGGAATAGTATTCCGTCAGGAGGCCGCCGAGGATCGGCCCCATGATCGGCCCGATCATCACGCCCATGCCCCATAGCGACATGGCCCAGCCGCGGCGGTGCGGCGGATAGATGTCGAGCATCACCGACTGCGACAGCGGCACCAGCGCCGCCCCGAACATGCCCTGCAGCACGCGAAACAGCACCATCTCCTCGATGCTCTGGGCGATGCCGCACAGCATGGATGCGAGCGTGAAGCCGCTGATGCACACGATCAGCAGCTTCTTGATGCCGAAGCGGCTGGCGAGCCAGCCCACCGGCGCTGTCATGACGGCCGCGGCGACGACGTAGGAGGTGAGCACCCAGCTCACCTGGTCCAGCGTGGCGGACAGGCTCGCCTGCATATAGGGCAGCGACACGTTGGCAATGGTGATGTCGAGCACCTGCATGATGGTCGCCATCATCACGCAGATGGTGATCAGCAGCCGTTGCAGGGAGGGGCTCATGCGCCGCGCCCACCGGGCCGTCATGGATCGGGGTCCTGCGCCACCGCGCTGGAGCCGAACAGCCGCGCCAGACGGCCGCGCCGGCCGGTGTCGATCTCGACTGTGGCGCTCATGCCGGCCCGCAGCCGGCGCAAGTCCTGGCCGGGCTCGAACTCGATCCTGACCGGTACGCGCTGCACGATCTTGATCCAGTTGCCGGCCGCGTTCTGCGGCGGCAGGATGGCGAACTGGGCGCCGGTGCCGGGGCTGATGGCGGCCACGCTGCCGCGCCACTGCCGCGCCGGAAAGGCATCGACCGTGATGGCGACCGCCTGGCCCGGGCGCACGTAGGTCAGGTCGGTCTCCTTGGGGTTGGCATCCACCCACACGGCATCGCTGCCGATGAGGCTGAACACGGCCATGCCGGCAGTGAGGAACCGCCCCATCTGGATGCTCGTCACCTGCGTGGCAACGCCGGCAATGGGCGCGCGCAGCACGGTGTTGGCGAGGTCGCGCTTGGCGCGATCGAGCGCCACGGTCGCCTCCACGAACTGCGGATACTTCTCTACGGCCAAGTCCGGCTCGCCCAGCAACTGGTTGCGAATGGTCGCCCGCTGCTGCAGCAGCTGCTCCAGCAACCCCTTGGCGGCCGACAGCGTCATCCGCGACTTGTCGAGATCGGAAGGCGTGCTGATGCGGTTCTCGAGTAGGGAGGTCTTGCGGTCGAACTCCGCCTGGTTGGCGGCGACGCTCTGGCGCGCCAGCTCGATCTGTGTGCCGAGACTGGCGAGCGTGCTCTTGAGGTTCTCGAACTCGCTGCGGATGCGCACGAGCTTGACCTCGGCCTCCTGCGCCGCGAACTGGTAGGGCGCTTCGTCGATGGCAAACAGCTCGTCGCCGGGCTTGAGGAGCTGGCCCTCGACCACGGCGATGCGCACGACCTTGCCCGACACCTCGGGCGTGATCAGCACCTTCTGCGCCCCGACGTAGGCATTGTCGGTCGCCACGTAGCGCCCGCCGGTGAGATAGATGAACAGCCCGACCGCGGCGGCGAGCGCCGGCACGATCAGCAGCAGCGTCACCCGCAGCGACGGCAGCCGCAGGCTGGAGGCGGCCGACGCCCGCAACTGTGCCAATGTGTCAACGGCCATTGCGACCACCCTGGGCCCCGCTGGCGGCGCCGCGCTTGCCCGATGCGTCCTTGATGTTGCCCTTGATGATGAGAAGCTGGTCCAGGAAATCCGCCGCCGCCTGCTCGTCGATGGCGGCCAGGACGTCGGCGGTGATGTCCTTGCCGAGCGGGACCAGGCGCGCCAGGGTGGCGTGCCCCTTGTCCGTCAGATAGAGGCGATTGGCGCGCCGATCGCGCGGGTGCGGACGGCGCTCGACCAGCTTCTGCTCGCACAGGCGATCGATCAGGCGCACCAGCGAGATCGGCTGGATCTCGAGGGCATCGGCCATCTCCGCCTGGGTCATCCCCTCCTGGCGCTCCAGCCTGAGGAGCACGCCCCACTGGGCCCGCGTCATGCCATGCTCGCGCGCGCACTGGTCGATGTAGGTGCGCATCGAGCGCGCCACGTCGGACAGCTGGAACAGGATTTCGCGACGCAGGCCGGGGGGCCATTTCATGAGGCTTATTATAAGCCTGCTCATCATTGCTGTCAGGGGAGCATCGGCAGGGCTGGTATGCGCCGCATCCGGGGCTCGGCGCGCCAGCGTTAACGCCAGGGCCGCTCGTCCTTGCCGGCCTTCGCCCCGGCCGGACCGATCGCAACAATTCGCATGCGCGTATTGACCAACCGCATCGGGGCGGTGCCATGATGGACGCGCAACCGCTGTCGCGCAGGAGGGCAGGCATGTCCCGGGTGACCATCAAGACGCAAGCCGACCTGCCGCCCGAGCTGCGGCCGCTGTGGGACAAGATGACGAGCTATGGCGCGTTCGCGAACCAGGCCGGCGTCATGGCGCACCGCCCGCCGATCTTCAAGAACGTCTGGGGCTTGCTGACCGAGCTCGCCGAGGAGGCCGTGCTGCCCAAGCGGTATCTCGAGCTTTGCCTCGTCACCGTGTCGCTCATCAACGCCTGCACCTATTGCGTCTCGCACCACGCGCCCAAGCTCGCCGTGCAGGGCATCTCCCAGGCAGGCGCGGCGCGGCTGCTCGACTACCAGGACCACCCCGAGCTCGACGACGTCGACAAGCTGGTGGTCGAGTACGCCATCGCCGTCACCAACAGCTGGAACCGCACGCGCGACGACATGTTTGAGCGCCTGCGCCAGCACTTCACCGAGGCGCAGATCGTGGAGTTGACCTGGCGCACGGCCCTGTGCGGCGCCTTCAACCGCTTCAACGATATCCTGCAGCTCGAGATCGAGCAGGGCGTGCCGGTGCGCGAAGCCGCGGAGTAGATGAGCGGGCGAGCCGGCGAACGCGCGCGCCGCGTCCGCTCACAGCGGCCAGCAGACCAACGCGCACTCGCCTGCAAGGTCTGGGGAGCGGTTAGGATTTCCACCCCAGTCCCGCAACTCATCGTCCCGTATGAATCTTTGTGAGCCTGCAGGGCTGCGGCGCACATGATGCCTTGGTGCTACGACTGAAATGCCTCCTTGGGCCTTCTCCACGCTCGCGAGCTGACCAAGAGGGAACGTCCATCAAACGACGCTGATGAGCGTCGAGCTGAAATTGATCGCAAACCCGGTCTGCGCTACCGCACAGTCTTACGCAGCAGGACAGTGTTGTCGAACACCAGATTGATCGTCCAGACCCAGCGCGCCCCGATGAAGGCCTCAGGGTAGCGCCAGTAGCCCGGAACGCCGACGATGCCGACCTCCTCGTCGAGGTACTCGAAAGCCTGCGGCCACTTGGAGTCGTCAAAATTGGGCGCCGTCCAGCCATCCGGGATCGGGTAGTGGACGGCAAAGCAATGCTCTCTGCAGGTCGGCAACTTGGCCAGCGGGTGGATGCGCCCGAGGTGGGAGGTGTCGTGGATGTTGCCGTATTCCACCACGTCGTCGGGATGCTGCAGGGGCGCGATGTAGAACGATTGCGCCTTCCAGGTGCTGTTGGTCACCGTGCCGTCAGAAAACTTCCCGACGAAACCACCGTCGCCCGAATGCCACGTGTTGCCCCTGAACACCTCCATCCCGAGGCCCAGCTTGTCTTCCCAGTCCTGGCCCAATACGGCAATCGTGTACGGCCGCTTCACGCGGAAGCGCACGACATGCGAGTTGAAGGGCGTGAAGGGGGTCGCGTCCACCCCGATCAGCTTGCCGTTGATGTAGAGCTCGAAATAGTTGTCCGCCACCATGAAGCCGGTGACGACCTCGCCATCCTTGTCGATCTCGACGATCGGTACCTTGTTCAGATCGACCTCGGACAGGTTCTTGGGTGTGACTTTGGCGCATTCATTGTAGAGGTCGGGAAGTTTGGGAGCGGTCTGAAAATTGTTGGCCGCGGGCACGGTCAACTTCGTGCCGTCCTTGGCTACGATCTCGCCCACCGGGTTCTTGCGCACGTTCATGCCCGGCTCGTTGACCGCGCACGGGATCAGGTCTTCCGTGATCACCCTCGCCAGCCCCTGCGTGATGATGCGCTTGGCTGGGGGATCGGCTGGAGGCAGCGGCATTTTGGATGGCGGCCCCTTCGGCTGCTGTGCATCCACGGAGCCCAACACGAGCAAGCAGGCCGCGCTGGCGATCGCCAACAAAGCGCGCGGGCGCGACCACGACCGAAATTGCCGCATCTTGTTCATACGCGTCACTCCTAGCGTCTGGCTTAGTCGGCGTGCAGCGTAGGCAGACCGGAAACTGGCAGCAAGATCGTTCCGGTGTTCGTAGCCCGAAAAACGCGACGTCGAATACCGGGCTTCGTGCTCCACAGTCACCGCGCATTGGGTATCGGCAAGCCGCTTCATGCCATAGAACGATGACACCATTCGCTCGATGCTTAGCCGACTGTCGACCCTCGCCGGTCTGATTGTGCCTGGACTTGACACGGACTATAAATGATTGACAGGTTTCCTTTTGGGGCGAGATCGCCGACATGTCGCCTGGAGAGAGGGCGATCCCTGCGCGAAGGCTGATGCCGAGCCTGCGGCTCGCCACGGCAGTCCTGCTGGTTGTGGGCGTGCCAGCAAGCGCTTATGGGCAAAGTGTGCTGCCTGGTACCATTCGCACGCCGGGGCTTACGGCGACCGGGATGGGCAGCGAGCCGTCCGCTGGTTCGCAGCCGCCGGTCACGCTGCCCGAGTCGATCCGTACCTCGGAGCTGGCGGCGACCGGAGTGGGCAGCGATCCGTCCGCTGGTTCGCAGCCG
>Ga0247727_10001145_pt1 | contig 64701 bp, 97 predicted proteins | sample WisWelCaveWW1625_FD_202498 | JGI IMG/M metagenome (GOLD analysis project Ga0247727, IMG submission 202498) | Biofilm microbial communities from Wishing Well Cave, Virginia, United States - WW16-25 | ecosystem: Environmental > Aquatic > Deep subsurface > Groundwater > Cave microbial mat | place... | reverse complement strand
CAGAACCGCTGGGTGTACTTGATCGTCGCCGACCGCTTCACCGACGCCCTCGCGACGCTCAACGCGACGGACCCGAGCTACGCGGTGCAGAGCCAGGCGCTCGCGAGCGCCGTCTTCAACTCGCTTGATGACACAAGGTGCGGCGGGATCTTCGTCCAGGTGCAGGTCGCGCAGGTGGTGCTGCTCCAGATCGGGCTCAACCTCACCTTCTCCGCGGGTGTGGATCTTGAGGAGGTGGCAGCGCGCGCGCGCTCTCGCGTCGTCTCCTACGTCAACGAGCTGGCACCCGGCGAGTCGTTCGTTCCCGCGGACGCCCTGTCCGCGCTGACGGAGGTCAACGGCTTGATCATCACGGGGAACGAGATCGCCACGCCGTCGGGGACCGTGGTTCCCAAGGCGGTGCAGGTGCTCCGCTCGACGTTCAGCCTCGCCCTGCTCACGGGGATCACGACGAGCATCCCGTTCCCCGACCCCGACGCCGTCATCATCCAGCCGACCACCGGCTTCTCCACCGCACCCTGACCCATGCCCGCGCTCACGCAAGACGACCTCCTCGCGCTCGCCGACCGGATCCTCCCGCAGTGGTACCTCGAGCCGCTGCGGAATCCTGGGCCCGGCTACGAGCTGCTCCAGGCGTTCGCCCAGGCGTTCGCCCGGTGCTCGACGGCCGCAGCGTCGGCGGAACGCGAGGCGTTCGTAATCACGGCGACGAGCGGGGCGAAAGCCCTCTGCACCGTGGAGTTCTACAGGACGTCCGTGGCCTCGGGCGCGTTCACGGTCAAGCGCGGCACGGTCGCTCGCTCGCCGCGTAGTGGGCGCCGGTTCCAGACGCTCACGGACGTCGCGTTCGGCGCGCTGGACCTCACGAAGCAGGCGGTGGTGGAGGCGGTGTGGTTCGGGGCGGAGTACAACGAGCCGGGCCCGCGCGTGACCCTCGACGGCACGGCGCTGCCCGGTGAGATCAGCGACCTGCCCCTGCCACTCCTCAGCCCGCTCCTGGCCGAGCCCGCGCTCCAGGTGCGGCAACTCGTCGATGCCGTCGGCGGGTCGTGCGGCGCGTTGGACCAGCACGGCGACGACCGCGGGATCGACAGGCTGCACGGCGAGGACGACGGCAGGTACAGGGGACGTGTCGGCGAACTGCCCGACACGGTCACGCCCGCGGCGCTGCGCCGCCAGCTCGACGCCGTGTTCCTCCCGCGCGGGCTGACCTACGATCTGATCGAGACGTGGGAGAACCACTACCAGTCCTGTTGGGACAACCCCGACACCGCGCCGCCGGTGGATCCGGTCTTCGGTGTGCTGCACGCGTGGGGTTATGACGACCCGCGCACCGACCCGTTCGCCGGCCGGTGGCTCGGGATCGAGGACGAGCGCGGGGCGTTCGTCGTGGTGGTGCCCGAGGTTGGCCCGATCGAGCAGCGCGGCGGTGCGTGGGACGACCCGACCACGGCGGCCTCCGGGTTCGCCTACCCTAGCGGGCGCAGGGCGACTACAGCATGGGACGTGCCGCTGGACACGGACTCCGCCAGCGTGTTCCTCTGGGTCCTCGACGGCGATGACTCGCCGAGGAACGCCTTCTACCGGGACCTCTACGCCCTGCTCAGATCGATCAAGGGGGGCGGAGTGTGGCACACCATCGAGCTTCGGGGAGAGTAGCCCATGCCAGACCAACCCTTCGACCGCACCGTGCTGTACCCGCTAGAGAAGCCGCTGGCGGTCGACGTCAACCAGGCCGAGTCCCAGCTCGACCGCTCCGTGCGGCGCTACCTGTACGAGGCGCTCGCGCGCCGGACCTCGTTCGGGTCCGAGGCGCCCGAGCGCGTGACGGGGTTCGTCGGCAACGGGCTCCGCGTCGTCCCGGTCTCGCCGGTGGCGATGCAGGTGGTGGTCAAGGCTGGGCTCGGGTTCACCGACGTGCCCGCCGACGTGCCGGCGGCCATCGGCGGGGTGGTCGGCCTGTCGGACCTCGAGAGCTACAAGCCGCTGCCGCTGCTCGCCGACGTGACCTTCGCCGTGCCGGCGGCGCCCGCCGGGCCCAACACGCGGATCGACATCGTCGAGGTGCGCGTCAACCGCGTGCTCGGAAACCCGCTGTCGCGTCAGGTCCTCGACCCTCCCTCCGGGACGTTCTCGCCGAACAGCCTGAACAAGACGCTGGCCTTTGCCCTCGCCGGGTCGGCGGGCACCGTCAACGCGCCGGCCATCTCCACCGCGGCTCTATCCTACAAGGTCGGCGTCTCCGCGAACCCAGGCGTCGTGCCACCGACGACCGCCGGGTACATCAAGGTCGCAGAAATCCGGGTGGGCTCCGCCGTGGCGTCCATCGGCACCGCCGACCTCGTCGACCGCAGGCCGCTCCTCTACCCCGGCGGGATGGTCCCGTTCTCTGGGCAGTGGCGCCTCCAGTACAACGGCGGGTCCCCGATCATCACGGCGCTCGGGATCGAGGCACCGACGGGCGTCCAGGTGGCCGCGGTGCAACTCGGACCCGGCGCCACGCGCGGCGAGATCGAGTTCTACGTCGTCGGTGGCGAGATGCTCGGCGGGACGATGGACGTCAACGGGTACGCCAACACGCTGATCGGCATCAACGAGGCGGTCAGCGGGTACCAGAGCGGTGGCGAACCCGCCCTGCTCTCCGCGACCGTCGGCGTCCAGACCGAGCTGGCGGCGGCAGTGCCGCCGATCAGCGTGGGCCAGACCACGCAGACGTGGCACTCGTTCGCCCGCGCGCGGTTCCAGTCGGGCGCGACGACGAACAACACCAACGCGGCGCTGGAGGATATGCGCTACACCATCGCCGGCCACCTGCACTACTGAGCGGGGTGAACCATGCCGGCAGCCAACATCGAGGTGAACGGGATCGCGGCGTCCAACACGGACCTGCCGATCAACACGCTCGTCCAGCTGTCGAACGCCGACGTCGGCGGTGAGACCACGTATACCTGGACCATCATCGACCAGCCCGAGGGTCCCGCCGACGCGCTGTCCGCGACGGCGATCGAGAACCCGACCTTCACGCCGAAGAAGGAGGGGACGTACCTGCTCCAGCTCGTGGTCAACCTCGGCCTCACGTCCGAGGCGGTCGACCGCAAGGTGGCCGCCGTGCGGCAGTTCAAGAGCTTCCTCCGCGTGCCGGCGGCGCAGGAGACGATCCAGGCCGACCTCGTGAAGGGCTGGAAGCCGCACGTCAACGCCGCGCTCCAGCGGCTCGACAGCGTCGCCGGGGACTCCGGCGTCCTCGCGTGCCGCAACGCGTCCGGCGGCACCCTCACGCCTGGGACCATCGTGAGGTTCGTCGACGAGTCGACGATCAAGACCGGCCTCCCGGGCGAAGAACGCCTGCTGGGAGTCTCCGCAGCGCTGGCCACGGTTGCTACCCACGTGACAGGGACGCTCGGCGTCACTGTGGGCGCTGCGGACGGGGGTTCGTGGACGACGGCGAAGGTGGGGCTGGTCCGGGTGCGTGGCCTCGTGGAGTCAACGGCCCCGGGTTCGCCCGCGGTCGGCACCCCTGTGTTCGCCGGAAGCACCGGCCTCCCGCTCGCCAACCCCAACGGTAGCGTCTATCAGCGGAGGATCGGTCGCGTGGTATCAGTCGGTGGCGGTACCTACCGCTGGGCGATCGACGGGTCCGACGCGGACGGGGCCACGGTCGAGGAGGTGGTCCAGATCCACCCGTTCCAGGCGTTCGACCTGTCGGGGTTCTCGTTCTCGTCTGGGTACCTGCTGTCCACGGGAGCGTGCCTCGCCCGTTTTCCGCTGGCGTTGCCCGTGAAATCCGTCCTCACTGGGGTGGCGTTCTTCCGCTTCGGGGACGGCGTCGCCGACATCACGGCGGCCCGCGTCTTCTCCTTCGACTCGGCGGGCGCTGAGGTGCAGATCGCGGGGATCACGGTGACGGACCCCCCGGCCTCCTGGATAGTGTCAGAGGTGACCCCGTTCGCCGCGACCGAGGCCGCGTCGTTCAAGACGTTCCGCCTGGAGATCGCCGGGAACGCCGCCAACTTGCGGGTCGGCTCGATCCAGTACAGGTACACCCCGCGACTCGGGCGATTCACCTGAGGAGGCAACCGTGGCCGACTTCGTCATCAGGGGGGTATTCCGCGACGGCGAACCGATCGCCGGGTCCGCGGCGACGGCCGTCACGGCGACGCCGATCGCGGTCGCCTCGGGCACCGACTTCTCCGTCCAGGTCAATCTGGTGGACCACTTCGGCCTCCCAGTCGACCTGAACCTCGCGGGGACTGACCAGATGGTCCTCTCCGTGCGCTCGCAGCTCGTCGCCCAGCCGGCGTTCTCCAAGCTGGCGACGAAGCTGTCCGCCGGGTCGTACCTGTTCCAGGTGGCCTCCACCGACACCCGGGACCTGGGTGGCCTCCACGTCTTCGACGTGTGGGCGCGCAGGGCGGGCGCGAGCAAGCAGGTGGTCGGCCCGTCCTACCTGGACCTCGGGGTCCGCGCCGCGGCCCTGCCGCTGCCCACGAACCCTCCGCCGTGACGGCGCCCGTACTACCATCCCTGTACCCCCATGGATCCACTCGACTGGCCCGTATGGCTCAAGCTCCTCGCCGGCTGGGGACCCCTCGGCCTGTGGGCCGGCTGGGCGGAGTTGCGCGCGCGGGGGGCCGAGCGGGCGCACCACGCGACGAGGGACGCGCACGAGGTGGCGGCGCAGGTAGTCGCCGAGGAGCACCAGCGGCAGCTCGGGGACCTGAACGACCGCTTCGTGAAGCTCATCGAGAGACAGTCGGCGAAGGCCCACGAGCTGGTGGAGTCCGTCCAGAAGAAGAGGAGGACCAATGGCGACGACACCCCTCCCGAGTGAGATCGAGGACTCGATCGCCGCCTGTGAGCGGATGGTCGACGACGACATCACGGCCATCGACGCGTCGCTGGACAGCCTCAGCGGCATCCCGGCCGACGAGTTCGACGTCGACGAGCCGAGCCTGGTGCAGCACGTCGAGGAACTCCGGAAGACCACGCAGAGGGCCCGGTCGATCTCTAGGTCGGCGCCGGTACCCGCCGCCAGCAAGCCGCGACCGTAGACACCGCGCCACCCCCGGCGTACGCTCGGCCGCATGCGACCACTATGCACCGCGGTGCTCTGCGCGATCCTGCTGCTCTGCGCGATCCTGCTACTCCCCGCCACCGCGCTGGCCGCCGGGGCCGCCGGGCCAGCCGGCAGCGACGACCTCGGCGACGCCCTGAACAAGCTGCTGGTCGGGACCCTGGTAGCCGGGATCTCGGCCCTCGGAACGAGGCTTTGGGGCTGGCTGGGCCACCGCAAGGAGACGGCGAAGTACGTGCGGTACGCCGAGAGCCACGGCGTCCTCCAGAAGATCGCGCAGGAGGCGATCCACTACGTGGAGGAGCTGGCGCACAAGGCGGTGAAGGCCGGCAACACCTACGCTGGGGAACTCAAGGAGAGAGACGCTGTGCAGCGCGCCACAGAGCTGCTCGACCGCGTGGGCTTCTCCAAGGCCGACCGCAAGAGGGCGGCGGACGAGATCCGCAAGGTGATCCTGGGGCGCCTCGGGGCGTCGCGGCGGGCTGATGGCGCCCGCGACGCGGCCCCAGGCCGCGCAGGTGGGTGACTGTGCGGGCCTACGCCTACCCCACGGGCAGCTTCCGTGCGCAGTGCCTGCGCGTGGTCGACGGTGACACCGTGGACCTGCTGGTGGACCTGGGCTTCCACCAGCTCGGCCAGTGCCGGTTCCGGCTGCTCGGCGTAGACGCCCCGGAGGTGCGCTCAGCCAGCGCCGTCGAGCGTGCGGCGGCGGCGGAGTCCAAGGCGCAGCTCGCCTCGTGGCTGTGCCCGACCGCGGTCAAGGAGGTGGCCAACCTCGGCCGATGGCCGTTGCGGATCGAGACGGCCAAGGACCCCGACCACTTCGGCCGGTGGCTCGCTCGGGTCTACTGGACCGAGGACGAGACGGGCGCGGAGCGATGCGCGAACGAGGAACTGGTGATCGTCGGCCTCGCGGAGGTACGATCTCGGGCATGACGCTCGACCTCGACGACGCAGTTGCTCACAACGCGAGGTACCTCGGCCTACGCGACCTCAAGCCGAACACGCAGCGCCGGATTGCCCTGGTGCTCTCGGAGGCCCAGGAGAAGCGCGGGCTACCGGCGAGCGGCAAGTACGACTCCGCGCTAGAGGCCGCCCTCGACGCCACGCTCGCGACACTCGCGCCGGCCTCGCTGCCGCCGATCCCGGGGCCGCCGGCTCTCGGCACGGTCGGACCGTGGGCCCCGTTCGACGGGCCACTCGAGCGCTCGCCGCGCAGCCGCGTCGAGGTGGTCAAGATGTTCGGCGACCCGGGGCAGAAGCTTGACCGGGCAGACCCGGCGTGGGAGCGCGCGAACATCGTCGAGCTGCACGGCACCGGCGCGATCCCTGAGATCCCAGCGAGGTACTACTTCAAGTGCCACCGTCTTGTCGAACCGTACATGCGCGAGGCGTTCCGGCGCGCGCGCCTCTCGGCGCCCAACTACGTGGTCCGCGTCGCGGGCGGGTTCGTGTTCCGGCACATCCGCCACAAGGCGAACCTGCCGCTGTCGCTCCACTCGTGGGGGATCGCCGTAGACGTCAACCCCTACGACGACAACACCAGCGAGGACTACGAGCACGGGGACGGACCGGAGCCGTGGACCCAGGAGTGGAACGAGCGGTGGCCCAACGGGGTGCCGCGCGCGTTCGTCGAGGCGTTCGAGTCGTGCGGGTTCTCGTGGGGCGGGCGGTGGCAGGGTGGTTACCAAGACCCGATGCACCTGGAGTTCACCCACAGTCGGGTCCCTGTCTAGGACGTGAGTGAGACTCCGCGATCTCGACGCCCGACTCGTCCGCTACGAGCGCGTCGGCGATGAGGAGCATTACGTCCACGTCGACACCGTCGCTGAGGCCGACGGTTTGCTGTTCATCTGCCCAGGCTGCGTCAAGACGCTCGGCACCAAGGTCGGCGCGCACAGCGTCCTGTGCTGGTTCGTCGGCAAGGTGCCGGACGACCTAGACCCGAAGCCGGGTCGCTGGGTCCCTAGCGGCACCACGATCGACGACCTCAGCTTCGTGGGACCGGGTGCTGCCAGCGTGCTTCTCCAGGGCGCGCCGTGCGGGTGGCACGGGTTCGTGCGCGACGGGGACGCCTCGTAGGGCCGCCCGTGCGATGGTCCGCGGATGCCCCTCCTGATCCTTCCCCTGGCCTTCTACGTCATTGCCCAGTTCTCCGTAGCCGTCGCGGACCCACTCATGCGGGGGTTGCCAGACCTCGCCTGGGCGAAGCCTGCGCGAGCACCAGACGAGGTGGGCGGGGCCAGCCGCTACGGGGGCCCCGGGGATTCCCGCTGGGGCGGCCAGGGCCTAGCGTGCGCCCCGGACCACAAGGTCGAGGCCGGGATGCACGTCTGCGCCCACCGCACCCACCGGTGCGGGACCGTGCTCCTGGTGCAGAGCGTCCGCACCGGGCGCACCACCCTGTGCCGCGTCATGGACCGCGGGCCCTACGGGGCGTGCACGAGGCCGATGGTGCGGCGGCGCTGCCCGCGTGGGGCGTGGCGGGTGGAGATCCGCCTCCAACCCGGGTCTGTGCGGCGCGGGTTCCTGGACCTCGCCTTCACGACCTACGCCGCGCTCGGCCTGCGCGGGATCTCGCCGGTGCGCGCCTGGGTGCTTGAGGTACCTAGGCGGCCGATCCGGGTTCGCCCGGCCCGGCGGCCGACTTCGTAGGCGTAGGCGCCGCCGCTCGCGTCTCCATGATCAGGTGGGCCAGCTTCGCCTCGGCGTGCATCAACTCGGCGTCCGTCGCCCTGCGCCACTTTCCGCCGGAGAAGACGCCGCGCTCGTGCACCTCGCCGACGACCAGGTGCTGGATCTCCAGCGGGGACATGCGCCGCACGCGCTCGACGCTGCCGAACCTGTCCTCGGCGGCGCTGCGGGTGACCGCTGTGGGGCTGACCCAGGTATCCCTGCCCACCTTCCTCTCCTGGAGGACCCCCAAGGTCAGCAGCCTGGGCACGTGGTCCGGCATGGGTTCGGGTAGGGACCGCACCGGCGACCAGCCGGCGGCGTCGCGCGGCGACGACACCATCTGCGCGAGGCCGACCAGGACGGCCACCGGGAGGTTGGCCAGAGTGGCCAGGACGGCGACCGACGGCTCCTCAAGCACGGCACTACCAGGGAGTGGCACCCGGGGCCTCCCCGGCGACGTACTGGAGCAGGTCCAGGAACTCCTCCATGTCGAGGGTGACGGTCGCCAGGTCGACCGACGCGTGCGCCGCGCGCGGGTCCCGCAGCTCGCTGCCGATCAGGTCGAGGAGGGTCCCTAGCGCCATGGTGGCCTGGGCGGCGCGCTCGCGCAGCCGGTGCCAGACCACGACTGGCAGGTAGAGGCGCGGCTCCCCCGCCCGCTTGCCGGCGGTCCGCATGGCCTCCCGCGCGCTGTGGCAGTCGCGCGTCGCCTGGTCGAGCTTGTCCTCGGGGGTCGGGGACGCGGCGTCCTGAAGCTCCAGCCACAGGCGCTCGAGCAGCTCCGGGCCGCCCTCGAAGTAGACGTCGCTGCGGTGCGCGCGGTCCGCCTGGGAGGCGCGGCGCACCACCGCGCCCGGCCAGCGCTGGCGCAGGGCGCGCGCGACCACCTGCTCGAACCGCCTGCCCTTGTTCCTGCTCATGAGGCCCATCGCGCTACGCCTTGATCTCCCGCTCGCACAGTCGCACGGCCTCCGCGAACGTCATCCTGACCTCGACGTGGCCCACGTCCGCCTCCGCGACGAACACCACCTCGTCCACGGAGGCGACCTCGCGCCACGCGCCCTCCAGGCGCAGCACGCGGTCCGGCAGGACGACCGCGAGGGCGCGCCCGAGGTGCTGGACCCGGTCGAGCACCATGTTCCCCTCGTCGGTGGCGCCTTCGAGGTGGACGCGGATCAGGTCCGCCGCGGACCACCGCCACGCCCGGCTCACGGCTCCACCTCGACGACCGTGCCCCAGGAGCACGGCCTCGTGGCGTTGCGCCCGACCAGGAGCCAGATCACCTTGGTCCCGACGGGGGGCCGGTCCGGCGCGGGTCCCCACCCGTCGGTCGCGAAGATGAGTACGTCGGGACGGCGGTCCGGCGGGGTCTGCTCTAGTCGCTCGAAGACCGGCCGGAAGTCCGTCCCGCCCCCACCCTTGAGCAGCGCGGGCAGCTCCTTCCACGACCGCACCTGCTTGACGGCGTGGATCACGGCGCCGCACGCGCCGAACTCGACCTCCGCGCCCACCGCCCGCACCACGCCCTGCGACTCGGACAGCACCGTCCCGAGCTCCTCGGGGCCTATCGAGCCCGAGGTGTCCGCCCAGATCGCCACGCGCGGGCGCGGCGCCCACAGCGACGGCCGTACGGGGTCGCCTGGCTTGGCCGACCCGAGGTAGCGCCGGCTGGGACGCGAGTACGTGTAGTCGGCCATGCCGCGCTGGCCCGCCACGGCGCTGCGCGCGACCACAGCGAGCTTGTCCTGCCAGCGCACCTTAGGAGGCGCGAGTTGGTCCTCGGCCCAGCGGAGGAGCCCGCCGGGGACGCTGCCGTGCCCCTTGGAGCGCGCGTGAGCCTCGACCGCGGCGGCGGCCTCCTTGCGGATCGCGGCGACGTCAGAGCGATCCCGGCCAGCCGCGTCGTCCTCACCCGGCTCTCCCGGCAGCGCGTGGCCGGCGCACGACCCGCAGTGGCCGCTCGCGCAGCCCGGCCTCGGCTGGCCACCCTCCCCGGGCGCGCTGGACCCGTCGGCCGGGTCCTGCTGCGGGGCGCCGGCCGCCTGCTGCTGCCGCTTGAGCAGCTCGGCGAGGTACCAGTCGGCGCTCTGCCCGGCCGGCCACCCGAACTGCGACGGGTACAGGCTGCCCGGCGGCAGCTCGAGCCTCATCTCCAGGACCATCGGGTTGACCGCGAGGTCCTGGGCGACGTTCGCGACCTTGGGGTCGTGCTCCCTGTGGCGCGACAGGTGGTGCAGCACCACGTGGAGCACCTCGTGGGCGAGCCCGCCCGCGAGCTGCGGTGCGGTCCAGCGCTCGACGACCTCGGGGTCGTAGAGGAGGTGCATGCGCGCCGTGACCCCGATCGTGCCGAGGCCGGGCACGGGCACGGGCACGAGCGACAGCAGGGCCGACGCGAAGTAGGGCGCGCGCGCCGCGGCGACCGCGCGCGCGGCGGCGATCCTGGACCTGGGGTTCGATCTGCTCACGGCAGCCTCCCGTCTGAGATCTCGGGGTGGAACACCGGCCTCGCCCCGCGCAGGTCACGCGTGCGCAGCCAGGCGACGACCCGGTAGGCGCGCGCCGCGAACGCGTCAGCGTGCTGCCGGCCGCGCAGGTGGAGCTTGGCGCCGCCCGAGCTCGCCAGCTCGAGCTGGCACACCTCGCACCGCGTGTAACCGCTCGGCATGTCCGTGCCGCGCGTGGACCCCGCCGCCTGCCGGAACGCCTCCTCGTTCACGACCCACCGCCCGCCCGCGTCCCGGTCAGCGAGCAGGTACCCGCGGTGGGTGACCCTGCGGCAGCCCGGCGAGGGCACGGCCACGGCCACCTCGATCGTCGAGATCCCGGAGACGGCCCGCGCCGCCGTGGTGAGCATGCTGGCGTGGCGCTGCGGGTACCGCTCGACCATCGGGTCCGCGACCGCGTGGCGGTCGCCGCGCACCCGGCAGGCGTAGGAGCGCATCGTGAACTCGCGCTCCCGCAGCACCGCGTGGCCCTTGTCCCAGCGGCCGGTGTGGCGGCCCCAGGAGTCCGTCTCCTCGTAGAACGTGCGGACTCTGCGCACCTCCTCCGCGCAGCACGCCCCGCCCAGCTCGCGCACCTCGTCGGCGAACGAACCGCGGTCCGGGCACGCGGCCCGGATCGACAGGAGGAGGTCGTCGGCTGTGAGCACGATGGTGACCGGGTGCCGGCCGGTGCGGTGGTCCGCGGAGCACGGCACCCACGCGGTGACCGCGCGCGCCGGCAGGCGCCGCTCAGCGGCCTTGGCGCGCTGGCTCGGGGCGACCTGCCTCACTTGACCCCCCGGAGGGCGTCCGAGACCGGGAAGCACTTGTCGAGCACCTCGATGCTGTCATCAGAGCCGACCCCGAGGCGCTTGGTGACGAGCGCCTGCGCCGCCGGGACGCAGACGTCCGCCGCGTCCGCGGCGACCGGGCGCATGAGCTTCCACAGCCGCGCCGCGCGCTCCCTCTGCCTCTCCGACGACGAGCGGACCAGCGCGGCGCAGGCGCCGAGCACGGCGGCCGTGCGGTCGATCCGGATCGGCTGGTGCTCCCACCGCGCGCGCCCGTCGAGGAGCGCTGCGGGGTCGGGCAGGTCGGCCTCCTTGGCGTACGCCCGCAGCTCGATCGCGTAGCCCTGTCCGACGTAGCCGCCGACGAGGTCGTAGTGCTCCTCCTCGGGCAGGCCGTGCAGGCGCGCGGAGGCGAGGGCGCGCACGGCCATCTCGTTCGTGCGCCAGCTCGGCCACGCCTTGCTCGCCGCCGGGTCGCCGCTCTTGGGCTGCGCGTTCTGGTGCTGCGGGCGCGCCCGCAGGAACCCGACGACGAGCCCGCACGCGGCCGGGTAGTGGTTGTGCCACTCCGCGAGCACGCGCTCCTCCTCGGCGCGCGCGTCGCCGCTGGCCTCGCCGGAGTCACCGCCGCCGACCATGTACCCAGCCCAGTCGTCGACCCCGGGGGCTGACCAGTCGAAGTGGCCGAACCGGTTGGCGAGCGGCGACGCGAGGTCCCAGCCTCCCGCGGTGTCCTCGGTCGCGTTGCACGCGGCGAGGAAGCGCACGGTGTCGGGGAGCCGGAGGTCGCCGACGACGCCCTCGAGCACGACGCGCAGGAGCGCCGCCTGGACGGCCGGCGGCGCGGTCTTGACCTCGTCGAGGAAGCACACGCCGCGGCCGGCGCGCGCGAGGTTGAGGGCCCAGCGCGGCGGCGCGTAGGACACGCTCGTGAGCGTGACGGCGCGCGCCTTGCCCTTGCCGGCGCGCTTGACCTCGGCGCGCGGGGCCCCGTCGAGGAGCCACCCGGCGACCTCCGCCTCCTCCACCTCGTCCTGGACGGGGATCGGGAGGCCGAGGAAGTCCTCGGGGGCGCGCAGGCCGGCGATCACGGTCTCGCAGTGGAGCCCGGTCTGGGCCGCGAGGCGCTCGAGCACGGCCGACTTCGCCGTGCCGGGCGCGCCCTCGAACAGCGCGGGGAGGCCCCAGCGCCCCTTGGCGCCGGGGGTGAACAGGATCGTCTTGAGGAGGTTCTGCACGTTGGGTTTGTCCTTGTGTTGGGTTTGCCTTGATCAGATCGATCGGGTCAGCGCGCTGGCGCGCATCATCGCGGAGGCGCGCAGCGCGCGGACGACGTCGCGTCGTGGCTCGGGCAGGAGCGCCGCGCAGGCGGCAGAGCCCGTGATCGCGGGGAGCCGCACGGAGCGGCGGAACAACTCGCGCCCACCGTCGAGCCACGGGTGCGCAGCGCGCGCCTCGCCGGGGTCGTCGGTGCCGAGCACCAGCACGCGGCGGCCGCCGCGTCGCGCGCGTACCTCGCACCACGGGATCTCAGCGCCCGAGAGCCGCCCGATGAGCGCATCGCGCGACTGGCCGTAGCGCGTGGACCACCGCGCCTGCTGGTAGTTACCGCGGGCATGCTCGAGCGCGCGGCCAAGGATGGAGAGGTCCCCAACGATTGCGGTGTACCCAGGATCGATGAGAGCGATGTGCTTGGAGCTGGTCGTCGTGCGACTACTCGCAGTCGTAGCAGCGGCAGCCCTCGCGGCCCGTGCACCAGCTCGAGTAGCCGGCGACGAGGGGAGCCGAGCCACCGACGCGCGCGCGGTACGCGGGACCAGTGTACGCGGTAGAGCGCGCGGCGCGCGCGGCGGGCGCGGCGGCGGTGCAGGCCACGTGGCGAGCCTGCGAGCCCCTGCTCCACTCGACCTTGGTGCCGGGAGTGATTCGGACGTTACAGACCGGGCAGATGCTGGTGAACTTGGCGGTGATGGTCATGTGAGGGGTATTAGCGATTTTAGTGCCAACGGCGACATCATAGATCTCAGCTAACCCGGCGATACCGCGTGCGGCTTCTGGCCCCGCGCCCGCGGGGCCGAACGAGGACACGCGGCGTTAGCCGTACCCCGCAAATTTTGCATAGGGTGTCGCTGGCGAGATCACCCTCCGGCTAACGCCGCGTAACCGCCAGCGATTCATCCACGCGGGGCCGGCCCTGGCGGCGGAGTGTCTGAAGTCGCTACGGTCTATGAGTAGTCTCAGACCTCGCAAGTATCTGAGGATTATGCTTGCAACGCTGGCACGAGTATCGCTAAGGTATCTCTACGAGTGGACCCTGGCGGCGCTGATGCGCGGGCCGGGACTCGAGCTCCTGGCGATGCGCCGCGCCTGGGAGATGGCCGACGCGGACGAGGATCAGTAGACTCGCCTCCCCGATCGATCAGCAAACAGCAAACAACAACGAACAACGAGTGAGAGGAACCAAGACCATGGCCAAGATCCAGCCCAGCAGCAACACCAACAACAAGCCCGCGCCCGCCTCGCTGATCGCTGCGCTGCCGCCCGCCGCGCTGGCGAGGCACCGCCGGATCGCCGTCAAGCTCGGGCGCAGCGTCACCCTGCTCCAGAACGTCGTCAAGGAGATCGACCGCCTCGGGCTCGGGATCCCGAGCGAGATGGTCGACGGTGCCGCGTCGTCGCTCGGCGACGCGATCCGCAGCCTCGACGCGCTCCCCGCCGACTGGCGCCCGACGCGGCGCGCCTCGGTCCCGGCCCGCGAGCTCGCGGTCGGCGACCAGGTCAAGGTGCGCGACAAGCACGCGCCGACCTACGCCGGCCTGATCGACGAGGGCGTCCTCAAGGTGGTCGACGTGTCGCGCGGCAAGGTCGTCGCGGTGCAGGCGTCCGATGGCGTGCGGATGCTGATCAAGCGCGGCCACCTCGAGACCGTGGCGGGGGCGTAGGCGTGGCTGCGCCCGCATCGCAGATCGTGGCGCTCGCCAGCGGCGACCTGGCGACCGCCGGCTGCCTCACCTACTGGGAGCTCGCGGGGCCGGCGGAGCGCGCGCGCCTCGCGGCCTCGTGGGAGGCCGCGGACCTCAACCCCGACGCCCTCCCGCCGCCGACCTCGCCCGAGGCGGCGCTCCGGCTCGCGCTCGCCACCGTGCGGGGCAGGCGCCGGCTCGCCCGCCCGATCAGCCGCGGGACGTGGGCGGTGGTCGACGAGGAGGTGGTCGACGACGGGGCGTCCGAGCACCTCGACCACCACCAGGTGCTCGGCGTGCGGCTCAACGCGGTCGGGCGCCCGGAGTGGTTCGGGGACGCCGTGGTCCACCGCGAGGCGGTGGCGAGGGTCACCGCCGCGTACGACCGCTGCCTCGACTCGCTGGAGACCGAGGCCGTCTCCGGCTGGCTGTGCGGCCTCGTGCAGCGCATGGGGGGCGTGTCGCTGCGCGACTCGGGCGGCTTCTACTTCTTGCCGGCAGGCCGGACCGCCGACTGGCGCCGCGTCGCGGGCGCCGTGGAGGCCGCCACCGCGCACCGCGTGCGCCGCATCCCGGCGATGCGCACGGACGAGACGGTGCAGGCCGTCCTCGCGGCGATCGAGGCGGAGGCGGCGGAGGCCGCCGACGTCATGGAGGCGGAGCTGGTCGACGAGTCGCTCGGCGCCCGGGCCCTCGCCGGGCGGGCGCGGCGCTGCTCCGACGTGGAGGCGAAGGTGCGGCAGTACGAGGAGCTGCTCGGGACCGGACTCGACGCGCTCGCGGCGCGCCTCCGCAAGCTGCGCGCCGGCATCGCGGCGGCGGAGCTCGTGGCGCGCGCCGAGGCGGAGGCGGCAGCGTGAGGGCCCCGCGGCTCGTGCTGGCCGACAAGCTGGTGGAAATCTTCTGCTCGCTCGGATCCCCCGAGTGCCAGCGGGCTTTCTTCCACTCGGTCTTCCACAAGCTCGCGTACCCAGACCTCGTGCGAGTCGCTGAGGCGACCCACGACGCACTCGACCACAGGGGTGAGTCGTGACGGTCCTGTCGCCTCCTCTGGGGCTGCCCGTCAGGCGACTGCTCGCTGCCCTGCGGAGGCTCCTGAGGTCGCAGGGCGCTGGCGCGCGCGCGCGGCGCAACGCGAGGTCGGCCGCGGCCTCCGCGCTGCGTGCCGTGCGCGCTGCGGTCGACGAGCGCTTCCCGCCGCCGGACCGCAGGCCCGCCCGGAGGGCCCGCGACTTCGCCGCCCGCGTGCGCGCGGCCGAGAAGGCCGGCTACGAGGAGGTCATCCAGCGCGTCACGCTCGTCGAGCCGATGGCGCTCGCCGGGGTGCGGCCTCGTCGTGTCGTCGGTCGCCCGCCCAACTCGATCGGCAGGACCGCGGGGAACGCCGAGTGGGTGGGGTGGCCGGGCTGGGCGGTCGAGCTCGCAGCCGCCCGCGTGTCCAGCGCGGACCTCCGGCGCGCCAGGTCGTCGCAGAAGTTCAGGCGGGCGCTGCTCGTCCGCGTCCGACTCGTCTCGGGGGGGAGCTAGCCGTGGACACCGACGAGGTGCTCAAGATGGCCGCCCAGGCGGCGGCGCGCTACAAGGCGCGCTGCTGGTGGGCCGACGTCGACGACATGACGCAGGAGGCAGCGGAGGCGATCCTGCGCGCACGCCGCACCCACGACCCGCGGGTCGGCGTTCCCGTCGGGGCGTACTGCTGGCGCGCTGCGATGCTCACGCTCCGGCGCTGGGCGTGGAAGGCGTCCGCGCCGGTGAGCGCGTCGGCGCACAAGCTGACCGAGCTGCGCGGGCTCCACCGCGCAGCGGTCCCCGAGGACCTGCCCGCGCTCGGCCGCCCCGACCAACTCGTGGGCGAGGCGCGGCGGCGCGAGCGGATCTGGCGCATCGCGCGGCAGGTCGCGGGGGACGACGACGAGCACACGGCGCAGTACGTGTTCATGGACCACGAGCGCCCGCGCGGTCTCGATCCGACCGCGGTCGCGCGGGTGCGGCGCAAGCTGCTCGCGTCCGCCGACCTGTACGACCTGTGGAAGGAGGAGCCGTGATCAACGGGGAACACCCGATCGTCACCATCCCTATCGCCGACCTCGTCGAGGCCGACGACAACCCCAACGTGATGGGCCGGGAGCAGTACGAGCTGCTCGTGAGGTCGATCGACGCCTACGGCGACCTCGCTGCGATCGTCGTGTCGCCGATTCCCGGGACCAGCATGTTCGTGATCGTGGACGGCCACCACCGTGCCCGCGCGATGCGCGAGGTGGGCAGGACGTCCGTGCGCGCCCGCGTGGTGGCCCTGGACGAGCGGCAGCAGGCGGCGCTCCGGGTCGGGCTCAACCGCCTGCGCGGCGAGGTCGACCTCGGGCGCGCGGCCGGGATCGCCCAGGAGCTGGCGGAGGCTGGTTGGGCCGTCGGCGACCTGCTCGACGCGGGCCGCGACGTGGACGTCGGCGACGTGGGCGCGCCGATCGAGGTGCCGGACATGGACGAGCCCGACGACCCGGGCCCCGTGTTCCTGCTCGAGCTGACCTTCCGCACGCGCGGCGAGCTGGCGGACGCGAAGAAGGCGCTGCGCCGCGCGGCGGGCCGCGGCGCGGACCTGGGCCAGGGGCTGCTGCGCCTCGCGGGCGTGATCGAATGATGCTAGGATCCATAACGGCGCTGAGATCGCACAAGTCACTGAGGTGAACATGCCGCAAGCGCGAAGCAACCAGGTGCAGCTCATGGCGAAGCGCGGGTACATCCCCGCGATGGACGCGGCGCGCCGGATCGGCCGGCACGTGACCACCATCTACGAGCTGCTGAAGAACGACAAGCTCGGCGGGCTGAAGGTCGGCGGGAGCTGGTACGTCCAGTTCGGCTCGCTGATCGACTACCTCGGGCCGGACGCCGCGCGGGCGCTCGGGCTCACGAAGTGAGGTGACGCCATCTGGCTCGACGCGGACAACCTGCACGCGCGCGCCCTCCGGGTGACGCCCGACGAGCGCGCCTGGCTGCGCGACTTCCTCGCGTTCGACGAGGACCGCGGACGGCGCAAGCGCAGGTCCAGCGCCCTGTGGAACGAGACCGCCGGGTCGTTCCCGTCGGGCCTGATCCCGCACGTCAAGCGCGCGGCGAAGTTGGACGGGCTGACCGTCGAGGTCGTCGACCGGCGCGCGGTGCCCTGCCCGCCCGACGTCGCCGCGGACACCTCGTGGCTGCGCGACTACCAGCGCGCGGCGGTGGACGCGATCCTGGCCTCGACCCGCGGCGTGGTGCACCTGCCGACCGGCGCGGGCAAGACCGAGCTGGCGGTCGCGCTGGCCCGCGTGCTCCCGTGCCGCTGGCTGTTCGTGGCGCACCGGAAGGACCTCATGCACCAGGCGGCCGACCGCTACGAGCTGCGCACGGGTGACGTCGCGGGCCGGGTCGGCGACGGCCTGTGGGACGTGCGGAGGTTCACCGTCGCCACCTACCAGTCGATCGCGGCGGCCCTGCGCGCCAAGGACAAGCGGGCGGAGGCGCTCCTGAGTGCTACCGAGGGCGCCGTCTTCGACGAGGCGCACGTGGTCGGCGCCGACCAGTTCTGGCGGATCGCGATGCGCACGAAGAGCGCGTACTGGCGGGTCGGCCTGTCCGGCACGCCGTTCGACCGCACCGACCAGCGCAGCATCCTGGTGGTGGCGGCGATCGGGCCGCGCGTGTTCCGCCTGCGCCCCGGCGACCTGATCGACGAGGGCGTCCTGGCGCGGCCCAGGATCCGCATGGTCGCCTGCCCGCAGGGGTCGGTGGACGGCGGGTGGAGCGACGTCTACCGAGAGCTGGTCGTCGGGTCACGCCAGCGCAATGACCTTCTCGCCCAGCTCGCCCTGCGCGCGGCGAAGCCGTGCCTCCTGTTCGTCAAGGAGATCGACCACGGCGAGGCGCTGGCGCGCGCTCTCGAGCGGGCCAGGGTCAAGGTCGAGTTCGTGTGGGGCGACGTCGCCACCGAGCGGCGGCAGGCGGCGGTGCGGCGGCTGACCCGCGGCGACGTGGACGTGCTCGTCTGCTCCGTGATCTTCCAGGAGGGGATCGACATCCCGGCGCTCGCGTCGGTGGTGGTGGGGTCGGCGGGCAAGAGCACGATCGCGGCGCTCCAGCGGATCGGCCGCGGCATGCGCACCGACGGCGGGCGCAAGATGGAGTTCGAGGTGTGGGACGTCCTCGACAAGGGCGACCCGTGGCTCGAGAAGCACGCGCGGAGGCGGATGAAGGCGTACGTCGGCGAGGGCCACGAGGTGGTTGTCGACGGCGGGGCGCCGGCGGCGCAGGTCCAGCTGCGCGGAGTCGCGCGGTGAGGAACGTCGTCACCGTGGTCGGGTTGATCGTGCTCGCGCTGCTCTACGCCGCCACGCTCGCCGCGATGATCTGGCGGCACCGCCGCGCGAAGCGGCGGGTTGCCATGCCGATACCGCTGGCGATGGCCCGAGTCCACCACAGGAGGAAGCGATGAAGCCACTGCCAGGACCCCAGATCGACGAGCTGACCAGGTGCCTCCGCGCGATGCCCGCGGAGGACCTCTACGTCGTCGCCCAGGTGATCTACGCACTCGAGGCGCGGTCCTCCCTGCGGCGGCACGCGGCGCAGGTGGAAGAGGCGCACGGCCGGGAGGGGTCCGTTCCCCTCGTGCCCGACCCGCTGACCGGCTCGCCACCGGGCGTGCCAACCACGTTCAAGGGCGTGGTGGCAGCGATGTCGCCGGAGCAGCGCGCGGTGCTGGCGGGCGCCCTGTCGCTGCCTCCGCCTACCGACGACCAGTGCCCGGTGTGCAGCTCCAAGGTCGGCGACCGCGTCGAGATCCTGCCGCTGCCGCGCAGCGACCCCCGCCACCGGCTCTCTGGCCTCGTCGGACGCGTGGTAGCCCAGGCACCCCACCTGGAGTGGTCCGTGCGGGTTGCGGGCGAGGTGCACGTCTTCTCCGACGCGGAGCTGCGCTCGTACGCTTAGGGAATTCCGGGAAGATAACCTAAGGAGTCCCGACCGTTCTGGAATAGTTTGACCAGGATCTTGATACCGCGGCGGGGATGCGATATCGACGATCCGCACATACGGGGTCTTGACAGTGCCATCCTGTCGGGATACCAAAGGATCTGAAACGGCCATCCAGCCTCCTCGTCGGTTGCTCGGTGCTCCGGGTCGGATCCTCCGCGTCCTCAGATCCGCGCGGGGTTTGATTCGGTGGCACCCGGGCCCCGACGATCGTCGGGGAGACTAGAGGGCCGTTTCATGCTTCCGCAGATCTCGGCGCGTAGGCAACAGACTGAGGGCAGGGCGGGCGAGGGGAAGCGGCAGCTGTTCTCGCAGACCACCGCGTCGGGCACGTTCAGGGCCGAGCAGTCGTTCCTCCACCGCGCCCTCGGCTCCCTCGCCATGACGATCTGGAAGTGGGCGCGCGAGTACCGCGACGGGTCCCTGAAGTCGAAGTACACCGGCCGGGTGTGGCCCACGCCGAAGGGCTACTCCACGTTCACGGGGGGGCTCGTCTCCGTGCACCGAGCGCGCCGAGCGTTCGCCAAGCTGGCGGAGGCGGGGCTGCTCGTACCCGCCGAGTACACCAACGACCGGGGCGACCGGGTGCGCGACTGGGAACCGCGCTACGGCAAGATGCTGCTGATCCGGCGCTGCCTCGGCGCCGCCGAGCCCGGCGAGGTCGGCCTGCTGCGCGTCCCGCACAAGGCCCTGGTCTACGGGGACCGGCACAGGGCCGGGCGAGGTGGAGCCCGCGACGGCACCGGCGGCGCGCGCCCCGGCGCAGGGCGGCCCCGCAAGGGGGAGACGCCCGACCAGGCGCGCGAGCGCCGCGGGCTGCCGCCGCGCGCGCCGTACGCGAAACCGTCACCGGATCCGTCAACGCCCCCCGCCGCACCCACGACGGATCAAGGCGCCGCGGACGGGTTCAGTATCCGTGACACCACAGCGAAATCAGCTACCTACGAATTCACCAGAGCGCAAATGGCAATTCACCAGAGCGCCACCAATCTGATCTCCGATCAGATCCCAGATCAGGATCCGGAGATCCCTCTGGGATCTCCGTCCCCGAACGCGCGCTCGGAGGAACCGCCCGCGCACCCCAGCCAAGATCTTCCTGTCGCAGCGAGACCGGACCCCGCACCCACCCCCCGCGACGTCAAGCCGGAGAACGTCACCCCCCAGCACCCGGCCTCCCCAGCCTGCGCTGACCTACCCCCTCCAGCACCCCACCAGCCCGCCGACCTCGAGCGCGCGCTGTCCCGCCCCCCGATCGTCTCCTACCAGGTCCCCGCCCCGCCCCCCCTGGACCCCGACCTCCCGGACGTCGAGCGCGCTCGGGTGCTCGTCGAGGTCCACGCCAGCCTGGCCGCGGCGGTGACGGGCAAGCACCGCAAGGTCTGGGCGCACGGCCTGGCGCGCCGCCGGGACTACCCCGCCCTGCGCGCCGCGGCGCAGGCGCTCGTGGACTCCGGCCTGCCGCGGGAGGACACGGGGGAGCCCCGCGCGCCGATCGCCCCGATGGCGTGGGCGGCGTGGAGCCTGCGCAGCTGGCGCGCCATGGGGAACGCGGGCGCGCCGCCGGCCGGCTTCGTGTGGTCGGCGAAGCGGATCGCGGAGCACGGCGGGTGGTTCCGGGCGGAGTCCGCAGAGTGGGGCGCGCAGCAGGCGGTTGTGTGCGGGGGCGCGTGGTCGCGCCTCCTGCGCCTGTGGCACGCGATGGACCGCGACCTGCGCGCCGCGGGGATTGACCGCTGGGGCCGCGACCCGAGAATCCGCGAGGTCGTCGACCGCCACCTGCCCGGCGACGCCTACGATCGGCTGCTCGCTGAGGCGCGGGGGCAGGCCGAGCGTGCCTCCGCCGCCCTGCGCGCCCGCGTCGCGTGCGGCGAGTTCCTGGGGGAGTGGCTGTGAGCCGCAGCGTGAGCGCGCCCGCCAAGGTCGAGCGCTACCCGTTCACGCCGCAGTTCGAGCGGTCGCTCACCTGGCACCTGTCCTACTCGCGCAAGTTCTTCGGCCGCGTCGGCGCGAAGCTGGACGCGGACGCGCTCAGCACCGAGGAGGCGCGGCTCGCCGTCGGCGCCGCGCAGGCGTTCGCCCGCGAGACCGGCGGCGGGCCGGCCTCGGGGGGTACCGTGGTGCAGCGCCTGCGCCGCTCGTGCGACGACGGCCGGGCCACGCTCGAGCAGGTCAAGGCGGTCCAGTCCTACCTGCTAGACGCCGAGGACGACCTGCTGTCTGAGGCCGACGTGCTCGCCGAGGTGGTGCCGGTGCTGAAGCAGCGGGCGCGCATGAGGGCCCTCTACGAGGCCGCCAAGGTGATCGCGAAGCCCGACGTCGACCTCCACGACGTTGCCGACCAGATGCGCAAGGCGGAGGAGATCGGCGACGTCGACGAGTGCGCAGACGTCTCCCTCCAGGGCGGGGTGTTCGAGGCGCTCGAGAGGATCCGCAACGTCGCCCGGCTGTCGACGGGGATCCACGAGCTGGACGGGATCCTCGCGGGCGGGCCGCCGCGCGGCACCCTGTCCTTTGTGATGGCGGACCCGAAGCGGGGGAAGTCGATGTTCCTCTCCCACCTCGCGTCCCAGGCGTACCTGGACGGGCTGTTCGTCGCCGGGGCCACGCTGGAGATCCAGGACGTCGCGTGGCAGGCGCGGGTGGTAGCGAACGTGACCAGCATCCCGATCGACTCCGTGCTCAACGGCGCCATGGACCGCGCCCGCTCGCGCCTGGCGGAGGTCGCGTCGGTGGGTAGGGGGGACGTGGTGGTGCGGTTCTTCACCGGTGGTGTGACGTCGCCCGCGGATATGGAGGACTGGGTCAAGCAGCTCGAGGACGGCCGCGGGCGCAAGGTCGACGTGCTCATCGTCGACTACGGCGACCTGCTCACGGTGCGTGGCAAGAAGGAGCTGCCGCTGCACGAGGTCGGCACGCGGGTGTGGAGGGACCTCCGCGCCATGGCGATCGAGCGGAACATGTGGGTGTGGACGGCGAGCCAGCCGAAGGGCCGCTCGGACGCGCGACGCCGCCTCGACGTCGGCGACGCTGCCGGGTCGCAGGGCAAGGCGCGTGAGACGGACCTGATGGTGACGATCAACCACGTGGAGGGCCGCGGCCTGTCGTTCTACGTCGCAGCCAACCGGCACGGCGAGACCGGCCTGGTGGCGGGCCCGCTGCCGCCGGACTTCGCGCTCGGTCGCGTCGCGCCCGTCATGAGGGACTCGTGAGCAGGGAGGAGGCCGAGCTGATCGAGCGCACCCTGTCCGGCGAGCGCCAGCAGGTCGGCGGGTGGACCCGCGTCGCCTGCCCCCTGTGCGACTCGCGCGTCGGCAAGTCGGACCGGCGCAAGTCGATGGGGGTGAGCCAGCGCGGGTGGTACGGGTGCTTCCGCTGCGGCGCACGCGGGTGGCTGCCGTGGGCCGACCGGCAGGCGGAGGCAGCCCCGCCCGAGCCGGAGCCCGGCGAGCTGGGGCCGCCCGAGGACTTCGTCCCCCTCGCCACCGCCGACGGCCTGCGCTCGCTCGCCCTCGCGCCCGCGCGCGACTACCTAGCGTCGCGCCGCGTGAGGGCGGCGCTGTGGGACGAGGTCGGGATCGGCGCCTGCGCCACCGGCCGCTACTCGGGCCGCGTCGTGGTCCCCGTCGTGGACGCCCGCGGCGAGTGGCTCGGGTGGGTCGCGCGCTCGTGGGTTCCTGTCGACCGGCCCTACCTCTACCCTCGCGGCATGCACCGGGCGGCGATCGTGTTCAACGCCCGTGCCCTGCTCGTCCACACGGACCGGCCGCTGGTGGTGGTGGAGGGCGTCTTCGACGCCCTCGCCCTGTGGCCCGACGGCGTCGCGCTGCTGGGCAAGCCCAGCGACCCGCAGGTCGAGATGCTGGCGGGCGCCGCGCGTCCGGTCGCGGTGGTCCTCGACGGGGACGCCTGGCGCGAGGGGGAGTCCCTGGCGCTGCGGCTGCGGCTGCTCGGACAGCGCGCCGGCCACGTGCGGCTCCCCCCGACGCTCGACCCCGACGAGGTGCCGCGCGCGTGGTTGGAGGGGGAGGCGGCGTCGTGTATCACGCGCTGATGATCGGCGAGCTGGTCCAGCTCGAGGACGAGATCCGCCGTCGCCGGCCGTACTTCCGGGGCCGCGTGCAGGACGGGCTGGTCCGCTGCCCGAAGTGCGAGAGGTGGCAGCCTCAGGACCGCTTCTTCACCTCGCGCGGCGGACCCTCTACCTACTGCAAGCTCTGCCACGGCGAGCACAAGCGCGAGTCGTACAGGAGGCGCAGCGGCGCGCAGCCCCGCCGCTGGCGCCCGAACGCCACCGCTACCTGCGCGTGGTGCGCGTGGTGCGAGCAGTGGGTCGCGTTGGAGGCGTTCTACGCGAACCGCGGGCGCAAGGACGGGATCGCGTTCTTCTGCATCCCGTGCCTGAACGGGCCGATCGCCGCGAGACAGCGCCTTAACCGCGCGGTACGCCGCGGGGCGAAGCCGAACAAGCACAAGTGCGAGTGCGGTCGCCACAAGCGCGTACCCGACGACGCGTGCGCGCGCTGCATGGCGCTGGACGGGCACGCCACCTACGACAGGATCGTGATCTCGGCGCTGCGCACGCTGGGCGGCCCCGCGACGACTGAGGAGCTGGCGCGGGAGGTCGGGTGGACCCATAGGCACGCGTCGCGCGCCCTCTCCGCCGTCCTGCGCATGCCGGCCCCACCGATCGCGCGGCTGGAGGTGGAGATCGAGGGCAGTTCGTACGTTGCGTACTGGACGTTGGCTGGCGCCCGCGGTGCCAGGAAGAACGATCAAGGCAGGAAGAAGGAGCAAGCAACGACATGATCACGACCAGAATCAAGGAATTCACCGCCGACGCGGAGGTGCTGGGCCACCTTCGCGAGGTCTCGTTCAGCTCGGGCGCGATGGTGATCCGCGGGCTCTCTCTCGAGGACTGCTACCGGATCCTCAAGGCGCTCTCGAACGGGGCGCTCGTGAGCGTCGAGCCGACGATCACTGTGCCCGAGGTAGCGCGTACCTACGTTGCACCGCCGCGGAGCAACGGCAAGTCTGCCGCGGCACCGACCACAGCACCTCCTGTTGTACCATCGGAGACCGCCAAGGAGACGGCACCCCCGCCCAGCGCACCGGCCGGCGCGGTGGCGATCGACGCTGACTCCGGCCTGCCCGAGGGGTTGGTCGGCGCGAAGACTCTCAAGGCCGCGCTCGTGTTCCTGATCGAGCAGGGCGGGTGCAGCACCGCGGACAAGCTGCTCGCAGAGGCGATGCGCGTGCGGGACAAGGTCCCGGTGATGCGCGTCTCGACGGACCTGGAGGACCGCGTCAAGCGCGCCGCCGAGCTGTTCCTCGGAGGCGCGCAGGCATGACCGACGAAGCCCGCGAGCGTCTGATGCGGCACGCGCACGACAAGACCGACGGAAGCTTGTGGGCGTTCGACGCGCGGGGGATCGAGTTGTGCCGCGTGTGCGCCGTGTGTCGGGAGGCGAAACTGTCCAGGTACCGCCCCGAGATCTTGGCGGGCTACGATCAGCATGACGTCAACGAGCCGATCGAACCCGAGGCATGACCACCGATCTTCCCCTCTGGCAGGAGGTCCCGCGCGCGCCCGTCGAGGAGGCGCGCCCGCTCGGCCTCGACCGGACCTGCACGCGCTGCTCGCTGAGCCAGCGGGCGGGCACGATCTGTATGCCCGCCGACGGCGAGCCCGGTGGCCTGCTGCTCGTCGGCGAGGCGCCGGGGCGCGACGAGGACGTGGCGGGCCGGCCGATGGTGGGCGTGTCCGGCTCGTACCTGCGCGGCCTCGTGCGGAAGCACTACGTGGGCCCGGCCGCGTACACGAATGCCCTCCTGTGCTTCCTCGGGGAGGACAAGAAGGGGGCCGAGAAGCACGCGGACGCATGCCGCGGGTTCCTCGCCCAGACCATCCGCGAGGTGCGCCCGGAGCGGGTCGTCGCGCTGGGCTCGCTCGCGGCCTACTCCCTGCTCGGGCGCTCCCCTCCCGTCCTGTCCGTGCGCCGCGGGTACGGTTGGACCACGGTGGCCGATCCGATAGCTCCTGACGGGCTGCGTGTGGTCCCGGTGTTCCTCACCGTCAATCCGGCGGCAGCGAAGCGCAACCGCGTTGTCGCGCGGTGGTTCGAGTCGGACCTGCGCTGGGCGCTCTCGGCGGAGGTCGCCCCGCGGTTCAGCGGCGTCGCCCACGTGGTGCAGACGGCCGAGGACGCCGCAGCCGCCGAGGCGGAGCTGCGCGCCGCCGCCTGGTGCGTCCTCGACGTCGAGTCGGCGGGCGCGCTGTACGAGCCGGAGTTCCACCTCCTGTGCGTCGGCCTGTGCGCTCGCGGCTTCGACGACGCGTGGGTGTGGGACTGTACCGGGCCGCGCTCCGGACCCGCCTGGGACGCCCTGCTGCGGATCCTGCGCGAGCTGCGGTTCGTCGCGCACAACGCGAAGTTCGACTACGAGGCCGTCTGGTGCGACCTCGGGATCCAGCCCACCATCGCGGGCGACACGATGCTCTGGCGCAGCCGCCTGGAGTCCCACGCGGTTGGCAAGCTGGAGGTGGCGCAGGAGCTGGTCGGGATGGGCGGCGCGAAGGCGGAGATCGAGGAGGCCCTGCGTGCCGGCGCGCGGTCGGCGAAGCAGGTGGTCGGCCAGATCGACGGCCCCCAGGAGATGATGTTCCATGAGCCGGTGGACCCCGCCGTCATGCGCGGCGTGCGGGATGGGTGGCCGGACAAACAGTGGTCCTTCGCTACCGTGCCCAAGCCGCTGCTCCACCGCTACAACGGCCGCGACGCGACGTCCACCGCGCGCCTAGCTGAGCTGCTCGAGATGCGGCTCGCCGCGGACCCGGACGCCGCGCGGGTGTGGCGCGAGTTGGACCAGCCTCTCGTCTCTACGCTCGCCCAGGTCGAGCGGTGGGGCGTGGGCGCCAGCGTGGACGCGATCCACGCGTTCGCCCTCGCCTGCGACGCCAAGCAGCGCAACCTGCTCACCGCCCTGTCGCGCTACGAGATCAACCCCAACTCCCCGCAGCAGGTCGCGGACCTGCTGTACAACCGGCTGAATCTCCAGTGCAGCAGGACGACGGGCACCGGCCTGCCGTCCACCGACGAGGCGGCGCTCGAGCAGCTGCTCGAGGAGCACCCGGTCGTTGGGGTCTTGCTCGAGTGGCGCCGTATCGCGAAGCAGCGCGGGACCTATGCGGACGGCGGGTCCCGCGAGACCCCGGCTGAGCCCTTCCAGCTCGGCTGCGGGGGCATGGCGCAGTGGGTGCGGTCGGACGGGAGGTTCCACCCGAACAACCGGATCGACGGCACGGAGTGCTTGCCGGCCGGAGAGCTTGTCCTTACGAATCGCGGGTACCTGCCGGTGGAGCGCGTCGGCGTGGGGGACCTTGTGCTCACGCACGAGGGGCGTGCACGACGGGTGACCGCAGCTGGTCCCAACGGGGAGGCAGTTGTGCACCGGGTGACGACCGTGCTCGGCCACGTTCTCCGCACGTCCGCGAACCATGAGTACAGGACGACCGACGGTGGCTGGGTGCGCGCTGACAGACTCGTGCCTGGGGATCACGTCGTCGTCCACTCGCCACCTGAGGAGTGGGCTCCAGTGACGGGCTGGCTGCCGGAGACCCACGTGGTCGGGAAGCGAGCCGCGCTCGGGTGGTCGATCGTCTCCCACGTCACTGAGCAAGGGGTGGAGCGGGTCTACGGGCTCACCGTGGAGGAGGACCACAGCCACGTCACCGGAGGGTTCGTCACGCACAACTCTGGTCGTCTTTCGTGCGACGGTCCCAACCTGTTCAACCTGAGCCGGCCCGAGCCGGAGGAGGGCAAGCTCACCCGCGACTGCTTCGTCGCGTCGTCCGGTCACGTGCTGGTGGAGGTCGACCAGTCACAGATCGAGCTTCGAGTGGGGGCAGATATGTCGAACGACCGGAAGATGATCGAGATCTTCCAGTCGGGCGTCGACTACCACTACCGCACTGCGCAGCTGATCGCACCGCTCGTGTGGCGCATGCGGCCAGAGGACGTGCCACCGGAGGGCAAGGAGCGCAGCCAGGCGAAGACGACCAACTTCGCGATCATCTACCGCCGCGGCGCGATGCAACTCGCGGGTGAGATCTTCAAGACCGCCCGCCCCACGGAGTCACAGATCCGCGAGGCGCGCCGCGTGATCGAGTCGATCCTCGGGGAGTTCGACACGTTCACCGCTTGGTGTGAGGGACAGATCCGGCTCGCCCACGAGACGGGCCGCGTGTGGAACTGGTGGGCCGGCGAGCGCATGCACTGCCGCTGGCTTCTCGGGATCGGCGACCCCGACGACGAGAGGCGCGGGCACGCGGAGAGGCAGGCGATCAACACGCCGATCCAGGGCACCGCCGCGCTCTACACCCTGTACTCGCTGATCGCGATCGTCCGGTGGGTGCTGGAGGAGCACATCCCCGCGAAGGTCGTCCTTACGGTCTACGACTCCATCCTGGCTGAGGTGCGGGAGGACTACGTCGACGAGTACGTCTACGTCGCCAAGGCCCTCATGGAGCAGTGGCCGACGAAGAACGGTGTCCCTCTCGTCGCGGACGTGAAGACCGGGCCGGCGTACGGCTCACTCAAGAAACGCCGGTGAGGCGATCAAGGCGGATCCAGTAATGTCCAAGATCCACGATCTCGAGGTCGACGCGTACCTCAAGAAGTGCGTGTCCATCGAGCCGCTAGCTCTGAACGAGGAGTACGTACAGTTCTCCTCCGACCTCGCCTACTGGAACGCCTATCACGCGGAGGCCCTGCGCACGCACCTGATCGCGTCGCTCAACGTCGACCGCGTCGTCGCCATGCGCCGGATCGAGCTGCGCGCCAAGATGGCCGAGACGCAGAAGGTCACCGAGTCCATGATCGACGCGGCAGTCGACATGGACATCGCCGTGTGCACTGCGCGGTTCGAAGCGATCGAGGCGGAGGTCGAGAAGGTCCGCCTTCGCGGCGTCGTCGACGCACTGCACGCGAAGAAGGACATGCTCGTCTCCCTCGGTGCCACCATCAGGATGGAGATGGAGGGGGAGCCGTCGCTGCGCGCCGCGATGCGCGACAGCAAGGAGATCCGGAAGTAGAGTCGAGTCCGCAACCACAGCAACCCAACGCCAATAGCAAGACCCAAGACAGGAGCAAGCCAATGACCAACCTCGTGAAGTTCGGAGAGTACAGCGTCGACCAGGCCGAGCAGGAGAAGCAGGAGATCTCGCGCGGCGAGTACATGAAGCTCAAGGTCGGCAAGAACGTCGTCCGCTTCCTGCCCCCGCGGATCGGGCAGAAGTCCCCGTTCGCGATCGTCTCGCAGCACTACATCACCCTGCCGGGCCAGCAGCGCGCGACCGTGTTCGCCTGCCCGCGCGTGTCGCTCAACAAGCTGTGCCCGGCGTGCGTGCGCGCGGACGAGCTGTCCAAGACCGGCAGCGCCGCGGACCGCAACGCGGCGTCCGGGCTGTGGCCCAGCAAGCGTGTGATGGCCAACGCGATCGACCGCGGTGACCAGGACAAGGGTCCCCAGATCCTCACGTTCGGCAAGACGATCCACGAGACGCTGACCGCCATCCGCACCGACCAGGTCGCCGGGGGCGACTTCACCCACCCGCTCGACGGGTTCGACGTCATGATCCAGCGGGAGGGCACGGGCAAGGAGGACACGAAGTACCGCGTGATCCCGGCCCGCCACTCGACCCCGCTGCACCCGGACCCCGCGACCATGCAGTCGTGGATCGACGAGGCGCACGACCTGTCGATCCGCGTGGCCTCCGCGGAGGAGATCATGGCGATGCTCTCGGGCGGCGCCCCTGCCAGGGGATCCGGACCTCCCGAGGGCGGCGCGCCCGCGCGCCAGTCGCGCGCTTCGTCGGGCGTGCAGGACTCCGTCGACGCCGACTTCAGCGAGAAGTGGTGAAATGACGATGCTCGCATTTCACAGTGACCCTGCCGGCGCCTCGATGCCGCCGCCGACGGGGGCGACTTCGAGCGGCCGCTGGCGCAGACGCGCGAGCGAGGTGCACCTCCCGGCATCTGCTCCGTGGTCCACAGCGCAGAGGTCGAGGCCATGGAGAGCGTGCTCGCGGACCTCCGCGAGTTACTCGCGGAGTTGGAGGCGGTAGCGTGAGCCGTGACCACGTCGACCGCGTCATCAAGGCGGTGCGCGCGAAGTTCGGGGACGAGTCCGCGCTGCGGTTGTCCGACGGCGCGGCGTGCGAGGTGCGCGAGGTGATCCCCACGGGCGTTGCCGTGCTGGACCACTACGTCTTCGGGGTGGGTGGGATGCCGGTCGGCCGCTTGGTCGAGGTGTATTCGGACGAGGGCGTCGGGAAGACGACCTATGCCTACACGGTCGCGGCGGGCGCGCAGCGCGAGGGCGGGATCGCGATCTGGGCGGAGACGGAGAACGGGATCGACAACGCCCGCGCGCGCCTGTTCGGCTGCGACGTCGAGCAGCTGGTGCTCTTGCAGCCCGGGTCGATCGAGCAGGCGGGACAGCAGATCGAGGCCGCCCTCGGCGCTGTGCCGGCTAGCGTCGGTCCCAACGCCGTGGTGTGGGACTCGATCGCCGCAACCCCGACGCAGCGCGAGGTCGACGACGGGCTGTCCGGCGACGACCGCATCGGCGAGCGCGCCCGCGCGCTCGGCAAGATCTGTAAGGTGCTCTCCCCCCTGGCGGTCGAGAAGCGGGCGTGCCTCCTGTTCGTCAACCAGGTGCGAGAGAAGATCGGCGTGATGTTCGGTGACAAGTACACGACCCCGGGCGGGCACGCCGTGAAGTTCCACGCGTCGATCCGCCTTCAGCTGTTCGGTGGCAAGGCGGTGAAGGATGAGGGCGAGCACACCGGGAAGGTGGTCACCTTCCTCGCGACCAAGAACCGCCTCGCCCCACCGTGGCGCAAGGCGCAAGTCCGCCTCGACTACGCCGCGGGGTGGGACGACGACTGGGCCACCCTGGCCCACGCTAAGGACCGCGGCCTCGTGCCGGAGGCCGCGCGGATGTCCGCTGCCCTGCTCGAGGAGGCCCGGGCGAAGCTGGGGTGGACGTGAAGACCACCAGGAGGAAGATCGGCTTCGTCGCCGACGTGCACGTGCACAACTTTCCGCGGTTCGGGGGACCAGCCCGCGTCGGAGTCAACGGCAGGTGCCGGCTGGTCGTGGAGGCGCTGGAGCGCGCATGCGCTGCCGCGTACGCAGACGGGTGCTCCGACCTCGTGGTGCTCGGCGACCTGTTCGACCGCTCAGACCCGTCACCGCAGGTCCTGCGCGCCGCCCGCGACGCGCTCGTCGCCCATCCGCTAGAGCGGGTGTGGCTGCTGACCGGCAACCACGACCAGGTCAGCTCCGAGCCCGGGGACCACGCGTTCGCTCCGCTGGACGGCTTCTACCGCGAGGGCGGACCGCGGATCAGCGTGGTCGACGAACCGGGCTGGCGGCTACCCGGCGGCGCGGTCGTCGCATTCGTCCCGTTCCGTCCCGGGGACGCCCGCGGGTGGCTGGCCGGCGCGCTCGCGGAGGCGGTTGACCAGCGCCCGTCCGGCCCGCTGATCGTCGCCCTGCACCTCGGGATCGTCGACACCGACACGCCCGCGTTCTTGCGCAAGGCGCACGACGCGATAGAGCTGCCGGATCTGGGGTACCTGGCTCAGCGGTGCGGGGCGTCCGCCGTGCTCGCCGGCAACTGGCACAGGCGCCGGCTCTGGCAGCACGGCGAGGTCGCGGTGGTGCAGGTGGGCGCGCTGTGCCCCACGGGCTTCAGCGACGCGGGGTCCACCGGCTACGGGACCCTCGCCGTGTACGACTCCGACGAGGACAGCCTGGCGTGGGAGGAGGTCCCGGGCCCGAGGTTCCTGTCCGGTGCCATGCCGGAGGTCAGTGCCCAACTCGCCGAGGCCCAGCGCGACCAGGAGAACGAGTCCTTCGTGCGCGTCAAGGCTGCGCGGGTGGAGATGGAGGAGGCCCTCGCTTGGCTCGCCGCCAGGCGCGCGTCTGGTGACGTGGCCGACGGCGAGGTCGTGGTCGACGAGTTCGAGGCGCGCGCGGCAGCCGCCACCGCCGCACACGCCGCGCGCCACGCCGGCACCCTGGAGGACGCGCTGGCCCACTACGTCACCGCGATGGACCTGCCCGACGGCGTGGACCGCCAGGCGGTGCTCGAGCAGGTGAGGGGGTACTTGACATGAGCGATCTCGTAGAGGAGCAGGGGCCACCGCAGCCCAACGGTTCCATGCCGATCTGGTCGTTGGTGATCGAAGACATGGAGGCCAGGGACAACGTCGGACGCTTGCGGTACGGCACGCCTCTCCAGGCGTTCAACGGTCGCGATCCGCTCGTCGACCTATACCAGGAGCTTCTCGATGCTTGTGTCTACTGCCGGCAGGCGATCTTCGAGCGTGACGGCAAGTGAGGCGGCGTTGATCGTCCGCCGCGTCGAGATGCAGGGGTTCACGGTGCACGCGAGCACGCGGCTGGACCTCCCCGCGCGCGGGGTCGTGCTGGTCACGGGCCCCAACGGCGCCGGCAAGTCGAGCATCCTGGAGGCCGTCGCGTGGGGCCTGTGGGGCAAGACCCTCCGCGGAGCCGACCCGACGCCCTCGAGCGGCCGGTGCGAGGTCCAAGTCCTCACCTCCGATCGTGCCGTCTACCGCGCTCGAGCTAGCGGCAAGTCGGAGCTGTCGTGGTGCCGGGCCGGCGAGGAGGCGGTCGCGTACGAGTCCACCACCAAGGCGCAGGACGCCCTCGACGCCGAGGTCGGCACGCTGGACCTGTGGCGGCGGTCGTGCGTGTTCTCGTCCGCCGACGCCGCGCACTTCACTCTCGCTACGGACGCGGAGCGCAAGCGCCTGCTGGAGTCGGTGCTGGGGCTAGACCGCTTCGACGCCGCGCTCGAGGCTTGCCGGCTGGACCTGCGCACCGCCACCGTGGCGCACGCCTCCGCCGACCGCGACCTGGCCGTCGAGGTCGCCCGCCAGGAGGAGGCGGGTCGGAGGGTCGCGGCGTGCGAGGCTCGCCTGGACGCTCTCGAGGATCCCGGCGACCTCGAGCAGCTGCTCGAGCGCCGGACGGTGGACCTCCGCGCCCTCGGCGCCGGTTGCCGTGGGCAGGTCGCGGAGCTGACCCGCAGGTGGGCCGACGCGGCGCGGAAGGAGGGCGAGGTACGTGGGCTGCTGCGATCCGCGGAGGAGCGGGCGCGGACTCTCGCGGACGGGCGGTGTCCGACGTGCGAGCAGCCGGTGCAGGTCGTGGATCTGGATCGGTTCAACGACGCCGTCACGCGCGCTCGCTCTCTCCTGACAGACGTCTGCCAGCAGTCCACCGCGATCCGCGCCGAGAGAGACGAGGCGGAGGAGGAGCTGCGGGAACTGGAGTCCAGGACGCGCGCCGCGGACATGGGCCTCGGCCGGGCGCGGGGGGCCGCAGAGGCGAGGATGACGGTGGAGACCGACCTTCGGGGGGCCCAGGACGCCCTCGGCGCGCGGGCTGCGAAGGTCGTGGAGTTGACCCTGAAGGTCGCGTCGCTCTCCGCGGAGGTAACGAAGCTGGAGGCGTGCGAGCGCGTGCTGGGCATGCGCGGCGTGCGCGCTCACATCCTGGGTCGGGCGCTGGACGGTCTCGCCGCCGCCGCCAACGGCTGGCTGGATCGACTCGCGGGCGGCGGGCTCTCGGTCCGCCTGAGCCCGTACACCGAGCGCCGGTCGGGCGCGATGTCAGAGGCGATCTCGATCGAGGTGGACGGCGCGGGCGGCGGCCGCGGGTACCGCGGGGCTAGCGGCGGAGAGCGGCGCCGGATCGACGTCGCCCTGATGCTCGCTCTCGCTGACGTCGCACAGGCTGCGAGAGGCTCGCAGGAGGGGTCCACTCTGTGGCTAGACGAGGTGCTCGACGCGCTCGACGAGCAGGGCGCCACGGCGGTTGCGTCCGTCCTAGAGGACCTGGCACAGTCCAGGTGCGTCGTCGTGATCACCCACTCCCAGCACCTCAAGGACCGGCTGCGCACGGCGGTGCACGTGCGCGCGGAAGGAGGCCGGCTTGTCCATGGATGAGGCACTGATCTCGGAGGGGGTCCGCATGATCTTGGCGGGCGTCGGTGAGGACCCGGAGCGCGACGGCCTGCGCGACACGCCGGCCCGCGTCGCACGCTCAATGGCGGAGCTGTGCGGCGGGTACGAGATGGACCCCAAGGATATCCTCGCGGCGCAGTTCGACGGCGGTACCTACAACGCGATGGTCGTCCTGCGCGAGGTCGACTTCTTCTCCCTCTGCGAGCACCACACCCTCGTATTCCACGGGGTCGCGTCCCTCGCGTACATCCCCCGCGCGCGCGTCGTCGGCCTGTCGAAGCTCGCCCGCCTGGTCGAGTGCTTCGCGCGCCGCCTCCAGATCCAGGAGCGGATGACCAGCCAGATCGGCGAGGCGTTGCAGGAGCACCTCAACCCCATCGGGTGGGGCGTGGAGGTTCGCGCGCAGCACATGTGCATGGCAGCGCGCGGCGTCGGCAAGCAGCGCTCGGAGATGGTCACCACGGCGCTGGGCGGTGCCTTCCTGTCGGACTCGAGCGTGAGGACAGAGTTCCTCTCGCGTCTCACGCGGGTGGGGTAACGTGTTCGGTCCCAACGCCAGGACCCTCACGGGACAGCCCGGGAACTTCCACCACCGCAGTGCGACCTACCGCGAACTCTTGACCGAGGCGGTGGACCTGTTCAGGGAGAGGTTCTCGGTCCCACTCGACAGCGACGTCCTGCTCCTCACGGGTAGCGGCACGCTGGCGAACGAGTCGGTGTTCGCCAGCAGCAACCGCTCGTGGCGGGTGGAGCGTGCGGACCTCGAGTTCGCCGCGCGTCTGGAGATGCTCGCCCGCGCGCACGACGTGTTCTCTCCTGAGTCCACCCACGCTGCGTGGGTCGGCTACGACACCGCGACCTCGTTCGCGACGCCACCCCCGCCGAAGGTCGGGGCGTGGATGGTGGACATGGTGAGCGCGTTTCCCTACTACCCGGCGCTCCAGGAGGCGGAGATCTGGACCACGGTGACGAGCAAGCAACTGGGCGCTCTGCCGGTGATGGGGATCGTCGTGGTGTCACCCCGAGGGTGGGACCTCCTCCTCGACTCGAGGGGGGCCTACAGTTACCTCAACCTCGCCCGCTACAGGGAGCAGTTCCAGCAGAGGAGGGAGTCCCCGCACACGCCGGCCATCCCCCTCGTCGCCGACCTCGCGCGCGTCCTCCATCTCTTCGACGCGAAGAAGCTGCGGGAGAAGATCGACGAGAGGCGTGCGCTCCTCGTCGCCCTGCTCGACCCGGAGCACGTCGTCGGCGACGGCCCGGTGCTCACCCTCAGGCTGAGCGCGATCCCAGAGGAGGTCGCGCAGCGCTTCGACCTGTACCGCACGCGCGACGGCTACCAGGTCTTCCTGTGGTCGGGCACGGACAAGGAGCACGCCAGCTTGCGCAGCGCGATCGGAGGTCGTCCGTGAGGAAGGTGGTCTGCGAGCTGTCGGGTGGGTACGACAGTGCCTACTCTACCAAGCTCACCCTCGACGCAGGTGCGCAGGTCACCGCCGCCTTCGTCGACTACGGCCAGCCGTACGCGCGGCAGGAGCGGGAGGCCGCGCAGTACCTCGCGTCGTGGTTCGCGGCCCGCTACCCCCACTTCGAGCGGCTCGTCAATCGCCAGGTCACGCTCGAGATGGGCCTGGCGGCGGGCGGCGTTCCGGTCGCCTACGTGCCGATCCGCAACCTGGTGATCGGGACCATCATGGCCAACCTGGCGGAGGCGGTCGGAGCGGAGGAGGTGGTGGTGGGGAGCAAGACGACCACCCACCGGGACGACGATCCCTTCTGCTTCTGGGACTGCACCACCGAGTTCTACGAGCGCATGGGCGACCTCGTCACCCGCTGCTCGGAGAAGGGCGTGTCGGTGCGGTTCTCCCAGCCGCTCGGCGCCCGGGCCCTGCCGAAGTCTCTGCTACTCCTCAACCTGAGGGAGGCTGGCGTAGACCTCGGCAGCCTGTGGAACTGCTACGAGGGCGGGCACGTACCCTGCCGCCGGTGCCACCACTGCGTGCTGATGCGACGCGACCTCGAGACCGCGGGCCTGCTCGCGCTGTACCCGAGGTGGGACCAGCCGTGAAGGTCTTCTTGGCCGGCTCCGAGGGCGCCAACATGGGCGTGGTCCTGCGCTTCGCGGACTACCCGTTCCGGCTGTGCTCCTACCACTACCTCGCCAACGAGCGCACGAAGGGGTTGGACCTCAGCAGCACCATGGAGGCGGTGGCGGAAGATGACGCCGAGTGGATCATGGACTCGGGCGTGTTCACCCTCGTCTACGGCGCGGAGGCGGGTACTCTCCAGACCGAGGACGACGTCCTCCGCTTCACTGAGCGCTACGTCGAAGACGTCCAGCGCTGGGGCTGGAAGCACGAGGTGGTGGAGGTCGACGTCCAGGAGAGCCACGGCACCGACTTCGTGTGGAGGCTGCGGGAGGAGTTCTTCGCGAAGCTGCCCAACCGCGTGATGTACGTGTGGCACCGGCAGGACGGCGAGGCAGGACTGCGCGAGCTGGCCAAGAAGGGACGCGTGGGCGTCGCGGTGCGGGAGTCGTCGCTGACGATGGGTCGCACGCTCGAGCGCCTCAACGAAAAGAGCTTCCTCCTCGCCGTCGCTCGCGTACTGCGCGAGTGCGACCACCCGAGCCTGCACCTCCTCGGCTGCACCACGCCGGAGATCCTCAGGCACACGAGGGCGGAGAGCTGCGACTCTGCCACCTGGACCAACGCTGGGCGGTACGGGTGCGGTAGCCTGTTCTCCGGCGGCTCCGTCCCGCAGGCGTCGATCTACAGTCCCAAGTGGACGGCGTGGCGTGCGTGGTGCGAGCGCGAGCACCAGGTCGCATACGGGAAGCTGCGCAGCCACCTCGACGGCGCGCTCGACTTCGACATGAAGTGGCAGTACATGGGCAACCTGATGGCCACCGTCATCTCCCACCAACTTCCCCCACCGCCTGGCTCTGCGGTCCGCTCTGGTAGTTGCGTGGTCTGGCGGTCACAGGGACTCCATCAGAAGTTGAAGCTGGTCCCGGCCGCGCGGGTCCAGCCCAACCCGTGGAACTACAACGTCCAGTCGGACGACGACTTCACGAAGCTGGCCGCCTCACTGCGCAGGTTCGGGTTCGTCGAACGCCCGGTCGTGCGGACCCTCGCCGACGGCACCTACCAGATCATCAACGGGGAGCACCGCTGGCGCGCGGCGCAGCTGATCGGGATGGTGGAGATCCCGGTGGTGGACGTCGGCGAGATGGACGACGCGCAGGCCAAGCAGCTCACGATCATCCTCAACGAGCTGGGCGGGTCGCCGGACCAGGTGCGCCTCGCCGACCTGATGCGCGACATCCACGAGTCGGTGTCGGTCGACGAGATGCGTGAGGTCATGCCCTACTCAGCGGGCGAGCTGCGGATGTACCTCGACGCCGTCGACTTCTCGTTCGACCGCCTGTCCGCCGCCGACGTGCGCCCGGCGGAGGAGCAGGTGCCGGACGACGTGGTCGTGCCCGATCCGCCGGAGGCCGACGGGACCAAGCTCAAGAAGCTGGAGGTCACGGCGCGCACGGCCACGCGCCTCGCGATGGTCGCCGAGGACCCGGAGGAGGCGATCGAGGTCCTGCTCGCCCACTACTTCAAGCCGAAGGAGGCACCGTGACCACCATCTCCCGCCGGCTCGAGATCGACGCCGGGCACCGGTTGATAGACCACGAGGGGAAGTGCGCTCACGTCCATGGCCACCGATACGTCTTCGAGGTGTTCGTCCGTGCTTCACAGCTCGATCACGTAGGACGGGTGATCGACTTCTCCGTGGTCAAGGAGCGGGTCGGGGGCTGGCTCGACATGCACTGGGACCACGGGTTTCTCGCGCAGGAGGGGGACCCGATCATCGACTGGCTCAGCGTGCACGCGCAGAAGCTCTACGTGCTGCCGGTGCCGCCTAGCGCCGAGAACCTCGCGGCGTACGTGTTCGAGGTCGCTCGGCGAGCCCTCGAGCCTGAGGTGCAGGTGGTCGCGGTGCGCTGCCACGAAACGCCGAACTGCTACGCGGAGTTCAGGGCGGACGATCAAGGCAGGTGATGTGAAGTCCTACGTTGTCAAAGAGGTGTTCCCCACCCTCCAGGGTGAGGGCGCCCGCGCGGGGACCAAGGCCGTCTTCGTCCGCTTCAGCGGGTGCAACCTGTGGGACGGCCACCCCGAGCACCGCGACCGCGGTGCCGGGGCGTGCGCGAGCTGGTGCGACTCCTCGTTCGCGGATGGCGAGCGCGTCGCTCAGGACGTTCTCCTGCGGCGCATGCTCGTGGCGTGGCAGAAGGACAAGCCCGCGGCGGGCGAGCGCTGGTGCGTGCTGACCGGCGGCGAGCCGATGCTCCAGGTCGACCGCGGGCTGGTCTCCGCCCTGCGCGACGAGGGTTGGCTGGTCGCGGTCGAGACCAACGGTTCGGTCGACGCGGAGGCGCTCGAGCTGATGAGATGGGTCACGGTGTCCCCCAAGCGCGGCGCACCGTGGCGGGTCAAGCGCGGCAGCGAACTGAAGGTCGTGCTGCCGGGCGCGGCGCAGCACCACGACCCGGGCTGGACAGACGAGGACCTGGTGGGCATGGCGGAGGGGTCGGCGTTCGAGCACTACTTCGTTCAGCCCCAGGACCCGGTCGACCGCGGGCTCGTCCAGGTCTCCCACCTCGCCGGCAACCTGCGGGAGGACCTGCGGGACTCTGGCCACCTCGCCTACCGCCTGCACCTCGAGCGCTGCGTCGACTTCGTGGCGAGCCACCCGCGCTGGCGGCTGTCGACGCAGTTGCACAAGCACGTTGGGTTGCCGTGACTGAGGAGCACCCAGTCGAGGATCGTGTCCGCGAGAAGGCCGACAACGCGTTCCGCGCCGACGTCCTGCTGTCGAGCGCGCGGATGGACTGGTGCACGCCGCCCGAGGTGCTCGGGCCGATCCGCAGGCTGGCGCCGGACGGCCAGGTGGGTCTCGACCCCTGCGCCTCCCAGCTCGGCCACGTGCTCGCGTGCGAGGAGTGGTTCGGACCGACCGTCGGCTACCACAACGGCACCGACCTCGACGGGTTCCCGCGCGAGCAACTGTGCGGAGCGATGGACGGGCTGCGCGAGCCGTGGGCCGGGCACGGGCTGGCCTTCGCCAACCCTCCGTACGGGCGAGGCGTCGCCGCGTGGGCGCGCAAGGCGTCTGTGGAGGGGCAGCGCATGCGCGGGCTCGACCAGCTCGTGCTGCTGGTCGCCGCGCGCACGGACACGGCGTGGTTCCGCGAGGCCATCTCTCACGCCGGCGCCGTGTACTTCTGGCCGGGCAGGATCCGGTTCCTAGGCGCCGACGCGCCTGCCCCGTTCCCCTCCGTCCTGATCTACTGGGGGGAGGATCCCCGCGCCTTCGTTGAACTGTGGCGCGGCTCCGGTGGCTGGTCCAGTCTCGGCGGCGCGCAGGGGGGTGGGTTGGAGGTGATGCTGTGACGGAGGTGTGGTACGTGGCCCACCCGGTCGTCGGAGACGTCGCGGGCAACGTCGCGCGCGCCCGGCGGTGGCTGCGCTGGCTCATCGATCAGGAACCGCTCCGCGCGTTCTGCTGCCCGTGGATCCCGTACGTGGAGGTCCTCCCCGATGCGGATGCGCAGCAGCGCGAGAGGGGCCTGCGAGACGACGAGGCGATGGCCGCGCGGTGCGACGGGATCGTACTGGTCGGAGGAAGGATCTCAAGTGGTATGCGGCGCGAGATGCTCGCCACCGCGGCGGCTGGAGGTCGAGTTGTCGATCTGACCGGCCTCGGCGCGGAGCCTCCACCATCCGAGCTGGCGGTCACGCCGTTGTCTCGCTCCTAGGCGGGGTCGCGTGGTAGCGTTTCCTTCAGAGGGAACGCTGTGGCTACGCCCGTCACCGTGATCCAGAACGTCACCGCCAACCCGGTGGCGCTGCCCCACCCGTACAAGGGGGTGGTTCCGGGGGGCGGACAGATCCCCGTGATCGGCTCGGTCGACGAGGTCATCAGCAACCTCGGTGGCGTGAGGACCGTCGTCACCACCTTTGATATCTATCCTGGCCTCGAGTCCGAGCTGTCCCTCGCGCTCTCCAACATGGCGGCCGGGTCGGTCGTTCTCGGAGCGCCTCCGGGGATCGGCGTGACGCCGGGTTCGACGATCCCCAGCGCGCTCGAGCTGTTCGAGATGACGCCCAACGGCAGCGACTTCGTCGCGTTCCGGGCCCCGGCGAACATCCCAGCCAACGTCATCTGGACACTGCCGGCGACCGACGGCGCCCCCAGCGACGTGCTGACGACCAACGGGGCGGGGATCCTGTCCTGGACGGTCGGTGGGGGAGGTGGAGGCGGCAGCGGGGTCGCTGTCGACAGCGCGAGCTTATACTCCTGCCCGGCCACCGTGGCAGTGCGCGACGTCGTCTACCTGTCAGCGGCCGACGCCGTCGACAAGGCCGACGCGGACGACCCGGCGAAGTTCCCGGCGATCGGCTTCGTCGTCACCAAGCCATCGGCGACCACCTGCACCGTGCGCTACGCGGGTGAACTGGGCGGGTTCTCGGGCCTCACGTTGGGATCGACCTACTACTCGGCGACCACGCCCGGTGGCATCGCGAGGGTAGGCGACGGCGACTTCCCAACGGCGCTCGGTTCCGTGGTACAGGAATTAGGGTTCGCGCGCAACGCTACCACCTTGGCGGTCGTCATCGACCGCGACTTCACGATTCTCTGAGCAGCAAGGAGGACGGACATGGCGAGGTTCATCTACCTGGGGGAGCCTCAGAACCCGGCCGTGCTGGTCATGGGCAGGACGCTCCAGATCAGGTGCCGGTGCAAGGACGGCACCGTCATGGTCCTGGCCCCCGTCCCGCCGGCCACCGAGTTCGTGCCGGGAACCCCCATCGGCCACGACGTGACCGATCCGAGGGCACTCCGCTGCATGGAAGCCGACCCGAGGTTCCAGAAGATCCCGTGACCGATCCTGCACAACCACCCGCCAGCAACGGAGATAGACCATGGCTGACTTCCGCTCACTAACCATCCAGTCTGGCACCTACAAGCAGCAGCAGGATGCTGACTCGTTGATCATCGGCGCCGGGATCAAGACCAACGCCGGCGACCTGACGGTCACGCCGGCCGGGACCAACGTCACGGTCGCGTCCGGAAAGACGCTGCTGTCCGGTGGTGGGGTGGGCGCTCTCGACTTCTCGACGGCGTCCGGCGTCTTCAAGACGTCGACGGGTGCCGTGAGCCTCCTCGGCGACGCGACTCTCGCCACCGGCAAGTCCCTGCTCGCGGCGGGTACGGCCGCCCTGGACTTCTCCGGCGGGTCCGGCGTCTTCAAGACGACCACCGGGGCGGCGACCTTCGGCGGGTCGAGCAACACGTTCACCGCGTCGATCTCCGCGGACGGCGGGGTGGACAGATCGACCGCTGCGGTCCTGAGCATCGGCACCGTCAACGCCTCCGCGATCTCGATCGGCAAGGTCGGCGCGCTCACGACCGTGCTCGGCAACTTCCAGGTGGACGGGACGGAGACGGTGGTCGGCGCGACGACCTTCCAGGGCAACGTCACCTTCGAGGGCAACACGACCTTCGGCAACGCTGCCACGGACACGATCACGTTCACGGGCCGCGTGGCTGGCAACATCAACTTCCTGAAGGAGACGGCCCACACGGTGAGCGTCGACGCCTCGACGACGGTCTCGACGGCCGGTGGCGAGCTGACGATCCTCTCCGGCACAGGCTCCGCCGCTTCGGGCGCCACTGCGGGCGCGGCTGGTGGTGCCTCCACCCTGCGTCCTGGAACTGGTGGTGCGGCGGCTGCTGGTACAGGGGCAGCTGGTGCGGGTGGTATTGCTTCATGGTTCGGTGGATCCGGCGGTGCTGGAACTGCCACCGGCGTTGCTGGCGCTGGTGGATCGACCACCATCCAAGGTGGTAACGCAGGAACTGACGGCGGTGCTGGCGGGGCGAACGGCGGCGGCCTCACCCTGCGCGGCGGGGCAGCCAGTGGGGCAGGGACTGCTGGTTCCATTCGGATTGGTGAAACGCTGACGAGCACTGTGTTCATCGGCGTCGCGGGCAACCTCCTGCAAGTCACCGGCAATCTGAGTCAACTCACTGGGTCAGTGACCCTGACCGCCAACGCGGCCTCGAGCTTCACGACGTCGGCCGGTGCCCTGACGATCACTGCAGCTGCGGCCTCCACTTGGAGCACGTCCGCTGGTGCGCTGACGATCACCTCTGCAGCCGCAGCGACGTGGAAGACGTCGGCTGGAGCGCTCACGGTTGACGCAGCGACGGCGCTGAACCTCGGGACGACGGATGCGACGTCCGTGTCCGTGAGTCGGACAGGCCAGACGACAACGGTCAATGGTGCGTTGACCGTGTCGGAGGCGGCGACCTTCAACGGCAACGTCCAGGTCGGCAACGCCGTGACGGACACGATCACGTTCACGAGCAACGTCGTCGGGAACATCACTTTCCTCAAGGAGGTGAACCACACGATCGTCGTCGACGCGTCGACGACGGCATCCACAGAGGGAGGTGCCCTCACGGTCAAGGGGGGCAACGGCGGTGTGGGGACGGGTGCGGGTGGTGCCGTGAACGTGCTTGGTGGTAACGGTGGTGCAGCGAGTGGCGCCACGCCGGCGGGACAGGGCGGGGCGCCCCAGCTAGCTGGTGGAACCGGAGGAGCGGCGAGCACGACGGCGGGCGGCACTGCTGGCGCTGGGGCTGCCAGCCAAATGTCTGGCGCCGCAGGCGGCGCCGGGGCCGCCAGCACGAATGGCGGAGCCGTCGGCGGGGCACTCGTCATCGTGAGCGGTGATGGCGGGGCGGGTGGGGCGGCGACGACCGCAGGAGCGGGTGCGCTTCTCACTCTGCGAGGCGGGACGGCTGGTGCCAACAATGGTGGCGGTGGAGCCAACGGCGGTAGCGTGACAGTCCTCGGTGGTGCAGCGACTGGGGCGGGGACCAACGGCACCGTCACCATCGGTGCAACGAACACCTCTGCCATCGCGGTCGGAGCCTCGGGGATCACGACCACCGTCACCGGCGGGCTGACCCAGCTCACCGGTGCAGTGTCGCTCAGCGCGAACGCCACCTCGAGCTTCACGACTTCGGCTGGGGCGCTGACCATCACGTCCGCGGCAGCAGCCACGTGGTCGACCTCCGCTGGCGCGCTGACGATCAACGGCACCGCCGGGCTCAATCTCCAGACGGCTGGTGCCACCAGGCTCGCCGTCGCAGACGCCGCGCTCACGGTCCAGGCCGGCGTCACGCTCGCGACGACCTCGACGGGCAACATCAACCTGCCGCAGAACGCCTCGGCGCGGTTCCAGATCGAAGGCGTCGCGACCACCGCGACCGTCACCGCCGCGAACCTCACGGAACTGACGAATGGGTCGACGACAATCCTGCACAACCACGCGGCTGCCGCGGCGACCAACACCCAGATCTCCGGGACGGCGGGCGAGACCATCGCGGCCGGCGCCCCGGTTGTGTTCGATGATGCGGCCGGCACCGCCAAGGTGTTCAACGCGGACGCTAACGGCGCTGGCGAGCTTGTCAACGTCGTCGGTTTCAACGCTGCCGCCGTCGTGCTCAACGACGTGATCACGGTCTACGACAACGGTGAGCGGTCGATCGCCGATGCGGTCTGGGACGTCGTCCCCGCCGTCGCCGACGTCGGCAAGAAGTTCTTCCTCTCGGAGACCGCGGGCAAGGTCACGCTGACCGCTCCGTCCACGGCCGGTTCGACCGTGATCAAGCTCGGCATCGTCACGCGCGGAGGCACCGGCGCGGTGAAGATCGCGATCCAGATCGGTGACGGCGTCGTCCTCTAGCCTCGTGACGTAGTAGCTGAACGATCAAGGGCAGCTGGCATGGCCAAGAGGAAGGCGAGGAAGGCGATGAAGACAAACGGCGAAAACGTGATCCCGATCAGGCCCGAGCAGGTGACGCTGCCCGAGGAGATCCGCGCAGAGGTCCAGGCCCTTGACCACGCCGTCGGCGTAGCCAAGATCGCGCTCGCCGACCTCGACCTCCAGGTCGAGGAGGCTGAGAAGCGGAGGGAGCAGGGCAGGCAGTTGGCCCGCGCGGCGATCCAGACGCTAGTCAACTGCGTCAACGCGCTCGCGACCGAGCGGGGGATCAACGTCGTCGACCCGACCAAGGGGCGGTGGCACTTCGACACGACGGCGGGCACCTTCACCCGGCTCTCCTGAGGGCCCGCGATGGCGGTCCAGACGCCACTCATCATCGACGCCGGCACCCTCAAGCGACTGCCGACCGGCGACACCTTCGTGGGCGCCGCCAAGGGCATCTACGGGGACGGGTCGGACGGCAACGTCGTGATCGCGTCTGGTACGACCACCCTGACGCGAAACATGTACTACGCCGACCTGACGATCCAGTCGGGCGGCATCCTGCTCACCGACGGGTACATAGCCTTCGTCAAGGGCACGCTGACCATCGATGCCGGCGGCACCTACCGGCGCAACGGCACCGACGCTACCGCGTCCTCAGGGGCCAGTGCCCCGTCGGTGGCCAGGCCCATCGACAGCGCGGCGAACGGGGGCAACTCCGCCACCGGCAACGGAGGCGGTGGCTCCATCGTGTCTCCAGTCCCGTTCGGGTACACCGGGACCGGAGGTGCGGGTGGTAGCTCGGGCGCGCGCAACGGTGGTGCCGGTGGCGGCGCGACCGTGCGCGCGGCCGACTCCGGCGACATCCGGGACAGCGTCGCCATGCGGCAGATGGCCTTCGTCGGCAACGGCATCCCCGGCCTCGACTTCGTCCGATCCGGCGGCGGCGGCGGCGGCGGGGCGGGTAACGGCACGCAGGTCGGCGGGGGCGGTGGCTCGGGGTGTCCGCCCAACCTCGTGATCGCCAGCCGCATCGTGAACAACGGGACGATCCAGAGCAAGGGGGGCAACGGGGCCAACGCGGTCAACTCCGATTCGGCTGGTGGCGGGGGCGGCCAGGGCGGCCTGATCTGCATCGTCACCGAGAGCTACACTGGCAGCGGAACGACCGACGTCACCGGCGGGGCGGGGGGGACGGGCAACGGCATCGGGACGGCAGGTACCGCCGGCTCGTCGGGGCTGGTGATCGGCCCGGTCCCCGGGTGACGCGCGCGCGCACCCACCACGGCGTTGGACGGCTTGAAGGTGGGTCGCCAGTGGACTGCGCGTCCCGACCTCTACGTCGCGTGGGGACCGCTGCGGGAGGTCAGCTCCTACCACTCTTGCCTGTCGCTGGAGGAACTGGAGGAACTGTTCGTGCGGCTGCTCCGTGCCTGCCTCGACCACCGCGTGCGGCGCGCTGCCCTGTTCGTCGCGGACACCGAGGCTCGACTAGCGCCCTCGGTCTTCTCGACCTCGCGTGCGCCAGTCCCGTGCTAGGCTCGGGGCGCGAGCGGCCCTGAGGTCTCGGACCATCCTGCACGATGCTCTCACCCAACTATGAGAATCCACGAGGAGGACTACCAGCGGCTGCTCGAGGCGTACCGGGACAATCCGGACCCCTCCGCCTACTCCGCGATCGGCGCCTCGGCTGGGGTGTCCCGGGCCACGGCGAAGCGGGCGTGGGAGCGCGGCTGGCCGGAGCGGGGGTGGCCGGCGATCCGCGAGCTGCTCGACGGCGAGCGGGACCTGGCGCGCGCCCGCCGGCTCGACCGCGAGCTGGAGGACCGCAAGGTCTCCGTCGAGGAGTACGCGAGGAGGATCGTCGAGGAGGCCAGCCGGTCGGTGGAGGAGCGGATGGAGGAGGCGCGCGCCCACGCCGCCGAGGTGATCCGCGAGGCGGAGGACCAGGCGCGCGAGAAGGTCATCCTGGCCGAGGTCCGCGCCAAGCGCAAGTACAACGAACTGCTGGAGAAGATCGGCGTGGATGCGGTGGAGCAGCGCGCCGACGAGGCGATCCTGTGCCGCGGAGCGCGCAAGACCGTGCTGCACCACATGGCCTTCGTGCAGGAGGTGCTGACCCGCGCCAAGTACGTGGCCGCCGTGATCACCAAGGAGGCCGAGTCGGGCAGCCTCTCCTTCGGCCAGGCGCTCAAGTTCATGGAGGTCATGGGCAGGGTCGTGAGGGAGGCCAACCAGGCCGGCCACCTCGCGATGCAACTGGAGCGCCTGCGCGTCGGCTCGCCGACGGACGTGATCGGCGTGCGCGTCGAGCCCGCCACGCTCGAGGAGGCGGCCCGGGACATCGAGCACGCGCACTACGTGCTCCAGCTGGCGCGCGACCGCGGCCTCGTCGCGGAGCCGCGGGAGGATCAAGGCAACGGTCGTGACGAGGAAGCCAGCAAGCAGGTCCACTGATCCTCCAAGTGCGGAGGATCTCAACTGTCTCCCGCACCGGCGGGGTCCCTGGCGTGCGGCAGCCTACCTCGCCACCGCCCTGGCGATCGGGGCGCTCGTCCTCGTCGGCCTCGCCCTGCTCGGCTGGCTCTTTTTCGTGGGTCCTAGCCTCGGCGAGGACGACGCCAGGGCGGTGCTCAGGGGCGCGGAGCTGCGCGACGTCCAGCTCGGCCCAGCCGCTGCCAACCGCTGCGACGACATCCGCTCGCGGTCGTTTGCGGCGACCAACCGCGACGGTCGGCGGGTCACCGGCGTCGTGTGCTGCGGTTGGTGGGGCTGCGGCAAGGCGTGCACGGTCAGGCTGGACCCGTGACCTAGCTCGTCGAGGAGTGCCCGTTCTGCATGGGCGGAGGTGGACGAGGTCACGCCCACGTGATAGTTGTCAGCGGAGATCCGTCATGAGCGACGACATCGGGATGCCCGGTGGGTGCCTGCGCGACCACCCGAACCACCGTGAGCGCGGGCCCATGAGGTTCTCGTACACCTATGCGGACATCGCGCGTGCCGCCGGGGTCTCCGCGCGCACCGCCCGCAACGCCGCGTGCGGGGACCAGCCGGAGCTGGACCCGCAGAGCCTCAAGTCGGTGGTCGACTACGTCATGAGCCGCGCCGGCCGGCGCTACCGTCGGGGCGCCGCCCTCGACTCAGGTGGTCCCACCCGGCGGCCGGGTCGGTGACGTCGCCGCGCGCCGACGGCGCCGTGCTCTCGCAGTGGACGCGCACCCAGCGCGCTCGCGAGAGCCTGCTGGCCCAGGCCGCTGTCGACCCCGTGCTGTTCTGCTCCCTGGTGCTCCGCGACGAGCAGACCGGCCAGCCCATCCGGCTCACCCCCACGCACGAGCGGTGGCACGCGCTGATCAGCAAGCACCCCCGCCTGATCCTGTGGAGCCACGTGGAGGCGGGCAAAACCGTACAGGTCGCGGTCGGTCGCGTCCTGTACGAGCTGGGCCGCGAGCACAGCCTGCGCGTCGCGATCGTGAGCAACACGCATGGGCAGGCGAGCAAGATCGTGCGGACGATCGGGCGGTACATCGAGCGCGGCGAGGACGCGCGCAAGGTGACGGGGCTGCGCCCCGGCTACCCCTGGCGGGACGACCAGTTGTTCGTGAGGCGCTCCGTCGTGAGCAAGGACCCGAGCGTGCAGGGGTGCGGCGTGCACGGCAACATCCTCGGGTCGCGCATCGACCTCCTCGTGCTTGACGACGTGCTCGACTACGAGAACGCGCGCACGCCGCGCGCCCGCACCGACCTGTACGAGTGGTACCTCAGCACCCTCTCCGGCCGGCTCACCGCCGACTCGCGGGTGATCATCATCGGCAACGCCTACCACCCCGACGACCTGCTCTACCGGCTCGCGCGCTCGCCGGGCTGGGAGGCCTGGCGCTTCCCGGTCGTGGACGAGCGCGGGGTGCCCACCTGGCCGGAGCGGTGGCCGCCGGCGCGCATCGCCCGGGCGCGCCTGGACATGGGCCCGCTCGAGTTCGCCCGCCAGCTCCTGTGCCAGCCCCGCGACGACACGGCGGCGCGGTTCAAGGAGGAGTGGATCCAGCGCTGCCTGGAAAAGGGGCGCGGCCGCTCCCTCGCCTTCGGGTTGCAGAACGTGCCGGCCGGCTGCCGCACGGTGACCGGCGTGGACCTGGCGGTGCAGCAGCACTCCTCCGCCGACCTCACCGTGCTCACCTCCGTCATCGCGCACCCCAACGGGGACCGCGAGGTGCTGTGCATCGAGAGCGGCCGGTGGGCGGGGCCGGACATCGTGGCGCGCATCGTCGACCACCACCGGCGCTACAACTCCCTGGTGGTGGTGGAGAACAACGCTGCCCAGCAGTACCTAGTCCAGTTCACGCGCACCCAGCACGCGGCCGTCCCCATCCGCGGGTTCACCACGGGGCGTAACAAGGCGCACCCGGAGTTCGGCGTGGAGTCGATCGCGGCGGAGATGGCGGCGGGCAGATGGATCTTCCCTAACGATGGGAGCGGCAGCGTGCACCCGGAGCTGGCGGCGCTGATCAACGAGATGCGGTTCTACGACCCCGCCGGCCACACCGGCGACCGGCTGATGTCCATGTGGTTCGCCCGCGAGGGCGACCGCATGGCGCGGTCGAAGGCGGGGTGGGCGAGCCTGGACCTGATGACGAGGTAGCCTCGGATCGATCAAGGCACGGATATGGACGCCGGAGCAGCCCGCAAGCAGTTCGCCTCACTGGTCAACGGCCTCAATAACGCCGGGACCGAGGAGGAGCTAGAGGAGGCCGTCGAGGAGTACGGCCGGGCCGGCGATGAGATCTCGAGGGCGATCGACGAGGCAATCGCCGGCTACCTCTGCCGTGCGGAGTCCCGCTTCCGCACGGAGGAGCAGTCGCATCTCGACGAGGTGATCGCGAACCTGTTCGCGGCGATCCAGGTCATGCAGGTGACGATGGTCGCGGCCGCCGACCCCACCGTCCTCGCGCCGAAGGTCCACGCGAAGAAGGTTGCACGCGATAGAGCAGACCGCTGTACGGATCTCCGGCGGATGATCAAGTCGTTCGAGGCCATTGGGAAAACGGAGATGGTCGCCCAGGTGAAGGCCGAGCTGGCGAGGCTCGAAAGTGGAGAGTAGGAAGGTCCTGATGAGCAACGCAGACGAGCACGAGGTCGACCGGACCTGCTGGCCGCCCGGGCCGTGGGACGCGGAGCCGGAGGACCGCGTCGAGTGGCGGGCGCGCGGGTTCCCATGCCTGATGGTCCGCAGCCGGGTCGGTGCGTGGTGCGGCTACGTGGGACTGCCACCCGGCCACCCCTACTACGGGCTGGACCTCGACGACGAGCAGTTGGGCGTCAGCGTCCACGGTGGGGTCTCCTACGCCGCGGCGCGCAGCGGGCACGTCTGCCACGCGTCGCACCCAGGCGAACCCGACGCCGTCTGGTGGATCGGCTTCGACTGCGTGCACCACGACGACCTGGCGCCGGGCCTGAGCCTGGGCCCAGTAGTCGGTCTCCCCGACCTGGGCCTGTGGTGCACCTACCGGACCCGCGACGTCGTGCGCGGGTGGGTCGAGGACCTCGCGCGGCAGCTGGAGACCTCAACAGACCTCAACGGTGCGATCAAGGCAGGGGAGATATGAGCAAGCGATCCAAGGACGTGCGACGAATCTACCACCGGGACAACCGCGGTGACCCACGCCCGATGCGGAGGTGGGCGATGGCCGTGGTCGGCAGCATCGGCCGGCAGCCCACCGACGCGGAGGCGTTGGTCCTCCAGTGGCTGCGCGGGAAGGGCGTGCGGCTGTGACCCAACCGATCGAGAACCTGGTCGGCCGTGAGGAGGGACTCGAGGCGCTCAGGCGGGCGGGCGGGGAGTACCCACCAGAGCTGCTCGCGTGGGCCTTCGACGTCGCGCTCGCGCGGGTGGTCCAGGAGCAAGGCGCCGTGAGCAACGCGCAGCTGGCGCAGTTCGCCCTCAGTATCCTGGACGCCGGCGAGCGGCCGTTGCAGGACCTGAAGTCGCTCGAGCAGGTACGGTGCGACGCCATCGACGCCGTAGGGTCGCTGGTCACCAAGCCGCCGCCGGACGGCGGCCCAAACTGGTGCAGCTCCACCGGCCTGAGGACAACCATTCACCTGCACCCATCCGCACAGGCGCCCGTCGTCGACCACCTCGTGCACGAGGGGTCCACCGTCGACCGCACGTGCGCGCGGTGCGGGGCCGCGTTCCGGTCCGTCATCTTCAGCGTCTGCCGGGACTGCCAGCAGTGCCTGCTGCCCGGCGTGCTGGCCGAGGACGGGGAGCGGGTCGTGGGCGGCAGGGTCCAGGCGGCAACACAGTCCGCCAGGGTGGCCCACGCCGCGTCCATCACAGTAGTGTCGGATCGCAGGTGGGCCTACGTCCTGGCTGGCCAGCTGGTCGCGGAGTACGCCCACGAGATGCAGGCGCTGATCGACGAGGGCGACCTCTCGGACGGAGCGAGTGAGCGGGCCACGCAGAGGCACGCCGAGCGCGTGGCCGCGGCCATCCTGGGTGAGCTGCGATGAGCCGGTCCCGCTGCGGGTACGGCGCCTGCGAGAACGAGGCGCGCTACGTCGACCAGCACGGGAGGCTGTGCTGCGCGACCTGCCCGATCCGCGCTGCCGAGGACTCGATCCGGATCTCGGACATCCCCGCGCTGCTCGCGCTGGTGCGTGAGTTCTGCGTGGAGGCTGGTGACATGACGGGCCACCGCGAGGCCGCCGTGCACGCCGAGCGTGTGGCGTCCTGGGCCTCGCGCTTCCGCGAGGTCGCGGGGAGGGGGATCAAGGAGTTCACCGCATGACGAACCTTCACGAAGCCTCGCTCGCGTTGGTCAACGAGCTGGCGCCCTACTGCTCGATCTTGACGCGAGTCGGCAGGTGTGACCATCACCTTGGAGAGACCATCGATCACGGGTGCCGACCTTGCGCCGTCGTCGCTGTGGAGGGCCTCGCCTTAGCCATCGCCTTCGAAGTGGAGCGAAGACTGCGGGTGGCGCCGCCGGGGCCCAGGCCGTGAGCATCCTGAGCGACTCCTCTATCCTGGCCGCCATCGAGGACGGCCTGATCGTGATCGACCCGTTCGATCTCGCGCAGCTTGGTGGCAACAGCTACGACGTGCGGCTCGGGGCTGTCCTGCGGATCCACGACGGAGCCCTCGTGATGGACGCGGCGCGGGAGAACCTCCAGCCGTGGGCGGCAGTTGTGCGCGCAGCGGCTCCGCGGGGGCGGGACGAGGAGCCCAGCTCGTGACCGCCGACCAGACAATAGATGACCTGAGGGATCGCCTCGGAACATGGATGTCGGAGGCCGAGTCGCAGCGTCTCCGCGCGAATGCGGTGGAGAACGAGCGCGATGACCTCCGTGACTTGGTGCGCAGAATCGAGGAAGTCCTCCGCGACTTGGTGCGCAGAATCGAGGAAGTCGCCGCCGCCCCCGAGTACGTGGCCGTGTGGGTGTCAGCACAGGTGCACAACGGGCCGTACGCCGGGCCCCAGTTCATCGCCGAGATGGAGAGGGCCAAGGAGGTGCTGGCGCAGGTGACCCGCGACATCCGCGCCATCGCTGACCGCGGCGGGAAGGTGCAGCCGTGAAGCTCGAGCACACCACCGACGGCGCGTGGTTCTGGGCGGCGTGGAGAAGCACGCTAGGGCACACTGACGCCATCGCGTTCCAGCGGTCGCTCAGCAACCTCGGGGCGTGCCTGCGCGACGCGGGCGCGCTGTGCCGCGCGTGGGAGATCGGGTGCATCTACTACTCCGAGCCTCAGGGGCGCGGATACTGGTGGAGGCCGGGCTGCGGGAGGGCGGCGCCGTGACAGCGGAGTGGTGGGCCCTGCTCCGCGTGATCGGCGACGGCAAGAAGCAGTCGCCGTGTTAGGATCCGGTCGGTGAGCGGCCCCGGCTACCAGCCCGACGCGTGGCGGCGCATGTCGCCCCAGGTGGAGCCGAAGGCGATCCGCCGGCTCGAGAACCTCGGCATGTCGCCGCGCCAGCAGTCGCTGAACCGCCGGTGGTCCTACTACTGCTGCTCGCAGTACGACACGCGGCAGGTGGACTGGGACGGCACTCCGTGCGTCGACGAGTTCGCGCGGGAGGCCATCGCGTCCGCCGGCTACATCCCGCCCGGCTTCTACGACGCCGGCGGGCAGACCTCGAAGCTGCCGCTCAAGTTCCGCCGGCCCTCCGCCCCCTACCACCTCGCGCGCGCCATCGTGCACCGCTTCACCGGCCTCCTGTTCTCCGAGCGGCAGCACCCGCAGGTGCGCATGGAGGGCGACCCGACCACTGAGGACTTCGCGCGCGCTCTGGCGGAGGTGTCCCGCCTGTGGCCGGCGATGATCCTCGCCCGCAACTACGGGGGCGCCACCGGCACCGCCGTGCTCACGTTCCAGTTCTCGAACGGCCTGCCCCTCGTCGAGGTGCACGACCCGCGATGGGTCACCCCCTACTGGCGCGACCGCCAGGCCCTCGACCTGGAGGGGTTGGAGATCCGCTACCAGTACCCCATCGAGACGCGCGACCCGGAGTCGGGCCTGTGGGTGACGATCATGGTGTGGTACCGGCGCGTGATCGACACCTCCTCGGACGTCGTGTACGAGCCGGAGATGGTGGGGCAGGGGGACGAGCCGGCGTGGAGGGAGCGCGAGCGCGTCGACCACGGTCTCGGGTTCTTCCCCGGCACCTGGATCCAGAACCTGCCCGTGGTGGACGACGTGGACGGGGAGCCCGACGCCCACGGCGTCTTCGACACGATCGAGGAGATCGACCAGCTCCAGTCGCAGGCGATCCGCGGGACCAAGTCGAACTGCGACCCCACCGCCACCATCACCACCGACCGCGAGGTCGCCGACCTCCGGAAGGGCTCCGACAACGCCCTCGTCCTGGAGAAGGGCGGCGGCGCGAGCTACATGGAGATCTCGGGCTCGGGGCCTAAGTCGGCGATGGACCTGGTGGGGCAGCTGCGCTCGCAGGTGCTCGAGGTCGCACAGTGCGTGCTCGACCACCCCGACACCTCCAACCGCACCGCCACCGAGATCGAGCGGGTCTACTCCTCCATGCTCTCCAAGGCCGACGTCCTGCGCGAGCAGTACGGGGAGAGGGGGGTGAAGCGCCTGATCGACCGCATGGTCCGCGCGGCGCGGGCGCTCGGGGAGCCGCGCGCGGACGCCGAGGGCAACCTCGTCCGGTCCTCCCTCGTGCTCCCCCCGCGCTTCACGGGGGAAGGCAAGCGGGTGGAGCGGCGGCTCGGCGCCGGCGGCACGCTCAAGCTCCAGTGGCCCGGCTACTTCGAGCCGTCGGTGGACGACGCGCAGAAGGCGGTCACCGCCGCCGTGTCGGCCAAGGGCGGGGGCGTGATCGACGACGAGGTCGCCGTGCACTACGTCGCCCCCTACTTCCGCGTTGAGGACGCGCGCGCCATGCTCGACCGCGTGCGCGCCTCGCAGGTGAGCGAGCAGGCGGAGCTGGAGGCGATGGCCCTCGGCGCGCTGCCGCGCGAGGAGCAGGCTGCGCCCCCAGCGGAGGGCGTCAAGTTCTTCCAGTACGAGATCGAGGGGGGGATCGTCACGATCAATGAGGTGCGCGCGAGCAAGGGCCTGGGCCCGATCGAGGACGGCGACCTCACCCTCCCGCAGTACCGGGCGAAGTACGTGCAGATCTACGCCACCAGCACCCTGGCGGAGTCGCCGGACGCCGCGGAGAGGGTGCCGGGCGTCGCGGCCATGATGGCGGGCGGTGGGGACGCCTGAGTGCCCGCCCTGGTCCGCACCTCTGCCCCGACCCCGGCGAGGGTGGCCGCGCGGCGCCCGTGGGGGATCCTGCGCTGGCGCCTCCACGTCGGGTGGGTCCTCCTGCGCCTCGCCGCGCGCGTCCTGCGCCACCCGGTGCTCGTCGAGGTGCGTGGTGACGATCGCCCGGATCGATCAAGGCACTGATCTATGAGAGGTTCGGTCGTGAGATCCTCAGCCAGCGCTGGCCCCTATCAACTCATGTACTGCCCGTTCTGCGTGCAGGTCTTTCGATCCAAGGTCCACGAGTGCGAGGCCAGCTACGTCTCCGTTCAGCCCGACGGCTGGACACGCTTGGACGGGGAGCACGGCTGGACACGCTTGGACGGGGAGCACTGGATCGAGCAGGTCGTGCCCTCCATCGTGCTGAGGCAGCTCCACGCCTCCACCTCCACCTGGGTGCCGTCCTGGGCCGCCACCATCGCGGCCTTCTGGCCCGGATCGCCGGTGTCGGGGCGCGCGTTCGTGCTCGCCTGCGTGTGCGACGAACGCCTCCACCACGCCGCGCTCGAGGTCCTCCACTTGACGACGACCGAGCGCTGGGGGCCGACGAAGGCGGAGAGGCACCACCTCGTCCTGCTCGACCTCGCCCGCGCCGTCGGGATCGAGGTGCCGTGATGGAACCGGAGATCGTCGCGCTCGCGCGGCGCATGCGCGCCGCGTGGGTTGTACAGCACGTCGCGGACCTCGGCGAGGACGACGGCTCCACGTTCGACAGCGCCACGCGGCGCCACCGCCGCCAGTGGCTGGCCGCTGCCATCGTCGCGCGGCCCGACCTCGCTGAGGGCGTGTGGGTCTACTCGGACCACTGGGCCGCCGGGGTGCTGCCAGCGCTGGAGCCGCGATGATCGGCCACGCGGTCTTCGTCACGGTCTTGGCGCTGCTGGCCTGGCGTGCGCCTGCGCCGGCCGACGGCGTCTTCCTGACCCTACTCGCCGGCTGGCTGGGACTGGCTCTGGCGACCGCGAGGTGGGACCGCGATGCCTGACCCAGCCGAGACGCTTGAGGTGCTCTACACGACCGTAGAGGAGGCGATCCTCACGGCGATGGTGGAGAGCGAGGACGGGGACGAGATCATCGTGCACGAGCCGTGGTGCTCGAGTGGTCGGGATCCACGCGCTTGCTCCTGCGAGCCGTGGACGATCGTCGTGAGGAAGGGCAGCGCGTGATAGTCGCGATCGACTTCGACGGGACGGTGGTGGAGCAGGAGCCCTACTCCCACGTGGGTCCGCTGGTGCTGAGGGCTGGGGCACGCGAGGGGCTCGCCGCGCTCAAGCGCGCTGGCCACGTCCTGCTGCTGTGGAGCGCGCGCTCCAACCGCGCGCTTCAGCACCTGCCCGAGTTGGACCCCCTGGTGCGAGCGGGCGCGGCGGCGCCCGCCTCCACTACCTACGCGGACCGTGTGCTGGCGAAGGCGCGCCAGCGGGCGATGGTCGAGTTCGTGGCGCGCGAACTGCCCGGGGTGTTCGACGCGGTCGACGACGGGCGCCAGGGCAAGCCGCTGGCGGACCTCTTCCTCGACGACCGCGCCGTGCGGATCGGCCACGGGCCGACGGCGATGAGCTGGGGGGAGGTCGCGCGGATCTACGGGCAGCCGGCGTACGGCGCCATCAAGGGGAGGTGACTGATGCAGAAGTTCCGCAAGAAGCCGATCGTGATCGAGGCCGAGCAGTTCTGGCCCGAGCAACCCACGTGGCCTCCGGGGGTGGTGATGCGCGGTGCCGCGTACTTCATCAAGACTCTGGAAGGTGAGCACGTCGCGACGCCCGGTGACTGGATCATTCGAGGGATCGCGAACGAACTGTACCCGTGCAAGCCGGAGATCTTCGAGCTGACCTACGAGCCCTACCAGAACGGCCGCAACAGCGATTCGGTGCACCTCGTGATGGAGCGGGAGGGCGGCGGGGTCGGGATGCTGGTGGACACCGGCGAGTGGGCGCGCGTGCAAGATATCCTCAATGAGCAGCGCGGGCGGCTCGAGGACTACGAGCGGGTCAGGATCAGGCTCGCGGAGCTGGAGTCCACCAGCCGCCTCGCGCAGCTTGAGAAGCTGTACGTCGCGCAGCAGCAGGAGCTGGTGCGCCTTCGCGGGCAGGCCAAGTCCGGTGCGGTCACCCACGCGAAGTGACGGTTGCGCCCCGGGCGCAGCGGAAGGTAACGTGAGAGGCATGGGGCAGGAGTCCAAGTCTAAGGCAGAGCGCAGGGAAGTCATCCACCGCACCCGCCTGTTCGGTGGCCGGGTGACGGCGGAGGAGTTCCACCGCGCCAACGCGTTCGGCGGCGAGAGGTGCAGGTGCGGGCAGCCGGCGGCCATCCTGTGCCGGTCGTTCGCCACGGTCGAGGACCTCGATCGACATGCTCCCGAGGTGCTGATCGCCATGGCGGTGCAGCACGGCGGGAGCGTGCCAGTGGTCGAGTTCACGTACGGGAAGTTCGTGCTGCTCGGCAGGGTCTACGCGTGCTCGTCGTGCCGCACGACGCTGGAGCGCGCAGCCGCGCACCACCCGAGCTGGGTGCTGGTCGAGTTCTCGTCGGGTCCCGGTCCGGACAACGCGGTGGTGCAGGTCCCGGGATGATCTGTTCCGCGTGCACGCGCTGCGGCCGGCCCTTGACGGACTGCTCGTGCTGCGTCGCCGACCCGGCCGAACCAGCCAACTGGGGCTTTGTCTGGTGCCCGAGCTGCGCTGGCTACCGGCGCCCCACTACCGGCGGGTGCGAGGGCTGCCGCGATCGGAGAACGATCCTGGTGTCCCGGTGAGCGAGCAGTTGGGCAAGTACATGCGCATGCGGGACCGCCCGCAGCGAGACAGCCTGGCCCCTGGCGAGCGCGTCGCCCTGCGCAACCTCAGGCAGGAGGCGAGGCGCGAGGGCGCCACTCTCGCATCCGATGGCAAGGGCGGGCTGCCGCCGTCCCTCGCGCTCGGCGTGTTCCGACGCGACGGGTTCCGCTGCAAGCGGTGCGGCGGGCGTGAGGACCTGGGTCTGCACCACAAGGCGTTCGCGGAGGCGTCGCCGAAGTGGGCCGCCCGCGAGAAGACGAACGACCCGAGAGGGATCGTCGTCACCTGCGACTCCTGCCACGACGCCATTCACGACGAGGGTAGGGAGGCTGACAAGGAGGGTTGAACGATGACCGACGAGACCAGCACACCGAACGAGTCCGAGACCGAGGAGACGCGGCGCGATCCTCCGGATCCCCCGAACGAGACTTCCGGGACCGTCGAGAACGTCGACGGGCCAGACCCGGTGGAGCCTCCCCCGCTGGATCCACCGCTACTGGTCGGGTAAGGGTGCCGCGCGTGCCCGCCGCCGTGCTCGAGGCGATGAGCGAGCACCGTGCGCGTCTCGAGCGCCTGGCCGAGCGCCGCACCCTGATTCCTCTCAAGCGCCTCTACGACGAGGCGGGCGCGGAGCTGGAGCGCAAGCTCGCGGCAGCGGCGCGCGGGCGCGCCGGCGACACGATGACCGCCTACCAGCAGCGCATGCTGCTCGCCCAGGTGAAGGAGGGCAAGGTGAGGCTGGCACGCTCGATGGCCGGCACCCTGGGGGACGCGAGCCAGGACGCGCAGGTGGACGCGCTGCGCGGGCTCACGCGCGACGTCGCGAGGCTCGAGCGCCAGTTCCGCGGCGCCACCGTGACCCTGCCGATCGAGCAGGCGGCTAGGTTCCGCGGCGTGGTCGACCGCCGACGCACCTCGCTCCTGCGCATGCACGCCACCTCGATGGCCCGCTACGGAGCGCAGACGATCGGGAGGATGGAGAGGGAGTTGTCCCTCTCGCTCGCGACCGGGGAGACGACCGGCAGCGCGATCGACCGCGTCATGCGGGTGGACGACATGGAGTGGTACCGGGCGGAGAGGATCGGGAGGACCGAGACTGCTTGGGCCTTCGGGGCCACCACCGCTGATGGAATTGCTGAGTCTGCCGAGGCCCTGCCTGGACTCATGATGCGGTGGTCGGAGTACGTGGACGACGCGACCGGTCGCCCCCTCGACGACCGCGTCGCCGTCGACTCCCTGGCGATGCACGGGCAGGTGACGGCGGCTGGGGACGTCTTCACCATGCCGTCGTCGTCGCCGGTCGCCGACGCGAAGGGGCGGACGCAAGTGCCACCCGCGCTCGTCGGCCTGACTTGGTCGCACCCGCCGAACCGTCCAAACGATCGGGCCGTGCTACAACCTTTTAGGAAAGAATGGGGAATACCTGGGTGGGTTTGGCGCGGTGGGCGCAGAGTTAGTGTATAACTCGTGCATGCCTGGTACAAGGAAAGCGAGTGGTAAATACGGAACCAAGCATGAACCTCCGCCTCATGGCGCCCTCGTGGCCATGTACGCTGTGGAGTCGTCCGACGCGATTGCTAGGCGCTACGGCGTCGCGCCCAAGGTTGTGCTGCGATGGCTTCGCTTTCACGGGATCGAGGTCCGAAGGGGAGGAACCAGGCAAGGCAGCAGATCCTTCAAGCACCCTGGGGCGTGTCAGCGACGACGTTGATCACTTGGCTAGCGGAGGCCGGGGTCGAGACCAGATCGATCTCCGACGCGAAGCGGGGCAAAGGCCCGACCCAGCAGGTTGTCCTCGCCATGGTACGCGCGAGGAGGAAGCGGACGCTGCCGGACAAGCCGGAGGTCGGGTACAAGCTTCGATCGGACGGCTACGTCGACTTGCTGAGACCAGGCCACCCGTTCGTCCACAAGTCTGGCTACGTCCGTGAGCACCGGCTCGTCATGGAGCAGCACCTGGGGCGCTACCTGCTGCCCGCCGAGGACGTCCACCACGTGAACGGCGACAGGTCCGACAACCGGATCGAGAACCTGGAGCTGATCCCGACCCGCGCGGACCACCTGCGCAGGCACTACCCAGAGCGGGAGATCGACCCGCTGACCGGGAGGTTCCTCGGCGGACGTCGGGTGCCGATCCGCTGAGCGCTTGTGGTATAGGTCGTAGATCAGGAGGATCCGCGATGCCCATCGACCCGAACAAGCTCGCCGCGATGGTGGAGGAGAAGCAGAACAAGCGGCCCAAGTTCCCGCCCCCCAAGGTCAAGCCAATGATGCGGCCGAACCATGAGGAGGACGAGGACGAGGGCGGCGGCGAGGACGGGGGAGACCTCACCGACGACGAGAAGATGGCCGACGAGGTCGCCAAGGCGATGAAGGACGGCAAGCGGAACAAGCGGCTCGACAAGCTGATGGCCGACTTCGACCCCGACGACAACCCGCCCGTCTGGGTCGCGGACGAGGACACCTGGGAGCGCGCGAAGGAGGCGGTGGATCCCGAGGGGCGCGGCGGGGACTACGACGAGCCGTGGGCCGTCGTCGCGTACGTCTACGAGCGCATGGGCGGCAAGGTGAAGTAGGGATCCCGTGGTCAGCCGCCGAGCGTTCGATCTGGTCCAGCGTCTGCCCCCGAACCCGGGCAGCGCGCCTGCGTGGGCGCTCGACCCAGCGCTGTGGCTCGAGGTGGCGGCTGGGATCGATCCCGCCAGCTCGCGCCCGGATCTCCTCCACGTGATCGCGCGCGAGTACCTTGGCCGAGGTGGTCGGCTCGCGGAGGGCATGTAGATGCCGACCCTCGTCACGAACATCAGCGCAGGGCCAGCCACGTTGCCAGCGCCCTACTCGCGCGTGCTGCCCCCCGGCGCGGGCGTCGTGCTGGGCGATGAGCCAGCGACAGTGGAAGCGGCGCTCGGCGGCGCTGTGGCGATCCGCGGAGCCCTGTCTCTCCGCGCGGTCGAGCAGGGTGGCCTCGTGCCAGCGCCGTCGATCCCGGTACCCGTCTTGCTCCGAGGTGGATCGCTGGACCTGTTCGTCGACGCGGAGCACGGCGACGACCAGGCGGACGGTCGCGCGGCGACGCGCCCGATGCGGACCCTCCAGGCGCTGCGCGCGCGCTACCCAATCCTGCTCACCGAGTACGCACGCGTGCTCGTGAACCTCGCCGGCCCCTCCTCCGGGATCGGGGAGACCAGGTACGTCCAGGACACCGTCTGGCTCGGGGGCGGCGAGGAGCCCGTCTTCTCGAGCTGGGCGTACCGCGGCCCCGACATGCTCCCCATCGCGGCATCGATCGGAGCGTCCGCGCCCACACTCGCTGTGACGCCCGCTGTGCGCGTGGACCAGGCGGGCGCTCCGAGCGCGACGGGGCAGCGCACGCGGCTCGACTTCAGCCCATCGCCTGGCTGGACAGCGAACAACCTCGTCGGTTCGTTCGTGCGCGTGAGGCGCTCGGGCGCCGCGGTGTTCCACGAGCTACCGATCTCGGAGAACGACGGGGACTCGGTGTTCGTCGACACCGTCGGGATCGTCGGCAACCTGCTCTCCACCGACGAGGTGCGGATCGTTCGTCCCGCCGCGGTCCTCACCGCTCCGTCCGGTGGAGAGAACTTCGGCATCATGACCATGGTCGGCTACGGGACCGCGGTCGATCTGGACAGCGGCGGCACGGACCGGATGACGTTCGAGCGGGTCGCGTTCGAGGACATGTGGACGGCGCGCGCCCACGGTGTCGCCTGCGACCGCTGCACGTTCAAGGGTCGCACCGCCGTAGGGTTCGGCGTGTTCTTCAACGGCGACGCGGTCGGCTTTGTCAACTGCGCGTTGTGGACGGTGTTGTTCCTCGCCGGCACGTCGAGCGCGCAGCCAGCTTCGCTTGGGCCCGTCTTGTTCCCCACGCCCAGCGTCGCGATCACGGGCGGATCTCCAGCCGCCGGTGGCGGTGGGGCGTGGCCGCAGATCCTCGTCGGCAGCGCGAGTCCGTCCACCGGCTTCTACGCTGGGGTCTACTCGTTCCAGAAGAACGTGAGCGTGTACGACTCGATCGGATTCAGCTCTGGCCAGGGTGCGATCACGGTCGACGTGGGCAGCACCCTCCTGTTCCAGTCGGGCGTCGCCGTTGGCGGCGCGCGGAACACCCACGTCGGGATCCGCGCGCGTCGAGGGTCGCGCGTGCGGGTCAACGGCGGCGACCTGCTGACCATCGGTGGCACGGGTGGAGCCCTGCGTGTGGAAACCGGCGCCGCCGTCGCGCTCGGTACCGGGGCGGGTGCCTTCGAGGAGGCGGTTGGCTTCAATGGCAACTTCACGCGTATGCTCGAAGGGTCTGCCACGGCGCCGACGGGCGACACGAGCGCGATCACGACGAGGGCAATCTAGGAGGAGTTGATGCCGGCGTTCTACGCAGAGATCACGACGGGTGCCTCCTACCCCGCGACGCCGCAGGTGAGCCTCGCGTTCGTCCCGGACCGCTGGCACATCAAGAACGACGACGCCGTCAACGACGTCCTGTACTCGTTCGACGGCGTGAACGACCACGGGCGCGTGGAGGCAAGCGCGGCACCGCTGGACAAGAACGTGGGCGACGTGGTCCCGTCGAAGGCGAAGAAGTTGTGGCTGCGCGGTTCGGCGGGCGTCCCCGTTGCACTGGTGCAGGCGACCACGGACGTGTGAGAAGAAGGAGGAGCAGCTGGCCGTCTCGATCGTTCGCAACATCACCGCGTTTCCCGTGACCCTCCCACCGCCGTACCGAGGGGTGATCCCCGGAGGCGGGTCCCTGGCGCTGCCCGACGACGAGGCGGCCGTGATCGCCAACCTCGGCGGCGTCGACGCGGTCGTCGACCTGTTCGACGTTCGTCCCGGACTCGCCAGCCAGCAGGCCGAGGCGGACGCGAACGCGTACACGCTCGGCGCGTCACGCCCGCAGACCATCGCCTCCGCCGGGCAGCAGATCCAGGCGAAGGGGATGGTCGTCGACCTCAACCCGACCTCGAACCTGGTGCTGAACGCGACGCCGACCATCCCGGCCGGCAGGGACAGTCAGGTGGTCATCCTCATCAACTGCGCGATCTTCACGGTCACGCTACAGGACGGCGGCACGCTGCCGGGCAGTGGCCTCAAGCTCGGCGCCGCCACGCGCGTGCTCGCGCAAGGGGACAACATCACCCTGATGTACCACCCGGATCTCAACGCCTACGTCGAGACCGCGTTCACCAACGTGGTCCCGCTCGTCTGATCCGACCCGCCTCTCGTGCCCACCACCCTCGTCAAGAACAAGCTCGGCGCCGCGGTCCAGATGCCTGCGCCGTACACCGGCACGCTGCCGGCCGGCGGCTGGGCGGTGGTACCCGACTCCGCTGCTAACGTCATCCTCAAGCTCGGCGGCGCGGCACTGATCGGCGCTGCGCTCGAGATCCTCGAGCTGAGCGAGACCACCCCGGCGGCGACCGACCTGTCCGCCGCGGCGCAACTGGTGGTCTTCCTCCCGCGCGCCGACCTCGTGGGCGTGCCGGGACTCACGGGCCCAACGGGCGCTGCGGGACAAGCCGGTCCGCAGGGGCTGGTGGGACCAGCTGGGCCAACGGTGAGCGCGGGTGCCGGGCTCACGACGCCGATCGGCGGCACCCTCGCGGTGCTGCCGTCCGCCGACGGGTCGATCGTCGCGGACGGGGCTGGCGTCGCGGTCGGCAGGCTCGCGACCGACGCGCAGCACGGGCAGCGCGGAGGTGGTACCCAGCACTTGCTCGCCACCGCGTCCGTCGACGGGTTCATGTCGGCGGCGGACAAGGCGAAGCTGAACCGCGTCGTGCTCACGTCGCCCAACGGCACCCAGTGGCAGATCACCGTGGACAACCTCGGGATCCTCTCGACGAGTGTGGTGGTGGTGACCTGATGCCGCGCCACCTCGCCGTCGACGCCAACGTCATCTCGGGGACCATCGTGTTCAACTACTCCAAGGTAGGAACGGCTAGGTTCCTCGACGTAGCGGGCAACCAGGTGCTGTTCAGCAAGGCACCGCGACTCACGCTCACTGTCCTCAACTCGACCTCGACCATCCCATTCCGCACCGCGTACGCGAAGGTCGGGAACCTGTACGCCGGGTTCACGATAGGCTTCCAGGCCGCGCAGAACTGCGAGGTCGAGTGGCAGGCGACGGAGAGGGAGTGAGACGATGGCCGTTGTGATCACGAGGACGGAGCGCACAGAGGTCAACCCGTTCTCCGGCGCGACCGAGAGCTTCTCCGTGGTCGCGGCCACCGTAGACGGTGTGGCCGTGCCAGAGACGTACTCGTTCTCGACGACCAAGACGGACGCTGAGATCCAGGGCGTCGTGGAGGAGGACCTGATCCGAAGGGGTCGCTGGGCGGGGCCGCTGTCAACCACGCCGTCCGCTCCGCGAGCGGGCGGGCCAAAGTTCCACGTCAGTTCCAAACTCGTCGACGGCGTCATCGCGCTCACGGAGTTCTGGTCGACTCTCGGTGGCGTGGTTGCGAACCCCGGCTTCTTCACGCCCAACCTCAAGCGTGCTGCTGCGCGCATCGTTGGCGGAGTGCGAGCCACCGGGACGGGCGCGCAGCTCCAGCTCGTCGAGGACGACGTCGTGCTGGGCCCCGTGGTACTCGGGTCGTTCAGCGTGCCTGACACGGGCGGTACCTGGGTCGAGTTCGGGTTCTCCACCACGCAGCCGCTGCGCAGCGGCTCGCGCACGTACCGCCTCGAAGGCCAGCTCGTAGGGGCCACCTCCGTCGAGGTGCGGTACGTGTCCGTCTCTCTGCTGGAGGGCTAAGGTGCACGAGGACGCGCCCACCTACGGGGTCGTGGTCACGGTCGCCGTGATCGTCCTCGTGATCGCGATCGACCTCGGCCTCGCCCTCAACGACCGCAAGGGTGACACGTACAGCGAGGTCATCCGGCGCACCGCGCGCAGGTGGTGGCCGCTGGTGATGATCTCCTGTTTCACCATGGGCGTGCTCGCCGGTCACTGGTTCTGGTGATCCTGGGTGCTTGCGCCGCCACCCACTCACCTGTAGGATCCACGTCATGGCACGCGCACCCACGGGGAGGGGACACCCCATCGACGAGCCGGTGCTCCTGCGTCCCGGCGTCATGCACCGCGAGGCCGACTTCCACGGCGCCGCGTCGCACTACGCGCTGCCCCCGGAGCACGCGGAGCGCGCGGACAAGGGGGACCTCGGCCTCGAGAAGATCCCGGGGTTCGATTCCCGCGCATCGTTCGAGTCGCCGGGCGAGCCGTTCGCATCGCTGTCGAAGACCGTGGCACCAGCGATGGGCGCGGACGGCGCTCACATCGCCGCCAAGCACACGCCGTTCCGGTCGGGGCTGCCCGCCTCGGCCCGCAAGGAGCGCTGACCATGCCCATGCGCACGCCGCGCACCCGCGCGCTCGAGATCGGGACCGACCCGTCGGGCTTCGACTCCGACGTCAAGCACTGCCCGCAGTGCGGGCACCCGCTCCTGCCCAACCTCCCCCATTCCCACTACGATGAGCAGGCGGAGAACGTCGGGGGTGAGGGGATGCCCGTCAACCCGACCACGCCGTTCAAGCTCGGCTGACCAGAGGAGGACCCGTGCCGCACATGCCGAACAGCGAGGAGTTCCGATCTGCGGGGCAGGAGTCCCAGAAGGACGTCCCCGAGGTGTACGACTCGTACTACGGGAGGTACGAGGAGCAGTCCCCGAGCCTCGCGCCCGGCACCCCGCCGCGGACCCAGCCACCCCCGTTCAACCTGAAGAACCCCTACTGAGGAGGGTACTGTGCCCATCGACCCCAAGAGCATCGGCCAGGCCGAGACCTACAAGGACGCGACGGACGCCTACGACGCTGGCTACGGCTCGTACGAGGCGAACGTGCCTCGCACCGGTGACGAGGAGTCGCTGCTCCCCACCACGCAGCTGCCCAAGGGCAAGGACCCGTCGCCCTTCGTCCTCGGGCCGATGGCCACCGGCGGTCGCTGAGCTGGGATGGCCGACGTCTTCAACCTGTCCGGCGCCTACACGGTGACCCCGGCCAGCGGGGTCGCGTCGGCCGACCCGTCGATCACGGCACCCGTCGCCGAGGGCATGGTGCTCTCGGTGAAGCACTACGACGACGTCGCCGTCGCCGTCGACACGCCGGTGGCGGTCGCGTTCGGCGGCGTCACCCTAGCCAATCTCGTGCTCCTCAAGGTCGTGTCGGGCGGGCCGGTGCGCGCGCGCCTGACGAGCGCCTACGGCGCCACCCAGGCCGTGCCGGTGGAGGACTTCTTCGTGATGGAGTCAGCGTCGGTTCCGGTCACCGCGATTGACTTGACACGCACACCGGGCGTAAACACGACTGTGAAAGTGCTGCTCGGCCAGAAGGCGTAGCAGCACGGGAGGAAACCACGATGGCCGTCACCGCAACGCAGGTCACCACGACGCAGGCAGTCCTGGACAAGGCGGACCCCGATCGCCACGCCGACGCGATCGGCAAGGCGAACCTGGGGACGATGATGACTCCGCTCAAGCGGACGTTCACCGGCCTGACCTCGTCCGCCACCCAGAACCTCACCACGATCGACGGCACCGGAGAGGTCGTCGGCTCGTCCAACCCGAAGCGGCTGCCCGCACTCTCCGTCACCACGCTGCGCGTGACGGCCGGCGCCGCCACCGCCGGCGCGCGCGTCGTCACGGATGCGGGTGGCGCCGCAGGTGCGCCGGGAGCCAACGGTCCCGGCGTCGCGCTGCTGTCCGACGACGGCAGCACCCTCACCTTCGAGGCCGCCGTGACCGGCTTCGTCGCCGAGTACATCCCCCGCGCCGCCGTCGACATGACCGCGCGGTTCGAGATCGTCTAGCGTCGCCCAGACCGCTGGGTGCAGTTAGCACCCCGCGGCGAAGCATGGGCGACTTCCCCCCACTCGTTACGGCCTAGCGATTCGCCGATCCATCAGACGACCTGTGGTCTCGTCGTGCAACGCGCACGGCGGCGGATAACAGCCGGAGTAGACCGGACGGGGCATCAAGGGCCGCTCTAAAGAAGCGAAGGCAATGCCGAACGAGGACGAGACCGAGACCGAGAACGCGGAGCAGCGAGGAGAGCAGCGGGGCCAGAAGGACCCACCCCAGCAGGCGAAGGCCGGGGGCGGGAAGAACGTCGTCATGCCGTCATCGGCCATCAAGCGCCTCAAGGACGAGGCGCGCGAGCGCGGGCGGCGGGATGCGGGCACGGAGCTGGAGACGAAGCTGAAGGCGGCTGGCTACGACTCGATCGACGAGTTGCTG
>Ga0247727_10001144_pt1 | contig 64723 bp, 39 predicted proteins | sample WisWelCaveWW1625_FD_202498 | JGI IMG/M metagenome (GOLD analysis project Ga0247727, IMG submission 202498) | Biofilm microbial communities from Wishing Well Cave, Virginia, United States - WW16-25 | ecosystem: Environmental > Aquatic > Deep subsurface > Groundwater > Cave microbial mat | place... | reverse complement strand
TGAGATGCCGGCTCTTGCCCATAGACCGACCGACCGACCGACCGACCACCCCTTTCGTCTCCTATGGATCCATGCCGCGTCACGGAATCGTCCTCCTCGTCGGCGAGGGGGGTCTCCTTCGGGTGCGCCCAGATTCCCTCGGATCGTCTGCACGGCCTCCGTGGTGCCTTCTCCTTGGCTGCGCCCCCGCTCTCGATCCTGCGCTTGCCGTCCGGTGGCACGAGGCCACCGGGATTGTGTTCGTTCCCCCCGGTTGCATGGCTGATCACCTCGCCGAGACGGTAGATGCGCCGGTGCGATCTGGGTTAGGCGGTCCAATGCTCGGGGCTGGCTCGGGAGAGCCATTGCCTGACGCAGAACCGAGGTCGACTCTGTCAAGCGCGGTTGAGGGGGTGAAGCGGAGCGTCCTTGAAGGGGGGCTGGACAGGAGCAAGTCTCGGTCGGGTCGTGGGCTTGCATAGGAAGGAGGGAGAATGCAGTCATCCGCCACTCATGTCGGGGCTGCCGTGGTTCTCGGAATCGCCGTCGGGTGGATCATGGCGAGGAGTCGGGACGCCGTTGCAGAAGGTCCAGTCATTATGCCCGCCACGACGGTGCGGACGGAGAAATTGGAGCTCGTGGACCGCTCTGGCAAGGTACGGGCCACTCTTGGGTTCAGGTACGGGCGGGATGGGAAGGAGGAACAGCCGAAGCTGGTGCTGATGGACCATGAGCATGATGTATGCACCGAGATCGACCCCAATGGGCTCAGTGTTTCGACTCTGAGGGGGCAGGCCAAGCTCCGGCTGTCGCTGTATCCGGACGCCGCCTTGGCAATCTACGGAGCGAAGGGGGCCGAGAAGGGGACCTTTCGGGCCATCGAGGGAAGCGCCGAGCTCGTCGTCGTGCGTCCGAACGGAGATGAAAGTCGATTCCCCCCGTAGGAGGCGTTGGAAGTGGTTCCGACGTGTCGAGTTTCAGGCTTGTGGTGCTAACCGACTCTGTGTCTGCCTCAAGGACCAGTCAACGCCGCCGCCCGCGCCCCCGGCTTCTCGGCGTACCGCGGCAGGCGCACGAGGAACGCGGTCCCCTCGTTGACCTCGGTCGTGAAGGTGACGGTGCCCCCGTGCTCCTCGACGATCTTCCGCGTGACGGCGAGCCCGAGCCCGGTCCCCTTCGCCCCCTTCGTCGAGAACATGAGGTCGAAGACCTTGTCCCGCGCCTCGGGGGGGATGCCGGCGCCTGTGTCGGAGACCGAGACCTCCAGCGCCTGCCCGTCCTCGGAGAGGTCCACCTTCACCGTGACCGTGCCCCCGCCCGCCGTCGCGTCGAGCCCGTTCGCGGCGAGGTTGACGAGGCACCGCTCCATCCCCCGCGGGTCCAGCCACCACAGCCCCGCCTTGGGGTGGCGCTTGAGGTCGAGGAGCACGCCCCGCTCCCCGGCCCGCCTCTCGAGCGCCGAGACGGCGCCCTTCGCCACCTGGTTCGGGTCCACCAGCGTCCAGTCCGGGGCGCGCGGCTTGCTGTAGGCCAGCATGTCCTGCACGAGGTCGGTGATGCGCTTCTGGGAGTCCTTGAGCGAGGCCCAGGCCTCGACCCCCCCCGCGCTCAGCTTCTCCTTCACCTCGGGCTCCAGCAGCTCCTCGGCGAGGTTCAGCCCCGCCATGTAGTTCCGGATGTCGTGGGCGAGGCCCGCCACGACGAGCCCGATGGCGGCCATGCGGTCCGCCTTCGCCGACTGGTGGGCGAGCCGGCTGTTCTCATGGGCCATCCCTGCCTGCGTGGCCACGGTCGTCAGCAGCTCCAGGTCCTCCCCCTCGAAGGCCTTCCCCATGACCTTGGAGTCGAGGTAGATGGCGCCCACGACCTCCCCCCGGCCCCGGATGGGGGCGCACATGGCCGAGGAGATCTGGTGGAGGACGATGGACTCCTGGAGCGCCGCGCCGTCGTCGGCGAAACCCGCGCCCGTCAGCACCGAGACCCCCTCGTCCACCGCGCGGCGGAGCACCGAGCGGCTGATGGAGAGGTTCCCCAGCGCCGCCCCCGCCGCGTCCCGGGCGGCGAGCGGGTGCATCTCCCCCCGGTCCACCACGAAGACCGCGCCGCGGTCCGCGGGCATGACCTCGAACATGAGATCGAGGAGGCGCGGCAGGAACTCCGCGGGCTCCCGGCTCTCGGAGAGCAGGCGCCCGGTGGCGTGGAGGACGGCCAGGTTCCTCTCGGCCCGCCCGAAGGTGGAGATGGCGGTCCTGATGGAGCCCGGGTCGATGGCGACGGTCTTGCCCGTCTCGATGCTCACCTGGACCCGGCCCGTGTCGGGCTTGTCCGAGAGCTCGACCGCGGCCGCGGCGCCCTCGCGCACCTGGAGGGTGCTGTTGCCGATCCCGACCTCGTCCCGGTCCCGCAGGATGACCGCCCCGGAGATGGGGGTGCCGTTCACGAAGGTGTGGTTCTTCGAGTTCAGGTCCGTGAGGACGAAATAGCCCCCCTCGGCGGTGATGCGGGCGTGGTGGGAGGAGACGAGGCGGTCCGCGAGCGTGAGGTCGTTGGAGTGCCCGCGCCCGACGGTGAAGGCCCGGTCCGGCGGGAGCCGGAAGGTCTTGCCCTTGCCGGTACCCTTCGTGACGGTCAGGTCGAGGCTCTGCAAGGGAGTCGCACCTCCGAGGGGCGGCCGGACCGCGGGACTGTACCACCCGCGGGGATTCCCGGGCAAGGGCGGCGGGGCATCTGCGCCGCACTCCTTCTCCTCCCGGGGGGACGGGTAGGATCGGGAGGTTCCCCAATCAGGTGGGAACGGGTCCCAGGATGCCTGGCATGCGTTCTTCGACTCGTGGCCGCGGCGACCGCGTGCGGGCGGTTCGAGCCTCCTCCTCCCGTCTGACCGTGGACCTCGAGGACGGCCGGAGCCTCTCGGTCCCCCTCTCCTGGTACCCGAGGCTCCTCGCCGCCACCCCCGCGGAGCGGAGGCGCTGGGAGCCCTGCGCGGGGGGCCGCGGCATCCACTGGCCCTCACTGGACGAGGACCTCAGCGTCGAGGGGCTGCTGCGGGGTTCTCCGGCGCCGGGCGCTTCCTCTTCGTCCCGCCAGGCCTGGAGACTCGCAGGAGCACCTCGGAGGAGACCAACGCGAGGAGTCGGTGCATCCGCCTCTTGCGAGCGAGGTCCGCCGGGGAGCGCCTCATGCGATGGGGGTGAAGTTCCCGGTTCACGAGCCAGGCCCAGGAAAGCCATTCCAGGCAGGTCCGGCGATCCCGGGCCAGCGGGTGCATTGCGGGGACGGGCCACGACCTGCTCGCCTTCCACCGCTTCAGCAGGGCCCTCCACTCGGCGCGTGTCATGGGGGGGAGTGTAGCGGAATCCCGGCGGCTCACACCGCCCGCCGCACGGCGCCGCGGCGCAGGACCTCCTCGGCGAGCGCGGCGTAGTCGGCGGCGCCGTTGCTGCCGGGCGCGTACTCGAAGACGGTGCGTCCGTGGGAGGAGGCCTCGGCGAGCTTGACGTTGCGGCGGATGGCGGTCCCGAAGACGACGGCGCCGAAGTAGGAGCGGATCTCGGCCAGCACCTCCCGGGAGAGGGTCGTGCGGGAGTCCACCATGGATGGGAGGATCCCGAGGATGGAGAGGCCGGGGTTGAGGCGCTTGTCGACCAGATCCACGACTTCCCGCAGGCGCGCCATGCCCTGGAGGGCGAAGAACTCGGCCTGGAGGGGGACCAGGACCTCGCGGACGGCGGTCAGAGCGTTCACCGAGAGGAGACCGAGCGAGGGCGGGCAGTCCACGAGGAGGAAGTCGTAGGGCTCCGCCGCCGTCTCCTCCAGGCGGGCCACGGCCTCCTTCAGCACCTGCTCGCGGCCCACGGCGGACACAAGTTCCATCTCCGCCCCCGCGAGGTCGAGCGAGGAGGGGACGAGGTCCAGCCCGAGCGTGCTCGTCGGGCGCACGAGGTCGGCGAGCGTCGCGCGGCCGAGGAGGACGTCGTAGATCGACTGCTCCAGGGAATCGGGGCGGAGGTCGAGGTGGACCGTGAGGTTCGCCTGAGGGTCCAGGTCCAGCAGGAGCACACGGAGCCCGCGGCGGGTGAGCGCCGCGCCGAGGTTGAGGCAGGTGGTCGTCTTCCCGACGCCGCCCTTCTGGTTCATCAGCGCGATGCGGCGCATGGCCATGGGGGGGGAGTGTACGCGGCGGTGCGGCGCTCCGGGGAGGGGGAACTATTCCCCCCCCGGCGCTTCCACGGGGGCCTTCATGACCTCGGCGAGAAGGTTCGTGGCGTAGGCCCCGCGGGGGAGCGAGAAGGAGAGGAGGAGGTCCCCGCCCTCGACGCGGAAGGAGGGGTCGCCCACGGGAACGCGGAACGGCCGCCTCTCGCCCTCGAATCGCGCGATGCCCGGGACGTCGAACCCCGCGGGCTCGAGCCCCTCCTCCGCGAGCAGCGCCCTCTCCCGCTCCCCCGGGGCCCCCGACGCTAGCACCGTCTTCGTCCCGTAGACGGGCCCGCTGGGCGAGATCTCGAAGGCGTCGCACCGCGGCTGCTCCCGGGCCGCGTCCTCCACGCGGAAGACCGCCCCCTTCCCGTGGATCCAGGCGAGGTCCCCCTCCTCGAGCCGGTCGAATGTCGCCATCCGCTCCGCGAGCAGCAGGTTGAAGAGAGCGGACTGAAAGGCGCTCACGAAGAAGCGCCGCACCCCCTTGGGGATCGTCCGGACCGCGGCCTCCTTCGCCCCCCCCTGCAGCAGCCGCTCCAGCACCCGCCGCTCCGTGGCGAAGGAGCCCGGGAAGGAGCCCCGCGCCCCCTCGAGGTCCCCGGCGTCGAAGCGCCGCCGGGCCTCCAGCACGCGCGGGTCCCGCTCCCGCGGGCTCGGCCGCCCGCACATGAGCGCCACGGCCTCCTCGAAGTCCCGCCGGAGCAGCGCCCGCCCCACGAGGTGCGTGTCGCCGCGCGTCCCGAAACGCTGGGGGCCGAAGCCGTTGGGGAGCCCGCGGGCGAGGATCACCCGGAGGATGGAGGCCGTCCTCTCCTCGGCGTCCGGGACGACCCCCCGCACCCGCACCTCGAACCGGTTCCCCGCGAGGTGGCCCGGGCGGAGCTTGTTCCGGTGGCGCTTCACGGAGAGCACGCGCATCCCCGGGAGCACGAGCCCCTCGAGGCCCGCCGGCGGCACCCTCTCCACGGAGAGCGTCTGCCGCGTCACCGCCCGGGCGTCCTTGAGGCCGGCGCAGCCGATCCGCGACTCCGGGATCTGCAGGTGCTGGGCCAGCCGCCGCACCGCCTCCCGCGTCGGGATCCCGACCTTCTCGATGCGGGCGTAGGCGTGGTCCCCGACCCCGAGCGCCGGGTAGAGCGGGATCTCGTCCACGACGAAGTCCTCCGGGCGGTCCTTGAGGACGCCGCCTGTGCCCGGGAGATCGGCCGTGAGGAGGGGGAGGTCCATCGCGCTCCACGGTATCCGCCGGGGCGCGGGAGCGCAGCGACATACGGCGGCCCGCCGGGAACCGCGGGCCGGGCGGGGACGATCACCCCGGGAGCGGGACGCGCCGGATGCCGAGGAACGCCCCGCCGAGGAGCAGGGCCCAGAGGGCGCCGATGCCGGAGAGGAGGAGGCGTTGCCGCCGCCGGAGGGAGCGCAGGGCACCGGCGCGGCCCTCGTCCCCGCCGAGGATCCGGTCCTCCCGGTCCTCCAGGAACCGGTCCGTCAGCCACTCCAGCGGGGCATGGTCGTCGGTGAGGACGGGGGCGGCGGGGTCCGGCCGGACGAGGATCGCGTCCCCGGCCGCCTCCCCGGCCTGCTCGAGGAGCCGGCCCCACTCGGCCACGCCGGGCCGCGCCCCGAAGCGCCTCCGAGCGTTCGCGGGGCCGAGCCCGACGAGGTCCGCCGGACCGTCCCCGTTCCGGCCGAGCAGCGCAAAGGTCTCCCCGCCGTACCGGCTCATCCGGAGGCAGGATCCGAAGGACGCGGCGAGGGTGTTCTCCAGCGCACGGAGGTTCGGGGAGCCCTCGCCGACCGCGTAGACGTTCATCGCGAGGATCCCCCCCGGCTCGAGCCGCCGGCGGCAGAGGTCGAAGAACTCCCGCGTCCCGAGGTGGAAGGGCACGTAGAGCTCGTGGGCGAAGGCATCGAGGACGATGGCGTGGTACCGCGTCCCCGGGGGGAGGAACTCGAGCCAGGGCCGGCCATCCGCCGCGACCACGCCCGGGGTCTCCGCGGGGAGCCCGAAGAACTCCCGGCCGAGCGCAAGGACCTCCGGGTCGAGCTCCGCGCCCTCGACCCGCAGGCGGAAGGGGCCGTCCCAGAAGTGCCGCCACTGGGCCGCGTTCACCCCGCAGGCGAACCCGACGACCGCCATGCGCAGGTCCGCCCCGGGCTCGAGGTCGAGGAGGAAGGGGAGGAGCGTGTAGTCGTCGTAGCAGCGGGAATCCGTCAGGACCCGCCCCTCGACCCGGAGCGAGTGGTAGGTGTAGACCCCCTCGTTGATGGTGAGGACGCGGAAGGGCGGCTCCCCGGGGACCCGGTCGTCCCGCACCGTGAGGTACTGGTAGTGGGTTTCCCGCTCGGCGAGGACCTCGGCCTCGCCGCCCCCGGGAAGGACCGGGGTGCCGCGGCCGGGCCGCGGGTCGGCGAGCGCCGCGGCGGCCCCGGCGGCGAGGAGGACGGCCGCGGCCGCCGCGGCGCGGCGGGGGCGGACGAGGAGGGCGAGGCCCGCCGCGGCGGGGAGGAGGAGGAGCCCCGCGGCCACGAGGAGCGACCCGCGGGAGCCCAGGTGGGGGACGAGGAGGAGGGTCGGCAGGTAGGTCCCCGCGATGGAGCCGGCCGTCGAGACGGAGAGCACGCTCCCGGCGGCCCTCCCCACGCCGCCCGCCGCGAGGAGCCGCAGCGCCAGGGGGCAGACGGCGCCGAGGAGGAGGAGCGGCGGCGCGAAGAGCAGGAGGGTCGAGCCGAGCGAGCCGCGGATCAGCACGGACGCCACTCCCTCGAGGTCCACGCCCTCGGCGAGGAACAGGCGCGAGACCGGGGTGACGAGGACGGCCCCGGCGGCCACGAGCAGGCCCCCCGCGGCCATGAGGCCGAAGAGCAGGCCCGCCGAGGGGAGGCGGTCCGCGAGCCGCCCCCCGAGCGCGTAACCCGCGGCCAGCGCCGCCAGCACCACCGCGATGACGTTCGTCCAGACGAAGGTCGTCGAGCCGAAGAAGGGCTGCAGCGCCCGCACGGCCGTCATCTCCACGATCATCACGGCCGCGCCCGAGGCGGCCACCGCCGCCAGGAGGAACCAGGGCGGGACCCGGGGCGCGGGGGGGGCTTCCGCGCCCGGGCCGTCCTCGCCGGCTCCCATGCCGCCACCTCCGGATGGGGAGGATAGCGGATCGGCGGGACTCTTGACGCGGGCCTCGCGGAAGGGGAGGATCCCGGCCGCGGGGGAGCCCGCGAAGGGGAGGCCGGCAATGGACCGTGCGGGGCGATGGCTGAGATTCGGGCTGGTGGCGCTCTCCGTCGCGACCCCTTCCGCCGCACGGTCGGATCCGGGGACGGCGGGATTCCCCTCGCCACGCCATCGCGAGGCGTCCATCGAGGCGCCGCGCCATGAGGAGACGGCACGGCTCAGGCTCCCCTTCCCGGGGATCGAACCCAACCGGGGGCAGGCGGACCCCTCGGTCGGCTTCGTCGCCCGCGTACCGGACATCACCGCGTTCCTCTCCCCGGCGGAGGCGGCGCTGGTGGTCGGCGCCCCGCGCGGCCCGGGGGGGCGTCGGGCCCTGCACCCCAACGCGGTGCACCCGCCCGCCGCCCCCGACGCCGTGGTCCTGCGCATCCGATTCCCCGGAGCCTCGGCGGAGGCCGCCGGGGAAGCCGCGGAGGAGCTCCCCGGCCGCTCCAACTACTTCCTCGGGAGCGACCCGCTCCGCTGGGCGACGGATGTGCCCCGGTACGCGCGGCTCCGCTTCCGGGGGATCTGGCCCGGCGTGGACCTGCAGTACGAGGCCCGCTCCGACGGGCTGGAGTACCGGTTCACCGTCGCGCCGGGCGCGGATCCCTCGGCCATCGCGCTCGCGCTCGAGGGCGGCGAAACGCCCGCCATCGACGGCGAGGGCGCCCTCCTCGTGGGGACGCCGGGCGGGACGCTCCGCCACTCGCCCCCGGTCGTCTGGCAGGAGCGCGGGGGCCGGAGGTCCGCCGTCCCCGGGCGGTTCGTCCTCCGGGCGCAGGCCGCCGTCGGCTTCGAGGTCGGGGCCTACGACCGGGGCCTCCCGCTCGTCATCGACCCCACGCTCTCCTACGGGACCTTCCTCGGGGGCTCGGGGGAGGAGACGACCTCCCTGTCGATGCGGCACGCTTCCATCGCCGTCGATTCCTCGGGTGCCATGGTCGTCGCGGGGATCACGACCTCGACCAACTACCCGCTCCAGTCCCCGATCCAGCCTGCCAAGGCGGGCGGGACGACCGACGCCTTCCTCACGAAGATCTCCCCCTCCGGGACGACGCTCGTCTTCTCCACCTACATGGGGGGCAACGGGCTCGACGAGTGCTACGGCGTGGTCCTGGACGGGAGCGGGGACGTCTACGTCGCGGGCCGGACCACCTCCACGAACATGCCGGTCCTCAACGCCTACCAGGGGTCCGCCGGCGGCGGGACCTGGGACGGCTTCGCGGCGAAGCTGGGGTCGACGGGATCCACGCTCTCCTACGCGACGTACCTGGGCAGTTCGGGGGACGACGCCTGCTACCGGGTGGCGGTGGACGGGGGCGGGGCGGCCTACCTGACCGGGCAGACGACCTCGACCGGCTTCCCGCGCGTCGGGGCGCTCCAGAACGCCTTCGGCGGCGGGGGCGCGGACGCCTTCGTGACGAAGCTCGCCGCCTCGGGCTCGAGCCTCGCCTACTCCACCTTCCTCGGGGGGCTCGGCGGCGCCGACAAGGGCACCTCCATCCTCGTGGACTCCTCCGGGAACGCCTTCGTGTCGGGGATCACCGATTCCATCGACTTCCCCACGGCCAGCCCCATCCAGGGCTCCTACGCGGGCGGCAACGGGAACGTCCCCAACGACGCCTTCGCCTGCAGGATCAACGCGGCGGGGACGGCGCTCGCCTGGTCGACCTACCTCGGGGGGAGCGGGTTCGACGACTGCACCTCCCTGGCGCTCGACTCCTCGGGGGCCGTCTACCTCTGCGGATTCACCTCCTCGGCGAACTTCCCGACGAGGGGCCCCTTCCAGTCCGCCCACGGCGGGGGCCCCGACGACGCCTACCTCGCGAGGATCGCCCCCGCGGGGACATCGCTCTCCTACTCGACGTACTTCGGCGGCAACGGCTACGACGAGGCGCTCGGCCTGGCCGTGACCGCCGACGGCTCGGTCCACCTCGGCGGGATCACCTCCTCGACGAACTCCTTCCCGGCCTCGAACGCCCTCCAGGGGGGGAACGGCGGCGGGTTCGGCGACGCCTTCTTCGCCATGTTCCATCCCAACGGGGGCTCCGTCTTCCACTCCACCTTCTACGGGGGGAGCGGGAACGAATGGTGCTACGACGTGGCCGTGGACGGGAGCGGCAGCCCCCACTTCACCGGGATCACCTCCTCGACGGGGTTCCGGCTCCAGGGCCCCTTCCAGTCCACCCACGGGGGCGGGACCTACGACGGGTTCGTCGTCCGGCTGTCCATGGCGCCCCCCGCGGCGCCGTCCGGCCTCGCCGCGACCGCCGTGGCGGACCGGCGGGTCAGCCTGTCGTGGACCGACGGGGGGACGACCGAGACCGGGTTCGAGGTCGAGAGGATGAGCGGGAGCCTCTCCTTTCAGGTCGTGGGCTCCACGGCCGCGAACCTCGTCTCCTTCCAGGACACGCAGGTCCTCCCGCAGACCGCCTACACCTACCGGGTGAAGGCGCGCAACTCCGACGGGCTCTCCACGGCCTCGAACGAGTCCTCGGCCACCACGCCCGCCACGCCGCTCCCCCCCGCGGCGCCGACGGGCGTGCAGGCGGCGGCCGCCTCGGAGACGGAGATCGACGTCTCGTGGACCGATGCCAGCGACGACGAGCAGCAGTTCTCGCTCCTGCGCAGGCTCGGGAACCAGGTCCCCGCGGTGGTCAAGGTCCTCCCGGCGGAGACAACCACCACCCGGGATTCGGGGCTTCTCCCCGGGAGGACCTACGCCTACCGCGTGAAGGCGGTGAATGCGGCCGGCTCCACGACCTCCGCATCCGAGGCGGCCGCGACCACGGATTCGATCGTCGTCCTGACGACGGGGAAGAGTTCGCTCACCGCCACCGGGACCCCGGACAAGGACAAGTGCAAGGTCTCCGGGACGCTCGCGGGCGGCCCCTTCGACCCGGCGGCCGACGGGCTGGAGATCGCGCTGGGCGACGAGGACGATCCGCTCGTCTTCGAGATCGCCCCCGGGGAGGAGGGCTGGAAGGCGAAGGACGGGAAGTACTCCTGGAAGAGCCCCAAGGGGGACCTCCCGAAGGCGAAGGTCGCGGTGGACACGGTGAAGGGGACGTTCTCCGTCTCGCTCTCGGGCGGGACCTTCCCGGAGGTCCCGGCGAGCCCGGTCTGGATCTGGCTGCGCGTGGGATCCGACGCGGGGGCCCGCACCGACCCCTGGACCGAGAAGAAGCCGGGGTCGCTGAAGTTCCCCTGAAGTACCGGTCCGCGGAAGCGGCCTTCGGTACAATCGGGGGGATGAACGCGGCCCGGTTCACGCTCCTCGCGGCAGCGGCGGTCGCCCTCGCCGCGGGCCCCGGCCCGGCCTCGGCGCAGGACGCGCCGAAGCCCGGCTCCCCCTTCGGCGAGGGGGGCGACGAGCCCCCCCGGCCCCTCACCCCCGAGGAGGAGGTCGCCGCGCGCAAGCTCTTCGCCGAGGGGAAGGCGCTGCTGGACAGGGACGTCTACCAGCAGGGCCGGGCGAAGTTCCGGGAGTTCCTCAAGAAGTACCCCGGCGCCGACGAGGACATGCTGCGGGAGGCCGAGGACAGGGGCGGGGACAACTGCCTCGTCGGGATCGAGAAGCAGCACGACGCCGGTCCCCCCGAGCGGCGCATCGACGTCGAGCTCATGGGGGACGGCTACATCCAGAAGGAGTTCAAGAAGTTCGCCCCGGACGCGCTCAGCCAGATGCTGGAGTTCTGGAGGGATCCGCTCTACGACGAGTACGAGTCCTACATCAACGTCTGGCGATTCGACCTCATCTCCAAGGAGGAAGGGGTGGACGAGATCTCCCCCGAGGAGAAGGGCGCGCCGGTGCCGCCCCCCGACCCCCGCAAGCGGCCCAAGCCGAAGAAGGCGAAGGAGTACAGGAAGTACTCCACGGCGCTCAACTGCGTGGCCGCGGGGCCCCAGAACCAGGTCATGGCCGACCCGGACCAGGTCTACCGCTGGCGGCGGTACCTCAAGGAGAGCGACGGCCTCACCATCGCCTTCGCCAAGAAGGGGGCGCTGGGGATGGGGGGCGGGGGCATCGCCACGACCGGGAAGAAGGTGGCGGTCGTCCACGAGTTCGGCCACGCCTTCATCAACCTGCTGGACGAGTACCAGGGGAACCCCCAGCGCCCCGGGGGCAAGGTCTTCGCGGCCAACGCCATCTCCACGGACGACCCCGACCCGCGCAAGCCCCCGCCCCTGGAGGAGATCCCCTGGAAGCACTGGTTGATCGCGAAGAACCCCGAGGTGGGCGTGCACCTCGGCGGCGCCACCTACTCGACGGGGGTCTTCCGCCCCGCGCCGGGCTGCGCCATGAACTCGGGGGGGGGCGGCAACTACTGCTGGGTCTGCCGCGAGGCGGGCGTGCTGATGATCTACTCCTACGTGAGCCCCATCGACGAGGTCGGGCCGGTGCAGGACCGCGTGACGGTGGCGGTGGGGGAGACCCGCGAGTTCAGCGTCCTGCCCATGGCCCCCAAGCGCCACCCCCTCAAGGTGGAGTGGTTCCTCCAGAGGACGGCCACGGGGCCGCTCCCGCCGGCGGACCCGGCCGTCACCCCGGAGGACGGGACCTCCTTCGTGCGGGACGACCGGGCGGCGCAGATGTGGAGGATGGACGGGGATCGGGCCGCGGCCCGCAGGGAGAACCCGCTGCCCGACGGCCCGCCGCCCGGGAGCCCGGTCAAGGCGGTGCTGAAGAAGGTCCCCGGGGGGGGGGTCCGGTCCACGGTGAGCCTCTCGAAGCTCGACCCGGGCGGCTGGCGGCTCACGGCAAAGGTCTTCGACGACACGAAGGTCCCCAAGTTCTCCTTCCCCTGGGTCCTCAAGGACCCCGACCGCCTGCGCGAGGAGTGGCGCTCCTGGGACATCGAGGTCCCCATGCCCGCCGCGGCGCCCCCTCCGTCGCCCTCCGGTCCCGCGAAGCCCCGGTAGGGGCGGGTGCAACCCGCCCGACTTCCGCGGTCCCGGCGATCCCGCGCTGTCCCGTGTGGGTTCGGGCCGGTGAAAAGGAGAGTGGACGGTGGATCCGCACCGGGATCGGTAGGGAAGGGATCAGGAGATCGCGGACATCCACCCCCGGCATGCCGTTCACGGCTCCTTCCGGCCCGCACCCGCACGGGACTGCCTCGGGACACTCCGCCGTTCCCCTCCCCATTCCGAATGCCGGGACCGTCCCCCGACGATAGATAATGGGACCCTCGCTCCCGGTCCGTCCCCACCGGAAAGGAAGAACATGCGCCGGACCCTCGTCCTCACCCTGGCCGCCCTCGCCGCGGCGGCCTGCGGAACGCCCCGCGCGCCCCAGCCCCTGACCCAATACCGCCTCGCGGAGGCCTTCGACGCCCGCCGGCCCGCCGACGTGGCGGTCCTCCCCGTGGTCGGGACCCTCCCCCCCGGGACCGCGGAGGTCCTCCGCGAGGCGGTCCGCCGCCGCCTTCTCGGGCTGCGGTACGCCCCGGTCCGGTTCCAGGAGGTGGCGGCGCGCCCCGCGGAGTTCCGCCCCGGGGGCGCCAACGCCGTGCTCGAGGTCTCGGTCTCGAGGTGGGACGACGCCGCGCTCTACGGCACGGGGTCGCTCGGGTTCTCGGGCGAGGTGCGCCTCTACGGGGCGGGGTCCGCGGAGCCCCTCTACCGGGCGACGCTCCGCGACGTGACGGTGGACGCCCGCACCGAGGCCCACGCCATGGAGGACCGGCCGGACAGCCTCCGGCGCGCGGCGGAGGAGGCCGCGGGGATGCTCCTCTCCGGCCTGCCTGCGAAGGGAGACGGATGACGGGCCAGGCCTGCCCCCGCTGCGGACGCGCGGTCGCGGGGGGCAAGTTCTGCCCCGGCTGCGGGAGCCCCATCGGCGACCCGCTGACGGGCCGGGTGCTCGGCGGTCGCCTCACCGTGGCCCAGCCCGTGCGCCGGAGCGCCTTCTTCACGACCTACCGCGTGGAGGCGAAGTCCGGCGGGGCCCCGGGCGTGGTCAAGGTGCTGGCCCCCTTCCTCGCCGGGGACGACGCGAAGCGGCGGAGGTTCCTCGAGAACGCGGGCGCGGCGATGTCCTACACGGGCCCCGGCCTCCTCCCGGTGCGGGAGATGGCCGACGAGACGGTCCCCGGGGCGGACGGGAAGCCGGTGCGCGTCGTCTACGCGGTCGCCGACGCCTCGACGGGCCGGAGCCTCCAGGCCCTGGTGACGAAGGAGGGGCCGCTCGCCCCCGCCCGGGCCGCGGCGTGCCTCAAGGGGATCCTCGAGGCGCTCGGGCCGGTCCACGCGGCGGGCGGGGTCCACGGGGACCTCCACCCGGCCTGCGTCCTCCTCGAGCAGGGGGGCGGTGGGGAGCGGGTGCGCCTGGCCGACGCGGGGCTCGCCGCGGGGCTCGCCCCGGCCCGCTCCGAGGAGCCGGCGGCGCTGGGCTCCGACGGCGGCCGCTGGATCTCCCCCGAGCAGGCCGCGGGGCAGGGGGCGTCGGCCGCGTCGGACGTCCACGCCGCCGGGGCGATCCTCCACTTCGCGCTGACGGGGCAGTGCCCGTGGCAGGCCGCGAAGGGACCCTCGCTCCTGTACGAGATCCAGAAGTCGGTCCCGCGGCCGGCCTCGGAGACGAGGCCCGGTATGCCGGCCTCGCTGGACTCGGTCCTCGACCGGGCGATGGCGAAGTCCCCGCGGGACCGGTTCCCCGGCGCGGCCGCCTTCCTCCGCGCCCTGGACGAGGCCCGGGCGTCGCTCCCCCCCGCACCCGCGCTCCTCGTGGAGGAGGAGCCGGAGACGCCGCCCGCGGTCCAGGCGCTCCCGGCCGACATGACGCTCGAGGCCCCGGCGGAGGCGGGGGCCCCGCCCGCGGACCCCGACGAGGCGACCATGACCGGCGTCGCCTCCGCGTCGGACGGGGACGCGACCATGGCCGCCCCCCGCGCGGCGCCGGAGGAGGAGGCCGACGAGACGATGGCCGCGCCGCGGCCCCCGGCCGCGGCCCCCGGGGACGAGACCCTGGTGGCCCCGCGCTCCGTGACGCCGCCGCGGAAGGCGGCCGGCCCGCCTCCCGCCCCGCCGGGCGCCCCGCCGGCGAGGCCGCCCGCCTCCGGGGGCGCGCCCGGGAAGGCGGCGAAGCCCCGCCCCGCCGCTGCGCCGGCGAAGCCTTCTCCCGAGAGGACCGTGGCGGCCCGGGTCCTCGCGGCCTCCGCGGCTCCCGCCGCCGCCCCCGCCCCCGCCGTGAAGAAGGTCCGCGGCCCCTGGAGCGTCGGGAGCCCCGTGGGGATCTTCGCCATCCTGCTGGGCCTGGGCGTGGGGGCGCTCTACGGTGCGGTCTGGGCCGGGTACCTCGACGCTCAGATCCCGCCGTGGCTGAGGTCCCTCACCGGGCGCAACGAGGTCCCGGCCGTCCGGGAGACGACCTCCCTCCTGCCGCGCGCCTCCTACGAGCTCACGCTGAACGTGGTCCTCCCGGCCCCCCTGGCGCTTCCGCTGGAGGGGACGGGTGCCGGCGCGATCTACGGCCGCTGGCGGCTCGTGAAGGACCCGCGCGAGGGGGACGCCGCGGGCGGCGAGGCGGAGCCGGAGAAGGTCTTCGCCATGGGGGACCTCCGGGGCCTCGCGCCCTCGGGGGTGATCCCGGTCGCCCTGTCCGTCCCGCCGGGGCGCTACCGGCTCCAGGGGACGCTCCGCTACGGGGAGGTCGCCCCGAAGGTCGTGGAGGTCCGGGAGGCCCCGAAGACCGAATCCCTCGACGTGGTCCCGGGGAGCACGGTCCTCGTCGTGAAGGTCGTCCAGCAGCTGGGGCACGTCACGCTCACCCGCGACCTGGCCGTGCTCGCCGAGAAGGAAGTGCCGAAGGGCGAGGATCTGGGCCAGGTCTTCTTCGGGATTCCCTCGGACGGGGCGGGCAAGCGGCTGCGGTTCGGCGAAGAGGTCACGGTCTCCGTGAAGGCCGAGGGGTTCAAACCCGCCCAGGAGCGCGTGCGCCTCCTCGAGAACCCCCAGGTGCTGTCGTTCCTCCTCGTGGAGGACCCGGGCGACAAGGTCACCCGCGTGCTCTTGGAGGTCGCCAAGTCCCAGAACATGCCACCCCGCTACCAGGACGACCCGGTCGTCCTCGCGGACCCCCGCGTCAAGGTGGCGCTGGCCCGCGCTGCGGCCGGGAAGGGCGCCTGGGACCGCGTGGACTTCTACGTGGACGACCTCCGCGGTGCGCTCGGGGAGGGGGCGCTGCCGGCGGGGACCGAGGAGCTGTTCACCGCCTGGCACGAGCACCTGCGGACGCGCGCCGGCGAGGCCGCGGACCGGGGCGACACGGCCCGGGTGCAGGCGTACCGCGCCAAGGCCCGCCCCGAGATCCTCGCCGGGAGCCGCGCGGAGGAGGAGCGGTCCCGCTGGGCGGAGCTGGAGATCCGGGCCTGGCTGCGGTTCGAGAAGGCCGCCTTCGCGCCCCCCGCCCCGGAGGACCTCGCCTTCCTCGCGGCGGTGGTGGACCGGGACCTGAAGGCCGCGTTCCCCGAGAACCGCGAGCGCCTCCAGAAGGAGGTCGCCGAGACGATCCTCCTGCCGCGGGCCTGGTTCGCCTGGGACCGCGGGACGGAGATGCGCCCCACGAAGGCGGGGGACCCCCCGGCGGTCCCGGGGCCGGGCGTCGCCGCCTGGCTCGACCTCGCGAGGAAGGCCTGGCCCCCCGTCGTGGACACGCTCCCCTGCCAGAGGCTCCAGGCGCGCCTCGAGGACCTCGGCGCCGCCCCGGAGAAGGTCGTGCGCCGCCTCACCGGCGACCCGCTGTGGGGCCCCGGGAAGGTCGTCCCCGCGGGCCGCCGCGACGCGCTCACCAAGAAGGACCGCCTCCTGCTGGCCCGGGCGCTCTCCCGCTGGGGCGACCTCCGGCAGGGGGACGCGGCGTCCGAGGAGGCCATGAAGCTCTGGGACGTGTCCTGGGAGGTCTACCAGACGGTGTTCGACCCCGACCCTCCCGCCGGGGACTTCCCCGAGGAGATGGCGGCCGCGGCGAGGCTCGAGGGCGCCTTCATCGCGCTGCGGGTCCGGGGGAACGAGACGGCCTACGGCGCCTTCTCCAAGTACCTCGCGCTCCGGGCGGGGGACAGGGAGGCGGTCCGGCTGAAGGAGGTCCTGACCGCCGCGAAGCCGATGGAGGTCCCGGCCAAGATGAAGGAGCTGAGAATCGACCTGGTCTTCATCCCCGCCGGCCGGTTCCGCGCGGGCACCGATCAGGGCCGCTCCCCCACGGACGAGCGGCCCTTCGGGGACGGCAAGGAGATCCCGATCCGCGTCCTTCCGGCCCGCGAGCACGACATGGCGGAGTTCGGGATCAGCCTCCGCGAGGTCTCGCGGAAGGCCCACGACGCCTACCTCCGGGCCATGGCCGACCCCGCGCAGGCGAGCCTGTACCGCCACCCGGAGGAGCCCCCCGAGAAGATGAAGCCCGGCGCGCGCGACCTGAAGGCGAACCTCCAGATCGGGCCGGACGAACCGGTCCGCGGCGTGGACTGGTGGGACGCCTGGGCCTGCTGCCGCTTCCTCGGCGGGCGGCTCCCGACGGAGGTGGAGTGGGAGAAGGCGGCCCGCTGGAACGGGAGGATCCTCCCCGCGGAGGACCCGATCCCCGGGTGGCGGAGCGCCGGCGGGCTGCGGGAGCAGTGGCGTGCCTTCTGGCAGCCCATCCCCTCGGACCTCAGCCCCTTCGACTTCGCGCCCTGCGGGGCTCGGGGGTTCTACGGCGGCGTGGCGGAGTGGACCATGGACCCGCTGGGCGACGGCGCCCCCGGCGTGAAGGAGGGCGTGGCCCTGTCCGTGGCCGTCATCCCGCCGGTCCTGCGGGCGGGGGACATGGAGCTCATGGCGGTCCGCGGCGGCTCCTTCCACCACCAGCCCCCGGGGGAGAGCCCCGGGCCCTCGCCGGTGGTCGAGCCCGCGCCCGCGGCGGGCGAGGCCCCGAAGAAGGGGGGCGAGGCCGGGGCCCCGAGGCCTACCGTTTTCCGCGCCATGGACCTGCTGGAGAGGCGCGGGGTCCCCGCGGGGCGCCAGGTGAAGTGGATCGGCTTCCGCGTGGTCCTGGGATCCCCGGCCTCCCAGAAGCCGAGGTAGCCGCGCCGCCCGCCTCCTCGCCGTTTCCCCGTGGCCCGGGGCGGGGCGGTGCCCTATCCTGTCCCGCCTGCGTCCCGCGGACGCCTCGCGGGCGGCGGGGGCCCCATGAGCCTCGACCTCGACGACGACCGGATCCTCGGGAAGCTCCTGGAGGGGAAGTGGCGCCTCGTGCGCCGCATCGGGCGCGGCGGGATGGGGCAGGTCTTCCAGGTCATCCACTCCCGCATGGGGATCGTGAAGTGCGTGAAGATCCTCCGGCCCGGGGCCGACGACGTGCTGGTCAAGCGCTTCGAGCGCGAGGTCCGCCTCGCCCAGCAGATCGGCCACCCCAACGTCATCCGCATCGACGACTTCGGCGTGGACGTCGACCTCGACCCCCAGGGCGTGCCCTTCTACATCATGGAGTTCATCGAGGGGAGCAGCCTGCGGGACTTCATCTCCCGAGGAGACATCCCCTTCGCCCGGGCCGCGAACCTCGTGCGCCAGGCGGCGCTCGGCGTCCACGCCGCCCACGAGCGGGACATCATCCACCGCGACATCAAGCCGGAGAACATCGTGATCGCGACCGGGGACAAGGTGACGGTGCTCGACTTCGGCATCGCGAAGCTGCGCTCGCCCGACTCCCGCGAGGACATGCTGACCCTGACCCGGAAGGGGGAGATCTGGGCCACGCCCCAGTACATGTCCCCCGAGCAGGCCATGGCCTCCTCGGACCTCACGCCCAAGAGCGACGTCTACTCGCTGGGCGTCGTGCTCTTCGAGTGCCTCTCCGGGGAGCTGCCCTTCCCCGGGGAGTCGGCGCGGGAGTTCATCATCGCCCACATCCAGAAGGAGGTCCCGTCGCTCCGCAAGCGGCGGCCCGAGCTCAACCTCCCCCCGGGGCTCGAGGACCTCGTCTCCTCCATGCTGGCGAAGAAGCCCGCGGGCCGCCCCGAGTCCATGAAGGAGGTGGCGGCGGCGCTGGAGGGGTTCGCCCGCGGGGATGCCATGTCATCCCCCGCGCCTCCTCCCCGGGCGGCCCCCGGCCCGGCGCGCCCCCCGTCCTCGACGCCCGTGGCCCCCCCTCCCCGGGCCCCGAAGCCGCCCCCGCAGGAGGAGGACCACACCATCGACATGCCCCGGCGGCCGGGCGCGGCGCGGCCGCACCGGATCGTCGTGGTGCCGCACCCGCCGGAGAAGTCCCCCGGTGCGCGCTCCTTCCCCGTCCGGGCCCACCTCTTCGTGAACCTCGGCGAGGAGCTGCACGACCACGCCATCGGCGGCTCGCGCCTCACGCTCGGGAGGAAGACCGACAACGACGTCTTCATCCCCGACACGCTGGCCTCGAAGCTCCACGCCGAGATCCTGGTGGAGGGCGGCAAGTACTTCCTCGAGGATCGCGGGAGCCGCAACGGCACCTTCGCCGGCAAGCGCCGCATCTCGGGCCGCATCTCGCTCTCCGACCGCGAGCCCCTCCGCATCGGCAACACCTACATGGTGTTCTGCCGGGGCGAGGCCCGCGCCGAGGACCACTTCGCCTTCTGCCCGGAGGGCCACCCCGCGGACGCGAAGGCGAAGTTCTGCGGCTCCTGCGGGGCGTCGGTGGGGTAGACGGCGGAGAGCCGGCGGGCGGAAGCCCGCCCCCGCCGCTACCGGTTCGGTCCCAGCCGCAGCAGGTTCGCGTCGCGGAGGCCGACGAGGACGGCCCCGCCGTCCTCGTCCACGCGCAGTTCCCCGAAGACGGCGTCGCGGTAGAGGTCCGCCGCGCCCTCCTGGAAGAAGAACGCGTCGGGCCCGACGGACAGGCGGCCGCCGCGACGGCGGATGCGGAGGAGGCGCTCCCCGGGCCCCGGGTCGTGCGCCGGGTCGTGGTACCGCACGAACCGGGCGACCCCGGACCCGTCGAGCGCCACGACCATGCAGCCGTCCCGCGGGACCGGGGGGGCGTGTTCCGTCTCCCGTGCGATGGCGTAGTCGAGCCTCATGTAGTCGCCCTGGATCAGCGACCGCGGGTCCACCGGTGCGAGCCGCAGGAGGACGGGGGTCCCCTCCGCGATCGTCCGTTCCTTCCGGAGCGCCATCGCCCCGGGAACGCCGAGGGCGAGGGCGAGCCCGCCGGCCACGACGGCCGTCGTCGCGTTCATCCCGCGGCCTCCTTCCCCTTGCCGGCGCGGACGAAGAGGAACCACAGGATCAGCAGGACGGCGCCGCTCCCGAGGAGGGCGAGCGACTTGTCCAGGAGAGTGACCTCCAGCCAGTAGTAGAACGCCGACCCGAAGAGGAGGAGGAAGACGATCCCCGCGCCGAGCAGAGGCCGGCTGCGGCACCGCAGGGCGAGGACGAGCACGCCCGTCCCCGCGACGACCCCGGGTGCCCGGAGGGTCAGGGCCCCGACGGCCGCCGTCCCGGCGAGGGCCGCGATTCCCGCCCGGGACGCCGGCGGGACCGCCGACTCCCGCAGGACCCGGAGGACGAGGACGAGGAGCGCGCCCGCGAGGCATGCCGTCGCGACGGGCCCCGGGCGGAACCACCACCTGTCCCCCTCCCCGGGGCGGAAGTCGGGCGCGAGGACCGAGACGAACAGCGCGGAGAACAGGGCCGCGACGAGGCCGAGACGGACCGGCTCCCGGAGGACATCCCACCGTCCCGCCGTATCCCGCGGGCGGGAGAGCCACACCGCCCCCACCGCGGCCCCGAGGCCCGCCACCGCGACCTCCCCGAGCCACGCCACCTCGAGGCAGCCGACGAGCACCAACGAGGCGATCGCCGCGCCGGCCGCGGAGATCGCCCGGTGGGCGGCGTCCGGGTAGAGGAGGAGGAGCGCCCCCTCCAGGACCAGAGCCGCGGCGGCGGTCGCCGCGGCGCTCCCCGTCCCCTCGGCCACTCCCGCGATCGCCAGGACCTCGCCCGTGAGGGAGGCGGACAGGGCCACCTGCTCCGGGAACACGCCGGCGACCCCCCGGCGCAGGAGCGTCGCTGCGATGCAGCCGGCGAGCCCGACGGGAATCCAGAGGCCCTCCCGGAGCCCCCCGGCGCATGCAAGAGCGCCGTACAGGAAGAGGGTCGCGAGCCAGGCGGCGGCCGCGGCGAACGCCTGGACGTGGGGGGAGGGGGCGTCCCTCCCTCCCGCGGCGGCGACGGCGCCCCAGCCCGGGGCGGCCTCCGGGGAGATCCTCCCCTCCGCGGCGAGGCGAGCCGCGACGGCGCGCAGTCGGGGCGGCCCCATCACTCCTCCCCCTCGGGGCCGAACTCCGCCCGCATCGCCGCGTGCGTCCTGCGCAGCCACAGGGCCAACGCGCCGCCCAGGATCACCACGAGGAGGCCGAGGATGAAGAGCCCCCCCTCGTCCCGGATTCGCAGGTCCTCGTAGAGGACGCGGCCGGCGAGGCAGGTGAGGACCACCAGGACCACCACCGCCCCGGACGCCAGCAGGGCGAGGTCCGGCCGCAGGCGGCGATGGACCCGCGTCATGGCGCCCAGCGTCGCGAGGAGCAGGGCCGCGCCGATCCACCCCGGGGGCCCGGCCCGATCCGGGCCGGAGATCAGGACGAGGGCAGCGAAGGCGAGGGCCGCGAGGGTGGCCGTGCCCAGGAACCAGGGCGTCGTCCTGCCCGCCATCCAGGGGACGCGGCCGCCGCCCAGCGCCTCCCAGGCCGCCCACGCCCCGCCGTCGATCCCGGCGAGGACGAGCGCGACCCACGCGACCTCCTCCGACGTCTCGGCGTCCAGAACCTGCCCCGCGTACAGGATGACGGAGGTGTCCACGAGGGCGACGAGGAGCAGCCAGAGCCAGGGGAACCTCGCGACGAGGACCCAGGGGAGGATCAGGGCCGCCCAGGCGAGGAAGAGCCCGTAGGGGTCCGCTCCCGTCTGGTAGACCAGGCCGAAGACCGCGAGCAGGGCCCCCACGAGGAGCGACGCGGCGGTCAGCAGGACCTTCCCGGCGAGCCGGTCCACGCCGAGGCGCGCCGCCGCCCCGGCGGCGAGCGCCACGGCCGCGGCCGGCACGGAGAGCTTCTCCAGCCTCCCGAGGGAGTCCCAGTTCCAGGCCAGGAGGAAGAACAGGCCCGCGACGAAGAGCCCCGACCCCAGCGCGAGGAGGACCAGGTCGAGCGAGCGGCGCCACGCCTCCGCCCCGGGCGGCTCCGCCGCGATCTCGAGGGCACGGTCCAGGGTCTCGGGGGGGAGGGCGCCGGCGGCGGCGATCGCCCGGAGCCGCTCCGGGGTCGCCGGGAGGTCGAGGGGATCCCGCTCCACGAGGGCATCGTACCGGCGGTGCGGGACGGCGCTTTCTCCAAACCCCTTCCGGCTTCCCCCCCGCGGCCGTCATACTCTCCCCGTGGGGTTCCTCGATGCCATCCTGGGACTGTTCCGGCGGAAGGACGCGGCGGCGTGGGCGGCCGACGCGCGGGAGACGCTCGCCAAGGGGCGGCCGGCCCGTGCCCTCGCCGCGGCGGAGCGCGCCGTCGGGATGGCCCCCGGCGACGCGGACCTCCTCCTCCTGCGCTCCCAGATCCTCCGCGGGCTCTCCATGCCCGAGCGGGCGCTCGAGGACCTGCTGGCCGCGCTGGAGAAGGACCCGGGTCGCGCCGGGAACCTGCTGCCCGTCCTCGAGGAGCTGGAGCCGACCGCCCCCGAGAAGGAGCAGGTCTGGCTCCACACCTGGAAGGCGCGGGCCGAGAAGGGGGAGTGGGCCGAAGCGGCGCAGCGCGTGCGGCGGATCGCGGGCCGGGGAGCGGCGGCCGTGGAGGCGCTCCGGGCCCAGTGCCGGGGGATGACCGAGGGGAGGGGGGACCGCGTCGCGGGCCTGCTCGGGCTCGCCGTCCTCGAGGCGGAGCGCGGGGACGGGGCCGCCGCCGTCGCCCGGGCGGGGGAGGCCGCGGCCGCGGGGGGGCGGGAGGTCCTCGCCTTCACGGAGGGGCTGCTGCGGGGGGTCGCGGAGTCCGGGAAGGAGGCGCCGGGCGCGGTCCGGGCGCTCGTGGCGGCGCGGGTGCTCCTCGGGAATGAGGAGGAGGCGCGGGAGGTCGTCGTGGACCTCTGCCGCCGCGACGGGGCGAGGGGCGTGGCGCTCTTCGGGGAGCTCCTCGCGGCCGGGCCGGCCGTCGCGGCCTTCGCGGTCTCGCTCATGGCGTCGCTGGAGAAGTCGGGGAAGGTCCCCGTGCGGCTCTCCCTCCTCCTCGCCGAGGAGCACCTGCGGGCGAAGCGCGGGGCCGAGGCGGCAAAGGTGGTCCTGCGCGCGGTCGTCGCGGAGCCCGGGGCCGCCGAGGCGATCCTGCCGGTCGCCACGAGGGTGCGGAAGGAGGACCGCGGGCCCGACGCTCTGGAGGCCCACGGGCGGGCCGCGGCGCTCGCCGGGGACGACCACTCCTGCCTCCTCACGGTGGGCGAGTTCGTGGATCACGACCCGGGGCGGGCGAAGGCGGTCCTCGACCTCCTGCCCGCGGAGGCGCGCCAGTCGGGGGAGGGGGCGTTCCTGGAGGCACGTGCGCGGGCGGGGCTCGGGGACCACCGGGGAGCGGCGGCCGATTTCCGGCGCTGGTCGCTCGGGGGCGGCGGAGCCGGCGCCAGGGACGCCGTCCCCCACGTCCGGGGCGCGGCGGCGGCCCACCCCGGCGTCCCCGAGTACGCGCTCCTCCTCCACGACCTCCTCCAGCGGCAGGGGGACGCCGCCGGGGCGGGCCGCGTCCTCCTGGACCTCGTCTCCCGCGCGCCGGACCAGGCCGAGGCCGTGGCGGAGCGGGCGGCCTCGCTCCTGCGGGGGGACACGCACTCCTTCGAAGCGGCGCTGGCCGCGGGCCGCGCGGGGCTTGTGCGCTCGGCCGACCCGGGGGCGGTGATCGGGTTCTTCCGGTCCGCGCTGGAGGCGGCTCCCGGGAGGGAGGGGGAGGTGCTCGCCTGCCTCGAGGGCGCCGAGCGGTGGATTCGCGGCGTGGAGCCCCTGGAGATCTTCCGGGCGGAGCGGATCCTCGCGGCGGGGCGCGTGGAGGAGGGGATCGCGCTGCTGGAGGAGGTCGTCCTGCGCAACCCGGCCCGCGGCGGCGAGGCGCTGGGCGCGATCCGGGGCTTCCAGCAGGGGAAGGGGGCGGGGGATCCGCGGCTGCTCCTCGCCGAGCACCGCGTGCGGCGCGTGCTGCGGGACTACGAGGGGTGCGTGGTGCCGCTGCGGCGGGTGGCGGACCTCGTCGAGGGGCGCCGCGAGGAGGTGCTGACCTCGCTGGACGCGGTCCTCGCCGAGGCCCCGGCCTGCCGGGGGGCCCACCGGGGGGGTGTCGAGATCGCGATGCGCCTCGGACGCCCCGCGGGCCAGGTCCTCGCCCGCCTGGAGGCGCTGCTGGACATCCCCACGCCGCCCCGGGACACGGAGTTCGTCTCCCGCCGCGCGCTGGGCCTCCAGGCGGCGGGCGCCACGGTCGGGGGGCACCGCCTGCTCGCCCGCTGCCACCTCTTCGCGTCGCGCTTCCCGCTGGCGCTCGAGGAGGTGCGGCGGATGGTCGACCTCGATCCCTCCTGCCGTGGCGAGGCCGCGGCCCTGCTGGGGCATGTCGTGTCCAAGGCCCCCGCGCTCCGGGAGGCGCGCTTCCTGCTGGCCTCGATCCACGCGGCCCTGGGCTCCGTGGACGCGGCCCGCGAGGCCCTCGCCGGGGCCCACCCCCGCTCCGAGGAGGTCTTCGACGCCTTCCGCCGCCTCATCGAGGCCTACCCGAACCACCCCGGCGCGCGCCTGGACCTCGTGGACGCGCTCGTGGCGGAGCGGAGGCTCGACGAGGCCCTGGAGGAAGCGGCGCGCCTCCTCGACCTCCGGGGGGACGCGGGCCCCGACCTCACGGTCCGGGTCGAGCGGATCCTCGACCTCTCGCCGGAGTACGCCCCGGCCCTCTACGCGCTGGCGAGGATCCACCACGCGCTGGGGGAGTGGGACCGGGAGATTGCGGCCTTCCGGAGGATCATCCGGCTCTCCCCTCGCGAGGCGGAGACGGTCCTCCAGCGGCTCGACCTCGTGCTCGAGAAGGACCCGCGCTGCGTGGAGGCCTCCCTGGAGATCCTGCGCCTCGCACCCCTGCACCAGAGGACCGAGCGGGCGGCCCCCGAGGGGCGGCGCGCGCTCGCCGCGGCGGCGGGGCCGGAGCAGGTGGCGGCCATCGCCGACGCGCTGGAGGCGCTGGAGAAGGCCCTCGCCGGGGACCCCGCCTTCCTCGAGGTCCTGGCCGAGGCGCGGACGCGCGCCCGCAGGGCGTTCCCGGCGGTGGCGACCTGGGGCCGGGTCCTCGACCTCGACCCCTCCAGGGCGGCGACCGCCGCCGCGGGGCTCGAGGAGCTCTCCTCCGGCGACGGGAAGGAGGCCACCGAGGCGCTCCGCCTCCTTTCACGCGCGCGGTTCCTGGCCGGGGACGCCGCCGGGGCCTGCGCCGCGGCCGACGCCTTCCTCGGGCGCCGCCCGAAGGAGGTGGAGGCCGCGCGGGACCTCTTCCGCCGCGTGCTGGAGGCGCGGCCCGCCTCCCGGGAGGCCGTGGAGGGGCTCGCCCGCACCTCGGTCCTCGCGGGGGACCCGGCGGGCGCGGTGGAGGCGCGGCTCCACGACCTCCGGCAGCACCCGGAGAACCGCCGCGAGGTCGGCCGCGCCCTCCAGGACCTCCGCGGGCGGTTCCCCGGCGAGGCCGCGGCCCCCCTCGCCCAGGCCGAGTTCATCTTCCTGCCGCTGGACCTCCTCGAGGACGCGGGCGAGGCGCTGGAGGCGGCCCACGCGCTCGACCCCGCGCGGCACGAGAAGGTGCTGGCGCTCGCCCAGGCGCTGCTCGCCCGGGACCCGCGGTCGGTGCGCGGGACGCGGGTGCGGGGCCACGCGCTCGCCGCGGCCGGCCGCCTCGAGGACGCCGTGCAGTGCTTCTCCTCGCTCGTCCACATCGATCCCCGCAGGAGGGAGGACGCGCTCGCGGGCGTGGAGGAGGTCCTCTCCGCGGGCCCCGGGCACGAGAAGGCCCGGCAGACGCGGGCCGACCTCCTCGAGCAGTTGGGACGGCATGCCGAGGCGGCGGAGCAGTGCGAGGCCATCCTGAAGTCGGTCCGCCCCGGGGACCGGGCGGAGCTGGCCGCCATCTACACGCTCGTCTCCGCCCGCGAGGCGCTGGGGGACTTCGACGCGGCGCGGGACGCGCTCCGACGCGCGGGGAAGAACCACCCGGGGGAGGCGGCGGTCCCGGTGCGCCTTCGGGCCAACATGGCGGCGCGCCTCGCGGCGCGGGTGAAGGACCTCCGGGATTCCCCGGACGCCGCCAAGGCCGGGACCGCGGCGCTGGACCTCGCCGCGGCCCTCCTCGACGCCGGGGAGTTCCGCGCGGCGCTCACCGCCGTCGGCCCCCAGCCGGAGAAGCCCGAGTCTCTCGCGCGCTGGCGGATGCTCCGCGGGAGGGCCTTCCTCCTCCTCGGGGAGGCCGCGGCGGGGCTCGAGGATCTCGAGGGGGCGCTCGAGGCGAAGGGGATGGAGGAGGGGAAGGGCGACGCTGCTCGCGATGCGCTCTTCTTCTGCGGCCTCGCCCACCTCCGCTGCGGGGAGGTGCTGAAGGCCATCCGGCGCTTCGAGCAGCTGGCCCGCGTGGCCCCGGCCCACCGCCGCGTGCGGGAGGTGCTCGACCGGGTCTACGACGAGGACCGCCGCCGGCTCGACCGCCCCGCGGAGATGACCGCGGACCTCGAGTCCCTGCCGCCGGCGGGGACGGGGGCCGCCCGTGGCTGACACCCACCCCGTCCCCCCCGAGGAGCAGGGCCGCCAGGCCCTCGCCGCGGTCCAGCACCTGCTGGGCGAGATCCAGGCGTTCCGCGAGGAGCAGAGGTCGGGGACCGCGGCCGTGGAGCAGGCGCTTGCCGACGCCGCGCGCAGGGCGGACGCGCTCTCCCGCCAGGCGACGGACGCGCTGCGGGCGGAGATGTCCGAGGCCCTGCGCCGGATCTCCCAGGAGCTGGGCGAGGTCCGCCGCTCCTCTGGGACGCTGGAGTCCGGTGTGGGGGAGACGAAGGCCGCGCTCGTGGAGATGGTCGAGTACGACCGGCAGCGGCGCCGCCGGGAGGAGGAGGAGCGGGCGAAGGCGGAGGGCGAGGCCCGGGCGAAGAAGGCCGTCGAGGTCGACCGCGCGGGGCGGGCCCACCACCGGGCGGGCCGGCGGGAGGAGGCCATCGCCGCCCTCCTCGAGGCCCGCGCGCTCGACCCGGAGAACACCACGATCCTCTCGGACCTCGGGGCGGCCTTCCTCGGGGCGGGGCGCGAGGCACCGGCCGAGGACCCTCTCCGGCGGGCCGTGCGGGGGAGGGCCGACTTCGCCCCGGCGCGGGTGAACCTGGGCCTGCTCCTCCTCCTGCGCGGCGAGACCGAGGAGGCCGCGCGCCACCTCGAGGAGGCGGTGCGCCTGGACCCCTCGAGCGCCGCGGGCTGGAACAGCCTCGGCAACGCCCGCTGGAGGCTCGGCGCCTACGCCGCCGCCATCGACGCCTGGAAGAAGGCCTGGGCTGCCGACCCGCTCCGCGACGAGGCGCGGAGGAACCTCTTCCGGCAGCAGGAGATCGAGGGTTGAGGAGGTCGTTGGGAAGGTGGGCGACCGAGGGTCCCCGCGAAATTCCGCCGGGAGTCAACTCATGACGACCCTGCCGTAGTCTCTGCAGCCCTCGCCTGCCTCGTCAAGCACCAAGAGGAGTGGTTGGACCAGTCCCGCCTCGACGAACACATGAGGCGGGTCGTCAATCCCGGGTTGTCCGTGAGTGGGGGACCGGTGCACGAACCCGGGAACTCCGCTGTTCGGCTGGTCCTCGCCGCCTCGTATCCCCGGTGATGCGTGGCTGGGGATCCGCCCCCGCTGGCGGCGGTCGGCATGGGCATGGAGTTGACCTCCCGTGGCCCTCGTCCTACGGCCGATCGCCAATCCGTGCCTGCCTGTACTCGGGTCGGCGTCTCTGCGTTGCAGGAGGACGCGACCCGGAAGGGAGGACATGGGGGACACGGAGCGGAACGGCTGCGGGCGACGGGTGTCAGGCTCCCTGGGCGGACGGCAGGAGGGCAGACCGGCAGACTCCGGGACCTCGTTCCTCCCGACCTCTTCATCCCTTGAAAGGTCTTGGAATCGAAGGGGTGAACCCCCTACATTGACGGCGCCGGCCGGTTTCATTTCCTCCCCGCCTGACATGGCGGTCCCCGCGCGGGACCGCCCTCGGGCGGGGTTATCATTTCCGGGCAGTCCGTGAAGAAGGAGCCGGTCCTCAAGAGGACGGTCGCCTTCGTGGATGGCCAGAACCTGTTCCACATGGCCCGGAAGGCCTTCGGCTACCCATACCCCAACTACGACATCCTCGGCCTGGCCTCCGAGGTCTGCTCCCGGGAAGGGCTCCGCCTCGTGGGAACCCGCTTCTACACGGGCGTCCCCGAACCCGCCGCCGACCCCTTCTGGAGCGGCTTCTGGAGGGCCAAGACGGCCGTCATGGGGAGGCAGGGCGTCTTCGTCTTCACGAGGCCCATCCGCCGCGGGAAGGAGAAGGGGATCGACGTGAGGATCGCCATCGACGTCATCCGCATGGCCCACCGGGGGGAGCTGGATGTCGCCCTCCTCTTCAGCCAGGACCAGGACCTGTCGGAGGTCGCGGATGAGATCCGCCTCATCTCCAGGGAGCAGGACCGGTGGCTGCGGATCGTCAGCGCCTTCCCCTGCAGCGCAAGGGCAGAGAACCAGGGGGGTATCGACAGGACCGACTGGATCCGCATCGACCGGGCGACCTACGACCGGTGCCTCGACTCGAGGGACTATCGGCCGCCGCGCCGGTGACCCGGAGGCGTAAGATCCCCCCGTGCGGCGCACCGGAGGGCCGGCCGTCCTTCTCCTCCTCGTCGCGGGCTGCGGCGGCGGGAGCGAACCGGCGGAGGGGCCGTCCTCCGCAGGGGTCGATGTCGAGGCGCGGCCGGCCTTCCCGACGCCGGGGGCGACGCGGCCCTGGCGGCCGCGCCCCTTCCCGGCGGACCCGCCCGGCGCGGCCCGGGCGAGGGAGGAGATGGTGGAGAGGGACCTCCGGGCCATCGGCGTGACGGACACGCGGGTCCTCGAGGCCATGCGGGCGGTCCCGCGCCACCTCTTCGTGCCGCCCCACCTCGCCGGGTCGGCCTACGAGGACACCCCGCTCCCCATCGGCCACGGCCAGACCATCTCCGCCCCCGACGTGGTCGGCTACATGTCGCAGGCCCTCTGCGTGAAGGAGGGGGACAGGGTGCTGGACGTCGGCACGGGCTCCGGCTACCAGGCGGCCGTGCTCGCGGAGATGGGATGCCGCGTCTTCTCCATCGAGATCCTGGAGCCGCTGGCCGAGGAGGCGAGGGCCCGCCTCGAGCGCCTCTCCTGCGCCTCGGTCACCGTGCGCTGCGGGGACGGGTACGGGGGGTGGCCGGAGGAGGCCCCCTTCGACGGCATCCTCGTCGCCGCCGCCCCGGACCACGTGCCGCAGGCGCTGGTGGCGCAGCTCCGGCCCGGCGCCCGCCTCGTCCTCCCTGTCGGTCCCGAGGGCCGGGTCCAGCGCCTGCTCGTCCTCACGAAGCGGGAGGACGGCACGGTCGAGGAGCTGGAGACCCTCTCCGTGCGGTTCGTCCCCATGACGAGGAAGTGAAGCCGCGCCCTTGAGATTCGCCGGGCCGCGGGTAGGCTCATGGGGTGGTCCCCGGCACACCCCGGGATCCGGGAGGTGGGCACCATGTGGACTGCGCTCCTGCTCGCGGCCGCGGCGGTCCCCTGCGCCCCCGGCGTGGACAAGAACCTGCTGAAGGCGATGGAGCGGCTCCTCGAGGAGGGGGACGCGAGGCAGGCCCTCGCGCTCCTGGAGAGCGGAGACCTGCGGGATGGCCTCGCGGACGACAGCGAGGCCCTGCACTCCCTCTGCCACCTGGCCTCGAACAGGTCGGGGCTGCTCGCCCGGAAGAGGGAGGACGGTCCGAAGCTGGCGGCCCTCCTGGAGCAGGCGGCCGAGGCCTGCGCGGGGTCCCACTCCGGGGAGGCGAACGCCTTCCTCGCCCTCGGCTACGCCCGCCTCGCCTCGGCCCGGGTCGGCCGGCTCGTCGGCGCGAAGGACGCGACGCCAGACCGCTGGGAGAAGGCCGCGGACGCCCTGGAGAAGGCCTACGAGCTGGAGCCGGGGAACGGGGACAAGCTCGCCGGGTCCGTGCAGGTCCTCTCCGAGGCCGCCGGGATCCCCGGGGCCGACGCGGCGGCCCTCCTCTCCCGGGCGGCCGCCGTCTCCGGCAAGGCCGTCGAGAAGCACCCCGGGTCGGTGCCCGTGGTCTCGGCGGCCTCCTTCCTGGACCTCGCGCGGGCGCGGCGCGCGCTGGAGGGCAAGGACAAGGGGGGCGCCCAGGCCCTGCTCGACCAGGGCCTCGCCCGGCTGGCCCCGATGATGAAGGCGAACCGCCCCGACCTCGACCTCGCCACGGCCCACAACGAGATCGTGGCCTTCCTGCGATCCCACCCCAGGGAGCTGAAGGCGGGGAAGGCCGACTTCGTGACCGAGGAGAGGGCCGTCGGACCGCCCCTCAAGGTGCAGGTGCCCCTCAGCCGCTTCTGGAGCCAGGACGGGGATCGGGTCCAGCAGTTCTCCTCGTCCTACGAGAACCTGCGGACCTTCTACTTCGACAGCTACTCCTGGGACACGAACTGGAGGCTCGCCGACGGGACGCGCGTCGGCGGGGACAACATCAAGGGGCTGGCGACGAACTACTACGAGATCAGCCTCCGCGACATGCGCAAGGTCCAGTCCAAGAAGCCCCCGGTCAAGAGGAGGATGAACGGCGCCCTGGACGAGGGGTTCCTCTACGAGGTCGTGGGCGAGGACGGGGACGGGGACTTCTACTTCGAGCGGACCTGGTTCTTCAAAAGCAAGGCGGGGAACATGACCACCTTCCGCGTCTCCTGCTACGAGCACGCCGAGGGCGCCGTCCTGGACGTGACGGGGCAGGCCTTCCTCGACGGCATCCGGGAGGTCTCGCGGAAGTAGTCCGCCTACTTCCCTCGGAACCGGAAGGAGGCGTAGAGCGCGTCCAGGTCCTTCGCGAGGGGGGCGTCCATCGGCGCCGTGCTCCACGCGATCACGAAGTACATCCCGCCATCGTGGGCGCAGTAGACGTAGCGCCGCGTGCAGGCGTTCCCGTCCTTCCCCCGGCCGCGCACCTCGTTCTGGACCGCCTTCTCGCCCCCGAGCAGGACCTTCCGCCCCCAGAAGGTCCCCTCCTTCGAGATCTCCTTGAACTCCTTCTCGATGTCGGGGCGCCGCTCGGCGGCCATGGCGGTGGCGGACTGGCTCGCCAGCCCGGAGATGTCCTGTATCCAGATCCACACCGTGGCGGCGACGCGCCCCTCGGCCCGGGCTTCCGCCACGAGCGCGTAGTCCTTCCCGCCGTCCCCGAGCGACCAGACCGCCGAGGGGCGCTTCAGGGTGAACTTCCCCGTGGCATCGGTCCAGAGGTCTGGGTTCCCCCGGGGCGCCGCGGGCTCCGCGCCGGGGGCGGGGGGCTTCCATCCCTTCCCGTTCTCCCTCCACCAGTCCCGCCACCCCTTGACGGTCTGTATCTCCTTCCCGGTGAGGCGGGCGAGATCGGCCTGGGCCTGCGCGACGACCGAGCGGAAGGCGGCCTTCCACCGGTCCTCGGTCTGGTTGAGCGCCCGCGTCTCCGCCCGGTCCATGAGATCGATGCACTCCTCCACGGCCTCCGGTGTGCGGGCGAGCGCGATGGCGTGGACCGCGGCGCACGTGACGGGCAGGTCGATCTCCAGCCACTTCCAGGCCGCCTTCCTGAGGACCTTGAGCTTCCCTCGGGCGTCGGCCTCGCCGATCCCTTCCATCAGCGCCTGCACGAACGCGGTCGCGGGCTCCTTGGCGTCCTCCTCCTTCTCGAAGGCGGCGACGAGGAGCCCCGCCACGGAGGGATCCCCCTGCTCGCCGATGGTCCGTGCCGCAGCCACGCGGACCTCGAGATCCGCGTGGCGGAGGAGGGGCTTCAGCACCTCGACGACGCGGGGGTCCTTCCTCGCGGCCAGGTCGAAGACCGCCACGGCCCGCGCCTGCCCGTCGATGGCCAGCGCGAGGCGCTCCCGGAAATCGACGATGGCTTCGTCCACGGCGTCCAGGGCGGCGGGGGCCGCAGGGGCGACGGCGGCCGCGAAGGCGGTGGCGAAGGCGGCGGCGCGAAGCCGGCCCCCGGGCGCTCGAACCACGACGCACCTCCCGTCCCTTTCGCCCCAGGAGGGGGATCCTATCCGGTGCGGGAAGGACCGCAACCGGGGTCAGGTCCCCGCGTCCCGCGGGAGCCGGTACTCCATGGAGACCGTGCGGGAGGAGACTTTCAGCACCAGGGGCATGCGTCGCTTGTAGGAGGACGCCAGGACCCTGCGGCGGACGGCGAGGAAGAGCGCCTCCGGCACGCCGGAAGCGATCAGGTCCTCCGGCCTCCGTTGGAGGTCGATCCACTGGTAGAGGACGCGGTCGGCATCGTCGTAGGTGAAGCCCAGCTCCCCCTCGTCGGTCTGCCCCTCCCAGAGATCGGCCGAGGGGGGCTTGGCGAGGATGGGCTCCGGGACGCCGAGGTGGCGGGCCAGCGCCCGCACCTCGCACTTGTAGAGGTCGCCCAGCGGGTGCAGCGCGGCGGCCATGTCCCCCCAGAGCGTGGTGTAGCCGAGCAGGATCTCGGTCTTGTTGCCCGTTCCGATCACGAGCGCCTTCTCGGCGGCCGAGAGGTCGTAGAGGGCGATCATCCGGGCGCGGGCGGCGAGGTTCCCGCGGCGGTTCCGGTCGGACGCGGACCCCGGGAGCGCGGCCTCCAGCGCCCCGAGGACGGGGGCCAGGTCGAGCGCCCGGAGCGGCACGCCCGCCGCGGCGGCCGCGAGCCGGGCGTGCTCCAGCGAGGCGGGGGAGGAGCCCCGCACCGGGAGCGACGCGGCGATCGCGTTCGAGGGTCCGAGCGCCCGGGCGGCCAGCAGCAGCGTCGCCGCGCTGTCGATCCCGCCCGAGAGGCCCACGACGGCCCTCTCGAAGCCCGCGCGGCGGACCTCGTCCCGCAGGGCGCCGGCGAGGACCCGGGCCGCGGCGGCCGGGTCAGTCCGCGGGGCGTCGCCCGCGCTCGCGGAGAGCATCGCGGATCTCCCGGGCCGTGAGGTCCCTCTTCTCGTCCCTCTCCAGCGGGAGCGCCGTGCGCGCCCGGCGCAGGAGGTCGGGGTCCAGGTCGGCGGTGACCAGCGCCTCCTCCCCCTCGGGGCCCCGCGCCAGCAGGCGCCCCGTGGGGTCGAGGATCTCGGAGCCGCCCGCGAAGGTGACCCCCTCCTCGGTCCCCACGCGGTTGGCGTGCACGACGAACACTCCCAGCGTCCTTGCGCTGGCCTCGTTGAGGACCTGGAGCATCCGGAGCGAGCCGAAGCCTCCCTGGCCCTCCCCGCCGTCGGTGAGGTCGCGCCCCGGGCTCGCGCTCATGGCGAGGAGCAGGTCGAGCCCCCGGTAGCCCAGGACGAGCCCCGCGGAGAGGTGCCAGAGGTCCCGGCAGACGAGGATCCCCAGGGTGAGCCCGAGCGCCTTCGACCGGTGGACCCGGAAGCGGTCCCCGGAGGTGAAGTAGCGGGCCTCCTCGAACATGCCGTGGTTGGGGAGGTAGACCTTGCGGTGGAGGAAGGCCGCGCGGCCCTTCTCGAGGAGGACCCCCGCGTTGGAGGGGGGCCCGGCGCGGGACGGGACGACCGCACCCACCGCCACCGCCATGGGGCCCGCCTCCCGCGCCAGCGCCTCGAGCGGCCCGCCGCGGAGGGGGACGGCGACCCCCGGCGCGAGGTCCCGGAGCGCGTAGCCCGTGAGGGAGAGTTCGGGGAAGACGAGGAGGTCCGCCCGCGCCTCCCGGGCGCGCCGGATCCAGTCCCGGTGGAGCGCGAGGTTGGCCTCCAGGTCCCCGAGGCGGGGGTGCATCTGGGCGACGGCGGCGCGCAGGGTCCGTCCCTCCGGCTGGGGGGAGATTGACGGTTCGGCAGGACCATCCTAGGATCGATCCTCCCGGCCCCGCCACCTTTCCACGGAGAAGCCCCATGGCGCCGAACCCTCGGTTCGCCTTCCCCGCCGCGCTGGCCGCCCTCGCCCTGGCGGTGTCCCCGGCCCGGGCCGACCTCATCCGGCTCTACGACGGCCGGACCATCGAGGGGAAGGCCACCCTGGGCTCCAACAAGTGGACGATCAAGGGCTACAAGGGGAAGTCCGGGACCTACGCGGCCTCGGAGGTGAAGTTCGTCGAGCCGGGGGAGTGCTCCTGGGACGTGGCCGCGCGGATGATCCGCGAGATCCCCGCCGACGCCTCCGACGCGCTCTTCGTCGAGAAGCGCATGGAGGTGGCGCGGTACCTCCACGAGCGGATGCAGTACTGCTCCGAGCTGTTCGAGATGGAGCGGAAGGAGTACGAGGCCGTCCTGAAGAAGAGCCCGGACCACCGGGAGGCCCGCGTCGGCCTCGGCCACGTGGAGTGGGGGAAGTGGTGGTTCAAGACCGAGAGGGAGCGCGACGCCTTCCGCAAGGGAGCCCCTCCCGGGCAGATGGAGCCCCTCGGGTACGTGAAGCACCGCAAGACCGGCCTCTGGGAGCTGAAGGAGGACGCGGAGGCCATGGACGCCGGGAAGGTGAAGTACCGCGGCAAGTGGATGACGGAGGACGAGAAGAAGGGGGCCCAGGGGTACGTCAAGGACGACAAGGGGAACTGGGTCCTCGCCCGGGACCTCAAGGACCGCGAGCGGAGGGGGGAGGTCGAGAAGGCGCTGGCCGAGAAGCCCGTCACCGTCACGAGCAGCGACCACTTCCGTCTCATCTCCTGGTTCAACACCGGGGAGACGGCGCAGCTCAAGGACCTGGCCGAGAAGACCTACGCCGCCCACCACGAGGTCCTCGGGGTGAAGATGCCGAAGGGGGAGGAGGAGGGCGAGGCCCTCTTCGCGGACCCCGTCGAGATCTTCCTGATGGTGTCCGGGGAGCGGAAGGACAAGTGGATCGACGCCTACGGGAAGGGGTTCGGGTGGACGGACGAGAGCGTCAACTTCTACAAGGACGGGTCCGGCTGGCACTCCCTCAACCCCTTCCCCTACATCCTCATCTCGGGCAAGAAGACCGAGAAGAACCGGCCGCGGAACCCCGAGGAGGACTTCGAGAACGCGAAGTCCCGCGTCACCTCGCTCGTGGCCCGGATCCTGCTGGACCGGGTCCGCCCGCAGCAGCAGGCCTGGCTCATGGAGGGGAACGCCTTCCTGGGCGAGATCCGGCTCAACGAGACGGCGGACTGCTGCTACGTGACCACGACCAAGTACCGCGAGGAGGTGGCCAACAAGCAGGGGTCCAAGGCCAAGTACTTCGAGTTCATGAAGTCCCAGGTCCAGGCCGGGCTCGACCGGCCCCTGCGCCAGCTCTTCACCCTGTCGCTGAACGACCTGGACTGGGCCGACTCCGTCAAGTCCTGGTCCTTCCTGGAGTTCCTCCTCGCGAAGTACCCGGCCGAGTACCGGGCCCTCATGCGCCTGCCCTTCCCCGACGTGGAGGAGATCCAGCCGGTCCACGTCCAGGCCGCCGTGGACGCCATGAAGCCCAAGGACCCCGCCTCCGCACCGCTCCACCCGGAGGAGGTGAAGCCGGTGCGCACGACCCCCATGAGGGTGTCCGGGCCCGGGGCGGAGCCCGTGACCGAGGGGAGCCCGGAGCAGAAGGCGGTCAGCGCGGCCGCGGCCGAGGCCTGGATCGCGACTTCCATCCCGAAGGAGTTCGGAGCCCTGGAGAAGGAGTGGAAGGAGTGGATCCAGGCGCACCGGTGACGGCGGCGCCGTCCTACCTCCCCGTCTCCTTCGCCAGGGCGTCCACGACCTTCTGGATCGTCCCGTCGGGGTCGGGACCGCCGAGCTCGATGTAGCGGCGCAGGGACTTGAGCGCGTCCACGGGGCGGTCGAGCACCTCGTCGTAGAGCTCCCCCAGGTAGAGGTGGGGCCAGGAGACCTTCGGGTCCGCCTCGATGGAGGCGAGGTAGGTCTTCTCGGCGGTCTCGAAGTCCCCGTCGTCCTCCTGGAGCTGGCCCTGGAGGAAGAGCGCCCGGGCGTTCCTGGGGTCGAACTCCAGGCTCTTCTCGAGGAGCGCGCGCGCGTCCTCCTTCTTCCCGTTGCGGAAGTTGACGAGGGCGAGGAGCCGGTAGGCCTCGGAGTGCTTCGGCTCGAGCGCCAGGAGCCGATCGCAGTACTGCTGGGCGTCCTTGGACTTCCCGAGGATGGCGCAGAGGTCGGCGCAGTTCCACAGGGCGCGCGCGTTGTCGGGCGCTGCCTTGAGGACCGCGGCGTACTGCTCCAGCGCGCCGCCGAGGTCCCCCCCGCGGTTCAGCACCCACCCGAGGTGGAGGCGGGCCTCCAGGTTCCCCGGCTCCATCTTCACCGCGCCGGCCAGCACCTTCTCCGCGTCCTTCCACTTCCCCGTCCGGGCCAGCGCGTACCCGAGGTCCACCTGGAAGACCGCCCGCCGCGGGCGCATCTTCGCGGCCTGCTCGTAGAGGGGGATGGCGCCCGCGGGGTCCCCGGCCTCCTCGTAGGTCCGGCCCAGCATGGCCCGGGCGTCGGCGCTCCCCGGGAAGGAGTCCGAGGCGGCCTGGGCGGCCTCGCGGGACCCGGCCGCGTCCTTGCCCCGCAGGAGGGCCCGGACGAGGAGGAGGCGCGGCTCGACGCGCTTCGGTTCCGCCTCGACGGCCTTCCGGAGGTGGGGGAGCGCCTCGGCGTGCCTGTCGTGGGAGAGGAGGAAGTCCCCGGTCTGCTCCAGGAGGGGCCCGTCCGCCGGTGACTTCGCGAGGGCGTCCGCCAGGACCTTGAGGCCCACGGGGACGCCCCCCGGGTCGAGCGCGGCGGTCGCCTCGGCCTTCACGCGGAGCGCCTCCGCCGCGGGCGCGGCCTTCAGGTCCAGCGCCTTCTCCGACGCCGCCAGGGCCTCGACGGGGCTCCCGGAGGCGAGAAGCGCCCGGGCGAGGGCCGCCCGGAGGGCTCCGCTGGAGGGGCACCTCTCGACGCCGGCCCGTCCGGCCTCCACGGCCTTCCCCGGGTTCCCCGCGGCGAGCCAGGCGCGGACGGAGGCCTCGTGGGCCGCGACGAGGAACGGGTCGGACTGGATGGCGGCCTCGAACTCCTTCGCCGCCTTCTCGATGTCGTCCTCCGCGAGGAGCTGGCCGCCCCGGGCGAGGTGGGAGGCGCCGGGGGATTCCTGCGCGCCCCCCGGGGACGGGAGGAGGAGCGATGCCGGAAGGAGGACCAGGGCCGCCAGCGCGCCCGCCCGGGGAATCGAGACGGCGATGCGGTTCAAGGGGCGCCCTCCGGGCCGACGGTGAAGCCGGGCGGGGGAGACGCGGCCCTAGGCGCGGCCGCGGTCGGAACCGGCGTCCCGGTCGCGGAAGTCCATCTGCCGCAGACGCTCGCGCTCCGCCTCGAGCCTCTTGGGGTCCTTCTTCTTGCGATCCTGGCGCTGGACGCGGGTGTTGGCCCCCCTCGATCCGCCCTGGGAACCTCCGCCGCCTCCCCGGCCGCCTCCGCCGCCACCGCCGCCGCCGCCGCGGGCCATGGCCAGATCGGCGCCCAGGACGGTGCAGAGGACGAGGGCCGTCCCCGCGAGGATGAGCTTCCTGTTCATGGTCGAGACCTCCACTAGGGGCGCCAGGGTGCTGCCCGGCCCCTTCAACACTAACCGGAACCGGGGGTTTCGGTCAAGCAGTGTCACTCCGGCGGGGGAGGGGCGCCCGGCCCGGGACCCGGGACCTCCGGGTCCTCCTTCACCACCCGGGTGACGTCCACGAGGGTGTCCCCGTCGGAGAGGGAGACCAGGCGCACCCCCTGGGTCGCCCGACCGATGGCCCGGCAGGAGGAGGCCCGGGTGCGGACGATCATGCCGTTCTGGGTGATGAACATCAGGTCGTCGTCGTCCCGCACGGGCAGGACGGTCACCACGGGCCCGTTGCGCTCCGTGACCCGGATGTTGATGACCCCCATCCCCCCCCGGCCCTTGACCGGGTACTCGGCGACTGCCGTGCGCTTCCCGAACCCCTTCGCGCAGGCCGTGAGGACGGTGCCCCCCTCCTCCACGGCCAGCAGCGAGACCACCCGGTCGTCCCCCCCCCGGAGACGGATGCCCCGCACGCCCCGGGTGTCACGGCCCATGGGCCGCACCGAGGACCCGGGGAACCGGAGCGCGTACCCTCCGGCGGTGGCGAGGAGGAGCTCCTGCCCCTCGCCCGTGAGGACGACGTCCACGAGCGAATCCCCCTCCTCGAGGTGGGTGCCGATGATCCCGGACGGCCGGGGGCGGGAGTAGGCCTCGAGCGGGGTCTTCTTCACCAGGCCCTTCCGCGTGGCCATGACGAGCATGCGTCCGCCGTCGAAGTGGTCCACGGGGATGACCGAGGCGACCCGCTCCCCCTCCAGCGGGAGCAGGTTCACCAGCGCCCGGCCCTTGCTCGTGCGGGCCCCCTGGGGGATGCTGAAGACCTTGAGCCAGAGGGCGCGGCCCTTGTCGGTGAAGAAGAGCAGGTAGTCGTGGGTGGAGGCCGTGAAGAGGGCCTCGAGGTGGTCCTCCTCCCGGGCCTCCGCGCCCGTGACCCCCTTGCCGCCCCGGCCCTGGGTCCGGTAGGCCGCGAGCGGGGTCCGCTTGGCGTAGCCCGCGTGGGAGAGGGTGACGATGACCTGCTCGTCGGCGACGAGGTCCTCCATCTCCAGGATCGCGGCCTCGCCGGTGATCTCGGTGCGCCGGTCGTCCCCGTGGCGGCCCTTCAGCTCCTCGAGGTCCTCGACGATCATCTGGAGCACGAGCCGCTCGTCGGCCAGGATGGCCCGGTACTCGGCGATCCGCTCCACGACCTCGGCGTACTCCTTCTCGAGCTTCTCGCGCTCCAGGCCCGTGAGCCGCTGCAGGCGCATCTCCAGGATGGCGTCGGCCTGGATCGCGGAGAGGCCGAACCGCTCCCGCAGCCCCCGCCGGGCCTCGGCCCCGTCCTTGCTCGCCCGGATGAGGGCGATGACCGCGTCGATGTGGTCGAGCGCGATGCGCAGCCCCTCGAGGACGTGGGCCTGCCTCTCGGCCTGCCGCAGGAGGAAGCGGGTGCGCCGCCGGATGACCTCGATGCGGTGGTCCCGGAAGCGGAGCAGGATCTCCCTGAGCGGGAGCGTCTCGGGGCGCCCGTCCACCAGCGCCACGGCGTTCACGCCGAAGGTGTCCTGGAGGGGGGTGTGCTGGAAGAGGTTGTTGAGGACCACCTCGGCGTCGGCGTCCTTCTTGCACTCGATGACGATGCGGACGCCCTCCATGTTCGACTCGTCCCGCAGGTCCGCGACGCCGTCCAGCCGACCCCCCTTCACCGCCCCCGCGATGGCCTCGATGAGGCGGGCGATGTTCACCGTGTAGGGGATCTCGGTGACGACGATCCGCTCCTTGCCGGCGCGCCCCTCCTCCACCCGGGTCCGGGCCCGCAGCACGATGGAGCCCCGGCCCGTGGCGTAGGCGTCGGCGATGCCCTGGCGCCCGCAGATGAGCCCCCCCGTGGGGAAGTCGGGGCCGGGAAGCATCTCCATGAGCTCCGCGAGCCCGACCGAGGGGTTCTCGATGACCGCGATGATGGCGTCGCAGACCTCGCGCAGGTTGTGGGGCGGGAGGTTCGAGGCCATGCCGACCGCGATGCCCGAGCCCCCGTTGACGAGCAGGTTGGGGAAGCGCGCCGGGAGGACCGTGGGCTCGTCGCGGGTGTCGTCGTAGTTCCGGACGAGGTCCACCGTCTCCTTCTCGAGGTCCTCCAGCATCTCCATGGCCGGGCCCGTGAGGCGGGCCTCGGTGTAGCGCATGGCGGCGGGAGGGGAGCCGTCGTTGGCCCCGAAGTTCCCCTGCCCGTCCACGAGCATGGACCGCATGACGAAGTCCTGGGCCAGGCGCACGAGCGTCGGGTAGACGACCCCCTCCCCGTGGGGGTGGTAGTTGCCCGAGGTGTCGCCGCAGATCTTGGCGCACTTGCGGAACTTGGACCGGGGCCCCAGGCCCAGATCGTTCATGGCCACCAGGATGCGCCGCTGGGAGGGCTTGAGCCCGTCGCGCACATCGGGCAGCGCGCGCGAGACGATGACGCTCATGGCGTACTTCAGGTAGGAGTCGCGCAGCTCCTCCTCGATGAGGAGATCCTGCACGTTGGAGGGGGGATTGGGGGGCGCGGAGGGGGCCGGGGATGGGGCCGGATCGGGGGGCGTCATCGGGGTCCTCTGGAACGGCGTAAGTATTTGATGTTAAAGACTTTGAGTATCGCGGACGAGGGCCGCGAATCGGAAGGAAAATCGAACCGGATTCGGGCTGCCAGGCAGGGACCGGTGCAAGGGTCCTGCGGGTCCCGATGGGACCCTCCGCAGCCTCCGAATCCCGGGGTGGGACGAATCAGCGCAGGGGGGTCACGGAGATGGTGAGCCTGAAGTCCGGCGTGTCCAGGATGTGGGCGATTGCGTCGAGATCGAACCCCGACGCCTCGTCCAGGGTGAACGTGTCGTCTTGGACGACCGTCTCCCACCCCCAGAACAGGAAGTAGTCCTTCTCCACAAGCCGCAAGCGGAGGGTGATGGACTCACCCTGCCCCGGGGACGGGATCGTGCCGGCCTCGACCTCCACCTGCTCCGTCCGGTGCCCGGCGGCGTGGTTGAAGTTCCGGGTCCCTGACGAGGGCCACCGACCCTCCAGGGTTGCCCCGCCGCAGGTGATCGTGTACAGGAGGGCGATGTCGCTCCGGTTGGCCGGGGAGGCGTCGAACCCCCGCTTCACCGTCAGGGTGTCCAGGAGGAAGAGCAGGTCGTTCCGGCGCACGTGTCCCCGGAGCATGTAATCGGCGCGATCGATCGTGAACTCCCCCTCCGACGGGAGCTCCATATCCGCGTCGTCGGCCAGGGTGTCGTCGCGGGAGGTGTCGTCCCGGTCGCGGACGCGGAGGGCGAGCCTCGTCGCCTCCCCCGGCGCGACGGACATAGAGCCGGCATGGGCGTTCAGCGCCGTGGAATCCCCGTCCTCGAGTTTCGAGACACCGTCGGAAGGCCATCGGCCCTCGAGGGTCTCGCGCGGTCCGGCCCACTCGTACTCGAGGAAGATGTCCCCCCTCCCGTTGAGGCCCCCGTCGTGGGTGTCCCGAACGAGGAGATCGTCCAGCACGAGCGAGGTCAGGACCGCGCGACCCGGGAACCTCGGCAGGCCGTCCCTAGGGATGCCGGGAGGGGCAACCTGAGGCCTGTCCCTGGAGGCGAGGAACCAGGGCAAGGGTCTGGAACAGATCATCCGGAGAAGCTCCCTACGGCAGACGGCGCAGAAGGGCTGTGTCTTGCTCCGCAAGGTGCAGGTCTGCTCGGGGCGGAAGATGTCCCACCGCGTCCGCTCGGCTCCCTCGAAGGTGCCGACCACGTCCGCATCGAGCGGTTCTGTCGCTCCCGTCTCCGGGGTGGCGCTGCCATCCGGCCGGACGCCGTCGAGCACGGTGGGGAGAGGGGTCTCCGGGAGGACGAGGTCCGACCACTTCCCGGCGGCCTCCAGGGTCTCCAGAGTGGTCGCCACGGTCAGGTTGGGGTCGCCCGGCTCCCCGTCGGTCCAGGCCCTGTCGAACTCCGTGTACTCATCGTCCACGTCCCCGAGGGCGTGTCCCATCTCGTGAACCAGGGTCTTGGCGTAGTCGGAGCCCAAGGAGATGAAGGACAGGTTGCGGCTGGGGGATGCGCACCCGCCCGAGCGGGTCGTGTTCACCAGGACCACCGTCTGGTCGTTGCCGGGCGCCAGCGAGACGAATCCCAGGACGGCCTCGAGGTCTGAGGTGCCGAGGCAGCGGAAGGTGGACCCGCCACTGCAGAAGGTGGTGTCCATGGCCGTGTCGACATCCACCGGGTCGACGCCATCCGGCAGGTCCGCGCAGGCCGCCGGTATGTCCGTCCCGGATTCCGCCGAGACCACGTTCACGCGGTGGATGTTGAAGGCTGTGCGGAGCGCGGAGAGGGGATGTCTCCCCAGGAGCTCGTCCACCGATCGGTCCACGGCATCGTTGAACCGTTCCTGCTCCTCGGCCGTGAACCCATCGCCGAGGAACACGATGTCGATCATGTCCCGCGGATCCCCGTTGTCCACGAGGGTCGTCACCGTGGGGGCGTCCTGGGCCCTCCCGGAATCGCACAGGGCGGGGAGGATGCAGGAGGATAGGGCGATCACGGCGGCGAGGCTGCGGTCGGAGGAGGGGGGGCGACGCCGGTTCTCGGGCATGGAGGCTCCTCTAGTGAAGGCGGATCTCGCCCAGGGGCGCTTTGGCCCACTTGTCCGGGTCAGGGCCCTCCCCGGGGATCCGCTTCCAGAATCGGACGCCGACGACACGGGGCTCCGTCGGGATGTCGAGGACGAAGTCCATGGGCCCCGGGGAGACCTCAGCGCACCGGATCCGGGTCGGATCGTCCGGATCGGTCCACTCGACCCGCGGCGCGGCCTCGACCGGCAGCCAGCCCTCTCCGACCACCTCGCCCTTCTCCCCCCACGCCTGGAAACCGACGAGGATGACGCGGCCCGACCGAGCCTCCCCGGCCCTCCGCGCCACGGAACGCAGGGGACGAAGCCCCCTCTGGGGGTAGGTGCCGCGGAGGTGAACCCCGTCCGACTCGAGGTGGACGAGGAGGGTGCGCGCGTTCGGCGGGTAAACCCCGGGCTTGACGGGGTGGGGCCGCGGAACCGCTTGGAAGGGGCGGAGGGTCTCCTTCCCCGGACTCGCGCACCCCAGCAACACCCCTGCGGATAGCGCGACGGCGTACCGCATCTGCCGGCGGAAACGGCGAATTCCCCTCTCCATCGCGGCCCTCCTTCCCCGAAAGCGCTAGGATTGTAGGGACCCGGGCAGGCACGGATCAACGGGATTCCCGGCAATGGCGCCTCCCCTGGGTGGGACCCTACCGCACCGCCTCCTCCCGCGCCGCCTCCGCGGCGGCGGGGCGGCCGTCGCGCCGGAGCATCTCGGATAGCACGAGCAGCGCCTCGGACCTGAGCCCGCGGAGCACGGCGGCCTCGGCGGGCGGGCGGCCCGCGGGGTCCGGGAGCGCGGAGAGGGCGTGCTCGGCGACGGCCACGGCCTCGCCGGGCCTTCCGAGAACGGAGCGGAGGATGGCCTCGCACTCCTGGAGCCGGAGGCGGTCGGCGGTCGGGATACCGGCGGCATCCGCGGTCTGGGCGAGGGCAAGCACGGAGAGCGCCCCGACGGGCCTCCCCGGCGCGACGCGGTCGGCGCGGGGCGCCAGCAGGAGCCCCCGGGCCTCCGCGCCCCGGAGCCCGGCCTCGATCCACTCCCGCGCTTCCTCGACCCTCCTCCCCGCGAGTGCCGTCGCCGCCCTCCGCAGGGCCGCGTCCGGGGCGGGCCCCCGCATCTGGGTGGGGAGGTCCGTCGCCGCGGCCGCCGCGAAGAGGAGCAGCATGGCCCCCAGCAGCGCCATGAGCCCCCGGAGCCGCCGACGGTAGCGGTCGCGCACCGCCGGGTCCCGGGCGTACCGGTCGAGGAAGTCCACCCGATCCGCAATGGAGAAGTGGCGCCAGCCGGTGAGCTCCCGAACGCCCCCCATGGTCGCGGCGATGCGCTCGAGGCTCCGGACGAAGGGGTGGTCGGCGGGCGAGGCGCGGCCCCCGGCGACCTCCCGCAGGAAGGGGTGGCTCCCGGGGTCCGCCAGCGCCGCACCGGGGCTCCCGCCGTCGGGCAGCCCCACGGTGAGCAGGCCGTGGACGTCGGCCTGCTGCTCGAGGCGCCGCGAGACGAAGCCGAACAGGAGCCAGAAGTAGATCCCCAGCCCCGCCAGGGCGAAGCCCGTGTTGGCGAGCGGGTCCCGCTCCAGCACGAGGGCGACCCCCGGGGGGAGGAGGCGCGAGGCCGCGAAGAGCGCCAGCATGTAGCCCACGGTGAAGAGGAAGAACAGCGGCAGGTGGTGGTGGAGGGCGTGCCCCGCCTCGTGGGCGAAGACCGCCTCCACCTCCTCCTCGTCCAGGCGCTCGAGCAGCGCGTCGGTGAAGACGACGCACCGCAGCCGCGCCCCCACCCCCAGCACCGCCGCGTTCAGCATGCTCCCGCGGGTCGGCCAGACGTAGAGGTCCCGGTACCGGAGCCCGACGCCCCGGGCATAGGCCTCCAGGCGGCGCCGCAGCGGACCGTCCCGCATGGGCCGCGCTCCGAGGATCCGCATGGCCAGGACCGGGAAGGCCGCCAGCACCGCCGCCAGCGCCGCGAGGCCGAAGAGCCCCTCCACGAACTCGTACCGCGCCGCGAGGTCCGCCGCCGCGCGCAGCGGCGGGAGGTCCAGGTCCGCCAGGGCGGCCGCCGCCAGGGTCGCCGCCAGCACGAGGACGATGGGGGCGAGGACGAGGAGCCCCATCCGGGCCGCCTGACCGAGGGACTCGCGGAAGGTGAGGGCGAGCATCCCCAGGCGTCGCTCCGCGGGGTAGGTGGCGGCCCGCGAGAGCAGGTTCAGGACGAGGAAGGGGGCCAGCGCGTCGGCCAGTGCGGGTCCGTCCCCGGCCCATTCCCGGACCGCGGCCGCGTGGGTGGCCCACCCCCCCGGCCACAGCACGGCCGCCGCCGCGGGGAGGACGGCGGCGCGGTGGAGCGCGACGCCCCGGCGGAAGCGCAGCAGCGCCCGTGGAGGGTCGGCCCCCCCGCGGATCGCCGCCGCGGCGAGGGAGCCCGCCAGCGCGCGGCCCGCGGCGTACCAGGCGGCCAGCAGCGCGAGGATCCCGGGCGCCGAGAGGGGCGAGGCGCCCCGCCCCTCGACCGCCAGGGCGGCGAGGAGGATCGCGGCGACGATGGGGAGGAAGCCGGACACGCGAAGAGGATGGCGGGGACGGGCGCAACTAAGCAACTAACTCGGTGACGCGCAAGCGGACCCGGCTTAGAGTTAGTTGCTTAGTTGCGCCCGTCCCCGATCCCGCTTGCCCTCGCCACTCTCGCCGCCGCGGCCCCGCCGGTCGGCGAGGCGGAGCCCGACACCTTCTCCGCCCCGCAGGCGATCGGGGTGCTGGGGACGGAGGGCCTGGCCGTGACGGGGACGCTCGACCCGACGGACCCCACGGGGCTCGCCCCGGGGGACCTGGACGGCTTCTCCTTCACGACGGCCGCCGATGGGCCGCTCTCGGCCACCCTGGACGCGGGCGGCGGGACCTGGCTGCTCGGGCTCACCCGGGAGGGCCCCGCGGGCGTCGAGTTCCTGGGCGCGGTGACCGGACCCGCCCCGCTCGTCCTCTCCCGCCCCGACCTCGCGGCCGGGCCGACCTACCGCGTCGGCGTGGCGGCGCTCCACGACGGGAGCCCGCTCCCCTACGCACTCTCGCTGGCGGCAGTCGACGACCTCCCGGACTGGAGCGGGGCGGACCTCCCGGGCCCCGTCCCCGGGGTGGAGCCCGATGATTCGGCCGCGACGGCCGCCGACCTCGGGGACTTCACGGGCCTCCTCTCCGCCTCCGGGAGCCTCTCCTCCGCCGTGCACCCCAACGCCGACGAGGGATACCCCGGGGACACGGACACCTTCCGCTTCCGCAGCGTCCTCCCGACGGCCGCCCGCCTCGTCTTCCGCGCGGACCCCGGGCTCCTGCGGGTGGAGTTCCAGCAGCTGGTCCTCGTCGGGGCGTTCCCCGTCCTGGAGGCCACCTTCGGCGAGGTGGGGGAGGTGGCCCTCCCACCCCTCCTCCCGGGCGCCGAGTACCTCGTCCAGGTCCGGGCCGACCTCGGGAATGTGCCGCTGGCCTACACCTTCTTCCTCGAGCCCGCGGCGGCGCCGCCGCCCGCGGAGCCCGAGCCCATGACGATCCGCCGCGCGACGCTGCGGCTTGGGCCCGCGGGCCCGAGGACCTCCTTCGCGGTGGACGCGGCCTTCGAGCCCGGCCTCGCCGCGGCCGTGCCGGACGGCGCGTCATTCTCCTACGCCGTCCGGGGAGCGGGGGAGGTGTTCGCCGAGGGGCTTCTTCGCATGGACGACCTGGGCAGGCTCCGCTACCTTGCGCCCCCGGGGACTCCGGGGCTGCGGTCGCTGCTCCTCGACCCCTTCGAGGGGAATCTGCGCCTGCGGGGGCGCGGCGTGGACTGGGGGGATTCGGGGGACCCCGGGGACCCCACCGTCGCGGTGGAGGTCGAGGTGGGCGGGGTCCGGTTCGGAGGGGAGGCTGACGGGCAGGTCCTGGGGCGGCGGGTGCTGCGCGTGCGGTGAGGCCCGCTACTGTTTCCCGGCCTCCCCGGCCACGAGCGGGTCGGCGTCCGCCGCGAGCCGCCGGAAGGCCTCCGGGGCCCGCGCCTTCCCGCCGAGCGGCTTCGACTTGAGCACGCGGATCGCCACGATGCGGCATTCCGGCGGGCGGGCGGCGTCCTCCGCGACGGCGAGGGCCTCCGTGACGGCAACGTCGGCGCGCACCGCCGCCAGCGCCTCGAGGGCGTCGCGGACCGCCTCGACGTCGCGGCTCCCGAGGAGGACCCGGGCCGCGGAGGCGGTCACGGGGGCCGGGGCCTTCGCCAGGGCCTGCGCCGCCCGCCACGCCCCCTCCGACCCGGGGAGGGGCTCCGTCCCGTCGAAGCGCACCGGGGAGCGGCCGTCGCGGCTGCGCACCCCGTAGAAGACCAGTTCGACGATACGGGGAGATCCCGCGTCCCCGGAGGGTGCCGGCGCGTGGACCCCGGACCCCTGCAGGAGCGCCGCGCGGGCCTGGGTGCGTAGCAGCGCGTCGAAGGCCTCCACGGCCTCCCTGGTGGGGACCGAGAGCACGGTCCAGGTGACGGTCTTCTTCTCCGTCTTCCTCTCCATTCCCTTTCCAGGCCCCTGTTCAGGGGCCTGCTCGGCGACCACATCGATCACCTCTTCGACAACCACGCCCACAGCCAGCAGGTCGTGGGCGCCCCCCGTGGCGACGGGCCGGGAGAAGGCCACCACGGCGGCCAGCAGGATGCCGAGGGCGAAACGGTGCATGGTGGCGGCATCCTAGCATGGGTGACGGAAGAACGGTGCCTGACACCCTATGTCCAAACCGTTGGCGGACCGCAACTTCGTGCGATTCCCTCCGGTCCCCGTGCGGAATCGCACGCCAGGGGTAGAATGGGGCCGCAGGGGCGGTCGGGCGGAGTCGCCCGGTCCCTTCGACGCCCCCGGCGGGGAGGTCGCTTGCCCAGGCTCGTCCTCATGGAGAACGGCAACCGCCGCGTCCTGGACGTGGGGCCGGGGCCGGTCACCATCGGGCGGTCCACGAAGAACGTCCTCTCGGTCATGGATCTCAAGGCCTCGCGCCTCCACTGCCGGATCGAGAAGAGCGGCGAAGCCTGGCGCGTGGTGGACGAGGGGAGTCAGAACGGGACCCTGGTGAACGGCTCCCTCATCACGACGCGGGGGCTGCGGCCGGGCGACGTCATCGAGATCGGCGCGACGCAGATCGTCTTCGAGGAGAACGGGGACGGCTCCACCGCGGCCGCTGCCGAGCCGCCGCGGGAGGCGCCCACCCGGGAGGACCCCGGGCGCACCATGGAGATCCCCCGCGGGGCGGTGCCCCTCGCCGAGGCCGGCGTCGACGACCTCCTGCGCGACCGCTCGAACCTGCTCCGCCTCCAGCGGGTCGCCCGCGCCATCAACAGCGAGCTCGAGATCGAGCACCTGATCGAGATCGTCGTGGACCACGCGGTCGAGCTCACCGACGCCGAGCGCGGCTTCCTCATCCTGTTCGGCGAGGACGGGGAGGAGATGGAGTTCCGCTGCTCGCGGAACTTCGCCAAGGAGCCCGTGGACAGCCCCGAGTACACCATCTCCCGCTCCATCGCGCGCCGCGTGCTGGACTCCGAGGAGCCCGTCGTCGCGGTGAACGCCGTGGAGGACGAGCGCTTCCGGGACATCCAGTCCATCAGCGTGCTGGGGCTCCGCAGCGTTCTCTGCCTGCCCTTCCGGATGCGGGACCGGATCCGCGGCGTCCTCTACATCGACAACCGCCTCCAGAAGGGGGTCTTCTCCCGGCAGGACCTGCGGATGCTGGAGGCGCTGGCCGACCAGGCGGCCTTCGCCATCGAGCGGGCGCGCCTCATCAAGTCCCTCCAGGAGAAGAAGGACGAGCTGGAGGAGTCCAACCGCCGCATCGAGGGGCTGAACCGCCGCCTGCAGGCCGTGGTCCACAGCCAGGAGACGGAGCTGGAGGAGGTGCGCGAGGCGCTGCGGGTCCGGGAGCGGGAGCTCCAGACCAAGTACAACTACCGGAGCATCGTGGGGACCTCGGCGGCCATGCGCGACGTGCTCCGCCTGCTCGACCGCGTCATCGAGAGCGAGATGCCGGTCCTCATCCTGGGCGAATCGGGCACGGGCAAGGAGCTCATCGCCCGCGCCGTCCACTACAACGGCCCGCGCCGCCGGGAGCGGTTCGTCTCGGAGAACTGCGGGGCGCTGACCGACACCCTGCTCGAGAGCGAGCTGTTCGGCTACGTGCGCGGGGCCTTCACCGGGGCCGACCGGAACAAGAAGGGGCTCTTCGAGCAGGCCCACCGCGGGACGCTCTTCCTCGACGAGGTGGGGGAGACGAGCCCCGACATGCAGAAGAAGCTCCTGCGCGCCCTCCAGGAGGGGGAGATCCGGCCCGTGGGCGGCAAGGAGGTCATCCCCGTCGACGTGCGGGTCATCAGCGCGAGCAACCGGGACCTCCTGCGGCTCTCGCGGGAGGGGGGCTTCCGCGAGGACCTCTACTACCGCCTGCACGTGCTCCAGATCCTGCTCCCCCCCCTCCGGGACCGGCGCGAGGACATCCCGCTCCTGCTGGCCCACTTCCTCGAGAAGCACGCCACCCGCGTCGGGCGCCCCGTGCCGCGGGTGGAGACGCGGGTCCTGGAGCTCCTCCAGTGCTACGCCTGGCCCGGGAACGTGCGGGAGCTGGAGAACGAGGCGCAGAAGATGGTGGCGCTGTCGGAGGGGATCGTCGCCGCGGACATGCTCTCCGAGCCCATCCGGACGGGCCCCCCCGCCGCCCCGGCGGAGGCGGGCGGCGTCCGGAGCCTGGAGGGCCTCGTGGAGCACGTGGAGCGGGAGGAGATCTCCCGGGCGCTCCGCACCGCGGGGGGCAACAAGACCCGGGCCGCGGCCTCGCTCGGCATCAGCCGCTTCACCCTCCAGCGGAAGCTGGACAAGTACGCCGTGGACGCCGGGGGGCTCGTCGAGGGGGAGGGCGATTGAGGCGGAGGATCCTCCCGGCCGCGCTCCTCGCCGCCCTCCTCGGGGCGCCCGCCCGCGCCCCGGCCGACGAGGTCCGCACGAAGGACGGCCGCGTGCTCGAGGGGAAGGTCCTCGAGGACGGCCCCGCGGGCGTGAAGATCCGGCTCCGGTTCGGGGGGGAGCTGACGCTCCGGCGGGACGAGGTCCAGGCCGTCGAGCGGAAGGACCTCCCCGAAGAGGCCGTCGCGAAGAAGCGCGCCGCCCTGGCTCCCGGGGACGCAGAGGGCCTGTGGAGGCTCGCGCTGGAAGCGAGGGACCTCAAGCTCCGGAAGGCCTTCGAGGGGCTCGTGGACGAGATCCTGCGGATCTCCCCGGACCACGCGGGGGCGAATGAGGCCAAGGGCAGGGTGAAGTACGACGGCAGGTGGGTCGACCCGAAGGAGCGGGACAGGCTCGAGGCCGAGAAGGAGAGGCAGAGGAAGCAGGCTCAGGGGCTCGTCGAGCACAAGGGCCGCTGGGTCACCCCCGAGGAGCGCGACGCGCTCGACCGGGGGCTGGTGTTCCACGACGGCCGCTGGATGAGCGAGCGCGAGGCGAAGGAGGCCGAGGGCTTCGTCCCCCACAAGGGCGGCTGGGTGAAGAAGGAGGAGCTGGAGTCGGTCCTCCTCCGCGATTCGCTCGTGGAGGCGGCCGGCGTCCCCCTGACGGTGGCCCAGTCGGAGCGGTTCTCCGTGGCCACGGTCTACAACCAGGCCGACACCAACCTCGTGCTCCAGGACGCGGAGAAGGCCTGCGCGGAGTTCTCCCGTTGGTTCGGCGTGGCCCCCGGGGAACGCCTCTTCGACCACATCATGAACCGCCAGCCGCGCCGCTGCTCCATCGTCATCCTGGAGAAGGAGGCGCAGTACCAGAAGTTCATCGAGGGCCTCCTGCGGTCCCACGAGGAGCTCCGCACGGTGACCTCGAAGGAGATGATCGACCTGTGGAAGCGGCAGTCCGGGTTCGTCAGCCTCGACCCCGACTGCTGGATCGTCGGCTACCGGGGGGCCTTCCCCAAGGAGAGGACGCGCCACTCGGTGGTTCACAAGCTGAGCCACGTCCTCCTCCAGCGCTGGCGCAACAAGGGGACGCGCTGGACCCGGTACTGGCTCGCCGAGGGCCTGGGCGAGGTGCAGGAGATCAACGCCTTCGGGTCCTGCCAGGTCTTCTGCGTCCGCACGGAGTACGGCGAGCGGGGCGGGGACGACGCCAAGGCCATCGGGGAGGGCTGGAAGGCCGAGGCCAAGAGGCTCGCGGCGGCGGGGGGCGACTCCCGGTTCCGCGACCTCGGGGCGAAGCCTCTGGCGGACCTGCAGCCCTGGGACCTCGTGAAGTCCTGGTCCATGGTCCACTACCTCCTCTCGCTGGACCGGGAGAAGTTCGTGTCGCTGGTGGCCTTGCTGAAGGCGCAGATGCCCCTGGAAGAGGCGCTGGCCCAGTCCCACGGGGCCACCCCGGAGCAGATGGACGACCGCTGGAGGGACTTTGTCAAGCGCACCTATTGACCGGACGGTCGCCCCTGCAGCGGCGCAGCCTGCCGCGCCGGGATTCCGCGATCCGCGGACGGATCCCCGTTCCCGGCGCAGAGAGCCGCGCCGCTGCAGGATCACCCTGTTGGCCCTCCTCCTTGCCGCCCCCCCGGTGCTGGCCGACGGGACGCCGGACCCCGACCGCCCCGTGTTCTTCCGGGTCCCGGACCCCGCCACCTCCATCCGGATCCGGGAGGCCGTCAACTCCTTCGGGAGCCCCTCCCCGAGCATCCGGGAGAAGGCCCGCGACGACCTGTCCGACATCGGGTACTGGTCCGTGGGGAGGCTGATCGAAGCCACGCAGACCATGGGCCAGCAGCACCGGAGCAACGCCATCCTGGTGCTGGGCCGCCTCGGGGACCCGCGGGCGCTCGCCCCGCTCCGGGAGGCCGTGCGGGACGAGTCCTCGGAGTGGCCGCCCGTCATCGCGGCCCTCATGCTGGGCCGGATGAAGGACGCCGACGACCGCACCATGGCGGCCTTCCGCGACGCCCTCGGGTCCCGGGAGAAGGAGAGCAAGCGGAAGGTGGCCGTCGCGCTGGCGCTGGCGAAGCTCGCCCGGAGGCGCGGGCCGGATTCCGCGGCGCTCCTCGACCAGATCCTCGACAAGCCCACCCCGAACCCCTTCGTCCACTACGCCGCGCTGCTGGCGCTCGGATTCCACCGGTCCCGCGTGGCCGAGGCGACCGCGGACGGGACGGGCTACGCCCCCACGAAGCTCCTGCGGGACGCCCTCACCGCCCCGCGGGAGGGGACGCGTCTGTCGGCGGTCCTGGCGCTCGCGCTGTCGCGCCTGGACGGCCTCGACCCGGTCTTCCTGGTGGCCTTCGAGACGGACGGGGACCCGGAGGTCCGGCGGGCGGCGCTCATGGCGCTGGGGAAGCCCCGGGAGATGCCCGACGCGCCGACCACCGATCTCCTCTGCCGGGTCCTCCAGAACAACTCGTCCAACCAGGTCGAGCGGGAGACGGCGGCCTACCTCCTCGCACTGCGCCGGGACCCGCGCTCCTTCGACGCCCTCTACGCGATGGCCAACTCCAACCGCAGCACCGATCTCGCGGCGGCGGCCGTCGTGGCGCTGGGGGGGCTCGAGGATCGGAAGGTGCCGGACCTGCTGGTCGCCAAGCTCGGCCACCCCTCGGCGACCGTCCGCGCCGCGGCGGGGGTGGCGGCCGTCCGTCTCGGCGGCACCGCGGACCTCCAGCGGCTGCGGGAGGCGATCGCGCGGCGGGTCCAGCGGGGCGAGGACGACACCGGGGCGCGGACCGACCTCCGGCTCGCCGTGGAGGAGATCGGGAGGATCCTCAAGGACCGGGAGGACGCGGCGGCAGGGAGGCCCGTGGCCGCGCGGGCCCCGCCCGGCTGGAAGGAGGCCGAGAGCGCCGGGCTCTTCTTCCGCCTGGGGCGCTCCCACCGCCAGGCCCTCCTCGACCTCGCCAACCTGCGGGTCGCGCAGGTCCTCGGGATCGACTCCCTCTTCGAGTACCGGCCGAGCGGGGAGCCCGTGCCGACGGGGAGCGGTTCCGGCTCGCTGGAGGGCGGGAGCCGGTTCCGCCGGGAGGGCGTCAAGCTGTTCGAGCCCTACGACCTCTCCGTGGAGTTCCGCCACCGCCCCTTCTTCACCCTCGAGGACGACCCCGAGGAGGCGCGGCCCGCGCTGCCGCGGACCGGGCGGTGAGCGGGGAACCGGCCCCCGCGCCGGGCTGGCTCGCGGCGGTGGGCGTCGAGGGGCTCCTGCGTGGGGAGATCCTGCTGGTCGCCCCCGGGCAGGAGGCGACGGTCGGCCGGGGGTCGGGGAGCACGCTCCCGCTCACCCGGTCCGCGGGCTACCGGGCCATGTCCCGGGACCCCGCGGGCCTCCGCGCCGCCTGCCAGGGGGTGAGCCGGAGGCACTTCCGCATCGAGGTCCCCTCCGCGGGCGAGGCCGTGGTGAGCGACCTCTCCCGGGCGGGGACCTACCTCGACGGGAGCCGCCTCGGGGAGCCCGTGCGCCTGCGGGACCTCCGGGACCGCGCCCACGAGATCCGGTTCGGCCGGGGGGAGCGCCTGGAGATCCGCTGGGTCGGGGCGCCCGCCGCCGCGGCGGGGAGGTAGGCGTGGCCCGCTCCATCCCCTTCCTCCACAGGCGCATTGCCGAGGAATCGGTGCGGCGGGGGATGGCCGCGCCCGTGGTCATGGAGGCGGCGGCCCGCGAGTGGGCCGCGGGGGAGGGGGACGAGGAGTTCCCGCGGTACCTCGTCCGTCGCGAGGTCCTCCGCGGGGAGCAGGTCGAGGAGCTCGCGGAGGCCGTGCGGGGCGAGGAGGAGGCCGCCGCCCCGGCGGAGGGGGCCGCGGAGGCCTCCGCCCCGCCCCGCGCGCCGCACCCCTCGGAGGTCATCCGGGGGTACCGGATCCTCGAGCGCCTGGGGCGCGGCGGCATGGGCTCCGTCTACCGGGCCGAGCAGTCCGGCATGAACCGCGTCGTGGCCCTGAAGATCCTCCGCCGCCCGCTGGGGGAGGCCCCGGAGCACGTCGAGCGCCTCAAGCGCGAGGCGCGGCTGGTGGGCTCGCTCGACCACCCCCACATCGTGCGCGGCCTCGACGTCGGCCAGCACGGCCCCTACCACTATTTCGCCATGGAGTTCGTCGAGGGTGAGACGCTCCGCGACCTGCTGAAGCGCCGCGGCGTCCTCCCCGAGTCGGAGGCGCTCCGCCTCCTGGAGCAGATCACGCTGGCGCTGGACCACGCCCACTCCCGGGCCGTCGTGCACCGGGACGTGAAGCCCGGCAACATCATCGTCACCCCCGACGGGACCCCGAAGCTCACCGACTACGGCCTCGCCAAGGGCCCCTCGGACTTCGCCCTCACCCAGTCCGGCGTGACCATCGGCACCCCGCAGTACCTCTCCCCCGAGCAGGCCCGGGAGCCGGCCCGGGTGGATATCCAGACGGACCTCTACTCTCTGGGCGCCACGGCCTACCACATGCTGGCCGGGATCCCCCCGCACACGAGCGAGACCCTGGCCGGGCTCCTCACGAAGGTCCTCTACGAGAAGCCCCGCACCGTGCGGCAGGTGAACCTCCGGGTCTCCGCGGGCGCCTCCTTCCTCGTCGAGAAGCTCATGGCGAAGCAGAAGCGCCACCGCTACCGCACGCCGAAGGAGGTCCTGCGGGACCTCCGGGCGCTGGCCGCGGGGAAGTCCATCGTGCCGCGGGACTGGGCCGGGGATTTCGAGGTCCAGGAGGTCCGCCGCCGCTTCCGGATCGCCGTGGGCACCGGCGCCTCCGTGGTGGCGGCGCTCGCGGCGGGCGTCGTCTGGCTCCAGCACCGATTCGAGGTGCAGCAGGTGGAGCTGCGGGAGGCCAACGCCCGCACCGCGCTGGACGAGATCCTCAACCGGCCCCGACCCCGGGACCACGCGGGCTGGCTCGACCGTGGGGAGGAACTCGACATGTTCCTCCGGCACCCGGAGCACGAGCGCACCACCTCCTCCGCCGCCGCCCGGGCGGAGCGCGGGGTGGTGGACGACTACGCCAGGAAATGGGTCGATGCCGAGGGCTACCTGCACGAAGCGCGCGTCAAGGCCGACGAGCAGGGGGACTTCCGCGGGGCCTGCGAGGCCCTCGACGGGGCGGCCCCGGAGTTCCAGAGGGCGGGGGCCGTCGGGCGGGCCCCCTACGGCGCCCTCCAGGACGACCGGGACCGGTGGGCGCTCCGGGGCCTGGAGGAGGCGGGGAGGGAGGCGGGGAAGGCGCTCGCCGAGGCCGAAGCCGTCGAGCCGGCCCCGGACGCGGCGCGCCGGGTCGAGGGGATCCTCGCCGCGGCCCGGGAGCGGATCGTCCTCCTCATGGTCCTCTCCGAGACCCAGGAGCCGGTCCAGGCGCTCGACCGCGTGCTCGGGGCGATCCGCGGGGCGCGGGCGGTCCTCGAGGACACCCTCTTCCCCGCCTCCGCGAGGGCCGAGGTCGACGAGGCCGAGCGGAGGAACCAGTACGCCCCTGCCTACGACCTCCTCTCCCGGGCCCAGCAGGGGATCGAGACCGAGCCCTCCCTGCTCCACAACCTCCAGGGGATCCCCGCGCCCGCCGCCTTCGACCTCCGGGGCGTCGTCTCCCGGAGGCTGGAACGGGTCCGCGAGCACAACCGCGCCTGGCTGAAGGACGTCCTGGGGGCGGCCGAGGTGAAGGCGGGGCGTGCCGAGTACGACGGGGCGCTGGCCCTCCTGGATTCCGCCCGGGAGCTGAGCCTCCCCGAGCCCGAGCTCACCGCGCTCCTCCAGAGCCTCGCGGCGTCCATCGCCGCCGACAAGGAACGGAAGGAGGAGGGCGCCCGGAAGGCCGTGGCGGCGCTCTTCGAGGGGTTCCTCGACGACCTCACGCGGCGGGACTACGCGGCCGCGGGCCGCCGCCTGAAGGAGGCGGAGTCCGCGCAGGGCCCCGGGGTCCCGAACCGGCGGCTCACCCGGGCCATCGCCGCCGCCCAGGACCTGCTCCAGCGCATCGAGGCCGTGGTCTTCGACCCGATCCGGCGCCAGGTGCGGGAGGGGAAGGACTTCAGGGCCGGCTTCCTGTTCCAGGGTCCGAAGGAGATCCGCCGGCTGCAGGTCTCCAACGTCGCCCTCCGGGAGACCCCGACGGGCGAGGTCCTCGTGTTCGACTCCCCCGGCGAGAAGGGGCTCCAGCGCGCCCTCCACCGGCTCTCCCTGGACCTCCTCTTCGTCTACGTCCCCCTGCCGGAGGAGGGGCTCTCCCTGGAGCAGGCGCTGGTCCGCGGGGCCCTGCTCATCGCCGACGTCGACCGGAGGGGCGAACGGGACCCCGGCCTGCGCGAGCTGGAGGACGCGCGGTCCCACGTCCAGCGGGCGAAGGACGGGCTCCCCGGGATCGAACCCGTCGCCGACGCCCTCCTCGCGCGGGCCGAAGAGCTCCGGACCGCGAGCCTCGGGAGGCAGAAGGACCTCGAGAAGGAGGCGGAGGAGACCTACGGGAAGGTCGAGGATGCGCTCAGCGGCTCGAACCCGCGCGAGGCCCTGCGCCTCATCGACCTCCTCCTGGGTCCGCTCCTGGGGACGGAGGTCGTCAAGAACCGCCGGCCCCAGATCCTCGAGAAGCAGGGCGCGGCCCGCCGGATGATGCTGGAGCTGCGCGTGAAGGCCCTCTTCAAGCACGCCGAGGTCACGGAGGTCGCCTCCGCGGACCCGGGCCGGGGGAGCCACACGAGGGTCCGCTGGCCCTTCGCGGGCGAGGGGGACCTCCAGGACTTCGTCCCGCCCGAGGACAACGGGGCCCCGCTCTACGCCTTCGTCCCCGAGGAGGGGGGGCGGCTCGCCTTCCGGGGCCCGGAGCCCGGGGCCGCGCCCGACGCCCCGCGGCGGTGGCCCTCCGACACCCCCGTGACCGTCGAGTGCCCCTTCCAGAAGAGCCGCACCATCGCCGTGTCCTTCACCTACCGGTCCGAGGGGCCGCTCTACCTCCAGGTCTCCATCCTCACCTGCCACATGGGGATGATGACCGACGACGGGAAGCGGGAGAGCGGCCGGGGCGTCTACGCCTGGCAGTCGCCGGACTGGAGGGACGCCGACCGCTGGATCCCCGCCGAGTACCGGCACGACTACGTCGCCAGGCAGGACCTCCAGAAGGTCAAGGACCGCCGGGGCCAGAGGTACTTCCAGCTCGAGCCCGGCACGACCTACGAGATCCGGGTCGTCTGGGACAACGGCCACCTCCGCCTCCTCGTGGACGGGCAGGAGAAGTGGGACGCCCAGCTCCCCAACCAGTACCCGACGATGAAGGACCCCCGGATCCGCATCCTCGCCTACACCCCGGGCTGGATCGACGACCTCACCGTCGAGGGGGAGCTCGACACCAAGGTCCTCGACGGGCTGCTGCGGGGGAGGTAGGACCCCCTCCTCCTATTCCGTCCACGCCTCCGCCGTCGCGGCAAGGCGCGCCGCCGACTCACGGTCGGCCGCCGTCGCCCCCGGTCCCGCGAGGAGGTCCCGCGTCTCCCCCGGATCCGTCTCGAGGTCGAAGAGCGACTCCCCGAGGACCGTCCGGCCCCCCGCGCCGTCGTCCCGCGTCGTGCGGACCCACTTGAGCCGCCGCCCCCCGGAGGGCGTCCCGATCACCGCGAGGATCCCCCGGCGGAACGGTTCGAAGGTCTCCTCCGGCCTCCCGGGGAAGGTCCGTCGCATGTCATCGATGAACGAGAGCGGGGCGGGGAACTCCGCGACCTGCACCCGGCCCCCGGGAGTCACGGCCCCGAGAGGCTGCGCGTGGGGGATCGCCCCGGCGTCGTACCCGACGCCCGCCGCCTCGAGGAGGGTCGGGAAGAGGTCTTGCAGCCGCACCGCGTCCGGGACGCGGCGCCCCCCCTGGAACCGCCCGGGGGAGTGGATCACGAGGGGAACCCGCAGCAGCGTCTCCGCCACGGACAGCTTGTGGTCCACGAGGCCGTGCTCGCCGAGGTTCTCGCCGTGGTCGCTGGTCGCCGCGAACAGGTACCCCCCGTCCGCGGGGTCGAGGACCCCCTCCCGCCGCAGCAGGCCCTCGATCCGGGCGCAGCCGTCGTCCAGCGCGCCTATCTCGGCGTCGTAGAGGGAGGAGAGGATCGCGAGCGTCTCCGGGGGGAGCGGCCGGACGCCGAGGTTGTGGGCCATGTCGTCGGGGAACCGCACTCCCCGCGCCGCGCGGACCGCCTCGTCCGTCGCCCCCTCCGGCCGCCAGGGACGCTCGATCGCCTCGGGGGGGTCGTAGGGGAGGTGCGGCTCCATGAGGTTGACGAAGAGGAACAGCGGGCGGCGGGACCTCCCCGGGTCGTTCTTCCGCCCGGCGAGGACATCCTCCAGGGCCTCCCGCGTCCGGTCCACGCCCTGGCCCCCCTTGCGGTCGGGGACGGAGACCACGGTCCCGAAGCCCTGGTCGAGGCCCCCCTGCGGCCCCACGACGGGGTTGTTGGAGACGAGCACCGTGTCGTAGCCCGAGGCGGCCAGGCGCTCGGCGAGGGTCTCGTGGAAGGGCAGGAGCGGCTCCCGGAGCGAGAGCGCCCCGTGGCGGCGGGGGAGCAGCCCCGTGAAGAGCGACGCGTGGGACGGGAGCGTCCACGGGGAGGGGGCGCGGCACTGCTCGAAGAGGATCCCCCGCGCGGCCAGCGACTCGAGCCAGGGCGTGGTCTTCCGTGCGTAGCCGAAGGCGCTCAGCCGGTCGGCCCGCGTCGTGTCCCAGAGGAGGACGACAATGTCCGGCCGGGGCGGATCCGCACGCCGCAGCAGGACCCCGGCCGCGAACCCCGCCGCCGCGACGGCCGCCGCCGCGAGGAGGACCGGGACGCGGCGCAGGGCCAAGTGGCGCCTACTTCAGCAGGACGAGTTCCACCCCGTCCAGCGTCGGCTTCTCGATGGGGTCGCTCACCTCGCCCCCGCCGGACGGGCGGACGGGCACGGAGGCGAGCGCGTCCACGACCTCCGTCCCCTCCAGGACCCGGCCGAATCCGGTGTACCTCCCGTCGAGGGCGGGCGTGGTCCCGTGCACGATGAAGAACTGGCTCCCGGCGGTGTTGTTCTGGGTCTCCCGGGCCATGGACAGCACGCCCTTCTCGTGCTTGATGTCGTTGAACTCCGCGGGGATGTAGTACCCGGGACCGCTCGTCCCGTTCCCCTTCGGGCACCCGGTCTGGACCATGAAGTTCTTCACGATCCGGTGGAAGACCCTGCGGTTGTAGAAGCCGTCCTGGGCGAGCCAGAGGAAGTTGTGCACCGTGTTGTAGGCCGTCTCCGGGTGGAGCGCCGCCGTCATCACGCCCTTCCCCGTGCGGATCCTCGCGCCGACTCTGGTCTCGCCGCCCGCGCCGGGCTCGACGGTGACCGAGACCGGCTTCGCCTCGACGGGGTCGGGGGAATCCTTCGCCTCGAGGCCGAGGTAGACGGCCGTGATCTCCATCTTCCCGGGCATCAGCGCCAGCAGGGTGACGGTGCCGGAGAGGCTCCCCCCGGCCTTCACCTCCTCCCGGGCGACGGCGTCGGCCTTGAACTCGCTCCCCTCGTAGCGCCCGAGGAGCCTGGACACCTGGTAGGTCCCCTTCTCGGTCTTCACGTCGAGGACGAGCGAGGTGGGGGAGCCTATGCGCAGCGGCGCCACCGCGGCCGCCTTCGACCACCGGCTCTGGAGGGTCACCTGCAGGGGGACCTTCTCTCCCAGTCGGACCTTCTCCTTCTCCACCTTCACCTTGAGGAGGAACCTCGGCTCCTTCGCCGCCGCGGGCGGGGCGAGGGAGGGGACCGACAGGATGAGGAGGAGGACGGCGGCGGCGGTTGTTCGCATCGACATACGGTACCTGACCCGAAACCGCCGCATTCGCACTTCGCAACCGGTTCCCCGGAGGCGGCGAATGCGAGGAGCCGGGACCGAATCGCCCGACGATGCCCATCCAACGTACACTCACGTCATGGGAATCCGCCGGCTGGCCGTCCCCGGGGTCCTCCTGCTGGCCGCCTCCTGCGGCGAGTCCCCTCCGCCCGCCGCGAAGGCCCCGGCCCCGGCGCCCGCCGCCCGCGTACCGCCGCCGGCTCCGCCCGCCTCCGCCGCCGCGCCCGCCCCGTCCGTCCCGCCCCCCGCCCCGGCTTCCGAACCCTCTCCCGCGGCCTTCGCCGAGTCGGACATCCCCTCCGTGGACGGGAGGAAGGTCTCCGGCGGGACCACTTCTCCCTTGCCCGCGGCCACGGAGAACACGCAGGCTCCCCTCTCCGAGGTCTGGTACCGCACGCTCCGGGACGGACAGCCGACGGGCTGGCGCCACGTGGTGTGGACGCGGTCGTCCTTCGAGGGGCGGCCCACCGTGCACGACCGCACCGAGAGCTTCCACTCCTCGACGCGCCGCATGGGGAGGATGGAGGACACCTTCGAGAGCCGCGAGGAGCGCGACATCGAGCGCACGGAGGACGGCCTCCTCCTGCGCAGCGACGTGAGCACGACCCAGGCGGGCGACCGCGTCACGCGCTCGGTCTGGACCTGGACAGGGAAGGGCTACGAATCCACGACCACCGTCGCGGGGTCCGAGGAGAGGCGCACCGTCCCGGGGGACGCCCCGTGCCCTCTGGACGCCGAATCGTTCCTCTCCCAGCGGGTCCGCCGCGGCGAGGTGGCCGTGGGGGACGAGTTCGAGTACCGCGTCCCCAACTTCGCCGGCCGGCGGCTGGACACGGTGCGGCTCACGGTGCTCGGGCGCGAGAGGCTGCGCCTCGCCGGGGGGGAGTACGACTGCTTCCGCGTGAAGGAAGCGGTCGACCGGGCGCCCGGGGAGGCGACCTGGTGGATCGACGCGTCCGGCGTCGTGCGCCGCCTCGCCGCGGACCGCCTCGAGACCGTGGCGTCCTCCGAGGCCGAGGCGAAGGACCTGCGCGAGGGGGGCGCGGTCTTCTCCATCACCTTCGACGCCGACCCCGCCATGCCGCGGTGCACCTCGCTGGACCGCGCCCTCGTGGAGGTGACCATCGCCGCGCGGGAGGGGTCGCCGATGCCCGCCTTCCCGGACACCCCCTTCTCGCGCGAGGTGTCGCGGGAGGGCCCCGTGATCCGCCTCGAGCTCCGGGCCCACGACGCGCCTGCCGAGGCCGTGGCCCTCCCCGCGGCCGACCCCTCCCTCGCGAGGCACCTCGAGCGCACGAACCTCTTCTGCACGGATTCGCCCCGGGTGCGGAAGGCGCTCGCCGAGGCCGTCGGGGGGGAGAAGGACCCGCGCGCGATGGTGCGGCGGATCCTCCGCTTCGTCTTCCTCGGGCTGCGCAAGGGGTCCGGCCCCATCCCGGAGCCGACCGCGGAGGAGATCCTGGAGGCCGGCGCGGGGGACTGCTCCGAGCATTGCGCGCTCTTCGTGACGCTCTGCCGGGCCGCCGGGGTCCCGGCGCGGCGCCTCTCCGGCTACGCCCAGGTGGGGGACCTGTGGGGCTCGCACTCCTTCGCCGAGGTGTGGCTAGGGCGCTGGGTGGGCTGCGACCCGACGACCGCCGAGTTCGGCACCAGGGCCCGGTACATCGCCTTCGGGTGGGAGGACGACCCCGATTCCTTCCCCGGCGTGGTGTCCGCCCGGGCGTCCGGCCGGATGTCGGTCCGGACCGTCGAGTTCACCGAGGGTGCCCGCACCTGGAAGGTGGACGACCTCGACTGGGGGGCGCCCCTGGAGGACGTCCTCGGGGGGCTCGCCTTCGCCGAGCCGCCGGAGGGCTGGAGCGTCCGCCTGGGGCCCGGGAGCGGCCAGGCCCAGGTCCGGGGCCCCGGGGTCCGCGCCGTCGTCGCGGTGATCGCGGGCTACGGGGACCTCACCTGCGACATGCTCCAGGAGACCCTGATGCCCGGCGGGCGCCTCGCCACCTTCGCGGGGCGGGACGCGGTGGGCGGGTCCTCCCCGGGCCGCGCGAGGGGCGCCCGCCTCCTGGTCCCCTACCGCCGCCGCGCCCTCTCGATCTCGGTGTCCCTCGACGGCGCGGCCGCGGCGACCGCGTCGGAGAAGGTCGACGCGGCGGCCCGGCTGGACGCGGCGCTCGCGACCCTCGGGACGATGCTGGCCCCGACCTTCGCGGAGTGACCGTCAGCCGCCCGCGCCCTCCCGCCCCATGACCTTCCCGTACCAGGTCCGCATGCGGTCGCGGTACCAGTCCACCTCGGAGGCGAGGCTGCGGCCCGCGGGGGCGTAGGAGGTGTCCACGTAGCCCAGGCGCCGGGCGAGCGCGTCCCGGGCCCCGGGGTCGGCGGGGAAGGCGCTCCCCGGGGCGCCGGAGGAGAGGCGCAGGCGCATCTCCACGGTGCGGAGGAACAGGTACGAGGTGACGATCCCCTCGTGCTCGGGGGGCGCCAGCACCCCGGCGTCGCGGAGCGCGGAGAGCACCTCCACCGTGTCGGCGCGGCGGACCCCCGGGCGGGAATGCCCGTGGCGGAGCAGCAGGGCCTGGGCGAGGAACTCCGCGTCCTGGATCCCGCCGCGCCCGGTCTTGAGGCTCCCGGGCGTCCCCGCCGCCTCGACGCGCCCCCGCATGGCGGCGACCTCGGCGACGACTCCCTCGCGGGGCGGCGCCCCCCAGAGGACCTCCGCGATCCCCTCCTGGGCCGCCTTCCCCAGGTCCGGGTCCCCTCCGATGGCCCGGGCCCGCACGAGCGCCTGCCGCTCCCAGGTCTCCGCCCGCTCCCGGAGGTAGCGGAGGAACCCCGCGAGCGAGGCCACGAGCGTCCCCTTCCTCCCGTCGGGGCGAAGCCGGAGGTCCACGGGCCAGACCGCCTCCCGCTCCGCGCCGCCCGAGAGGATCGAGGCGACCTCCCGGGCGCGCCAGGCGTGCGCCTCCGCCGCGTCCGTCCCGCCGGGGCAGGCGCCCTCGCCGTCGTGGAGGAAGAGAAGGTCGAGATCGCTCCCGTAGGCCATCTCGCCCGCGCCGAGCCGTCCAAGCGCGAGGACGCCGAAGCGCCCCGGCGGGTCGCCCCCGAGGCGAGCCCGGAGCCGCGCCCCGGCGACGGCCGCCGCCAGCCGCACGACCGCCCCCCCGAGGTGGGAGATCTGCCGCCCCGTCTGCCGCGCGTTGGCGCGGCCCTGGAGGTCCCGGGTGCCGATGCGCAACAATTCCAGGTCCCGGAGATCGAGGAGAACCGCGGCGGGATCCGCGGCCTCCTCGATGCGGGCGAGAGGGAGGTCCTCGAAGGGGGGGAGGCCGTCGCGCGGCGCCACGACCAGCGCGTCGAGGAAGGCGTCCATGACCTGGGGCCGCGCGGAGAGGAGGTCCGCGAGCCAGGGGCTGTGGCCCCCGAGGTCGCAGAAGACCCCCAGCACGTCGGGGTTCTCCGTGAGCAGGCGGAAGAAGAGCCCGCTCCCCGCGGCGCGCTCCGCGAGGGACTGGAGGAGGGAGAGGGCCCGGTCGGGGTCGGGGGTGGCCGCCGCGCGGTCGAGCAGCGCCGGCGCCGCCGAGGCGAAGTAGGTCCTGGTGCGGGGGAGCCAGGGGGAGCGGGCGCGGGCCATGCGGCGGAGATCGGCGAAGGCCCGGGCCGGGTCGCGGACGCCGAAGGGCCGGAGCGCCTCTTCCACCGCCCCCGCCGGGGGCTCCGCGCCCGCCAGCAGCAGGTCGACCACCCGCCGCGCCCCCTCCTCCTCGGCGGCGAAGGCCCCGTGCACGAGGCGGTCGAGCACCGCCCGGGCGGCCGCACGGTGGCGGTCGAGGAGGCTCCGGAACTCCGCCGCGGGGTCGGTCCCCGCCCCTCCGATCCCCATGCGCCGGGCGAGCCGGCGGATCCCATCCTCGTCGCCGGGGAGGGTGTGGACCTGGAGGTCGTCGGCCGCCTGGAGGCGGTGCTCGGCCAGTCGAAGGAAGCGATAGGCCTCGTCCAGTCCCGCCGCCTCCTCCTCGGAGAGGGCGCCCGCCGCCTCCAGCCGCCGGAGGCCCTCCAGCGTGTTCACGGTCCGCACCTCCGGGTGCTCGGCGCCGAGCAGCAGCTGCAGGAACTGGACCACGTACTCGACGTCACGGATCCCGCCGGGCCCGGTCTTGAGGTCGTCCCCGTAGGCCTCGCCGCGCTCCTCGATGGCGCGCTTCAAGCGCCGGATCTCGGAGATCTCCGCCATGAGCAGAGGCCTGCCGTAGACCCAGGGCTCGAGCTCCCCCAGGAACTCACCGCCGAGCGCGAGGTCCCCGGCCGCGGGCCGGGCCTTGAGCAGTGCCTGGCGCTCCCAGCCGCGGCCGAGCGAGCGGTAGTAATGGACGGCGCTCGCGGCCCGGGGGACCAGGGACCCGGCGCCGCCCCGGGGGCGGAGCCGCAGATCGACGCGGTAGAGGTGCCCCTCCTCGGTGCGCCGCGACAGGATCTTCGCGGCGGCGTTGGCGGCGGCGGCGAAGTGCTCCTGGAGGCTCACGCCGGCACCGCCCTCGCGGAGCCCCCGGGTGCCTTCGCCTGGACGGCAGGCGCCCTCTCCCGAGGAGACGAAGACGAGGTCGACGTCGCTGGAGTAGTTGAGTTCCCCGCCCCCGAGCTTGCCGAGCGCGATGCAGGCGAGCGCGGCGGGGGATCCGTCGGCGTGGATGGGGGGACCGTCCCTCGAGGCCGCGGCGGCGAGCTCGCGGTCGAGCACGGCCCGCAGGGTCGCATCGGCGAGGTCGGAGAGCGCGGCGGCGATCGTCTCGAGCGCGGCGCCGCCCGCGGCGTCGGCCAGAAGGATGCGGAGCGTCTCGCGGCGGTGGGCGAGCCTGAGCGCCGACTCGCCCGCGGCGCCGCCGGCCGAGGAGAAGGATCTTCGGAGCCGCGACTCCACCTCCGCCGCGGGGGGCCTCGCCGGGCCGCCCATGGCGAAGGTCAGCGCGCCGGGGTCGCGGGCCAGCGCCCGGGCGGGGGCGTCTCCCAGCGCCAGCAGCGTGGCAAGCGCCCGGGGCGCGCCGTCCCGGGAGAGGATCCCGCCGGCCCCCGGTCCCGCCGCCGCGAGGAAACGCTCGAGGCGCGCCGTGGCGCCCTCGGGGTCGGCGCTCGCCGCCGCCTCGGCGCGGGCCCGATCCTGCGCCTCCTGGCTCAATCGACCGCCCCTTCCTTCGCATGGGTGCCCAGCGCCTCCTCGACGGCGGGGAGGACCTCGTCCTCCCGCATCTCCGTCATGCAGACGGGGTCCCCGCAGCGGCGCAGGAGGCACGGGCTGCACCAGACGCGCTTCCACACGACCCGGGTGTGTGTCCCCCTCGGTCCGTAGACGGCGGGGTCCTTGGGGCCGAAGAGGGCCACGGTGGGGGCGCCGAGCACGGCGGCGAGGTGGACCGGGCCGGTGTCGGCGCCGACGACGACGGCGGCGCGCTGGAGAAGGGCCCCGAGGTCGGCGAGAGTCCTCGTGACGGGGCCCCGGCGGGCAGCGCCCTCCGAAAGGGAGACGACGCGGTCGGCGACGGTCTCCTCCCCTGGGCCGGCTGTGACGAGGACCGGAAGGCCGTGGCGCTCCTTGAGGCTCCGGGCGAGCCCGGCGAAACGCTCGGGGGCCCAGCGCTTCATGGCGCCGAAACCGCTGGACCCGGGGTGGAGGACGGCGAAAGGCGAAGGGACGCCCGCCTCCTTCAGCCACTTCTCGATCCCGGGTCCGGCCTCGGGGACCCCGGCCACCGCGGGCACTCCGGTCCCGGGCATGGCCCCGAGGGGACGGAGGAGGGCCCGGGCGCGGTCGGCCCTGTGCACGGGCGGGGGGGGGAGGGGGACGCGCTCGGTGGCGAACCAGTGGGAGCGCTCCCTCCCTCCGTGGCCGGGGGCCAGCGCGATGCGGCGGGGGGCACCGGCGAGGCGCGCGAGGAGGGCTCCCTTGAGGTTGCCCTGGAGGTCGACGGAGACGGTGGGCCGCAGCTCCCTGAGGGCGCGGACGAGGCGGAGAATCCTGAGGAGGGCGCTCGGCCAGAGCCAGGGGCGGCGGGCCTCGTGGCGGAGGGTCCTGCGTTCGAAGACGACGACGGAATCGAGCATGGGGTGCCCGAGGAGGGCCGAGGCGCAGCGGTCCTCGACGAGCCAGTGGATGGCGTCGCCCGGGCGGGCGGCGC
>Ga0247727_10001143_pt1 | contig 64753 bp, 93 predicted proteins | sample WisWelCaveWW1625_FD_202498 | JGI IMG/M metagenome (GOLD analysis project Ga0247727, IMG submission 202498) | Biofilm microbial communities from Wishing Well Cave, Virginia, United States - WW16-25 | ecosystem: Environmental > Aquatic > Deep subsurface > Groundwater > Cave microbial mat | place... | reverse complement strand
AGCGGAAGAACCTCTGGTGGGAGATGCTCGACAAGTATCCCATCATCGAAGAGTTCTGTCGCGCCTGCCCCGGCGTCATCGTCTATGGCGAAGTCTTCGGCAATGTCAACTGCATCAAGTACGGGCTACCCGATGGCAATCGGTTCGCGGCCTTCGACCTGATGTACGAAGGCAAGTGGCTCGACGCCTACGAAGCTCGCTGTCGCACGGCAGACTGTTGCAAGAGCGACGATTTCCCTTGGGTGCCTCACATCCCCAACACCGGCAAATACAACTTCGAGGAGGCGTGTGCCCTGGCTGAGGGACAAAGTCTTGTTCCCGATGCCAAGGCCGGGACCATCCGCGAAGGCGTGGTCATCAAGCCGGTGAAAGAGCGCTTCGACTCGCACATTGGCCGCATATGCTTCAAGTGTGTCAGCGGAGCCTACCTTGAAAAGTATCGCTAGGTTCGTTCAGCATTGCGAAGAAGGCTGTGGCCTCGGCTATGTTGAGTACGAGTGCCCGGCCTGTCATCGCCACGGCAACGACTACGGCGACGGCTGGTTCGACCACGAGAATATCTACTCGGGCCACGTCGTCGAATTTGAGTGCGAGCATTGCAGGACTATCCTCTTGATGTCGTGGGACCAAGAGGAAATGGAAGCCGTCTTGGAGGCCAAGCCATGACGTGTGAATTGACTCCCTGTGGTCGCGGAGTAGTAGCCCACTGCTCCTGGGGCACGGACAACATTCGCCAAGAAGCTGAGATGTGTCAGCAGCATGTTGAGGAACTGTTTCAGCAACTCAACCCGCTGCTTCAAACGAACCGCGTCTGGTTCACCATCCGTCCGCCAAAGGAGAATCCGAATGGGGCTGCAACGTGTTGAGCCGTCTGAACATATCCTATGCACATCCTACGAGCAACTCGCCAAGGAAGTTGGCGCGACCTTCTGTGCGAACGAAGGCATAAAGCAACTGTTTCGAGACATCGAGGCAGCCAGCAACGCTGACGTTCTGGCCGACAAAGTTCTTGTCAGCGCCTGTTCAGACTATGGGATTCATGAGCAGGAGAAGGCACATCCAAACGGTGACCTGGTGAAGCTCGCCCAGGCTGTTCGATGGGATGAAATCGCCGGCATCCGCGACCGATACTTTGCGTTCCAGGTTGGTCCGACGTGTGACCCAGGGCAATGTGACCTGTCGCACCGCTACAGCATCAAGATTGACCGTGGCACGTGTGCAACGTTCGACTATGTGCCGCCCAACATCAAGCGATGGTTCGTTGCCAACCTGAATGCGGACGTTGCGCGAGCCGAGTGGTTGCCGTTCGGCCTCAGTTCGGACCCGCCTGGCTATCAACTGCTACCCAACTACATGGAGCGACCGAAGGCCGGCCTGCTCTACGTCAACTTCCAGCATCGAACGATGGAGCGGCTCGCTCTCAAGCAGCACTACAGTCAACTGCCCTGGGCGACGACTCAACTCGATACCAATCTGACCATCGAGCAGTACCTGGAAAGCGTGGCCACTCACAAGTTCGTGCTGTGCCCGACCGGGAATGGCCTAGACTGCTACCGCACATACGAGGCCCTCTACCTCGGGTGCATCCCAATCATTCAGCGCTGCCGCATGGCTGAGTACATGCAGGAAGCGAATCTCCCTGTGCTCGTAGTGGACCGGCTTCACGGACTCGATGACCGGTTCCTCGGCGCGGTATGGGAGCACGCCCAGCAACAAGAGTTCGACTACAGCACGCTCAAGCTGTCATATTGGAGAGACCGATTCAAGGCCCTTGTCTAATCTGTGGCTGTGAGCCGTGCGCGTGTGGAGATGATGACGATGACGACTGACGACGCTCTGTTCCTGATGTCTTTCAGCGTTGTGTTGGTTGGCGGTCTTTGTCTTATCATCGCTACTGCATTGCACTTCTCTCGGCGTCGAGCGGCAAGCATTATTGCTGCCATCAAAGCTCGCGGCCCCTGTATGATTATCCGCTTCGAGGAAGATGGCACCCATACTGTTGAACGACCGCCACTTCGTTGGTCGCCTGGCACAGGCCAGGAGATGCGCGAAGTTCCAATGCACGTATGTCCGCGATGTGGGACAGCGTTTGGAGAACTACATGAGCCAGGTGTGGGAAATCCTGGTGCCGACTCTGCACCGAGACGGGAAGCCTATCCGTCTCAGGTTCCATAAGGTCTGGGATGAAAAGGTCCGGGCTATCTCCGGCGGCTTGACTGTGCTTCCTCCTGCCAAGGGGCAGTGGCTTTCGCCAAGCGGAACGCTCTTTGCCGAACGAATGATTCCGGTCCGCATTTCGTGCTCTGAAGAAAAGATGCACCACATTGCGGACATGACACTGGTCTATTACGACCAGGAAGCTGTGTTCTATTACCTAGTGACCGAAAAGGTCTTCATCAAACATAGGAGCGACGATGCCTCTACAGCGGTGCGGTGAAGGAAACAAGGGATGGCGATGGGGTGAGAAGGGCCAGTGCTACTCCGGCCCCAACGCCAAGAAAAAGGCAATCAAACAAGGTCTCGCCGAGAATGAGGGCGAGCTTCCCGACGAAGAGGCCGATGGCGCTTCCATCGCTGAGATTGAAGAAGCCAAGGCCGAGTTCCGCAACGAGCGGGTCGGTGCCAACCATTACATCGAGGGGGTCCGCGACTTCTTTGGCTTCGGTCGTGGCGCTGCCAGTGGTGTGCCGGCAGACGAAAAGAAACCAAGTATCAGCGGGTGAGCCATGCAGATACTCAACGTGCGAGAATTCGGCAGCATCACGGAGGCGCAGGCCAAGGGCGTGGTCTACATTGGTCGCCCCAGCCCGCTTGGAAATCCCTATCGGATTTCAGCCGAGCTTTCTCGCGAAGCTGCTATTGACAACTATCGCCGTTGGCTGTATCAGGCTCTCACTTCTGGCAACAAGGTTGTGGTTGCCGCAATCGAGTCGCTTACGAACGAAAGCGTCCTGGGCTGCTGGTGCAAACCACAAGCGTGTCATGGGGACGTGGTTGCGTCTGCCTGGGAGTGGTGGATGCTTCGAGGAGGTAGAGAACAATGGACAACACCATCGAAAGTTTGATTGCTGCCCCGCCGTGGTTTTTCCGCGAGCATCACCGCAAGGCGATTGCCACGTTGTACGCAGAAAATTCCGCGCACCTGGCCACAATCGAACAACTGAAGAAAGACATCAACTCATGCGACCGTCGCCGAGTGGCCGGCCTGGAGCGTGCCATTGAGCGATTAGAGCGAGAGATAGCTGAAGTTCAATGCGAGGTAGACAAGGCCAACGACCGCACACAACTTGCCTACCTCGAAACCCGCAAGCTCCGCGAGACGTTGACCCATATCCATAACGTGTCGCGCGTCACCAATGATGGCGATGTTCAAACAGCGTTGGCCGAGTGTCGCAAGTGGCGACTGACGGACAAGCAACTGTCTGAGATGCTCGGCGATGAAGAGGAAGAGTCCAGCGAGTCGAGCACGTCCAGCGAAACTGACGAAGAGGAGTCCGGTCCGTCATGAAGCTCTGCATCATCATGCGTGGCCTGCCTGGGTCCGGCAAGTCAACGCTCGCTCGTGAGATTGTGGCCAAGTATCCCGGTGCCCTCATCTTCTCTGCTGATGACTTCTTCAAGCAGGCAGATGGCACCTACAAGTTCGACGTAAAGCTACTTCACCAGGCCCACATGAAGTGCTGGACAGAGTTTACGTGTGCGTGTCTCAACAAGGTGCCGGTGGTGATTGTTGACAACACCAACGTGCGCTTGCGTGACATCAAGCCGTATGTGCAGATAGCCGGCGACCACGGATACGAAGTCCAGTACCAGGAACCAACCACGCCCTGGGCGTGGGACATCGACGAGTTGGTCAAGCGGAATACTCACGGCGTCGGCCGCGACATCATAGAGCGTATGCAACGTCGCTACGCTCGTGACTTGTCTCCGTTGGAGGTTTGGTATCATGGCAAAAAAGATGTCAGAGGCAACGTTCTGGAAGAAAGCGAAGCTCTGCGCTGAGCAGCGACCATTCTGCATCAGCAAGGCAGACCAAATTCGGCAACGCTATACGCACGACTGCCTGGTGGTTGCCGTGGCTCGGTTTGTTGCTGGCAATCCCAAAGAAAGCTACGAACAGGTCGGTCACGAAACGGCCGCTGCCGACATTGGCCTGGATGTTCGATTCGCCTGTAACATCGCGCACGTCTCGGACTGCATCCCTAACGAAGAAGACGAGCCGACGCTCTTCAAGCTGCGTCAGAAGGTTCTTCGCGTCCTCGGGCTCAAAGAGAAGCGTCAGTAGCAGTTGAAGTGGGGAGCCGGAAACCCCTGAGCCGGCAACATGCCTGGAATGATACCGGATGTATCTCCTGCCTTCGGCTGGTGACGCCATCTCACGACCTGGTCGGCTGATGGAGAAAGGTAATGTAGGTTCGACTCCTACCCGGGCTACTATGATTATTTTCCCTGGCGGTCTCACTGGATGTTCCCAAGTTCGCGGCAGTCTGCCGCCGAAACGGTTTCGATGGCTGCGCGTAGTGGTCATCGTTGTTGTGGGCTACGCCCTATTGAAAATGCTTTGGTGACCTATGGAAATTGTCAAAGACGAAGTCTTCTTGCGGCAGCGGTCTGAGCCCGTAACAAAGGACGAGGGTATAGCTCTTGCTCGCAAGCTGAACTATGCGTTGAACCACATCAACGTTCGGGCTATCAAGGCTGAGAAGAAAGGTGAGACGGGTCGCTTTGCTGCTGGCTTATCCGCGCCGCAGATTGGCATCCTGAAACAGGTGTGCGTGGTTGCAGTGAATCGGTTTCGCATGGCCCTTATCAATCCAGTGATTGTTGCCCACGCCGACCACAAGATAGCCTTCACCGAAGGATGCCTTAGCTTCCCAGGCCAAAGCGTGAAGACCTATCGCTGGCCCTGGGTCGAAGTCGAAACTCTGAACATTGGTCGCCGGCTCATTGGCGACAGGGAGTGCAAGGATGACCTTCTCATTTACCACGCTGTCGTGGCGCAGCATGAGATTGCTCATCTACGCGGGCTCCTGCATTTCGATTTTACTGAGCCGACATCGCAGCCTGATTTCTCGTAGCGTTCTTATCGGATTGTGGACAGCGGGGCTGTTCTTTGGCATTGGGGAGTTCCTCATTTACCTCTCGGTCCCGTCATGTTTATTATGGAATCTGTCACAGTCTGTGTTCGCTACGGCGACTACCTCAGACACACGCTCCCACTCTTCAAGTCACACTTCAACCGAAGTGTCGTAGTGACTTCGCTTGGGGATACGGAAACGCGCAATCTATGTCACTACTACAATGTCGAGTGCGTTGCCACAGATGAAATGATAACCGACCAGGTCGTGAACAAGGGCGTGGCTATCAACATTGGATTGGAGAAGCTTTGTTTTCGCGAGTGGGCCGTTCACCTGGACGCCGACATGGTGTTACCACCAAAGACACGGAGCATTCTGGAAACATTGCCACTCAATGAGCAGTTCATCTACGGCATAGACCGCATGATGTGTCCGTCCTACGAGGCATGGGAAAACTTTCTTGCGAGACCGGTGCCCCAGCACGACCTGGCCTATGTTTATGTTGGGCCTTTTCCACTTGGCATCAGGCTCAACCGTAGGGAGATTGGCGGCTATGTGCCACTCGGATACTTCCAGATGTTCCACCGTGAGGCTTCATGCTTCCGAGCATACCCAACCAAGTCCGAGTCGGCAGCTGTCTCCGACATGCTGTTTGCAGCACGCTGGCCGAGAACGCATAGGCATCTGATTCCGGAACTCATTGGCATTCACCTAGCAACCGAAGACGCGGGCGAGATGGGTGTCAACTGGCATGGTCGCAAGACCAGACGCTTCGAGCCCATTAGGATGTATCGCCCCCAACCAATACTGGAGACCTCATGAGGCGTCCCATACTCGTTGTTCGCAACGTTCTGATTGACAAGCAGGACCGCCTTCTCCTGGGCCTACGGGCCGATGTGAACCTATGGGAGCTACCAGGCGGCAAGGTGGACGATGAATACGTTTTGGATGCCGCTCTGCGTGAGCAGAAAGAGGAGACAGGCATGACGCTTCAGGGCATCCCACGGCTCGTTGGCTACGCGGATGGCCCCGGGATGCGCGACCCCAAGAAGAAGTTCACCGACCTGCTCTTGATGTGGCCGGCCTGGGATGGCGAGCCTCAGTTGACCGAGCCCGACAAGCAGCGCGCCTGGCTCCCACTTACACCGTCCGCGAAAATCTTCGCTGAGAGCATCCTTCCTACGCTTTGCCCCGTTTGCACTACGGAGGAGACATGCTAGAGTTTTTGATGTTGAGCGCGGTGCTGACGATGTATCCTTTCCTGCTGAAAGACTATGTCCGACGACGCACTCGGGTGTAATATCCTGTTGCCGGGGTGGAGGAGAAGCTACCTTGCCAGCCTCATAAGCTGGAGACGCTGGTGCGAATCCAGCCCCCGGTACTAATATCAGCTGGCGGGCCGGAGACTGTGGGAGAGTCCCAAAACCCGGTCCAATGAGCAACCACAGGCAGAATTTGGAATCCCCGCCGGCTGAGACCTCGAAGTAGAAAAGTTGAGAAGTTGTGTTGCAGAATCATCTCTCGCCGCTATAAGCCTCTCGACAGTCAACAAACACAGGAGCCTAATCATGACAAGGCAAGAGTACGTTGCTGCATGTCAGGAGGAAAACAAGTCGCTGCTACAGTCCACTCACGTGCTGCTCGAATACAAGCGTGACCGGCACCGCCGCAAGATTGGTGTGGTGCTGGCCTACAAGCAGCCCGATGGCCAGGTCCTGGTCGGCTACTCGAAGTGTCACATCGGCATGGATGAGTTCGACCGCGACATCGGTATCGCGAAGGCAGTGAAGCGGGCCGCACCAGTGAATCGCCTGGTCGAATACTTGACCAAGCGCAACGGTGACGCCGGAGTTGCCGGCGACGTGCCAAACAGTCTCGAATTGGATGTGCTCGCCATGTGTGAACGGGCGGCACGGTTTTTCGCCATACGCTGAGGAGTTGGGAACATGGATGTTCAAAAGCGGAACGAGTTGGTGACGGCGAATCTGGACTTGCCAGAGCACGTCTATTGGGACTTGGTCCACGACGGATTGTTCGCGTTGACCAAGCTCGGTAAGGAAGACGCTATCGGCTACGGCAACATTGGTCTCGTCATCGCTGCCGACAAATGGAAGTCGGACGGCGGGGCGACCTTCAGGACCTATGCTGAGTATTGGGTCGCATACTACATGCGTCATGCGGCCAGGTACATTCTGCCGATGATTGGCTTCACGCCGAAGCATCCGCCCATGAAGCGGGTGCGCGGCCAAGCCGGTGGACTTGACTACTACGCCGCCAACCAAGAGCGCGTCGGAGCAGTCTACGAGAACAAGGAGGAGGTTGCCACTCTCCTGCGTTGCCTGCCCAAGAAGTATGCGGACGTACTGGACCTGTTGTACGTCCAGGGGCTGGAAACGAAAGAGGTCGCACAGAAGTTGCAAGTATCTCGACAGCGTGTCGAGCAAATTGAACAGCGGGCTCTGGTCCGCTTGAGAAAGGAAGAAGGCTTATGCCGAAAAGCAAGTTGAAGAATCGTATCGCCATCGTGCTGGACCGTTCCGGCTCCATGTCGTCGATTCGTACCGAGACCATGAACGCCTTCAACGCCATCGTCAAGACTGTGGCCGAGAAGAGCCGCGACCAAGAAACCACCGTGTCCTACTTCACCTTCGCGAATCGCGCGGTGATGGAATTTTTCAACGCACAAGCGGACACACTCAAGCCGCTGACAGCCTATCATCCCGATGGGATGACCGCGATGCTCGACGGCATCGGGCTGGCAGTGACGACGCTGCAAACTCTGAAGGACGACGAGGACACGTCCTACCTGGTCATCGTGGTCACCGATGGCCTTGAGAATCAGAGCACGAGGTTCAATGCCACGCAGATTGCCAAGCTCCTGAAGGACACACAGGCGACGGACCGCTGGTCTTTCGTCTTCCAGGTTCCGCCTGGGAATGGCGCAGCGCTGGCCCGCGACTTCAAGATTCCGAGTGACAACATCCGCGAGTGGGAAACCACCAGCCAGGGCATGGTCGAGACGCAGGTTGCTACGGTCTCCGGACTCGGCGGCTACTTCGCGGCACGAGCCCGAGGACAGAAGAAGGTCACGAAGTTTTTCCAGACCGACCTGTCCAAGCTGGACTCGCAAGAGGTCCGCAAAAACCTCGACGACATCTCGAACCAGTTCAAGCAGTTCGAGGTCGCAAAGGAAGCCTCCGTCAAGGACTTCGTCGAGTTGAAAACGCGCAAGCCTTATGTGATTGGCAGCGCATATTATCAACTGATGAAGACAGAAAAGATTCAGCCTCAGAAGTCCATCCTCATCATGGAGAAGGGCAAGAAGGCTGTGTGGGGTGGTCGAGACGCCCGTCATCTCATCGGTCTGCCTGACGGCGATACGGTGAAGTGCGAGCCCGGCAACCACAGCAACTTCGACATCTTCATTCAGAGCACGTCCGTGAATCGCAAGCTGCCTCGCGGAACCAAGGTGCTCGTGGACACAACGCAGACAAAAGACTTGGCACCGACCTGGGACCATACGGCCGGGGCAGCCAAGTAAGAAAAAATTCGGGCCGACGCTTGAGGGTTATCGACTGGTTTGTCACTAAACACCTTCTCGCACACCTTGCCTGAACTTACAAACATGGGCCGAATGGCAAAGGTTATCGTTACTCCAAAACGTCACCATCCTTTGTCAATCCCTTGCCCATTTTTTTTATGACCTCGTAGCTCAGTGGTAGAGCGCTAAAAACCGCTTGTCGTTTTTGACTGACGCCTCATAAGCGTCGGGACGGTGATAAAGCGTTATCTCCTTTTAAGAGAGAGGTCGTGGGTTCGAGCCCCACCGAGGTCACTGACACGGTCCTCAGCATTCTTTGTTCAAGTCGGGACGGTCCCGGCCTGAGCCGCACGAGAGCCGATTATCTTCAAGCTGTAACTTGGAGGACATCAAGCAAACATGGGTCGCTTGCAACGACCGACGCAGAACATGGCCAGGTAGCTTAGCGGTAGAGCGTTAAAACCCGGTTCCTATTTTTTGTCCGATGCGCTCTCATAGTAGGGCGTAGATGGGCCGGCTTGGAAACGGTTATCGTGTGAAGAACGAAAGGCGTTGGTTCGAGTCCAACCCTGGCCACTTGCGAGCCGGATGTGTTTCATAATCGTGGATGATTGGGGCCTTGAAAGCCCTTTCGCCTGCTCGAAACAGGCACGGAACACAAATGCTTTGCTCGCACAATAAAGCATGAGCCGAACGGCGTGGATTATCGTGCAAACGATGCAACACACGTAGCGTGAGTCCAAAGAAGCGTGACACGGCCGCTTACACGCACGTACCACCTAGCGTCGAAAGACTTGCTCATGATTCAAACGTTAGACAGGTAGCTCAATCAGTAGAGCACCAGCTTGTAATGGTTCAACGCTTTGTAGTCCGCTTCAACGTGGGCCGATGTCGAACTGTTCTCTCGGCGCTGGGGGTTGGCGGTGCGAATCCGTCCCTGTCTGCTTGTGGGCCGTTTGCTGAAGGTTATCACTTTTAATGATTCCGCCTTCGGCTATCCCTTTGCCCACTCTATACAACGCGAGCCGCAGCGCTTTGGTTCTCGGGCGGGACAAGATGTTCTTGTTCCATCCATTTTCTCCAATGACTAACCATCGCTCGCGCGTACTCGAACGGGTCGCTCATGGGCATGAGCAGCCGGTTGCCGTTTTTCGTCTCAGAAGGGGCCGCTGGATGACCGTTATCGTTACTGCGATTTGTGGGTTCGACTCCCACCCCGTTCATTTGCGAGTGGCTGCCTATGGCGACCACTATCCCGCTCGTCGGGACGATGCCAGTAGGTTATTGTAGTCTCACCACTACCACTCGCTCCAAAAACGCGGGCCGCTGACTGAGGGTTATCTTTTTGATGAAACCCCCTCAGTCGAATCCTTGCCTGCTAAGTTTTCTGAACCCTGTCTGTCGAGCCGAAAGTTGAAGATTATCGCGCCAGCCGGCTTGCCGGCAAAGTCCCGGACATGCAACCCGGGCGTCTTTGACACCATTCGTTCGACTGTTTTTTAGGAGGATGTCCAATGGCGAATCGTTACGCATCTCTCGTTTCGACAAAGCGAACCCCGCAGTCCGAGAAGATTCCGGGCAGCAAGCAGGTGAAGAACTCTGCTGGCGGCTACAGCTTCAAGGTCGATAACTTCACTCGTCTCGAACGCTTCCTCATCCTCGGCTCCGAAGGCGGCAGCTATTACGCCAAAGAGCGCAAGCTGACCCAGGAGAACGCCAAGGGCGTCCTGAAGTGCATTGAGGAAGACGGTCTCGAAACAGTTCGTCGCATCATCGCCGTCTCTCGCGAAGGTCGCGCTCCGAAGAACGACCCGGCCATCTTCGCGCTGGCCCTGGCCGCAACCTTTGGCAACGAGGAAACCAAGTCGGCCGCACTGACCGGTGCCCAGGAAGTGTGTCGCATCGGCACGCACCTGTTCCAGTTCGCTGCTGCGTGCAACGAGCTTCGTGGTTGGGGGTCGCGGTCTGCGCCGCGCCATCGGCGAGTGGTACAGCACGAAGAACCCGCGCGACGTGGCCTACCAGGTCACGAAGTATCAGCAGCGCGACGGCTGGTCTCATCGAGACTTGCTGCGCCTGGCTCACCCGCGCTTTGAAGGCGACCTCCAGACCATCGCTCACTATGTCACCAAGGGCTGGGAGAACGTCGGCGACAAGCCGCACGACCAGGAAGCTCTTCTGCCCATCTGGGCCTTCGAGCGGGCGAAGCGAGCGACATCCTCGAAGGAAATCATCCGCCTCATCCGCGACTACCGTCTCGTGCGCGAGTGCATCCCGACGCAGTTCCTGAACGACAAGGACGTATGGGAAGCTCTCCTCGAAGACATGCCGTTGACCGCGCTCATCCGCAACCTCGGCAAGATGTCGTCTATCGGCCTGATTGCTCCGCTCTCCAAGGCGGCGAACTACGCTGTCCAACGGCTGACGGACCCGCAGCAGCTTCACAAGGCGCGTATCCACCCGCTGAACCTTCTTGTGGCCCTCAACACCTACAACCAGGGCCACGGCGAGAAGGGCAAGCTGTCCTGGACCCGCGTGCAACAGGTGACCGACGCGCTCGACTCGGCATTCTATCTGGCGTTCAAGGCCATCGAGCCGACCAACAAGCGTTGGCTGCTCGCGCTCGACGTGTCCGGCTCCATGAGCGGTCCGGAAATCTCTGGCATGGCCGGCATCACGCCTCGCATCGGCAGCGCCGCGATGGCCCTCATCACGGCCGCAAGCGAATCGCAGCACCACATCTTCGGCTTCAGCCATCACCTGGTTGAAGTGCCCATCAGTCCGCGTATGCGTCTCGACGCTGCGGTCAACGCAGTGAGTCGCATTCCGATGGGCGGCACCAACTGTTCTCTGCCGATGGTCTACGCCCTTCAGAATAAGATTGAGGCGGACGCTTTCGTCGTCTACACCGATTCGGAAACTTGGGCCGGCAGCATTCACCCGGTCCAGGCACTGAAGGAGTATCGTCAGAAGATGGGCATCCCGGCGAAGCTGATTGTTGTGGGCATGGTCGCGAACCAGTTCACCATCGCGGACCCGGACGATGCGGGTATGCTCGACATTGTTGGCTTCGACACGTCCGCGCCGGCGGTCATGGCTGACTTCGTCCGCAACTAGAGCCTTCGGCTCTCTCGACGTAGTGTACTGGTCGCACGGCCCCCGAGTAGGGGTGAAGAGGGGTTCGACTCCCCGACCTTAGTGTAACGGTAGCACGCTATTCGCAAGATGAGGTTCGATTCCTCACGTCGAGTCCATCACTTAGCAGGAGAAGGTTCATGCAAAAGGATTTGACAGACATTGTCGTCGTTCTCGACCGAAGCGGCTCGATGTCCTCATGTCGGACGGACGCTGAAGGTGGACTCAACACCTTCATCGAGAAGCAAAAGGCCGAGCCCGGTAGGGCCGTCTTCACCCTGGTTCAATTCGACAACGTCTACGAGTTCGTGCATCGCGGCATCCCCATCGACCAGGTCCCCCGGTGCGTGCTGGAGCCGCGCGGCGGCACCGCACTGCTCGATGCCATTGGACAGGCCATCAACGAGACTGGCGAGCGACTCCGCAAGCTTCCTGAAGCCGAGCGTCCGGGCCTGGTCGTGTTCGTCATCATCACCGATGGTGGGGAGAACGCCAGCACCGAGTTCAGCAACGAACGCATTCGCTCGATGGTCGAGCACCAATCTCAAGTCTACAACTGGCAGTTCATGTTCCTCGGAGCCAACCAGGACGCTTTCGCCACGGCAGCTGGCTACGGCATTCACACCGCCGCGAACTACGCGGTTCACAACACCCGTAAGGCATTCGACGGCGCGAGTGGCAACCTGGGCCGCATGAGGAAGATGAGTTCCGAGTCGCTTCCCATTGCCTGCGGGTTCGACGCCGAAGAAGTTGAGGCCATGAAATGAACACCAAGCGTGTTCGCATTGCTGTCGTGATGAACGAACATGGCGTCTGGTCCTCAATGGGCTTCTCGGGCAAAGAAGGCCCGCGCTCTGACGAGGACCTGTCCAACATGGCCTTCGATTGTCACGACGAGGGTGGAACAATGGTGCTCCACTTTGTCGAGGCCGACATTCCCGTTCCGCTACCAACAACCATTCAAGGAGAAATCAGTGCCCCTAAAAGCTATCGGTAAGCGTCTCGTCGTGAAGCCCAGCGAGAACCGCGAGACCACGAGTCCGGGCGGCATCATCATGCCGACCTATCTGAATCCAAGCACTCGCAACGGCGTCGTCTTCGACCAAGGCAAGGCCGTCGAGAACATTCGCGTCAGCCAGACTGTCGTCTTCCCTGCTCATGCGGGATACGAGCATGGCGACTTTGTCATTCTCAACGAAGATGATGTCCTGGCCGTGGAGGAGAGCGGGTAGCCGCATGAGTCGAACGAACAAAGGAAGCAAAGGCCCCGGACATGAGTTCTGGGGCCGTCGCGTTTTCAAGGACATGACAAAGCCTGGTCGGGTCACCAAAAAGACCACCAGTCGTCGCGAAAGACGAAAGGCAAAAAATGCTCTTGCAAGCGAGCCGCCGGCTCGCTATGAGGGAGGCGAAAGGAGAGACACATGAGTCGTCTACAAGTCGCCTTGAGCCTGTTGGGTTTCTGGTTCGTCGCCCTGATTGTGGCAGTTTGGACCAAGCGAGCCGTGTTCGAGTATTTCGTTCCCGGTGCCGCTCTGGTCCTCGTGTTGTACCTTATGTTCTGGACAATTTGTTTCTTTCGCGAAGGAGAGAGTGATGAGTCGAGACAACGACAACGGAAACAGCAAGATGATTCTGCTGGTGGGCGCGGGGATTGCGGCGATAGTGCTGCTGATATTCAGCCTGATTGCGGTTCGCATCAAGACGGTTCGAGGGAATGAAGTCGGCGTCAAGGAAACCTGGAGCGAAGGCGTCGTCGCCGAGCCCCTGTTCCCGAGCACCTACGTTCTGTTCCCGGGCTGGTCGCAAACCATCTACACCTACGACATGGGCTCGCAGGTCTTCGAGATGAACGACCAGGCTCCAGCGCCGGACCCGAAAGCCAAGACGCCGCCGGCCGTGAAGCGAGAAGGCAGCTACCACGTTCAGAGTGCCGAAGGGCAGGACCTGGGCATCAGCCTCAACTTGCGATGGCGACTCGATTCGGCCAAGCTGGTCGAGTATCACAAGACCATCCGCACGGACCCAGAAGGCAAGCTGATTCGGCCGCTGGTGCAGCGCGTGGTCAAGGACGAAGCGACGATGCTGAAAGCCATCGACGCCTACTCCGGTGCCGGCCTGGTGAAGCTGCAAGCGGACATCCAGCGAGACCTGACCAATCCGAACGGCGAACTGGCCAAGCGCGGCATCATCGTCGAGAGCTTCGTCATCGAAGGCATCCGCCTGGACGACAAGTACATCGGCGAGATTCGGGCTCGGCAAGTCGCCACTCAGCAGAAGCTGCGGGCCGATGAAGAGACGAAGGCGGCTGAGGCCGGCGCTCTGAAGGCCAAGGCCGAGGCAGCTGCCGACTTCAACAAGCGAGTCGTTGAGGCCGAACGCGACCAACGTGTGGCCATCCTGAAGGCTGAGCAGGAAGCAAAGGCACAGGTCCTATCCGCTCAGGCCAGCGCCGAGAAAGTCGAGCTTGCCGCCAAAGCCGCGCAGAAGCAAGTTGTGCTTGCAGCCGAGGCGGACGCCCAGAAGGTCGAGCTTGAGGCCAAGGCGAGCAAGACACGGACCGTCCTCGCGGCCGAGGGCGAGAAGGACTCCGGCGTGTTGCGGGCTCAGGCCATCGAAGCCATCGGCAAGGCCGAGGCCGAGGCTACCAAGCTCAAGCTGAGTGCGTTCGCGGTGCCTGGCTCCGACAACTACACTCGCATCAAGGTGTCTGAGCAAATGGCAATCTCGTTCGGCAACATCAAGGGATACTTGCCGGCGGACATGAGCGTCCACGTCATCAGCGAGAACTTCCTTCGGAGTCTCGACGCGATGATGGGCGGACCGCAGAAGAAGTAACCGCGCCCTGCAAGGCAGGTGGGGTAGCTATCCGGCCAGCAGGTTGCAGCCTGCGAAAGCACACTTCCCTTGTTGGTTGAGCGACTGTATCGAACACCCCCACGCCAGTCGTTTTTTTTTGGAGACTCGCATGAAGCTCAAGGTCAAAGTTGGTCGCGTGCTTCAGTATGCTGCCAAGGCCAGGCCGGAGAATACCTTTGGCGAGCCGACTCATTGGGAAGTGCTGCTCTTTACCGAGCCACACATTGGCGACATCGTCCTTCACACAGAGACCACGCAGGGCACGCCGCAAGGCAAGGAGTTCGCGGCCTGGGCAGCAACTCTGAAGTGCAACGACGTGGTCGAACTTGACATGAACCTGACGCCTTCGTCTAACGGCTAGGACATGGGACTTTCAATCCCATAATGCGGGTTCGATTCCCGCAGGCGTTACTAGGGCATAGGTCGCGATGGGTGCATCCCCGATGCAGCGACCGACAAGCAAGCGGGGGTGGAACTCCCCTGGCGGCGAGAGCCGCATAGTGTAGGCTGGGAGAACCAGCACGCGAAGCGTGGCACAGCTTGCCCTATAAACACGCAGTCGTTGAGCATTGGCAGGCTCCCCTGGCTGTAAACCAGGCTCCTCCGGGACTTGTAGGTTCAACTCCTGCCGGCTGCACATGACAGACACCGAACTTGCAATTGTCGCGCAGCGTGTGAGGGAATGGTCCAACCCGCGTTGTTGGGCCTGGCGGGAAGGCTATCGTCTTCCAATGACGCAGGCTCTGGTTTGCCCCGAGTATGGGTGACCGAGCTTTCGCCTTGCTCAGTACCGAGGGGAACTGACTGAGGAGGGCCTGGTCCAGGCCATTCGTGAAATTTACAATCACTTTTGGAAAAGAACCGGCGAGCGGTATACCAAGACGCCACTCGCTGACTGTTGGAGAATGTTCCATGAGCTATCGGCCAGACAACCAGGCTCTTGAAGAACACATTGATAAGATGCTTGAAGGACTCCGAGGCTTTCGCGAGGCGGTTCACCAGCGCTTCCAGGAAACTGGCGGCGACCGATGGAGCGACGAGCATCTGCAAGAGATTGGCGACCTGGCTACTGAGCTTTCCGCATTCGAGTTTCGGCTGGCCAAGGTCAAGAGCGATACATGGTGAGCGGTGAGGCGGTTCACGCATGAGCAATAGAGCGTGGATGGCTGGTCCCGGCTGAAATGCTGGCCACAACAAGGTGTGGTTTAGTCCATAGTACGAACGGCACACAAGCCGCCGTTCACCATAAGGGCAGGTAGTGTAAGATGGTTCGCGCACAGCGCGATGGATAGAGCCGCAAAGCCCGATGCCTAGTGCTGAAGAGTTGGTTCGACTCCAACCCTGCCCGCTGTGCCGCAAGGCACCGCCCACGTTGTCAACCGGGCTTCATCAGTTCGGCGGCGAGGAAGTCGTACTCCTCCGTGGGCACCAGGGCTGGTAGCTCAACTGGTCAGAGCAGCGGCCTGATACGCCGCAGGTTGGTGGTTCGAGTCCATCCCAGCCCACTCCGGGTCGGTAGCTCAGTGGCAGAGCAGGTGTCTGTTAAACACCGGGTCGATGGTTCGATTCCATCCCTTCCCTCTTTTGAAGTAAGCTCCATGTCCGATACGCAAGGCGTCGGTCACGACAGAGTGTGAGGCCCAGCCCCACTACCACGTCGTATGGGCAGTTAGCGAAGTCTTGCCAGGGCAACGTAGCCCGGTGAAAGCCAGTTGCAAATGGCACACGTGACGTAGGGACCAGAGGTCCTGGAGACAATGGAGTGTGACGGGCGCACGCAGGGAGACCCGGTAGACTGGTTCGATTCCAGCATTTGTCTTTTGCCGCTTTCGTCTAGCAGTCAGAGCGGATTCCACTCGATGTGGCTCTACCTTGCAAGGCGCTCTATGCAGTCGTGGCCACGACTGTAGTCAGGACATCCGGCAGTCTCCGGAAGACGTTGGTGCAACTCCAACAGGCGGCGTTCTTTTTTTAGGAGCATGAGCCCATGTTGCTCGGACCGATGGAAATGCTGTGGTGGTTGATTGTCGGACACTTCGTCGCCGACTATACGTTCCAGCCAGACTTCGTTGCGAAGTTCAAGGCTCGGGCAAACAGTCTGGAGGCGGTGCCGTGGTACTACGTCCTCACTTCGCACGTTGCGACCCATGCGGCCGTAGTCGGTATCATCACTGGCAGCGCCTGGATTGCCCTGGCGGAAGCTGTGATTCATTTTGCTCTCGACTTTGCCAAGTGCGAGAATTTGACTAACATCCATGTAGACCAGGCCGGCCACATCCTGTGCAAGGTCCTGTGGGTAATGGTGCTGTATGGCCTGTGAGAAATGCAAAACGTGGGGGCGCACAGTGAGCAGGGAAGAGTGCTTCATGGCCATCCCATGTAGCGACTGCAAGCGTCTGACCTACCCCAACCTTGGTGTAAACTGTCCTGCCGGTGCCGCCGTCGCCTTTGGTGCGAGTCGGCACTTGCAACTACTAAGCGCCCGTGGTGTTCAACGGTCTCAGCATGTCGGTCTTCCAAACCGAAGGTGAGGATTCAACTTCCTCCGGGTGCTCTTATGGCGAACTTCCTCATTGGCCTTTTGACCGGCGTCATTGTTCACCACCTGATTGCAAGGTGGATGAAGGAACCTTCTCCTGCTCAGCAGCGAGACCCAGCAGACTGGTGGAAGCCAGACGATTATGACCCAAGAGAGTGACATCGCCAACCATTCATGACAAAACGAAGAGAACGAACGCTCTACTTCAAAGAGCATTACGCGAGCAATAAGGAACGTAAGATAGCCCAGGTCTGCGCTCGCCGCGATGGGTTGCGAGAGAAAGTTCGAGAGTATCGTCGAACACATCCTTGTGTTGTATGCGGCGAAAGCCATGAGGCGTGTATCGACTTTCATCATCGCGACCCAGCGACAAAGATTGCTGAAGTCAGCGACTTAGCAACAGACGGAAGACCTTGGTCGGTCATCCTGGCCGAGATTGGTAAATGCGACACGTTATGTGCGAACTGCCATCGCAAGAAACATTGGGAAGAACGACAGTAGTCGGTGTAATATCAGTCATGAGCAAGCTATCTCTGCCACTCCCGCGCCTGCACCAACGCCCTGCGACAATCAAGGACAAGTGAGAGGTACGCGCGTAACTGCATACAAAGCGGCCCCTCAAAGGCCGCTTTTTTTATTGGAGGTATCGTCCAATGGCAGGACCCATCGCTCTGAACGATGAGAAGCCTGGTTCGATTCCGGCTGCCTCTGCTGAGCAAGTGATGTGTTTCATAAACGGCAAGAGCTTCCGCTGTGAATGCGGATGCAATGTGTTCACCAAGGTTGGCGACTTGAAGTATCGTTGCAACGCATGTGAGGCTCGGTACACTGGAGAAAAGTAATCACTCCGGGCTCGTTCAACGGCAGGACGCGAGGCTTTGAACCTCGCTATCAGTGTTCGACTCACTGGCCCGGTGCTTTGTGAAAGACGGTGATGCGTGACTCACAAGTTTGCTCTTCGTCAAGAAGTTGATGTGCTGCCTCATCCAGGTTTTACTGGCACGATTGTGCTCATTGACCTGTATGGCAATGATGGCAAACCGCGTTACCTACTTGACTGTCACCCGGGAGCGTTGAGTCACTACGTCTGGTACATCCATCCGGACGGATATGGTGCTGAGAAAGTGCTGGCGGCGAACTGGTTCAATGAAGACCAGCTTGGATGACAAACGGAGAATGTTGAAACGGTATCATCGGTGCCTTGGAAGCATCGGTCGGTGGTTCAACTCCACCTTCTCCGAATATGCCCTTGCAAAAGGGCAGGACCTGGCTATAAGCCTGGTGTGACAAGGGATTGGACCAGCCAGGAGTGGTCGCGACCCTCGGACGGTCGAGAACGCAGGTTCAAATCCTGCATCCCTTACTTTGGCGTGGTGGGCAGACGGAGACCCACCCTGGACCGCATATCCAGGGCCGCTCGCTGCTGTGCGGAGTGCAAGCGGCTCGCCAAATTGTGATAGGAGGACAGGTATGAAGGCTCTGGTGACTGGTGGGGCGGGCTTCATTGGTAGCCATTTGGTGGACGCGCTTCTCGACCGAGGCGACCAGGTTGTCATCCTGGACGACCTCTCGACGGGTAAGTTCGACAATGTGAATGGCAAGGCAGAGTTCCACCTGGGCTGTGTCACTGATTGGGTCTGGCCTTCGACCGGCTTTGTGCCAGATGTAATCTTTCACCTGGCCGCGCAACCACGCATCCAGATGTCTTTCACGGACCCCTGGGGCACACTCTTCGTCAACAACAACGGCACGCTCAACGTGCTGGAGATGGCCAGGGGATGGGGAGCCCGAGTCGTATATGCGGGGTCGTCAACCTTCTACCACGACATCTATGCGAACCCCTATGCGTTCGCGAAGTGGCAGGGTGAAGAACTCTGTCGGCTGTACTCGAAGGTGTTCGGCGTCAGCACCACGATTGCTCGCTTCTTCAATGTCTATGGCAAGCGCCAGATTGAAGCTGGAGCCTACAGCACAGTCATCGGCGTCTTTGAAAAACAGATGCGTGAGAGCAAGTCACTGACGGTGACCGGCAATGGCCAGCAGCGTCGAGACTTTACCCACGTGAGTGACATTGTTCGTGGCTTGATTGCCATGAGCGAACAGCGCGGCAGCGGTCAAGTATACAACCTTGGCACCGGTGTGAACTATTCCATTCTGGAAGTCGCACAGATGTTTGGCGGACCAATCGAGTTCATTCCTCGCCGGCCTGGTGAGGCATGGGAAACACTCGCTGACTTTTCAATGGCGACAAACGACTTCGGTTGGACGCCAGTGCGAAGTCTGAAAGACTACATTGCCGATTGGCTGAAGTAATGGGCTCGCATGTTCCAAGGGGGCGACTGAGCTTTGCAAGCCTGGTGTGAAGGGTTCGATTCCCTTCGAGTCCACTGTGAAAGGAACCGGATGAAAGATGAAGACATTGAAGACCTCTACATTGATTTGGGAGGCGAAGCGTGATTGAGTTTCTTTGGACCTTTTGGTGCATGTGGCGTCATCGTGCGCATTGGCGTGTGATGCACGTTGCTCGACAGTTCACCGACGACGGCAAGCCGCTCGTCGAACATTGGTGCGTGAAGTGCCGGGCATTCCGGCACACATTCATAGGGGGCGAAACAGATTCGACTGAGTGACATAGGTTACTCGCAGCTATCCGTGGTTTGTCGAGCGGCCACGTAAATACTCGACAGCAATGTCAACCGACAAAGCTCCTCAGTTTGCAATGGCGGCTTAGCCGCCTGGCCTTCGGGAAGGCGTCAGGACTAAGTACCCGAAGGTTATGGCCACGATGTTCTGTGCGAGCCTGCTGCCTCTGTAAGCAGGAAGTAAGTATGAGGCTGGCCGACCGACAGTTCTTGCCGGATTGTTAGGCGGAAGGCGACACGATTCAAACAGCCGGCTATGATAGTAGACGCGATTTCTGACGGCACTCAACACTCCGGGGCAGTACCGGACGCCTCCACTGATAACTATGAGACATACGAAAGAGAGACTTCAAAGCGCGGCAGATGAGGCGTTTTCGGTTGCTCAGGTATTGCGTAATCTTGGCTTGAGGCAAAATGGCGGCAACCATTCGCACATCTCTAGGAGACTAAAATACTTCGGCATTGATACGTCGCATTTTAGTGGCCAGGGCCACAATAAGGGTCGCATCAGTAATCAGCGTGTGCCTTGGCGTAAGCTTCTAGTGAAACGAAAGACTGGCCACAGAGAGAAATCATACAGACTGCGACGAGCGCTATTGGAGAGTGGCCGACTTTACGAATGTGAACTATGTGGACTTGGTCACCTATGGCAAGAGAGAGCGCTGACATTGGAGATAGACCATAGAGATGGAAACTGGCTAGATGACTCGCCAAGTAACATTCGTTTTCTGTGCCCAAATTGTCATAGCCAACAAGAACGGGCTCGTGAAGGGAATCAGCATACCTCACACGCTTAGAACGTGTGGTTTGTAGGTGCAAATCCTACCGGGCCTATTATGAATGACCTCATCGACCTGATTGTTCTTGGCTGGCTCTTGTTTATCTTGATGTGTCCGGTCATCCTGGTGTTCCAGTTGTTTTGGTTGATTGCTGTTCTGAAAAGCATTCATACGACGCTCGCGATTGGCAACCGCAGAATGCTTCGGCTCTATGACTTCACCGCTGATGACACGTCTTTGAAGTTCGACGCAGGCAGTCCGATAACCGACCAGGACATTGACGACTACATAGACTCTTTGCCCAAGTACGATGATAACCGTGTGACCGTAGCCTCAATGGTAGAGCGCCGGACTGTGAATCCGGAGTGTGTCGGTTCGACCCCGACCGGTCACCCCAATTTTTAGGAGAGCGACATGAACCGTCTCTTGACTGTGCCTTTCTTCCTGCTGATTGGTCCGTTGCTGTTGGCAGCCTACATCATCAACTTCATTGGTTGGCATGTGTGGCACAACGAGGACACGTTCATCAAGTACGGCGACTGGTCCTTCGCACAATGGGAGCCGCCGGTCGTGCCAGAACCAGTTGAAGAAAAAGAGAAGACATGATTACCATCATCGCAGGCGCTGTGGACATTCAGATTCCCGGCATCGGCCGGGTGTGGTGTCCGCCGGCTTACATGGCCGGCTTCGTCGGTCGCCCGGTCGTCAAGACTCCGGCGACAATTGATAGGCCATACTGGACGCAAGGTGTGAAGTGCAAGCACCAGCAGTGTGGGCCGGAACTGAGCAACGATGAGATTGAGGAAAACGTCAAACCAGAACTTATCGCAGTGTCGGCATTGTGCCAAGCGCTGCAAGCGTCCCGAGAGTATTTATTGCAGCAACCAATGCCAAGTTCGCCCCTGAAGCATTGATGGCGATGTCCCGGTCCTGTAAACCGGATAGCTGAGTTCGAGCCTCAGCGGGGGCTCATGTCCTTGTAGTGTAACGGAGAACATGCGACACTACGAATGTCGCGATGCGGGTTCGATTCCTGCCGGGGACACTGCTTCCGAGGGTATGATAAGAGATGAACACATTCGCTACCGTCTTCTTGTAAGGGCTTTAGCCTTTACAAGGAGATTCGATGAGACACAAATGGAACTACCATTGGTTGCGCAACCCGCGAACCACTCAGGAGCGTCGTCGCAACTCGCGACCCGAGGAGTACCAGTTCACACGAGGAAAGAGACGCCGTCTTCCCACGATTTACGATGACATCACGCTACCATACTTTCCTAACCACGAAAGTTGGAAGCGGCTTCGCCCCAAACAATACAGAGAGAGGGAAGTATGAATGCCATCGACCATGTCTCCCAGGCGACCGAGGGGCTCAAGCCCTTCCCCGACCGCCTGCATGTTGTTACCGTCATCGTCAACCCACGCCGCTACTGGACGCGATACGAATTGTATCGAGGCTTCAAGAAGCACATGCGTGACTCCGGCGTCGAACTGTACACGTGCGAAATCCAGAACGGTGGTCGATGCTTTGAAATCACCGACCCGAACAATTCTCACGACATTCAGCTTCGTACCGACCATGTTCTCTGGCACAAAGAGAACGGGCTGAATCTTCTCATCAATCGCCTGCCGCTCGACGCCAAGTACATTGCTTGGATTGATGCCGACATCACCTTCGTCAACCCGCGCTGGGCTCAAGACACACTTCACGCGCTCCAGCACTACGACCTGGTCCAGCCCTGGAGCCATGCTCAGGACTTGACGCACAACTACGAACTCCTCGGCGGCGGCACTTGCCGCGTGCAAGAGTCCATGTGCTACCACTTGGTCAACGGGGCCGGCTGGGACAAGAAGTTCGACGTGGCCGACTTGGAGTATTACAACCAGGCCGTAGGGCATCCAGGTTACGCCTGGGCCGCGCGTCGGTCCGCGCTCGACAAGCTCGGCGGACTATTTGACCAAAGCATCTGCGGAGCCAATGACCGCCATATGGCCTTCGGGCTCTTTGGCAAGATTCGCAATTCGGTTCACCCGAAGATGTCGCCGGCATTTTTGCAAGCCCTGGACATCTGGGAGAATCGAGCCCTCAAGCTGAAGTACAACGTCGGCTACGTCCCGGGCCTCATCCTTCACCACTGGCACGGCAACAAGAAGAATCGTCGCTACGTGGACCGCTGGCAAATCCTCGTCCAGAATGAGTACGACCCATACACAGACATCTATCGTGACACCCAGGGCCTCTATCAGTTGACTGAGCAAAAGCCACGGCTCCGTGACGACCTTCGTCAATACTTCGCTCAGCGCAACGAAGACGCTCTTTTCGAGCCCGTCTAATGATGCGCTCGCAGTGCGGCCGACCAGCTGTGTCGTTCCCGCGCTATGGCAAGAAGCGGAGCCGCAAGGCCAGAGCGCGTCAGCCATACTCCATCCCTGGTCATGACCTGTGTCAGAAGTGCTGGCGGGCCTGGGGTGACAGATTGAGGGTGTCACATGACGAAGGCCAAAGCACAGACACGCCATGCGAAACGCCGGGCAATGGAACGGTACGGGATAACGATGAATACGGAGTCCCTGGTCCGTCAGATACAGACCGGCCAGGATGCAATCTTCGTCTGGAAACAAAGCCGCCGAGTGAGCCATTGGGATGTGGTTTACAAGGGCGAGATGCTCAGGGTGGTTTACGACAAGGAACGGCAGACCGTAATAACGGTACTGCCGAAGGAGGCCAGGGATGAGCCGCATTTGGTTTACGAGTGATACGCATTTCAGTCACAAGAACATTGTGCTCGCCTGCTCGGACTGGCCGAACAAAGCCACGGCCTGCCGCGACTTCCCATCGGTTGCAGACCACGACGCCTACTTGATTGAACAAATCAACAAGCGTGTGCGTGCGTGCGACACCCTCTACCACCTGGGAGATTTTGGTCTCGGCTTCGCCTGGCGTGAACGATTCAAAGAGGTCCGGGCCGCGATAGCGTGTGAGAGCGTCTATCTCATTCTCGGTAATCACGACCACATCTTCTCCATGAAGAACAAGGACGCGGCCGAGTATCGCGCCTTGTTCAAAGATGTTCGCGAACTGAGCTATAAGAAGCTCAGCAACCGGTTGTTCGTGATGTGCCACTACTCCATGAGGACCTGGCCCTGGCAGAACCAAAACAGCATCATGCTCTATGGCCATAGTCACGGACACCTGGCCGACAATTTGGATGCGCTGTCGATGGACATTGGCGTGGACACGAACCTATTCGGCCACGAGCGGTACACTCCATACTCTCTCGACGAGGTCGTCCACATCATGGACACAAAGAAAAAGTTCGTCCCTGTTGACCACCACAAACCTGAAACGGAAGGATGAGCTATGCCGAAGATGACGTTCGAGCAAGTGTGCAAGGTTGTCCGCCACGAACAAGAGTTCGCCAAGCAGTTCGATTGCGGCGTCTCGCACGCGCCAGACGCCCTGGCCGACAAGGATAAGCCGTTGGAATTGTGGCTGCTGTGGATGGAGCAATACATCGCCGACGCTCGCCGCGCGATGACCTCCGGCTTCAACAGGCCATTGGCTCTTGACCGGCTGCGATGCGTGCTCAGCATCGGCATGAACGCAGCTATGTATCATGGCATCCCGGAGCGAATGCGATGAGCTACTGCTACTGCGCCAACTGCAAACACATTCACGGCAACTGCCACTTTCCCTGGTGGTTGAATCGCTGCAACAAATGCGGCGAGTTTCCGCACTTGCTGTTTCCGCCCAAGCGCGAAGTGCCGGCGAAGTATGTTCGCGATAGTCGATGGGACGTGCTGGCGCACGCCGTTCACCAACTCGAAGAACTGTATGGCCAGCCGTTGTCGTCCAAGCAGGTCGCGCAGATGAGTTCGCAGTTCGTCGCGCTGGGAATGCGGATGACCACGAAAAACGGGCGTCCCAAGCCGGACCTGTCGCAGATAAGCATTGAAGGCACCCACCTGGTTTTCGCCATCGAGCCCAATCACGACTTCAAGGTCTGTTGGTCCGGCCAACTCAGTGAGTTTTTGGCACCAGAACCGGAGCCTGTGGCCAAGGGCTGCACGTGCGACATCAACACCTTGATGGCAAAGGGCTGCCAATGCGGACAGTTCAAACGTGAGCAGAAGGGGAAGGATGATGAGTCGTCCGTGAGCGTATCCAGTTCATGCTCACAATCGTCGTCGCACTCTGAGTGTGGGTGGGGTGCCATCATGGACAACATCGAGATACTCAAGTACGAGTTCCTGTAGAACAAAGGCCCATGAACAGTCTCGGCTGGGTTCGAGTCCCCTTGCCAGGTGGAGCGAGACTGCGAAGCGTCCGTAGAACTACGAACGTGGTAGGATAAGCGGACGCGACTGACGGCAGCGTACCGGCGGTCTGGGCCCTCAATTTTGGCTCGGTAGGCAACGGCAGACCACACCCCCTGAGACGGGGTGATGCTGTGGGTTCAAATCCCACCTGAGCCATTCGTTTGGGGTAAGGCATGATGGTGGAGTGGCCTATTCTGACACTGCTGATAGGGGTTGTCCCCTTGCTCACGGCAGCTATCTACTCCATGTTCGCACGAAGGGTCGGCAAAATGAAAATCGAGGCCGTGGTGGTCTGCGTGAACTATTCCGACTTCCTGGCGTGGACACTTCCTGCTAATCGCTGTCAATTCGATAGGCTCGTAGTTGTCACGACGCCCAAAGACATTCGCACTCAGGAGCTATGCAGCTACTGGCACGTAAAGTGCGTAGTAACGGATGCCTGTTACAAAGAAGGTGCCGACTTCAACAAGGGCGCGATGATAAACGAAGGGCTCAAGGCCCTGGACGGCGACGGTTGGGTTGTCCATATGGACGCAGACATCTGGTTGCCGCCGCGCTTTCGCGAACTCATCAACGACCTGGTCCTCGACCAAGATGGTCTGTACACCATCGACCGCCTGATGTGCTCTGATTTTTTGGAGTGGCTCAAGTTCCTGTATGCGCCGCCGGCGCAGTATGAAAACGAAATCTTCGTCCACCTTCGTCCGTTCCCCGTAGGCGTTCGCATCGCCAACAAAGAAGCCTTCTATGGCGGCTGGATGCCCATAGGATTCTTCCAGATGTGGAACCAGGGGAAAAAGCAGATGTCGTATCCCGAGAAGCACACGGACGCTGCGCGTTCTGACGTGCTGTTCACGCTACAGTTTGACCGCTCCCACCGACACATGCTGGCTGAAATCGTGTGTGTGCATCTGGAGACAAAGATGCCGGCCGTGGCCGATGAGATGGGAGCCAACTGGTCGGGACGCAAGACGCCGCCGTTCGGCGTCGAAGTGCTTGGCAAAGAATTCTTCAGTCCTTCACCACCAAAGCCGGGGTCGTATCTACCGTAGGACGCTCCGGTGTATCTACCTGTTAGGAGAATGTGATGTTCAACCGATTCCTCAACGTGTTCTTTTTGCTACTCTTGGCCTTCGCGGGCGGCGCAATGGCCCACAAGCATTGCCCTTACGTGCAGCAAGCAGTCGGCACCCAGGCTCCCTGTTGCGTGTCCTCGGGCTGTTGCCCATGTCCATGCGGCTGTGCCGAAACCGGCGTGTGCGATTGCAAGACGCGGTGTCACAAGCGATAGGCATTCGATGACGAACCCGAACCTGACCCGCGTATCATGCGCGGGTTTTTTTCTTGGAGGATGATATGGGACTCATCATTGCAGGGACTGGACATCGCCCGCCGCGACTTGGGCTTGGCTACGATATAACGAGTCGTGATATTTTATGCGACTTCGTCATAAGCCATCTGAAGCGGCTGTCGCCGACCGTGGTCATCTCTGGGTTCGCCCAGGGGTGGGACCAGGCACTCGCGCAAGCTGCGCTTGCGCTCGGGGTTGAGTTGTGGGCGGCGATTCCGTTCAAGGGGCAAGAGAGCAAGTGGCCATCAAGTGCGCAACTTGATTACGCTACGCTACTGAAACGAGCGAAGCGAGTTGAAGTTGTGAGCGAAGGCGGCTATGCCGCTGCGAAATTCATTGCTCGCGACCGCTGGATGGTTGACAACGCTGACCAGGTGTTGGCCTTGTGCGACGACACTGGCGAGCGGAGCGGCACCAAGCAAACGATTGACTATGCCGTCTCAGTTGGCAAACCTGTGACCAACCTATGGAATGAATGGCGTGAATCACGAATATCAAGTGTGGGCAAACCCACCAAATAATACGGGACAGGTTTTCCTGGCAGCATTTACCATCAACAGATGGCAATGGGCTATGAAACTTGTTGCCTATTTGGAAGACCGGGAACACACTCGTATTGAACTACGCCTCTGTGAAGTGACATCGAAGGGAAGAAACAATGGATGCGATTAGCCCAACCGGAGTGTTCCTCAGCGCCTTCGCTGTTTCTGCTTTGGCTGGTCTAGCGGCGCTGTTGCGGTCTACCAACAAACTCACCGTGCTCGCTGTCATCAGCGCCATTCTCAACAGCGGCCTGATGGGGCTTGGCATCAGCTTGCTGTGGTATACGAAATTCCAAGACAACATTTATTTCTTGATTGGCATCTGTGTTCTCGCTGGTCTCGGCGGCATGACCACTGTGGACTTCGTTCTAACCGCCATCCGCAAAGGGGGGTTCTCTATCAAAGTCGGCAACGACGGCAAGAGTGTTGAACTCCCAGACAACACGGAGAAGAAAAATGAGCCGTAAAGACTTTTTCGCTGCCCTGAAGACTCACGCGGCTTCGCATCCAGGAATGCTTGGTGTCGTTGGTCGCATCTTCTGCTATACCATTGGCGTTGCTGTGTCTATGTTCGTGTCAGACATGGTGTTCAATGACGGCTACACAATGACGCTCAGCATCTTCATTCTGTTCGCCGTCATGTTCGAGCTTCTCTGGAACACGCCTGCCACGGTGCAGTATGAAAAGTCCATCAAGCAACACTGCCTCTCCTGCACACACTGCGCCGGTAGCCCACAACGAATTTTGGAATGCCAGCGCGTTGAGTGTCCGTTCCATTCCCATCGTCCCTTCCAGTTCATGCCGGCGGTGCGATGGCGTCTCCTTTGCTACATCCTTTGTGTTGTCGGTATCAGCGTCGTGGGTTTCTTTCTCGCAAGAGAGTCCAACGCGGTTCGCAATGACCAACAGCAGCAGCGACCCGCCGCTATCGAAAGGCAAAAATAACATGACTATCATCGAGCTTATGCCTATCAGTTTTTGTGTCGGCGTCGTGATTCGCGCAGCGTGGCTGGGCATCTATCACGAACTCAAGCAGGCACAGACCGAAATGTAAAAGAATCTGACCCAACAGGAGGATAGCATGGCAAGCGCCGTCAAGCGGCTCTTGAACCAGGGAAAAATCACACCGCCATACTGGTTAGAGTCCAACCTTCATCTCGAAGTCATCATGGGCAGCCGAGCCTACGGCTGCAACGACCCAGAAAAATCCGATTACGACATTCGCGGCGTCTTCACCCCGCCCAAGGTGATGGCGTTCCCAGCCACAGACGGCCTCGTCGTTGGCTACGACCAGATTCCCGAGTGCGGCCACTGGAACGAGAGCCACATCAAGGACCAGGACGGCAAGCGCGAGTACGATTTCGACATTCACAACATCACCAAGTTTCTCTATCTTGCCGAGGCCAACAATCCTAATCAGATTGATTTGCTATTCGCGCACGAATCTCAAATCAAGCATTGCACGCAAGTGGGCCGAATGCTATTAGACAGTCGAAGGCTGTTTTTGAGCAAGCTGTGTTGGAAACGCTTTCGCGGTTACGCAAGTGACCAGTTCCACAAGCTCAAGGAAAAACAACCCGAGGGCAAACGCAAGGAACTGGTGGAGACGTTCGGGTACGATGTGAAATTTGCGTATCACTGTTTACGGCTGCTCCGCGAATGCGAAATGATTCTCACCGAGGGCGACCTTGACCTCTATCGAGGGAACGAAGAGTACAAGGCCATCCGCAAGGGTGAGTGGCCGCTTGAAGTGCTGGAGCGAGAGTTCTATGCACGTCGAGAAGGCATCGAGAAAGTCTACCACCAGTCAGCGTTGCCAGAGAAACCGGACCACAGCAAGGTCCGCGAGCTTCTGCTACAGTGCCTTGAGCACCACTACGGAAGCCTGAGCCGGGTCGTTATGCGGCCGGATGCTGCATACGTGGCACTGCGGGACATTGATGCGGTGCTCATGGGGACCCGACATTTGTTTGACTCTCCTCAGCGTGAACCTATCGTTGAGGATGTGGAGGTACGTCAGTCATGATTGAGAAACTGCAAGCCCCAATTTACACGTGGGAACTCAACGGGCACAGCCGGCGATTCGCGCAGGTCGTCACGACCTACGCCATCGCGAAGGAACTGTACCAGGCCCGCCGCTACAACGCCCTGACCGGCAAGGGCGAACAACGGCAGAACATGGAGCCGCACGCCCGTAAGCTCGCCGTGGCCATGTGGGACGGCGTTTACACGCCGACGCCCATCTCGGTCGGCCTCTCGAAGAAGCATCGCGAGTCGCTCGTCTTCTCCAAGGACAACAGGAGCTTCACGCTCGAAGTGAACAGCGAGGACCCGTTGCCGTTGACGGACGGCGACCATCGCTTGGCCGGCATCCACAAGCTCTACAAGGAGGCCAAAGAGAACCTCAAGAGGTCCAAGACGGACGAGGACAAGAAGAAGTACGACGCGGCGGTCAAGGCCATCGAAAGCCTTCCCATCAGCGCGACTCTTCACATCGACGGCGACACCCAATGGGACTTCGTCAATCTCCAACAGGGGCGTCCGGTTGACCGAGCCCACATGCTGAGTCTGAACATTCAGCAGAAGAGATACGATGACCCGAGCTACAAGCTCGCGTTCGAGACCGCGAAGACGCTGGCCAAGGACGAAGAGTCCCCCTACTTCGGGCAGATTCGTTTCGATTCGCGCGGTATCGCTCCGCTTCCGCTGAGCACGCTGGTTGCCAAGGGCAGTAGCGACATCGGCACGTCGCTCCTCGGCCTGGCCCGGGTCGGCGAGACGCTCAAGGCAGAGGACCTGGCGTCGGCCATCACCACCGTCTACAAGGCCCTGAAGAAATCCGCGCCGGCGGTACTTGAATCGGGCAAACCGCTGACTACCATCGCCAATGGGGGGACCAAGGGTTCCGCCACGATGCTCATCGGCGTGGCCACGTGCTACGTCTTCGCCGGCCGTCCGAAGGACCTGACGCCGCTCATCGAAGCCGCCCAGGAACTCAACGAGGACCTGGCCGGGAACTTCTCCGGGCCGACCAAGCGCGCCTACCTGCGGAAGTTCGCGCAGGCGTACTTCAAGAAGAAAGACAACCTTCACGAAGGCATCCCGACAGAACTCGTCGAGAAGCTGTCCGCGTCCACCTTCGCTATCACCAGACTTCCCCAGGCTTCTGCCGACGACACGGAGGAGCCGGAGCAGCCGGAGTCTCAAGAACCTGCCGCCTCCCTTCAGGAGCCCGCTCAGGCAGGCCAACCGGCTGACGAACCAGAGGTTACGACCGAGGCGCTGGATGAGGCCGTCCGTGGCCAGCAAGCCAACCCGGTCGTTGTTGATGAAGCTGCCGCGCCAGAGGCCGTCATGACGACTTCCACTGGCGACCCCTGGGAGAAGGAAATTCAGGGCTAAGTTTTCGCAAAACTTTCGGCATAAGTTGACGAGTTGGCCGGCGCAAGTGCTCATCTTTCACCTACTTGTGTCGGCCACTCGTATTTTTCAAGGACTCGCAGTATGGAAGTGAATCTCTCAGCGCCTGTCAACCAGCTTGGATACGGCATCGTAGGTCTCAACGTGCTGGCCGGGCTCCGACGCCAGGGGCACAGCCCGGCGCTATGGGTTCTGGGGCTCCCAGAGGTCCCTGAGCAGCACCGGGACCTGGTCAACGAGGCAATCGCCAGGACCAGCACCTTCGACCGCCTGGCCCCTTCCCTGCGCATTTGGCACCAGTTCGATTTGGCCCAGCACGTGGGCAAAGGATTGCACGCCGCCCTCCCCATCTTCGAGCTTGACCGCTTTCGTCCCGTCGAGCTTCACCACCTGAAACAACAGGACCTGGTCATCGTCGCGTCCGCCTGGGCCGCTGACATCCTCAAAGCCAACGGAATCGACAACATCTCCATCGCGCCCTTTGGCGTGGACCACGACATCTTTTTTCCACGTGACGTTGATACCGCCCCGGAACAACCTACCATCTTCTTGAATGTTGGTAAGTGGGAGCTTCGCAAGGGTCACGACCTGATTGTCAAAGCCTTCAACAAGGCATTCGCGCCCAGCGACAATGTCAAGCTGGTCATGCTCTGCTACAACCCATGCTTCGCGGACCCCGAAAAACTTCGTCGCTACAACGAGCAGTGGGCGAATCTCTATCGCCGCTCCGCTCTGGCCGAGAAGATTCAGGTCGCTGAAAGCCGGCTGCCCACGCAAGAACACGTGGCTGAAATCATGGCTGCCGCTGACTGCGGCGTCTTCCCGACCCGGGCCGAGGGCTGGAACCTTGAACTTGGCGAGATGCTCGCGATGGGCAAGACCTGCATCGCCAGCAACTGTTCCGCGCACACGCAGTTCGTGCGAGATTACAACTGCAAGCTCATCGAGACCACCACGCTCGAAGACGCCTATGACGGCGTCTGGTTCTTCGGTCAGGGCAAATGGTACGAGATGGGCGACGACCAACTGGAGCAGTTGGTTGTTCATATGCGTGACGTTCACGCACAGAAACAGGCTGGCAAGAGTATGCGCAACCAGGCCGGCATCGACATGATGAAGGAATTTACCTGGGACCATACGGTCCAGACATTGTCCTCGGCACTCCAGAGGAAGCCATGATTATTCGAGAGATGGTTGTTGACGACCTCTATCGTGGCTACCTGCAATGCCTGGAGCCGCTCGCTGAGACCAAGCTTCTGATACCCGAAGCCATTCAAATCTTTCAGCGCATCAAGGCTTCGCCCAATATCAGGATTTTTGTGGCCATCGCCGAAGTCAATTGGACTACCACCGAATGCGTCGGCACCGTGACTGTCATCGCGGAGCAGAAGTTCATCCACAAAGGAGGACTGGTAGGCCACATCGAAGATGTGTCGGTCCGCAAAGACTGGCACGGCAAACGCGTCGGCAAACAATTGGTACATCACGCACTCGACTATTGCAAATCTCTCGGCTGTTACAAGGTCATCCTCGATTGCCGAGAAGAACTTGTCTCCTACTACAACTCATTTGGTTTCAAAAAATACGAGTCGGGGATGAGACTGGACCTGGCGTGCGAAACTTCCGAGAGAGCCTGAGCAGTGGCAAATTCGGTGAGGTCGCCCTGGCAAAATGTCTCCGTCGAGCAGGTTTCCTCTGCGTGCCACACGATGGCATCGAGTATGACCTTCACTGCAAACTTGACGACTTGGACTTCACGGCCGAAGCGAAGTTTGACCAGATGGAAGCCAAAACTGGCAACATCGCGGTCGAGTATTACAACACGAAACAATGCAAGCCCAGCGGCATCATGGCAACTACCGCCGACTTGTGGTGCGTAGTTCTTCAGGACCCGGTCACTATCTGGATTTGCCAGGTGCCGGACCTGCGCGAGTTCCTCCAGCGGAACAAACCATATCGTGAAGTGGTCAACGCTGGCGACGACAACGCCGCGCTCAAGCTCTATTGCCGCGACATCATTTTGCCTGCGGTCTTCACGATGGTTGACGAGCTTCATCCGGCAGAATTGACAGACACCATCCGAGGCATGTTGCCATGTTTGACATCGAAGTAGCCGTCGTCCTTCTGTCGATTGACCTGTCGGGCGAGAAGATTCCGCACTACATGATGGTCTACGCAAATGGTCAATGGCAACTGCCTACGACGTTCATGGAAGCGAGCGAGTCGAGTTTCGATGCGGCTGCTCGCCTCGTAGAAACCCTCATCGAACACAAGGTCAGACGCGGCAACGCCGGCTGGGTGGAACTGAGCCAGTGCGGGCTGTACGACAAACCAGAACGACTCTTCGAGGGCGAGCGGCAAATAACCGTGTCCTATGGCGGCATGATTCCCAAAGGGCTCATCAAGCTCCGGCCGCAACCGGTTCACCAGTTGTCCTGGTTGTCTGCTCAGGACCTGCTGAAGGCTGAGCAGGAGAGGAAGATGTTCATGGACCATCTACAAATCATCGCGGGAGTGGGGCGGCAACTATGAATTGGAAGTTCTGGCAGCGTAAGCCCGTTGAAGAACCGGTGTCTCCTTTTCCGGACGTGCCCGTCTTTACCATCGAAGGTTTGATGGACGGCAACTGTTTCATCAAGTGCGAGTGGCCGAAGCCGGTCAGCCCGCAGCACGCCGTCATCATCGCCAGGGAACTGGCCAACCTCATGTACATGGCCAGCACCGGCGAACTCCTCAGCACGATGTTTCAAGCAGTCGCGGTCAATGGTAACCAAGTGGAAATGGACGGCATTGCCAACAACGCCATCGACATGACTCAAAAAGCGATGACGGCTCTGGCCAAAGCGGACCGCGACAGCGAGTTGGTGGTGACTCCAGAAGATGCTTTCAAGGTGCCATGATACAAGTCAAAATCATCGCTGACAGCGTGAATGTGAACGGCAACCGTATCACAACATTCGTGCTCACCTATCCACGCTTCATCCATTCCGAGTTCATGACGCACCGCGTCATCTCCAGGAACGCAGCTTCCAGCCGCGACATTCCCATTCTGACCATGCTCGGGAACGTACTGAAAACGCCGGCCGAGCCAGTCACCTGGGGTATGAATGGCAAGGGGATGCAAGCCAAGCAAGAGCTTGGTTACGTGCGAAGATTATTCGCGCGTGCGTTGTGGATTGCGGCATCTTACTTTGCCTGCTTATTCGCCTGGCTGCTATCTAAGCTTGGCGTCCACGAGCAACTCGCGAATCGCCTGATTGAGCCGTGGGCTCACATGACCACGATTGCCACGGCTACTGAATGGGCGAACTTCTTCAATCTCCGCTGTCACAAGGACGCACAGCCTGAGTTTCAAGAACTCGCGTTCAAGATGCTCGAAGCGTACACTGCCAGCACGCCCAAGCGACTGGTGTTTGGCGAATGGCATCTGCCGTTCGCAGACAAATACATCGGCGAAGGGTTGACCAACGACCAACTGCTGAAGATTACCGTGGCCAGGTGTGCTCGCGTCAGCTACTTGAACTTCGAGGGTGACATCGACCATCAGAAGGATTATGACCTTCACGACAGGCTTCTGGAACAGGGCCACATGAGCCCATTCGAGCACGCGGCTCAGGCAGCGCCGAGTTCCGCAGTGCCGCTCAGCAACTTCAAGGGTTGGTTTCAGTATCGCAAAACCATTGCTACTGAGAATCGGTCAACGCTCGATGCAAATGCCATATTAGCCGCAAGGATTGCTCAATGGAACAAGAACGTCGAATCATCTGGTTGAAGTGGGTGGACCCATTCGCCCACATGGTACGCGACGAGAAGGATGAAGACGAAGACAACATCGACTTCAGGGCGGCTCGCGATTCCTTCTACGACGACGATGACCAGCCTGGGCCAAAACACGGCCCAGACCGCAACGGCACAGGACCGGCCATCATCAGTCCGCAAGGCGTCATCCCGATTCATGAAAGTAACCTGCCAAGTCGCATCTTCAATTTCTGGCTCGGCCACACCAATTTTGGCATCACTCGTGAAATCGCCAAGGCCATCTCGCGAACACCAGGCGTCGAGACGCTTGATGTATTCACGCGCTACCGTTTTCGCATAGGCGTCGGCAAAGCCTTCAACCAACACGCAGTTAGAAAAGCTATCGACGACCTGTTGAGGCCGAAACCAAAAGAAGAAAAGAAGGAAACCAAGAAGCCATCTTCTCCACTCGAACGAACACAGGCACTATTGAAAAAGAAGTTCAAAGCTTGGGCTATAGGCGTGATGCCAAGTGGCATCATCGAGGTAGCCGGCGGCGAAACAGTTGAGGAAGTGACCATGAAAATGAAACGCTTCGAGCCGCGTGCGACACGGATGGTCTTGTCCTGGGAGCTTAGTAATGACAAAAAGGACGCCCCGTCCCCGTAGAGCAATTTCGGACACAGAGTTCAACGAAGCCCTGGCTAACTCCGACAACGCGAACATCATAAAAGCGGTTACGCAACGATACTGTGGGGTATTGTCTAGCGATGACCTTCGCGCTTGTGGCCTTCATGCCCTATGGCGATGCTTGCAATATCACGACCCCAGCTACGGCCAAAAATTCACCACGTCGCTCCATCGCTTCACCGATTGGGAATGCAAGCGGGAACTGAGAAAGCAACGCGGCGGCAAAACCAAGCGTGCTGTTGTGATTGTGCCGCTCTACGAACAGAGCGTCGAAACGCTTCATGAAAATCAAGACTTCCTCGGCAATAACCTGTACAACCCGCTCAACGAAGAGCTTGAGCATGTCAGAGAACGCATGGGGCAACTCCCATTCGATTGGCAGCGCCAGGTTGTCGAGCAGTATTATTTCAAGCACATGACGATGGAGCAGATTGGCCGTGCGAACGGCTACTCCAAAGAGGCAGCCCGGCAGAAAATCAACAAAGCTCTGACCTGTCTGCGTCGTCTATGCGAAGTAGGACTCGAAGCATGAGCAGAACAGCCAAAGCAATCCCCGACCAGCCCACCGGTGAAGGCGTCGTCATTCAAAACGGCAACGCCTTTGGAACTCGCTTTGCCAAGCCGAAGCCGGCACCGGTAGTATCAGTGGAACCCAAACCGCAAGAACCAGTACAAGAAGGAGACTCCGAAAGTGAGCCAAGACAACACAGTGGTCATCGACCCGCAGGAACCAAGCCAGCCAAACCCAAGCCCGCAGCCAGTGGCGGCAGCAATCGACCGAGCAACGGTCGAGAAGGCGCTGTCGATTCTGACGAAGGTGCTCGCGGGCGCAGCGATGTTCAGCAACAACGAGTGGCTGAAGAAAATCTCAGTGGCCCTGGAGCAGTTGCTGACGAAGGACTGGTTCGTGGACCTGCTGATGGAAGTGCTGACTCTGTTTGAGAAGAACGCTTCCGAAGAAGAAATTCACGCAGCCGTCGTTCGTCACATGACGCGCCCGGCCTAACCAAAAAAACACGCGCCCAGTACGCAGAAGGAAAACTCCTGATACCACACTTCGCTGTGGTCGGGCAGGCGGCAGTTCCGGAAGCCCTGGGATGCGTGGTCAAAGCCGCGAAAGCGGCGGTGACGCAAGCCCTACTGCCGCCTTGGTTTTGGGACAACCACGAAAGGACAAGAACATGAGGACCCGTCTCGCCATCGCCTGTCTCGCTTTGCTTTTTTGCTTCACTGGATTTGCGGGAGCCACAGACTTCGTGGTGCCAACGCAGCGCATCCTCGGAGCAGAGAACCCCATCCCCCTCGGGGACATGGTCGTTCTCAACGTGTCTCCGGTCGAAAAAGCACCGCCCCATCTCATTGCCACGTCCTATCGTTGGCGAGTTATCAACGCTCAGGGTCAGGAGAAGCGCGTCCTCGAACATGACGGCGGCGTCTTCTTCGGCAGCGGCATTCAGAACACGACCTTCCTCGCGATGTGTGCCGTTACGCATCTGTATGTTGTTCGTGACGCAGAGAACAAGGTGACTGAGGTCGCATCACGGACCGTCTTCCTGCTCACGCCTGTGACCATTGGAGGCGGGCCAGCACCGCCCCCGCCGCCTGGACCTAATCCGCCCCCGGGTCCAAACCCTCCACCGCCTGGTCCAAACCCGTCGCCGATTCCGGATGGTCGCTTCAGGCTGGGGCAGCAAATTTTCAACCTGACTACGAAGAACGTGCCGGCTGGCAACCGTCAGCAGGGAGCACAGGCTGTGGCACAGTCCTTCCGTGGCATCGCCTCGGCTATTGCGGCCGGGACTCTGCGCGACCCGCAGCAAATACTTCAACAAACGACCCAGAGCAACCAGGCGGCTTTGCAACGAGCCGGCCTGCAACGAACGGAGTGGGAGTCCACTTTCCGTGGCTTGCAGGATGTCCTGTTCGCTCTGTATGAAAGCCGGACACTGAGCACCGCTGACGACTTCCGCGCGGCATGGCTCGAAATCGCAACCGGCCTGGAGGCAGTACGGTGAGCATCGGATTCCAACTCGCCCGAGACTACGAAAAGGGCACACTCTGCGGCTGGGGTGAGATTCGCCAGCCTGGTATCGTGAAAGCGCAGTTCAACCTTCTTGAGAGCGGGTTCCTGCCATTCCACATCCGCCAACAAACCAAGGTCACCGCCGGCCGCAAGATGTTCCTCTACCAGGTTGTTCGCAAAATCCTGGGACAGGACACCAAGAACTACCCGCAAGAAATCGGCGACTGTGTCTCCTTCGGGGCTAAGAATGGCACTGAGTATTTGACCTGTACTCAGATTGCATCCGTGGCCCAATCTCTTTATGAGAGCGGCGGGGACTACCAGAGCTACCTGGCCAACGCTCGCATCAAGTTCCGGTCCATCTTCCCACCGTGGTTTTACGGCACCGGCCGCGTCTACGTTGGTGGTGGTCGGCTTGGCAATGAGGATGGTTCGCTGGGCAGTTGGATGGCGGCAGCTGTTCAGAAGTACGGCGCGTTGTTCTCTGATGACTCGAACGTGCCGGCCTACTCCGGACGCATCGCCAAGGCGTGGGGCGACCCGAATCCCCGCAACGACCTGGACAACTTCAAGGACGTTGCCAAGCAGTACCTGGTGAAGGGCGCGGCCCTCATCCGGTCGTGGGACGACCTGGTTGCCGCTTTGTGCAACGGCTATCCGTGCCCGACAGCGAGCAACATCGGCTACGGCATGGAGCCTGGTCGCGATGGCTTCCATGTCCAGAACACCCAATGGGGGCACCAAATGTGCTTCATTGGGGCCGACGACAACGACAAGGACCCCTACGCCCTGATTGTGAACTCCTGGGGTGACGTTCATGGTCACCTGAAAGATTTCGAGAGCGGCGAGGACCTACCCGTTGGTGTTCTCCGCGTCCGCCGACGTGACGCCGAGAAGCACATCCAGGCACAAGAGACGTTCGCGTACTCTGCCTTCGACGGGTTCCCGGAACAAGGGCTTGATAAGGCCCTCTTCATGCTGGTGTAATATGAATACGAACCGAGGCGCGTTGGTTTTGGCCATCATCGCCGCAATCGGGCTTGCCTTCACAGCGTACAGCCTCGGTCTCATAACAACCAATCACACGTTGCAGGACGAGAACAGGCCACGGCCACAACCCCTTCCTGCTCAACCGAGGGCTGTCGAAGTGCGAGTCCATACTGGACCTGGTTCGGCAACCATCACGTTCAAGGAGAACCGATGAAGAATCTCATTGCAATCGCTGCTCTACTCATGGCACCGCTCTTCGTGCTCGCGTGCGACCCGCCGCAGGCACAAGCGCAAGCTCGACGCATTCAGTTCAACCTGATTCAGCAGTCGCCGCCGGTGGTCTGGCAACAGGCGCAGCCTGTTCAGTACCAGTATCAATGTTCCAATGGCCAGCGCTACCTCGTTCCGGTCAACCAACCGCAGCAGTACCAGTACGTGCAACAACCGCAGCCTGTGGTCCAATACTACCACGCGCCGGCTCCGACTTACACCTACTACGCGTATCCGCAACAGCGCAGTTCCAGCATCGGCTTCAGCCTGTTCCGAAACGCCGGCCCGTCCTGCGGCCCCGGCGGTTGTTCTTCGGGCCGCTGAAACTAACTACAGGTCGTAGTTGCGACCATCGCCCACGAAAGCCACAGTTATCTGTGGCTTTCAGTTTTTAGGAGACAGTCCATGTCCACAACAAGTGACAAAACATTCGAGGTTGCAAAGCTTATGGTCGAACGCTATAAGCACCCCGTTGCCACGACGTTTGACCCGATGCTGATTCTTGCTTTGGTTAGCGTGGTCTTTCAGGCTATCAAGTTTGTTAGGGAGTGCTCGAAGGACCCAGCAGCGGGTAGGACCGTGTTGAATCGCCCAGGCTTTCTGCGGACTCGGCGGCTGCGCAAGCTCATCGCCGAACATCTTCCGGAAGGCGTGTCGCAAAACGAAGCTGAGCTTGCCTTGCGCGCGGTTGGAACGACGCTGACAGTGGCGGACGTGGCGGCGCTCTATCACGAGCAAGAGATAACCGACCTTCAAGGCCAGGTTTCACAAATTCTAGTTCGCCAAGGAGAAGTTCAAGGATGAAACAACTCATCGCGTGCTTTGCGGCCGTCTTTATCTTCGCAATGCCGGCTCGTGCCGACGTTCCCGAAGACATCATCGCCGCGTCCGTTCAGGTCAACGACGTTGGCTCAGGCGTCATCTACCGCAACAAGACTGTCTCGTTTGTGTGGACCGATGCGCATGTCATCGACGACTCGCAATCGGTAACCAAGAAGGCTTGCCCGAAAACAGGGCGACCAATCACCGTCGTGACCTACAAGGACCACTGGTGTCATCAGGACCTGGTCGAAGATGGCCGCAAAGTCGGCCGCATCAGCGTGCTGGCAAAAGTGGTTCGATACAGCGAGAGCCACGACATCGCATTGCTGCGCGTCTACAAGGCCAACTTCGGCAAGAGCGCCAAGTTCGCCGCCGCCATTCCTAAGCAGGGCACCGGGGTGTGGAACGTGGGCTGTGCTCGCGGCAACGCTGGAACAATGTCCCTCTCCGATGGCGTTGTCTCGGCCGTAGGCCGTCTCAGGCGCGATGGCGTTTCCACAGACACGGATTCTCCATTCATCTACGACCAATTTACATGCGCGGTTGCCCACGGCAATTCCGGCGGCGGCATCTTCCGCAAGGACAACGGCGAGTGTCTCGGCCTGTTTACTGAATGGATGGCTGGGAATCCTCTCACGTTCGGCTGTACCATGATGACGCCGACCCGACGCATCCGCGAGTTCGCGAAGACCTACAAGTGCGAATGGGCTGTGGACGATTCTGTCCCCATTCCTGAGACGGACAGGGAGCCGATTACGTGCGACCCGCTGGAATCTCCTGAGCCGGCGTGTGCCATCCCGGAATGTGGCACGCCGAATGCGCCTCCTCGTCCGTTCATCATTCCGCTTCCTCAGCCCCCGGGCTCCTCTCGTTCGAGCGGCGACAACCGATAACCAAATCTGTCTGCAAAAGCGCAGGGGCTTGTGCCTCTGCGCTTCTTTATATCTCTTGGAGTGACACATATGGAGAGGTTAGAGAACCTCTTACGACACGTTTCGCACGTCAGAGAAAATTGCGAATTGCTCGGCGAAAGACTGATAGCAAGAGGCGATGCGGCAATTGGCCTTCAACTAATCGCCAACGGACACATCCACGACAACTCGAAATTCTATGGGCTGGAGTGGGAGTATCTCAACGACGGAGCCTGGCCGTATGACGACGACTCGAAAAAGGAGTTGTTCGCGGCGGCTCTCAAACAACACGTGGTAACCAATCCCCACCATCCAGAGTATTGGCCTGGTGGAATCAAGTCGATGCCTCCACTCTATCTTGCCGAGATGGTGTGCGACTGGCACGCGAGAAGTTCTGAGCAGGGAACAGACCTGTGCGAATGGGCTCGTGGCAAAGCCCCAAAGCGATTTGGCTTCAGCAAGCGGTCCCGCATAGCGATTGAAATCAAGGAGTTCCTTGACCTGCTCCTCGAAAGGAAGTTCAAGTGAAGCAACGCTACTTCATCATCTGCGTCGAATGCTGCAAGGAATACATGATTGACTCGGTCGAAGAGGCTGATGCGACCAACTTCTGTGTCCGCTGCGGCGGCAAGTTGACCAAGAACCACATACTCATCGAAGCTGCCAAGCAGCCCAAGATTGAGAAGTGGGACCGGCGATTTCTCGAATTGGCCAAGTTTGTCTCGCAATGGTCCAATGACCCATCGACGAAGGTTGGAGCGGTCGTCGTTGGCCCGGACCGCTATGGCAAGATTCGCCGCGTTGTCGGGCTCGGATTCAACGGATTCGCCTGCGGTATCAACGATGAGCCGGCTCGCTATGAGAACCGAGACCTCAAAATCAAGCTCATCCGCCACGGCGAAGACAACGCCATGACGTTCGCCAAGTTCAACGAAGGCTGCACGCTCTACACCTGGCCGTTCCAGCCTTGCTCGGCGTGTGCCGGCCGAGCCATTCAGGAAGGCATCTGCCGCATCGTAGCGCCCGTATGCCCCAAGCATTTGCTAGGACGCTGGGGCGAAGAGTTCAAGCTGTCCGAGATGCAGCTTCAGGAGGCTGGGATTCCCCTTCAACTGGTGAAACTATGATATGGCAGAACATCGACCATCTCGCTCAGGTTCTTGACGCCGAGCGCTCACTTGGGTACACCCTGGAGACTCGATTTGGGCCCGAGCACGGCCGCAAAATCGTTTGCACGTCAGGCGGTTTTGACCCACTTCACGTCGGTCATCTGCGGTGTATTCAAGAGAGTCGCCGCTTCGGGCAGCTTCTCGTTGTCATCGTCAACGGCGACAGCTTCCTGCAACGGAAGAAGGGTTATGTGTTCATGCCGCTCGCCGAACGGATGGAACTCATCGACGGCATTGCGGGCGTAATCCACGTGGTCGCCTGGGACGACGGGTCGCAATATGTTGACCGCGCCCTTGCCACTCTTCGACCCGACTTCTTCACGAAGGGCGGTGACCGCTCCTCACCGGAGTGTCTCTCGCCAGCCGAGTTGCAAATCTGTGAAGCAATAGGATGCCGGATTTGTTACGGCGTAGGAGGTCGGGAAAAGATTCAATCAAGCTCTTCCCTGGTTAGTTCATCAAGTCGTCACCACTAAGGGGAGAATCGGTATGTCATCTGGTCTGCTTGAGCTTCAAAAATTCACAGCTGTGTCGAAGTATGCGCGCTGGCTCGAAGATAAACAACGACGAGAAACCTGGCTGGAAACAACGGGCCGCTTTCGCGGCATGATGCTGGAGCGATTCCCGGGACTGAAGACGGAAATTGATTGGGCATTCGATGGTGTTGACAAGCTCGAAGTGCTGGGCTCTCAACGAGCCCTACAGTTCTCTGGTCACCCAATCAATCAACACAACGCCCGCATCTACAACTGCTCGGGCAGCTACTGCGACAGGCTACGCTTCTTCCCTGAAGCCTTCTACCTCTTGCTGTGCGGCTGCGGAGTCGGCTTCAGTGTCCAGGAACATCACATCCAACACCTTCCGCGATTCAGCAGGAAGAGGTTGGCCGGCGTCGGGTTGCCCTGGAAGCAATATGTCATCCCCGACACCATCGAGGGGTGGGCTGATGCTCACGCGGTCCTCCTCAGCAGCTTCCATGAAGAGCCCATTCGCGGCTTCGAGGAATATCACGACTGCAACGTGGACTTCGTCTTCGACAAGATTAGGCCAGAGGGTGCCAATCTCTCCTTCGGGATTGGTGTGGCTCCCGGACCAAAGCCGCTGTCGCTATCGCTAAGCCGCAACCGCAAACTGCTGCTGCGCGCTATCAGCGAGGGGTTGGAGAAATTCAACTCCATCTACGCTTTCGATTACGCAATGCACATGGCCGACGCGGTCGTGTCCGGCGGCGTCCGACGAGCAGCAACCATCTGTGTCTTTGACCTGTGGGACCAGTTGATGGCCACGTCGAAAACGGGGAACTGGCTGGAGACAAACCCGCAGCGTCAGCGAGCGAACATCTCCTCTTCTCTGCTCAGGGGCCATGTTTCCTTCGAGAGCTTTTGGAAGCTCGTTCAGTCCACGCGCGAGTTCGGCGAGCCTGGGTTTTATTGGACCAGTCATCCCGACATGCTGCCCAATCCATGCGTCGAAATCGGCTTCTGGGCAAAGCTGGCTCTGACGCCTGACCATCCGGAATGGGAAGCCATTCTCCGCGACTACCAGGGGCCACGACACAAAGTCTGCGAATTGTCCGGTTGGCAGTTCTGCAACCTCAGCACCATCAACGGCAAGACGATTCGTAACACCCTGGACTTCTACGAGCGGTGTCAGAAGGCCGCGTTCATCGGCGTGTTGCAGAAGACCTTCACCAAGTTCCCATACCTGGGCCGTGTGAGCGAACTCATTGCCGAACGCGAGGCCCTGCTTGGCGTGAGCATTGCCGGCATCATGCACCATCCCGAAATCCTGCTCGACCCGGACATCCAGCGCGAAGGCGTTCGCCTGGTCAAAGACGTTGACCGGGTTTACTCGGCGAAGATTGGCGTCAACGTAGCGGCACGTGGCACCTGTATCAAGCCGGATGGCAACAGCGCTTCCCTGCTCGGTTCCTACAGCGGCATCGGGCCTGGCAAGTTCCGGCGAGGCTTTCGCATTGCCCGGGCAGGCGTGAATGAGGCCCCATACCAGCATTTCAAGAGCATCAATCCCCAAGCTTGCGAGCCGGTGCTACACGAGCACGGCGGCAAGAACACGGACGTGATTCGTTTCTGCGTGGAATACGAAGGCATCCTCGAAGACGACCTGTCAGCGGTGGACATGCTGAAGGCTGTCAAGTCCACCTACATCAATTGGGTGTGCGAGGGGAAGGTCCGCGAGCTATGCACCAAGGAGTGGCTCTCTCACAACGTCTCGAACACTGTCCGGGTCCGACCCGATGAATGGGAGACGGTCGCGCGGTTCATCTTCGACAATCAGGATTTCTTCGCCGGTGTCAGCCTAATATCCACGTATGGAGACCGCGATTTCGCCCAGGCCCCGTTCACTACGGTCTATGAAGACCATGAAATCGAAGAGATGTATGGGCACGAAGCTTGGTTGTCCGGCTTCACTCTCGGCTTGTGTGGCGAGGAGTATTTTGGTCACCTATGGACGGCTTGCGAAATCCTTCTCGGACAACGAACCATCCAGCAGCCCAATGACGAGCAAGCGGCCTGGCTGAAGCAATCGAAAAACTTTGCCGACCAGATGTTCGATGGCGATGTCACCAAGGCGACCTACTGCATGAAGGACATCTACAACAATGGGCTCTGGAAGAACCTCAAAAAGTCCTACAAGCCTGTGGACTACTCGCAAATGCACGAGGAAACTAACGGCACCAAGCTCGGAGCAGAACTCGCTTGTGCAGGCGGGGCCTGCGAACTGTAATCTCCGCAAGGAGGGTCACCGGCACTCGGACTGTGCGGCAATGTCTACGGACCAGACTCAGTCCGGTGCCAGTCTTTTAGAGAAGGCCGAGGAGAAGCGATGAAGGAAGCCACAGGCAATCTCTGGACAGTCCCTGCAAGTTGGCGATGCGTGACCACCAACGGCATCGTCAAGGACAATGGCGAGCTTGTCATGGGGGCCGGTGTCGCTCTCGAAGCCAAGAAGCAATACCCGGACCTACCGAAGAAGCTCGGGCAGTGGGTCGAGAAGTATGGCAACCGTCCCTTCCTGTGTCGCGATGAAGGCATCATCACCTTCCCGACCAAGCAACACTACAAGCACAACTCCAACGTGATGCTCATCCGCAGCAGTGCCGAAAAAATTGTCGCCATTGCCGACAAGTACAAGCTTCATTCAATCGTGCTGCCGCGACCGGGCTGTGGCAACGGCGGCTTGACCTGGGACTTTGTGAAACCCTATTTGGAGGACTTGTTGGATGAACGCTTCACAATCATTACCGAAGGTGTATGTGGCTAGTCGCTTGGAGAACTGGCCAAAGGTCAAGGAAATTCAGAACAAGCTCATCAGTCGCGGCCTGGTTATCTCTCACGATTGGGCGAGCCTGGCTGAGAAGGCGGTCGCTGGCTTTATCGAGATTCCCGATAATTTATCGCGAATCCAAATCAACGCCATCATGTCGTCCAAGGCCCTCCTTCTGTTCACTCCAGGTGGACGTGGGGCTCATGTGGAATCTGATAAGGGTACGATTGATTGGACAAACAATTTGCTGCCGTTGGTGTATTCGGAATAGGTAAGACAACATGCCGACTTATGAATACCACTGTGATACCTGCGACACGACTCACGAAGAGTCGCGAAGCATTCACGCGCCGCACCCCAAAAAATGCCCGACGTGTGGCCAAAAGGCTGGCGAAAAATTCAGCCAGGTGTTCACCAATCACAACGTTGTCTGCCTGGTCTACGGCAATCCAAAGACCATCGGTCAGCAAGCCGAACAGAACGCGAAGCGTGTCGGCAAGGCCAAGCTCGAAGAGATGGCCGAGAAAGAAAAGGAACGTGTCAGCAAGGCGAAAGGAAAGCTCCCCAAGGGAGCCTCCCGTATTGCACGGTCTGATGACGACCCGCCCTGGTTCAGGTCGGGTGAAGTCCCAGGTCTGCCGCGCAGTGACAAGCCGCTCGACATGAGCACTGTGAAGGACGTAACGAAGTTCGTTGAGACGGGGCAAAAGTCATGATACAGAGCAACCCCGACGCACCGCACCGCGCGGTCATCTGGCTCTACGCTGAAGTGCATGAGATGCTGAAAACCGGAGAGTGTTCTGGCTCACCAGTTCACAAGGTCAGACAGTTTCCGATTGTCATCGACGGCTCAAACAGAGAAGAGGCAATACAGAAGCTCGAACAGCTTCTCAAGGAGTTGAAAGCTCGATGAATCCGAATCAAAGTCTCGCTGCATTGAAGCATGGCCGCAAAGTCCGCGAAGAAGAAGTGGCTGAGAAGATTGCTGGCAACCTCCAAGACGGCAACCACATCTATCCTGCCTGTTCCAATTGCAACGCCATCCTCATGGACATCTGGCGTACCCGACCACACGAAACCGAAACCTGGAAGATTCGCGCGACGTGCCCGTTCTGCGGCGATAGCAGTTTTGTTATCGAAGTGCAGGGCGGCTTTCACATCGGCGGCTACGGCGAAATCAAAGAGGATGACGCCGAAGATGATATTCCATCGACCGTCGTTGAAGAGTTTCAATGCGACGGCGACACGTTCAATTTCACCATCAAGAAAGCGAATCCCGATGCCAAGCCTCTTACAAGATGACTACGTCGTCCACACCATCAAGCCGGCCGAACCTGACGTTGTGCAGGGAGCGGTCACAGTCGATGGCTTCGCTCTTGGCGGCAAGCGCGTCGAGCCTGACGCGGCAAACTGTCTTGCCAAGCGTGCAAAAGATTGCGCGACAAGCATCGAACGATACTGGCTGAAGCGGGCAACCACCGGCAACAACGCCGGCAAGCTCTACAACCCGAACTGGCCAATCCATGACAGCAAAGCGGAGTACGCCTTCGTGAAGGCGACCAAGGAGGCGTTCGATTCTTACGTGCGCTTCCTTGAAACAGACAATCCGCTGTTCCTTCACCAAGCGGAAAGGGCCTAATATGGCCAAGGCAAAGAAGAAGATTGAGACCCATCCCAACAAGGCTGAGGTCTTTTACATCGAAGAGCACGCCGGCCAGAAGACGGCCGAAGAACTGGCAACGGACCTCGGGCTCGCCCAGGACCTGGTTCAGGAGGTCCTGGACAAGCTCCCTGAATCGCAGAAGAAGCCGAAGCCAAAGAAGAAGAAGCTCGCCAACTTCGAGACCGGCAAGGGCATCGTAGCGATGACCGGGGACCAGGCGATGGACGACGACGCCGCTGAAGGCACAAGTCCGTTCATCACGAAGCCTGGCAAGCCCAAACGCAACGACGCTTTCTTCAAAGAGCACGAAAAAAATCTTCACAAAATTCGTCCAAACGAGCCTTTCAACTAGGCCACTCTTTGGCTATATGGTCGCGTCACCCCGAAAAGGAGCGCGACTATGGCCAAGACGAATTGGGCAAAAGACAAGTTATCCATCGAGTACCTTATTGATTCAGGTTTGTTGTTTGAAATCAATCGCACCATCCTGCATTTGTTCGGCATCGCTCTCGTCGTCAAGTCCGACGAGAAGGGCGTGAAGCGTTTCGACTTCAAGGACTGTCGCAGTGAGCCAGAGACGCTCCTGTTCGACAAGAACACCATCGAAGCCGGCGCGCTGAAGCTCAGGCGCTTCTTAGAAGAGTTTGGCTGGTCTCAGGACGAGCGGCGATGTCGCAAGCTCGGCTGGGGCTGCCAGTATGTCCCGCAAAGGAGCGACAAATGATTACGAACGAACGCGACTATGTGGCCCTGGCTGCGGCCAATACTCGTGACCAACAGGCGGTCATCAAACTACAGTCCTGTCTTGAAGACCCCAAGCTCTGCGAACGAGAGAAGCTTTGGGTCGAAGAAGAAATGACGGGCAACCAAGAGGCCATCGCCAATCGCCTTCGTGAGATGGCGACATGGGACGCGGAACACAACGCGGACCGCAAGGGCACCTGGATTCCGCTTTACTCAGGCTATCGCATTTGGCTTGAGGACCCGCGCCCGCAAGACATTCGCATCGAAGACATTGCTCATGCCCTCGCTAACCTCTGTCGGTATGGCGGGCAAGCTAAGAAGTTCTATAGCGTGGCCCAACATAGCGTCATCGGTAGTTGGCTCATTAGCGAGCCTTACAAAAAGGCGTTCTTGGTTCACGATGCGACTGAGACATATCTGTCGGATGTCATCACGCCCCTCAAGCGCATTCTCGGCGACGTGTACAAATCGCTGGAAGCTCGCATGATGCAAGTCGTCTACCAACACTTCAATCTGCCGCTCGACGAACAGACGCACAAGGCCGTCAAACACATTGACGACGTGATGCTCTGCACAGAAATCCGTGACGTAACCACAACCGGCTACCTCCGAACTGTTGACCGCCTCGCGCGAGTCCCTGGTGACATGCGCATCGAGGAGTTCTGGCTGCCCGACCGGGCCGAGATGGAGTTCAAGAAGCGTTACCATCAACTGTTCGAGGACTAAACATGGAAGCTCGCATTTGTGTTGGCTGCGGCCAACCTTTGGTCAAGCGCGATGGCGAAGCTCCATCAGCGTTTGCGAAACGGAAGAGTTGTAATCGTCAGTGCTTCAACATGAGTCGTGTCAAGGCTGAGGATACGCACTCGCGCAAGCAAATCTACAAGTCGCGGTTTGGGTCCAGCCGCGATTTAGACGCCGGCCAGTACCTGGCAGAGAACATGATGGACCGCAATGCCAGGGCCAATGGACTCCGGCTGCCGGACCGTTTTTGGGAGCAAGACCAGTGGAAGCAATTGTACGCCTTGCAGCGAACGCAGGCTTACACGTTGCTCAAGTCATACAGCCTCGAAGCAATCATCGCCGCTCTTCGCTCGCCGAAGGGGAAGAAGGTAATGAGCTTCTCAGCAGCTTGGTTCACTCCGCTCATTCACGCTGAGCAGGAAAGAATGAATAGAGCCAAGGAACTAGCGGAACAAGCGCCGCCGCCCCCTCCTCTTCCTGCTGAGGAAGTTGTGGAGGAACCGCGAAAGCCGTTTGTTCCCAAGCAATCAACAGCGTCAACACTGAAGGGTCTCTAATGGCTAAGAAACCAAAACAAGAACAAGAGATTATCGAGCCGCCCGACGACGTTGTCGATGTTGGGGCAGTGATGGCCCGCATCGTCAAAGACTTGGACAAGGAATACGGGGCCGGCGTCTTCGTTCCGGGCTCCGATGCACTGAGCGCGACTCCGCAAATTGTCCCCACCAGCCCGGCCATCGACTCCATCACTGGCGGCATCGAGGAAGGCAGCTGGGTGGGCATTACAGGCAATCCGAAGACTGGTAAGACCACGCTGGCTCTGTGCATTGCGGCAGCCTGCCAGCAGCCGGAGAACGGCAATCGAGTGGTCATCTACGCCAAGGTCGAAGGCCGGCTTGCCCGGAACGTGCTGTCTGGCATCAAGGGACTCGACCTGAGTAAGGACAAGTTCCGCATCATTCAGTCGCGCCCAGGCCACATTCTGCCGGCTCACGAGCATCTGCGGATTGTCGCCCGTTGTGTCAAGGACATCCCGGGCTGTTGCGTCATCCTGGATTCGGCCTCGGCCCTATGTGACCAAGGAGAACTCAACGCCGAGATTGGCGAGAGCGGCGGCATTGCCGGTGGCGCTCGTCTGTTCTCGCAGTTCGTGCGTCAGATGAGCCAGGTGGTTCCCGTCAACCGAACCATCATGCTGGTCATTTCGCATCTGATTTCCGACATCAAGACGCAGCGTCTATCGGAGCGGTCAGCCAGGGCTGTGCAGTACCAGTACGACTACATGCTCCGCACCATCGGCAAGGAAGCGTGGAAGGCCGGCGAAGAGCAAATCGGGCTCAAGATAAATTGGGCCTGCAACACCAGCAAGTTGATGATTCCCGGCATGACGGCTGTGTCACACATTCGCTTCGGCACCGGCATCGACAAGCTCTATGAGGCTATCGTGCTGGGCATGGACGCGGGCCTGGTCGAGCTTAGCGGCTCATGGTTCGTCCTGAAGTTCGTGGACGAGAAGAAGCCGCCAAAGTATCAGGGCGGCGAGAAGGTCTACCAGGCCCTGCTTGAGAACCCGGAATGGGTCAAGCTCCTGGAGGACAAGCTTCGCGGCATTGTCGGCACCCCAACGAGTGGAGACAGCGAGTGAAAATTGTAGGACTGGACGGTCAGGAATACGCATGGCGACCAAGGACCAACCCAAGCGAGAAGCCATCAGCTAACCATATGCGGGCTCGTCAGCTTCTCGAAAAGATTTTTCCGTTTGACCAGCGTCTCGAAGAGGTATGGCTTCCAGGAACAGGCGGGCTCGAAGCCGATTTTTACATCCCGCCGCGCAAACTATTGGTAGAAGTACATGGCGAACAGCATTATCAATTCGTCCCCCACTTCCACCGACACAAACTCGGATTCCTCAAGGGGCGCGGACGCGACAATCGAAAGCGGCGCTGGTGCGAACTCAACGGCATCACCCACGTCGAACTGCCCCACGACGAAACCGACGAGCAATGGACCGGAAGAGTCCTTGGCCCATCTGGACAGGATTCTGAACCAGTATGAGTTGAGCCTGGGCCTGCCGGCGAACATCAATCCGAATACGGCCAGCGAAGCAACGCGACTGCTTGCGCTTGACCATTCACAGCTTCCGCGCATGTCGGCGGTCGAGTGTGGCGAAGCCGCCGTGGTGCTCCTCTTCTTCTCTGCTCATTTGCAACGAGCCGTCAACGTGGAATCATCTCGGGTGCGGTGGGCCGACGAGTCCATCAAACGACTCATCGGTGCGAAACTCGGACATCAGAAGGGCTACGGCTATGAAGAGCGGCGTCTTGGAGCAATCAGCCAGAACCAGGCCGCTCAGAAGCTCGAACGTATTCGTGTTCACGCGCTGATTCGGCAAGACCGCATCAGCTTCCTGGCTGCCAAAGTGGAAGCCCTGGCCAAAGCGCTCGACGGGCTCAGACAAGCAAAGAGAGGCCAATGATGGCTACCCCCCTGGACCTGATTCGCAAAGGCATCAAATCGGCAAACTGGCAACTGGTATGCGATGGCTACACGGCACTGACCGGGGAAGCCATTGTCCCACATGCTCACGCTGGCGGCAGTTGGCACGCGCTTGTCATGGAACTGCGTGACAAGTGCAACTCGATGCTTGAGCCGGCTGAGAAGGCTTACCAAGAACGCGAAGCGGCCAAGACCGAAGCGGTGAAGCCAAAGAAGAAGAGCAAGGCAAAAGAGGTTGCTCACAAGCTCGCTCAACGGTTTGCCGAGAACGGCCAACTCGCCGGCGCTCCGGCCGGTACGAAGCTGCCTGACTTAGAGCCGGAACCAGAACCCGAACCGGAAGATGAATACGCGAAGTTCCGAGTTCAACACAACGAGCCAGCCCAGCAGGTGCGTGAAGACGGGAAGAGGGAGGCCCGCAAACTACCGTTCAAGCCTGGCATGACGAACACATTTGTGGATGACGGCCAACTGGCCGCAGCGGAATCTGAGTTCGACAAGAAGGTGCTGCCCAAGGCACCGAGTCCGAGGCGTCCGCCAGTGAAGATGGTGACGCTGAAATGCAGCAAATGCGACCGCACGGAGGAAGTGAATCCGAACGCTGCTCCGCGCCGGCTCAGCAAAGACGACGAACGCGGCTCATACATCTGCAACAGTTGCATCGCGAGGGCAGTGAAATGATTCTCGTGGACCCGGCCGCAGAACGCGGCGTGCTCGCCGGCCTCTTCCTGTTTGGCTCGAACGCCTACATGGACGTGGCCGACATCGTCAGGACGGAAAGCTTCGCCATCAGGACCAATCAGATTTTATTCGCGTGCCTCGAACACATACTTCGAGACCGCCAGGTGGACAAGGTTGACTTCCCTTCGGTGCTCTCCGCAGCCAACTCGCTTGGCCTGAGCAGCGCCTTCGACAAGACAGAAGACGCCGCTCACTTGCGCGGCGTCATGAAGATGGTGGTTGAGCCGCCGACAGTTCGACACCTGGCGGCTCGCGTTCGTAAGCTGGAAATCACCCGCGACCTCAAGGGTGAGGTCAAGGCCATCGAGCCCAGGCTGGAAGCGGTCACCGGCGACGAGCCGCTCGAAGAAATCGTCGGCCTGGCTGAGAACCCGATTTGCGAGTTCGCTACGCGGCTGGCTGGCGGGAACTCGTCCGGACCTGGCCTGATGGGTGAAGGTGCCGCCGAATACTACCAGTACCTGATTGACAACCCGCGCCAGATGATGGGCGTTCCAACGCCCTACACACGCTACAACAGGGCCATTGGCGGCGGCTTGAGGGGCAATGGCGTTGACCTCATCGGAGCCCGCCAGAAGTCTGGCAAGACGTTCCTGGTGGACAACATCGGCCTGCACATCGCGGGCGTGGTGAAGGTCCCGGTACTCAACATCGACCGTGAGATGACGAAGGAAGAGCACCAGATTCGCGTGGGGGCCTGTCTCGCGGACATCCCTAGCGAAAGTATCGAGAGGGGCAAACTTAGCAGGGAAGAGAAGAAGCGGCTGATGGAGGCATCGGAGCGTCTTTCTACGTTTCCGTATTTCTACGATTCTGTCATTGGAATGGAGTTCGAGGACATCCTGGCACGGATGCGCCGTTGGGTCATGCGAACCGTTGGGCTCGCCGGCAACGGCAAGGCGAATCCGTGCGTCATCATATTCGACTACCTGAAGCTCATCAGTGCGACGGCCATCAAGAACAACATCGCCGAGCACCAACTACTCCGCTTTATGACGAGCGGGCTGAAGAACTTCATGGGGCGGTACGGCGTCAGCTGCCTGGCCTTCGCGCAATTGAATCGCGACGGCATTGACTACGAAGACACCCGAGTCATTCGTGGCTCTGACGGTATCCTCGATGATGTGACGAGCTTTAGCATTTACAAGTGGAAGGCCGACGAGGAACGAGCCAGCGAGTCTGGCGAGTCCCGAACCTATACTCACAAGTTGATGCCGCTGATTTGCCGGCACGGACCTGGTCTCCGAGACGGCGACTACATCAACATGCGGGCGACCTACGAACGAGCCAAGATTGCTGAAGGGCCAACGAAAAGCGAGATGGCAGCAGGCTCTGCGGCCACTCAGAAAGGATTCGTGGTCAATGACACAAAACAAGGACAAATTGGATTTGGAGAAACAGAGGAAAGCTCTCAAGAGAAAGCTTCGCCGCCTGACGATAAAGGCCGCTGAAGTTTCCGAACTGACAAGGCTGACGAATGAGGCGCTGCGCTACGTTGAGTCGGAATTGAACCTGCCAAAGCCACGACTCCATCTTCAACAGCGTCTTATCACGCTCTGTCAGGCTGACAGCGACGACTATTGCGACTGTGAACACTGTCCACAACTTCGCGACGATGAGCCAACGCGAAGCGGACGCCATTGCCCCTTGGATACATGCGAGGACGAATGAAGCCAGATTCAATCTATTATGACCAGGGTCGTATTCAGACCCTTCAGTTCATACTGTGCAGCCGGCTTGACGACCTGTTCGACAAACTGGGCCTTTCCCTGCACAAGACAAACAAGCTTTACGTTGGCGCTTGTCCAATTCACGGCGGCGATAATCCAAGTGGTCTAAACCTGTATCACAGTGGGGACCTCCCGGGGAAATGGCGATGCAACACGCATCACTGCGAAGCCTTCTTCAAAAAGACCATCGTTGGTTTCGTGCGCGGTATACTGTCGCATCAGAAGTATGACTGGATGAACCCCGACAGCAATCGCAGCGCCAGCTTCAAAGAAGCCGTGGACTGGTGTTGCAACTTCATTGGTCAAAAGCTATGGGCTATCAAGGTGGACGACGAGGAACTGGAAAAGAGAGCCTTCGCGTCTACTGTTTCAGTAGTGACAAGAGCGCCGGCTGTACCAGTGAGTAGCGTTACCCGAGCCCACGTTCGCGACCGCCTTCACATACCTGCTGAATACTTCAAGCTTCGCGGATGGTCCGCTGAAGTGCTCGACAGATATGACGCCGGCTTATGCAAGGACCCAACAAAACCGTTTTACAACAGAGTTGTTGTGCCCATTTACGACAACAACTACACGTGCTGTGTCGGCTTCACTGCTCGTAGTATCTATCCACAATGCAACGGATGCAAGCTCTGGCATGACCAGGAGACGTTTTGTAACAAGTATCCGCCGCAGGCGTGCTCCAAGTGGCGGAATAGCGATGGCTTCGCTCGTGAAAGCCATCTGTACAATTTTTGGTTCGCACAGCGAACTATCAAAACAACAGGCGTAGTCCTGTTGTGTGAAGGCCCAGGGGATGTGTGGCGACTCGAAGAGTCGGGCTTTGGGCAAGGCGTTGGAATGCTTGGCACGTCTCTTAGTGACCAGCAGCAATGTATCCTGGAAGCTTCAGGTGCCATTTCTGTCGTCATCTTGACCAATAGCGACGAACCAGGCAACGAAGCCGCTGAAGCATTGACCAAGCAGCTTCATCGTCTGTATCGAATCTTCCGCCCGGAACTACCCAAGAAGGACCTTGGCGAAATGCAGCCTTCGGCTGTCAAGGAACTGCTCTCGCCGCTCTTAGAAAAGGCCAGGAGATAACATGACTCTAATCATCGGATTCAGCGGTAAGAAACAAAGCGGCAAGAACACAAGCGTGCGGTTCCTGATGAACTACGCTGACCTGATTCTTCCGCAGCCGCAATGTGAGGCGAGGATAGACGGTTACAAAGTCTTTCCTCCCACGCATACCAACGTGAAACGCTTCTCGATGGCCGGGCCACTCAAGCGCTTCGCCGTCGAGGTTCTCGGGCTGGAGCCACGCCAAGTCTACGGCACCGACGAAGACAAGAACTCGCCCACGCGATACCTATGGGGTGACCTGCCGCACTTCCAAGAGATTATCAACCGCATCACTGCTTACAACAACGAGCGTGACGAGAAGGGCGCTCCGAAGCATTGGCGATGGAAGGATGCAACCAGCGGCCTCGTGCATGGCGCGATTGCCGGTGCTGCCATTGGAGCCGGTGTCAGTGTGACCGGCGCTGCCGTTGGCGGCGTTGTTGGCGGCATTGTCGGGCTCGCATCCACAATGCAGGAAGACAAGCCGGCAGAAGTCCAGGCTCCTCCATCGCCGAACGGCGAACAGCCGATTCGTCAGCCCGAGAAGGAATACTTGCCGACTTACATGAAGGTGCCAGGGGCCACAGACCAAATGACAGCGCGGCAAGTGCTGCAAGAGGTTGGTACAGGCATCTTTCGCCGCATGTGGGGCGACATCTGGGCTCAGGCGTGCATTCGCGAAATCAAGGCTTGGGGCGGCGACGTGGCGTTCATCGACGACATCCGCTTTCCCAACGAAGTTGATGCCGTTCAAGGCGACGGCGGCGTGGTGGTTCGTTTTACAATGGACATATTCAAAGGACAAGACCAGCACGAAAGCGAGTGCGCTCTTGACCCCAATAAGTTCGATTGGGCGAAGTTCGCCATTGTCGCCTTCAACGACGGCATGACGATGGAACGTCAAAACCAGTTGGTTCTTGAGAAGCTTGTGAACCACGGCCTTGCCAAGCAGCCTCCAGAGGGTGCCATCACCGATTGGGCACCCAAGGAGGAAGTGCAGTGACAAAGAAAGACTTCCTGGTAATGGCTAGTGCCGGCACGAACTGTCGGATGCGTCATTCGCGGCGTGATTGGTACGGTATGTGGGATGTTGAGCTTGTGTCTGATACGTCTTTTCACGCAGACCACAAAATTCACCGCCGCATTATTTGTCAAGCCCGGTCAGAGGCGGCGGCAAAAGCGAAAGTCGAACACTATGCCAAGTGGCTTGAAGACCATCAAAGACAAAGTCGAGCAGGCCAAGCAGCGGATTCGCGAGCATAAGGCCAAAGGCAAAATCCTACAAGCCAAGCTACGTTGCTTGCAAGAGTCGTGTCCTCACGAACACCGAGAAGATTGGACTCACTACGATTACGGCGGCGGTTCAGACCATTATTACCACTGCTTGGATTGCGACCTCTTGCAGGAGACTCCCCTGGTATGATTCCCTTACTCTATCTTCGTAGCAGCAGTTACAACACCTGGGACTTTTGTCCGCAGAAATTCTTCATCAGCTACACGCTGGGCATGAGAGAGCCAGGCAATAAGAAGGCCGACAAGGGCTCCATTACCCACAAGGCACTGGAGTTGCTGGCCAGACAGAAGCTGGCGATTCAGCAGAAGAGGAAGGTGTTCGAGGACGAAGAGCTTGGCGAGAAGTGGTCAGTGAAGAAGTTCACGACTGACCAGGCTGTTGACCTCGCATGGAAGTGTTACACGAAGCTCAGGCCGACGACGCACATTTGGACTGAGGCCGACCTGGACGACTGCCGCGATTGGACCTACAAGGCGATGACCATGTCTCAGGGCATGTTCAATCCGCTCAACCGTATCGTGAAGTGGCCGGAGAAGTATTTCGACTTCACCATCGAAGAGCCCTGGGCTCGCTACTCCTACAAGATGGCCGATGGTTCCAAAATCGAAGGCTACCTTGGGCTCAAGGGCACCGTGGACCTGGTCTGCGAAATGGAAGACTGCCCCGGCGTCATCGAGCTTGTGGACTGGAAGACTGGCCAACGCAAAGATTGGGCCACTGGCAAAGTAAAAGAGTGGAAGGATTTGCGGAATGACCCGCAGCTTCGCCTCTATCACTACGCCCTCAGTCGGGTGTGTCCGGAAGCAACCGAAATCATAGTCACCATCGTGTTCATCAACGACGGCGGTGCCTATACGCTCGACTTCAATCGTAGTGACCTGGAAGTCACCAAGAAGATTCTGGAGAAGCGCTTCAACCTGATTCGCAACTGCACGCGACCAAAGCTCATCTATCCAGACTGGAAGTGCAACCGGCTGTGTCACTTCGGCAAGACGATGTTCCCTGGCACTGATGAAACGATATGCCAGCACATCAAGAAAGAAACCATCGCACTCGGAATGGACCGGGTGATTCAGAAGCATGGTGACCCCGAGGCCCTTCGTGCATACGGAGACGGCGGCGGGCGAGCCGCAGAGCAAAGGAAGCCATAATGAGCCTTTCCAAATTCTTCGCTGGTCTGTTCAAGAAGAAGCCACTCGCGCCGGCGTCGGTGCCGCTGCCGGTAATCCAACCGCCGGCCATTGACTGGCCTCTTCCTGCTGAGCCTGAGCCAGTTCCGGTTCCGGTATCGAAGTACAATGGCGAGCAGGTGCTGTGCTTCTACGCGAACCTGCTCGACTTCCTCGGCACGTTCCAGGGTATCATTGCGGACCCGGCCGAAATTTTTCGTTATCGGTCTGCCATTCTCACGCCGGAGAACCTGTTCTATGTGGACCGCGACCGCGCTGAGAAGGACCCGAAGTTGAAGCAACTCATCCCGTATACCATCTTGCGGCGCAACAACCACGTCTTCTGCTATCAGCGCACGAAGAAGGGCGGCGAGAGCCGCCTGCACGATAAGTGGTCAGTCGGCGTCGGCGGACACATCAACCCGGCAGACGGCGAACCTGGCGAAGCCTACGACATTGCCTTCTGGCGAGAACTGAACGAGGAAGTGTCGCTTCGTATGATGCGAAGCTCCAACATCGTCGGCCTCATCAATGACGACAGCGATGACGTTGGCAAGGTCCACTTCGGCATCGTTCATCAGATTCAAGTTGGTTTCGCTCCGCTGTCTTTTCGCGACCCGGCGGTGGAGAATGGCAAGTTCTTGCCTGTCTCACAGCACAGGAGCTTGCTCGACCGTTACGAAAACTGGTCGCAGCTTGTCATTGAGAACTTGCTATGATTCTCGTCAGCTACCGTGAGCTATGCTCATACGGCAAGGAGTTCTTGCGGTCTATTTACCACGACGACGGCATCTATGTCAGGGACTATTTGTGCCCTGTGTGTGACGTTCCATTGTTTGCCTTGACTGACGCTGAGTTTGGCGAAGGTCCTGTCCTTCGCTGTCTCGACTGTCATCACGAGGAGGTTGGCCATGTCTAGGGGCTACGCCGGTATTGGCATTTGGTATCCGGAGAAGGAATGCAATGTTGGGACCTTGTTCCGAAGTGCTCTTGCGTTCGAGGCCGATTTTCTCTTTACGGTGGGCAGGAAGTACAAGAGGCAGTCATCGGACACAGTCAACAGCGCCCAGCATATGCCGTGCTACAACTACCAGGACCTTGAGGACATGCTGTCGCATCGGCCGCTGAACTCGCGCTTGGTGTGCATTGAACTGACAGAGCGAAGCTTCTCCTTGCCGAAGTTCGTCCACCCAGCCCAGGCCATCTATCTGCTTGGCAGCGAAGGTGGTGGACTACCGGATGCACTGCTGAAGCAGTTCCCTTGCATCCAGATTCCAACGACTCAATGTCTCAACTTCGCAGTAGCCGGCTCGATTGTGCTCTACGACCGCAAAGCAAAAGGTGCAACATGGACCCGGTGATTCGTTCCTTCACAGGCCCCAATCGTTTCCTGAGCAACTTCTGGCCGTCTATGGTCAAGGCCGCAGACGGCATGGAACTGCCGACCGTCGAGCACGCCTATCAGTACGAGAAGTTCATCGGCCACTGGCCCACGCTCAAGGAGCCGCGCGAGTTGGTGAAGGCTGCAAAGACGCCTGGGCAGGCAAAGAAGGTTGCCGAAGCCTGCAAGCACCTGCTGCCGACTGACTGGCATGACCGCAAGCTCGATGTGATGCGGCGACTACTGTCGCAGAAGTTCAGGCAAGGCAGCTTGCTTGGCAAACAACTTCGCGACACCGGCAGCGTCATGCTGGTTGAAGGCAACACCTGGGGCGATGTCTATTGGGGCATCTGCAAGGGCCACGGCGAGAACTGGCTGGGCCGGCTGCTCATGGAGATTCGGAAAGGACTTCAAGAAGATGATGCCTAGTATACCAAACAGAAATCGCGAAGATGGCAAATTTTGTCTAGCATTTGATATTGCTGGGCAGATATTTGGGACACAACAAGCGCTTGGGAGAAGCACCAAGACAAGTCCTCATGGAGCACTTTGGGATTGTAAGTGTATCCATTGTGGATATGAAAGCGTGCGACTAGGCAGTAGACTTCACAGGCATCAAAGTGTCGGGTGTGCCCGATGTAACCTAATCTCTGGGCGGCAACCGCCGCCTCCTCTCGCTGGTGAGTTATCTCATGCCACGATGAAGATGGTTCTCAAAAGTGCGCAAAAGCGAAGTATTGCGTTTGAGGCAACGCCAGACGAGTTGTGGAAACAGTTTCTTCTTCAGGAACGCGCGTGTTATTACACACGCCTACCTTTGCACATGCCAGCCAGCAATAGAGAGTTGCGTCGTCCAGATTGTGCCTCATTAGATAGGCTTGATTCAAACTTGTCATATTCAGCACCTAACCTCGTGTGGTGCCACAAAGTAATCAACCTCATGAAAGGCAAACTTACTGAGCAGCAATTTTATGAGTTCTACCGTCTGGTAACCTTGAACCACCGACACATAAATGCAGCAGCCTAACCATGAAACGCAAAGAAGTAACAGCCAAGACCATCACCCAGAGTAATGATGCCGGGACCATCCAGTCGAAGCGCGGTATGGCCCGCAAAGCAAAACGAAACTCAAGCAAGCGGCTTCGCCGCCTTCTGAAAAAAGAACAGGAGAGCACATGAGTTGGTTCCCATTGCATACGCATTCGCATTTCTCTCTGCTTGACGGGCTTTCCAAGCCCGAGCAGATTGCTGAACGCATTATCGAGAACGGATTCGCCGGCTGCGCTCTCACCGACCACGGCACCATCGCTGGGGTGCCATCGTTCCTCTCAGCCCTGGGCAGCGTCTGCAAATGCGGCCATCCTAAGCGTATCCATCACAACGGCGAGGAATGTCAGAAGGGCTGCGGATGCAAGAAGTTCGAGAAGGCTGGCGTGAAAGCTATCGCCGGCTGCGAGTTCTACATCGCCCAGCGTGACGCCACAGTTCGCGACAAGACGAACGGCTTCCATAGTCACCTGTGCGTGCTCGCCAAGAACCCGGCCGGATGGAAAGGGCTGGTGCAGGCATCCAGCGCGTCCAACAAGCCCGAAGTCTTCTATCGCAAGCCACGCTTAGACCTGGAGAGGTTGGCCAGTTACAGCAAGGGCAACTTCATCACGTTCAGCGGGCACATGGGCTCGGACCTGGCGAACTGCTTGTTCGCGGAACCGAAGGCTGCGTTTGGGGCTCGAACATATGAGCAGGCAAAGGGCATGTTGCGGTCCGACTGGTTGGAGCAAGCCAAGCTGACCATCGCCCGCTACAAATCGCTGTTCGGCGAGAAGAACTTTTGGGTCGAGATTCAACTGGTTGACCACGCGAACTTGCCGCCATCGGTCGTCGTTGCGGAGTGCCTTCGCGAAGCCGCGTTCCAAACGCACACGCCTTCCGTCGCCACGGCCGACTCTCACTATCCACGCATGGAGGACGCCGCCGACCAACGCATCCTCCTCTGCTCAGCCCTTGAAACCACCCTCAAGGAGGTCCAGCGCAAGCTCGATGCGGCTGAAGACGTGGGCCTGGGCGCGTTCTTCAAGTCCAATCGCTACCACATTCCGACTTCAGGTGAGATGCTCGAACTCCACACCGATGAAGAACTGAGCAATGCTCGTCTCATCGGCGAGATGTGCGAGCCCATCAAAATTTCTGGCAAGCCCATGCTTCCGACCTTCCAGTGTCCCGGGGGCATGACTCCTGACGACTACCTGCGTCAATTGGCCAGGGACGGATGGACCAAGAAGATTACAACCAAGGTCCCAAAGAAGGACCAGGCGAAGTACGCCGAGCGTGTGAAGAGCGAACTCCAGGTTCTCACCGAAGCTGGACTTTCATCCTATTTTCTCATTGTGCAAGACTTCATCCGGTTCGCCGTTGAGCAACTGAAGTCCCGCGTTGGCGAAGGTCGCGGCTCGGCAGCTGGCTGCCTGGTGTCCTATCTCATCGGCATCACCAAGATTGACCCGCTGGCCTTCGGCCTCATCTTCGAGCGTTTCTACAACGCCGGCCGTAACACCAAAGACCGCGTGGCCCTGCCCGACATCGACTCCGACTTCCCCATTCGCATTCGCGAACTGGTCATCGCCTACATCCGCCAGAAGTACGGCGAGGACAGGGTCTGCCAGATGGTGACCTTCAGTCGTATGCAAGGGCGCGGTGCAATGAAAGACGTGTTGCGAGCGCGTGAACGCTGCAACTACGAAGAGATGAATCGCATTACCGAACACATCCCGGACGAGTCGGCCATTGCCGACGAGTTGCAGGAGATGATGGAAGAGACCGGCGAGTCGTCGATTATTCACTGGGCACTGGAGAACAACGCTGAGGCACTGAAGGAGTGGTGCTTCATCAACGACAAGGGGGACCTCGAAGGTCCTCTTGCAATCGAGTTCGCACAGGCTATACGCCTTGAGGGGACAAAGAGGTCCCAGGGCAAGCACGCGAGCGGACTCATCATCACGTCAGAGGTGTTGTCTGACATCGTCCCAATGGTCTTCGACAAATCCTCCGGCCACATGATTGTCGGCGTAGACATGCGTGACGCAGAAGAGATGGGCCTGGTCAAGTTCGACATCCTCGGGCTCAGGACTCTCGACTGCATCATGGGGGCTGAGAACATTATCAGAACTGGCCGCGCGTAAGGACTCACCAATGCTTGGATGGTTTTTCAAAAAGAAGACGCCCGCCGAAGTGCAGATTCAGGAACTCGAAAACCTGCTGCAACTACAGAACCAACTTGTCTCGTCACTCGAAATGGCGCTGGTCGAAGCGAACCAGCGGGCCGCAGTGAACTTCCACCGTGGCCGCGAAACCATTGCCGCAGTGCTCATGGCAGCCGGCGGCGAAATCTTTGTGACTGATGACATCACGAACGTTTGTCACGAATCCGCTTTGGAAATTCGCGTTGACCAAAAAGACGGCGGCGCTCTTCTCAGCCTGGTGCCGGTTGAAGAGTCCGAACCTCAACAGGCACCGTTGGAGGAACCGCCACATGAATCATGTGGACATTGTGGTGTTTGATTTTGAGACCGGTGGTCTCGACCCGAAGTTTCACGAGGCCATCTCGGTCGCCGGCAAAGCTTACAACTGCCGCAGCCTGGAGCCGTACCCCATCGAAAAGGGCGGCGAGTTCTACGCGGTCATGAAGCCGCTCCACTTTGACCGTCTCCAGGATGAGGCGTTGAAAATCAACCGCATCACGCGCGAGGAGCTTGAGAAGGCTCCGGACCAGGCCGTTGTGTGGAACCAGTTCATCGAATGGGTGAACCGCTTCAATCCGAAGGGCACTCAGTTCATGGCTCCCATCGCGGCCGGCAAGAACATCAGGTCGTTCGACTTGCTGTTCGCCGAGCAGTTGAACCTGCTGCATGGACCGAAGAAGGAGAAGACCGTTCTCTTCAGTCGGCGGACCCAACTCGACCTGGAAGACTTCATGTTCCACTGGTTCGAGAACGAACGCGAGCCCGAGAAGTTCAACATGGACACCCTCCGGCCGTGGTTCGGCCTGACGCTGGACGGCGCTCACAACGCTCTGATTGACGCTCGGCAGACCGGCGTGCTCATCATGAAGTTTCTGAAGCTGTGTCGTTACCTTCAGAAGAAGCAGGTCATCAAGTTCAAGGGCTCTCTCAAGGGTGCCGCATGACAAAGCAACGATATGCAGTCATCTTGTGGGTCCATCGGCCGAGCTACAAGTCCTGGTTGTCGGAGACCATTCCGCTGACCAAGCAAGGCAACGGCTGGGTGTGTCCAGACGGCAAGCTCAACTTGCGTCATTTGGGACTGCAACGTGTCGAAGGTGAAGAAGGAAGAGTCGTTGAGGCTTGCGTCAACGAGCCAGAGCTACGAAGCCTCAGCGACTATTTCGTCTTTGTTGGTCAGACCCAGGCTGAAGCAGACACATTTGCAGCCGGGGCTCTGGCGATGCGGGCAGCCTGCGAACTCGTGGGCTACCGCATCATCTATGGCATGACGGCGAGTCTCAACTAATGCACATTCTTCGATGGAAAGACAAAGAGGACTGCGCCTGTGAAGGCACGGTTGCCACTTTCACAACAGCAAAAGCTGCGAAAGCAGTGCTGAAGAAGCTGAAGCCGTTGTTACAAGAAACGCACTTCTACATTGAAGAATGTCATCACGCCATCCCCGACCCGACCCTGGGTGAAGTCCTGGCTCACTACAAAATGTGGGGCATCCTATGAAGGTGCGCTTCGGAGCAGTAGTTCTTGAGTTTGAAGGAACCCTCAATTGGTATGACGGTCCTGACTTGTGGAACCGAGAGATAAAGGTCGCTGGTGACATCGAGGCATTGCCAAACGGTGACTGGCACTTCGACACGGTCGAAGGCGAGCACATGATTCTTCACAATGTTAGGCCGCAGCCCCCAATCGTTATTACGCTTGGCGGTATGCCACTTGAGATTGATGCGGTTACACTCGGAGGCAAAAGATGAATCTGTATCAGTTTCCATGTGGCTGCGCCTGGCCCATCATCGAAGAGAATCCGCCGCCTGACGTTGTGCCCTTTTTGAATTTCGACTGCGACCTTGCTCCCGAAGCCTGCCCAGCAACCTGGGGGCTGCTCGGTCGCGGTCTCACCAAGGGTGTCTTCCAACTCGAATCCAATTTAGGCAAACAGTGGACCAAGAAGCTCAAGCCGGAATGCTACGAGCACATCACCGCGCTGGGAGCGTTGCTCCGACCAGGTTGCTTGCGAGCCGTGGACGAAGACGGCATCAGCATGACACAGCACTACTGCCGTCGCAAGAACAAAGAGGCGGACATCCGCCCCTACCACCCGGCTATCGACGCCATCTTGTGGCCCACTTACAACGTGCTCACTTACCAGGAACAGGCGATGGCCATTGCCCAGGCTGTGGCCGGGTTCTCCCTCCAAGAAGCTGACGTGCTGCGAAAAGCCATTGGCAAAAAGCTTCCAGCTGAAATGGCCAAGTGTAAGACTATGTTTATTGAGGGAGTCCAGAAGACGGGCATCATCAGCAAAGAGCAGGCCGAGGAAGTCTTCGGGTGGATTGAAAAGTCACAGCGGTACAGCTTCAACAAGAGCCACGCTTGTTCCTACGGCATCACCGGCTACAAGTCCGCGTACATCAAGGCTCACTTCCCGGTCGCCTTCTTCACCAGTTGGTTGCTGAACGCTCAGTTCAAGCAAGACCCGCTCCAAGAAATCAACGAGCTTGTGAATGACGCAAAGCTTTTTGATATTGTCGTCGAGCCGCCTGACTTGAGGTCTTTGGAGCCTAACTTTCAAACAGACCGGAAGGTGATTCGATTCGGTCTGACAGACATCAAGGGCGTGGGTGACGGACAAATCAAGAAGCTCATCGAGGCCGTTGGAGAAGAGCCCAAAGACCTCGGTAAGATGGACTGGTTCGACTTCCTGGTCAATCTCTCGAACTCTCTCTCGACCAACGTCGTGTGCCGCCTCATCGAAGTGGGAGCCCTACGCTGGTTCAGCATGACCCGCAGCCGGATGCTCGCCGAGTACCACGCCTGGTCGAAGCTGACCGAGAAGGAACAACAATGGGTTCAGAATTGGCATCAGGACCCATCGAGACTACCATCTCAACGGAACCTTAGCTTCGTGCTCGGGCCGCTCGCTCGAACCAAGAAGGAAGGCGGCGGCGCGGCAAACAAGAATCGCATCAGCTTCATCCAGTCGCAGAAGCAGGTCCTGGACAACCCTCCCTCTGCTCAGGTCGATACCCCTCACTGGATTGCGTGGCTCGAAGAACAGCTTCTCGGCATCAGCATCACGTGCTCGAAAATTGACTCGTGCGACCAGAGCATGGTCAACGTCACGTGCAAAGACTACCTTGCCGGCCGTGCCGGATTCCTGATGTTCGGCGTGGAAGTCCAGCAGTTCCGCGAGGTCAAGACCAAGAAGGGCAAGAGTGCTGGCCAGAAGATGGCATTCCTCACCATCTCAGACTCCAGTTGTGCTCTCGAAGACGTGGTCTGTTTTCCTGAGACGTGGCGCGAATACGGTGGGTTGCTGACACATGGCAACACCGTCATCATCCAAGGTGAACGCGACAACAAGAAGGACTCGAACACACTCATAGTCAAGAAAGTTTGGCAGGCGAGTTGATAGTTGGCCATTGATGGGTTGGGCCAACGCAATGTACTTCAACCCAATTTTCGGAGGGCCATTGGCCATGATGAATCAGTGTCATTTTCTGGGTAACTTCGTTCGCGACCCGGAAATCAAAACCACCGATGGTGGGAAGAAAGTCGTGAACTTCACGCTCGGTATCAATCGACGGTACAAGCGCGGCACCGAAACCGTGAAGGACCCGGCCTTCATCGACTGTGAAGCCTGGGACACCGGGGCTGAGACCATTAGCAAGTTCTTCAAAAAGGGCGATGCCATCATCGTTCACTGCGCGGTCAAGCAGGAGAACTGGAACGACAAGACGACCGGCGACAAGCGCAGCCGTCTGAAGTTTCGCGTGAACTCGTTTGACTTCGTCCACGGCGGCAACAAGAAGAACGGCGCTGGCGCGCCGGCAGAACAGGACCCGGGCGATAGCGTGCCCGACCAGGAGCCGGTCAACGTCGGCAACGGCGAGGACATCCCATTCTAGGACCAATTGAAGGTGCAACTTTCAATTGAAAGTTGCACCTTCAAATGTGTTGGCAGTAGCTCAGTGGTAGAGCCCACGGACTGTAACGTGGCGCACGTAGGTTCGATTCCTGCCTGCCAACTTTTGTCATGGAGGACAAACGCATGACTATAAGCAAACGCGACCAATACACCCTAGACACATTGGGCATGTATCACGGTAACGCATCAAGAAGGTTGACAAAAATGGCATTTCTTCGGTGCCTGCAAGAGCTTGGACGCGACATCTGCTATCGCTGCGGACAGCCTATTGAGCACATTGATGAGCTAAGCAATGACCACATTGTAAATTGGGAGAATGCGCCGAACGCATCTGAGCTTTTTTGGGACCTCAATAACCTCGCCTTTAGTCACCGCGATTGCAACAACAGGGCGCGTGGCAACACCAAGAATGGCGG